>Ga0209507_1000071_pt1 | contig 161841 bp, 144 predicted proteins | sample AD_UKC028_MetaG_FD_184414 | JGI IMG/M metagenome (GOLD analysis project Ga0209507, IMG submission 184414) | Active sludge microbial communities of municipal wastewater-treating anaerobic digesters from USA - AD_UKC028_MetaG (SPAdes) (version 2) | ecosystem: Engineered > Bioreactor > Anaerobic...
GATATTCTGATTTTCCTGTCCGGCGAGCGGGAAATCCGCGAAACCGCCGAAAGTCTGCGCAAGCATCATCCGCCGAACACCGAAATTCTGCCGCTGTATGCCCGCCTTTCCGCGACGGAACAGAATTGGGTGTTTCAGCAGCATGGCCGACCGCGCATCGTATTGGCGACCAATGTCGCGGAAACCTCGCTGACCGTGCCGGGCATTCGCTATGTGATTGATCCCGGCATGGCGCGCATCAGCCGTTACAGTCCACGCGGCAAGATTCAGCGCCTGCCGATTGAGAAAATTTCCCAAGCCAGCGCCCAGCAACGGGCGGGACGGTGCGGGCGGGTGATGGCCGGCGTCTGCGTTCGTTTGTATGCGGAAGAGGATTTTCAGTCGCGGCCCGCGTTCACCGATCCCGAAATTCTGCGCACCCATCTGGCGGCGGTGATTTTGCAGATGAGCGCGCTGAATTTGGGCCGCCCGGAGGATTTTCCCTTCGTCGATCCGCCCGATTCCCGGCAAATCAGCGACGGTTTCCGCCTGCTGTTCGAGTTGCAGGCGGTCGATGAACAACGCGGCATTACTGAACTGGGCCGGCAACTGGCGAAATTGCCGGTCGATCCCCGGCTGGGCCGGATGTTGCTGGCGGCGCAACGGGAAGGTTGCTTGAGCGAGGCGTTGATCATCGTCGCGGCGCTGGCCATTCAGGACCCTCGCGAGCGGCCGCTTGAGAAGCAGCAGGCGGCGGATGAGAAGCATCGCCGGTTTCGCGATGAACAGTCCGATTTTCTGGCCCTGTTGAAACTGTGGGACTACTACCATGAGCAGGCCCGCCAGCTTTCCAAAAATCAGTTGCGAAATCTTTGCCAGACCGATTTCCTGTCCTTTGTGCGGATGCGGGAATGGCATGATCTGCATCAGGAATTGTTGGGGCGGATTACCGAGATGGGGATGCGGTTGAATGAAGCGCCGGCCACCTACGATCCTCTGCACCGGGCGCTGCTGACCGGCCTGCTCGGTCATCTCGGTTTGAAGCAGGAAGAGAACGCTTATCTCGGCGCGCGGGGACGGCAGTTCTATCTGTTCCCCGGCTCCGGGTTGTTCAAAAAGCGCCCGCGCTGGGTGATGGCCGCCGAAGTGGTCGAAACCAGCCGGTTGTACGCCCGCAGCGTGGCGCGGATTGAACCGGACTGGGTGGAAGGACTGGCCGGGCCGCTGCTCAAGCGCAATTATTCGGAACCGCACTGGGAAAAGCGCAGCGCCCAAGTGACCGCGACGGAACGAGTGACATTGTATGGCCTGCCGATTGTCGCCGGGCGGCGGGTCAATTACGGACCGCTGGACCCGGCGCTGTCTCGGCAGATTTTTATCCGCCAGGCGCTGGTTGAGGGGGAATTTCACTGCAAAGCGCCGTTTTTCCAGCACAACCGGCAATTGCTGGAAGAACTGGCGGAACTGGAAACTCGCGCCCGCCGCGATTTGGTCGCCGATGAAGAAGCGCTTTACCGCTTTTACGAGGAGCGGATTCCCGAAGGCGTGTACAGCGGGCCGAGTTTTGAGACCTGGCGGAAAAAGATCGAGCGCGAGCAACCCCGGTTATTGTTTCTCGACCGAGAGGTATTGCTGGCGGACGCGGGGCCAGCGGCGGATAGCGAGCGTTATCCTGACCATCTTGATCTCGACGGGCTGAAACTGCCCTTGCATTACCGCTTTGCGCCGGGCGGGGCGGATGACGGGGTGACGCTGACCGTACCGCTGGCGGCGGTCAATCAGGTGGACCCGAAACGGCTGGATTGGCTGGTGCCGGGTTTGCAGGCGGAGCGCATGGCAGCGTTGCTGAAAGCGTTACCCAAAGCGCTGCGGCGGCATTTTGTCCCCGTTCCCAACTATGTCCAAGTGCTGCTGGAAGTGATCAAGCCCGGCGCACAGTCGTTGACCGGGGCGATGACGGAACAGTTGCAGCGGATGACCGGGGTGCAGATTTCCGATGAGGCGTGGAATCCTGACGCCGTCCCGCCTCATTTGCGGATGCGCTTCCGGGTAGTGGACGCGAACGATCAGGAACTGGCGGTCGGGCGCGACTGGGAGGCGATTCAACAGCAACTGCGCGGCGCGGCCCGAACCCATTTCGCCGCGTTACCGACCCCGGAATTTGAGCGGGAAGGCGTGCGCGACTGGGATTTCGGCGAGCTGCCGGAGGAGGTGAGCTTTATCCGCAATGGCATTCAATTGCGCGGCTATCCGGCGCTGGTTGCGGAAGCCGACGGAACGCTGGCGTTGCGGGTGCTGGATGCGCCAGCGCGGGCGGAAGCCGCGACACGGGCTGGATTGCGCCGGTTGATCGGTTGGCGGCTGGGGTCGGCCTTCAAGGCGCTGGGCCGGGATTTACCAAATTTTCAGCGCATGACCCTGCATTACCTCGGTTTGGGAACACAGGAGCAACTCCGGGAAGATATGCTGGACGCCATTCTCGACCGGGCGTTTCTGCGCGATGAGCCGTTGCCGCGCAATCGGGCGGGGTTCGAGGCGTTATTAGAACGGGGCAAAACCCGGCTGCCGGCGGCGCGGGCGGAGATCGGCAAGATCGCGGCGGAGATTCTGCAAGCCTATTACGAAGCGCGGCAGAGTTTGAGCCAGGAAAGGTCGTCGGTCGGGGCTGAAGCGCTGGCCGATCTGCGCGAACAACTGGCGCATCTGGTTTATCCGGGCTTTCTGCGCCAGACCCTGGCGGAATGGTTGCCGCACCTGCCGCGTTATTTGCGGGCGATGGCGGTGCGGTTGAACAAGCTCCGTCAGGCCCCGGACAAGGATCGCCAGCGCAGCGGCGACATTCTCCGGTTGTGGAATCAATATCAGCAGCAGGCGGCGCGCAACGCCGAACGGGAACAGCAGGATCCGGAGTTGATCTGCTTTCGTTGGCTGCTGGAGGAATTGCGCGTGTCGCAGTTCGCGCAAGAATTGAAGACGCTGCTGCCGGTGTCAGTCAAGCGGCTGGAGGAGCAGTGGGGGCGAGTCCGGCGGATATAGGGCCGGTCATGTCGGGCACGTCCTGTGCCCGACCTACGGATTGCTACGGATTGCTGCCGGGCTGGTCTATGTAACTGCCTTCCCGAATCGAACAGTCTTGGGCCGCTATCTTGGCGAAATTGCGTGGGAAACCGAGGTGTGGGTGGCTGATGCTCCATCGCACCTGATTCATTTCAACGGCGAGCGTTTTCTTGGGCCATACAATGCATGCTGACTTCAGACATTACGACCGACGCGCAACGAAACCCGCCAGATAGTTCTCCAGCAGCGATTCGGCGACCTCCTGGACTGGACGACCGCCGACCACTTCCAGCTTATGATCGAAGCCCAGGATGCAGACACCGTGAATGCTGCTCCATAAAGCTCGCGCTGCCAGAGCGATGTCTTCCGGGGAACGCCAGGGACTGAGTCGCGCCAGTTGTTGCTGCACCAGTTCAAACATTTGCGCCACCTTCTCGGTGAACGAATTGGGCGGCGATTCCCCCTCTGGCAGTCGGTGTTGGTAGATGGCCAGCCAGCGGCGGGTGTCGGTCAGCGCAAAGCGAATATATGCCTGGGCCAGCGCCCGGATCGCGACGGTCGGCGGGGGCTGGTGGGCGATGGCGGCGGTCAGTTCGGCCTGCAAGGCGTCCAGTGTCCGTTCGTTCATCTGGACAATCAGGTCGTCGAGGTTGCGAAACGCCATGTACAGGCTGCCAACCGTGTAGCCGATGCGGGCGACCACCTTGCGGGTACTCAGGCCGGCCAGCCCCTGTTCGATAACCAGTGCTTCTGCAGCCTGCAGAGCGATTTTCCGCAGTTCTTCGCGAGTGTGTTCGTTGCGTCTACCCATGGCTGAATGAGGACTCTTGGGTGGGTTGCGGTCGCTAAACCCGGCGGCGCGGCCAGAAGCCATCAGGACGGGGATAGAAAACCCGCAGATCGGCTTGGGCCTGCGCCTCCTGCACGGCCTGACGAATCAGGGCGATATTGAGCTGGGCGCGCTGTTTGAGAATCTCTACTCTGATTTTAGCCAGTTCATCCGGCCCTGCCAGCAATTCCCGTTCGATGGCTAGCCGCTGTTGCGCGTTTTGCTGACGGAGATGGACGATAGCGGCGGGATTAACGCCTTGCCGAGGATCATAACGGAACTGCTGTTCCAACGCCCGCCGCCAACCGAGCAGCGCCGCCGCTCGCTGGCGGCCGAGACGCTGGCCGAAGCCGGGCACTCCCTGTAACGCCTCCGGGGTGACATGGGCGGCGGTTTCAATGCCATAGGATTCCAGCGCCATCCGGTCCGTAACGCCAATGCCGGGAATCTGGGCGGCGTCGATGAAGTGATTTTCCAGGAAGGTCTGCAACTGCATCTGACGCTGATCGGCGTCCAGCTTTTGTAAATCCCGTTGGAGTTCATCCGGCAGGCGGCGGTAGCGGTCGCGCAGCGTCTCCAAGGTCTGCAAAGCGGTCAGGAACGGCTGTTCGCTGGCCTGTTGTTGCCAAGCGGCGCGCAGCCCGATCAGTTCCCGGCGGGCGGAAAACAAGGCCAGCCGGCGACGTTGGTATTCACGGCGCACCGCACTGTCTTGCAGCAGTGACCAGCAAGCCGCCGCTAACGGCAGCCATAGCCAAAGCAGTGATGGACGGATCAGCGTTACCGCCAGAGCAGAACCGGCGCAGGCGGCTGCCTTGATCACGTTGCCGCGCCGGGCGCGTTGGAGAGGCTCCAGCAACGGGGTGGGCGTCATCGGCGCTGGCCATTCCGGGTAAGGCATGGTGTCGTGGCCAGGCGGCGCGACCGCCAGAATCCGTTTCCAGATCCACTCCAGATCAAAATGGGGATGACTGGCGACGGGACTGGCCGGAGGCGTCGGGCAGGGCGCGATAAAGAAGGCAGCGCCACTGGCCTGTTCCAGGGTACACCACGGACAGTCAGGCAGCCGTCGGGGATACTTATGCAGAACGTTTCGCCCACAGGGTCGCAATTCCCGATTCAGCCGTTCCAGCGCCGTCACCCATTCCCGTGGCGCAGGACGACGTTGACCGACGGCCAGCGGCACGAAGGCTTGCTCGAACAGGTTGGCAACCGGACGGGGCAGGGCGGTGAAGGGCAGGGTATGCGGCGGCGGTTCCATCAGCCAGGCGGTAGCATGGAGGCCAAAGGCGAACCGGTGTTCCTTGATCGCTCGCTCAATCGGCATGTCGCCCCGACCCTGGTAGCGGCCGGCGAAGGGATGGCGACCCATGAACAGCAGATGAAAACAGAGCAGCGCCAGGCTGAAAGCATCATGATCCGGAGTACGGTGCAGGCGGTGAAAGGATCGGCCCTGCAATTCCGGCGCAGTGAATTGCGGGACGCCGACATCACAAGGGAACAGCCGGTCGCCGGCGCTGATCTGGAATGAGTCGCAGTCGATCAGCTTGACCAGCGCCTGGTTGGAGACCACGACGTTGCCGGGATTGACATCGCCGATGACGTGGCCCCGGGCGTGAACCGCCTCGAAGGCGCTGGCCAAATTGCGGGCGGCGTGAACCAGAAACGACCAGTCGGCGTGGGGAAAAGTTCGCTTGCGGTGCGAGGGGCCATACAGGCTGTGGATTTCCTGATACCCCGTAACGCGAGGCATGATAAATCCCTGTACCAGGCCGTCCGCGCCGACGCGCAGCACATCCACCGGCCAGGCGGCGATGTCCAGCAGCGCGGGATGCGCCTGCCGGGCCATGTTTTCCAGTTTCAGCGCCTTGTCGGGGTGGACCGGCTGATGATAAACCTTGGCGACAAAACCGGGCCGACCAGGAATTTCATGTACTGCGCCTTCGCCACCGCGACCAATCGGCTGGCCCAAATCGACCGGCTGACCGGCGCTGTTATACAGCTTCGTCGCCAAAGTCGTTCCGCAGTGCAGATTCGCTCTCCACTCCCGCACTGTCCCCATCCAGGAGTGGCGCAGGGGGACCGGACGCTGACCACCGACTGGCCAGAATCAGGGTTTTATCATCATGGGTGCGCTGGTTGATCGCCGGACTGTCCAGAAATCGCTCCAGCGCCGCCGCCAGTTCCGGCAGACTGCCGGTTTCCGGGTAATCGCGCAGGCATTGAAACAGGGGCCGGAAAAAGGGTTCATGCGCTTGCCGGCTTTGATAATGCAACACCAGCGGTTGCAGCCCATCAGTCAGCAGGGCGACTTCAGTAATCATTTCGGCGAGTACGGTACATTCCAGACAGTGGGCAGCGTTGGCATCGGTGACGAAAAAGGTTTCATTGGGATATTCGCCGCCCTGTGGCCAGAATACCGGGCGATAGCGGTCCCCGGTGTTGATGACAATGGCGCCGTCGCCGATTTGCAGGAACAGCGCCCGGTCAGCGGCGATCACCGCGCCGAGCAGAGTACAGGCGAATTCCCGAACAGGTAATCCGGCATCGGTCGCTAGTTGTTGCAGTACGGTTTGGACGCTCTGCACCCAGGATTCGGCAACTGTAGGTGTCCAGTCCGCCTCAGTCGCCTGCGCCGACCAGGTTGCGCATTCCGCCAGCAGGGTTTGACAAGCCTGTTCCGCGCCCTCCCGTGACCGAGTGGCGCTGCCGGCCCCGTCAGCCACCGCCAACGTCAGCGCCAACGAGCCATCCGTTAAGGTCAGCGCCTGTACGGCGCAGGCATCCTGGCATTCACCGCCGCTGACCCGATGAGCGACGCCGGGGACGGTAGCCTGTACATAGCGCCAGCCGTCCACCTCCTTCATATCGACGCCCAGCCATCGGGAGTTGCGGGATTACTCAACGGGACTTCAGTACCCGGCACCGAGCGCGAGACCGAGCGCATGGAGTTGGACAACCACTGGAACAGTTCGCGGAAGCGCAGACCTTTCAAGCGCAACGGCTGGCGCACGGCAAGCTGTTGCAGAATGTCCAGATTAGCGCCCTCGACGCCAACCGCGAAGAAGGCGAAAGCGCGGCTTTCCTCACCCGTGCGCACCTCGGCGGCGGCAGCTTTCCAATCGTCGGTGGGACTGCCATCGGTAATCAGGAACACCCAGGGCCGGAAAAAGGGAATGCCATTTTCCCGATACAATCGCTTGCGCTGGTTCAACAGTTCCAAACCCCGCAGAATGGCCATGCCCATCGGCGTATCTTTTTGCGCGGCTAGATGCGGCGGGGTGAACTGGTCGGCGGTCTGGAATTCGTTGACCACCTCGACCGGGCCGAAACTGACAATGGCGATTTCGACCCGCTTGGCGGCCAGGCTGTCGGCCAGCAGCTCTTCCTTGAACAAGGCCAGACCCTGGTTGAGTTCGGCGATGGGCTGGCCGTTCATCGACCAGGAATTGTCCAGCAACAACACGCAGGGGCAACGCGGTTCCGGGTTATCGGCGAATTCGGCGGCGCTGAAATCCACGCTAAAAGGCGTCTGTTGGGAAAGGCTGAGTTCGTTCATCCAGTAAGTCCTCTGAGGAGGCGCAAATGCTGTGAATATACCTGAATCCGTGAAATCACGTCGGCGCTGGGTCGCTATAATGCCTATGGAGTCACCGTTGTCAGCGTTCAATCCCCCTCTCTCCCGGTTAAGGGAGAGAGGGTGCTGGCAGGGATTTGGGGAAGAATCAGGAGCAGACATGAAATTGAGCAGAGTGGCGGGGATATTGGTGCTGACCCTGGCGCTGACGCCCGGTTGCACCTGGGATCAGTCATTGATGGCAAAGTCGGCTCCCGGCCCGTCTCCGCCTCAAATCGCCCCGGTAGAGCCGTCCGCGCTGGAGTCCAAGCTGGACGCCATGGATAACCGGCTGGAGCGGATCGAACAGATGCTGACCGATATGCGGGATCAGGAACAACAACGGCAACGGCAGGAGGAACAGTCACGACAGTCGTTGGCCGGATTGCGCCAGGAAGCGCGTGATACGCAAGCGGCGTTAACCCGGTTGCAGAAGCAACTGGCGACGCAACATGCGGCGGTCGTAGCGCGTTTGGGCGAAACGCCAGCCAATCAGGTCGATTTTCGGGCAGTGGACATCCCTATGGGCCAATTGCCGAACGGTGGCCAGGACTACGAAGCGCGCCGGATTCCCGCCCAGGTGCCGGACAAGGCGCGGGAAATTCTGGTTTATGCCCAGGTAGCGACCGGCTATGTCAAGGCCGGTCCGCATCGCTTTCGGATTGCGGTACGGGTCGAGGGCGCCCGGGAAGCGGCATTTTATCTGTACGCGGTCGGTCAGCCGCAGCCGAGCTGGGCCTATAATTCCGATAACGTCTGGTTGCCGATGCCCCGGGATCGTCAGTTGCTGCTCCGCGCCGAGGGTGAAGCGTTTTTCGGCGACTGGAACAGCGAAGTGCGCATTATTGCCTATCGGTGAGGCCTCGGCGTACCGCTGCAACCTGGCGGATTTACGCCAGTTTCCGATACTTGATCCGGTGCGGCTGGTCGGCCTCTACACCCAGTCGCCGCTTACGGTCGGCTTCATAATCGGCGTAGTTGCCCTCGAACCACACGACCTGCGAATCGCCCTCAAATGCCAGAATATGCGTCGCGACGCGATCCAGGAACCAGCGGTCGTGGGAAATAATCACTGCACAACCGGCGAAGGCCAGCAAGGCTTCTTCCAGCGCCCGCAAGGTTTCCACGTCCAAATCATTCGTCGGTTCATCCAGCAGCAGCACGTTGCCGCCACTTTTCAACAGCTTGGCCAGATGGACGCGGTTGCGTTCACCGCCGGACAAGTCCTTGATGAACTTTTGTTGATCCTGGCCCTTGAAGTTGAACCGACCCACGTAGGCCCGCGAATTGGTTTGATAGCTGCCGATCGTGATCAGGTCCAGCCCGTCGGAAATCTCCTGCCAGACGGTTTTGCTGCCATCCAGGCTGTCGCGTGATTGATCGACATAAGCCAGTTTGACGGTATCGCCGATCCGCAAGGTTCCACCGTCCGGCTGTTCTTGGCCGACCAGCATCCGAAACAGGGTGGTTTTGCCCGCGCCGTTGGGGCCGATGATGCCGACAATGCCGCCCTTGGGCAGGTTGAAGTCGAGACCGTCGATCAATAGCCGGTCGCCAAAGCCCTTGCGGAGTTGCGTCGCTTCCACGACCAGCTCGCCCAGACGCGGCCCCGGTGGAATATAGAGTTCCTGCGTTTCATTACGCTTCTGGAATTCCTGCGATTCCAGTTCCTCGAAGCGGGCCAGGCGGGCTTTGCTCTTGGCGTGGCGGCCCTTGGGATTGGCGCGCACCCATTCCAGCTCCGCCTTCATCGCCTTGGTATGGGCGGTTTCCTGCTTCTCCTCGATCTCCAGCCGTTTTTCCTTCTGCTCCAGCCAGGAGGAATAGTTGCCTTCCCACGGGATGCCCTGGCCGCGATCCAGTTCCAGAATCCAGCCAGCGACGTTGTCGAGGAAGTAACGGTCATGGGTGACGGCGATCACCGTACCGGGATAGTCTTGGAGGAAGCGCTCCAGCCAGGCCACCGATTCAGCGTCGAGATGATTGGTCGGTTCGTCGAGTAGCAGCATATCGGGCTTGGAGAGCAACAGCCGGCATAGCGCAACGCGACGTTTCTCGCCGCCGGAGAGTGGAGTGACTTCAGCCTCCCAGGGCGGCAAGCGCAGGGCGTCGGCGGCGACATCCAGGGTACGATCCAGGTTGTGGCCGTCCACCGCTTGCAGATACGCCTCCAAATCGCCCTGCTCGGCGGCCAGTTTCTCGAAATCGGCGTCGGGATCGGCATAGGCGGCGTACACTTCATCCAACCGGGCCTGAGCAGCCTTGATCGGTTCAACCGCTTCTTCGACGTTGCCGCGCACGTCCTTGGTCGGGTCGAGTTGCGGCTCCTGGGTCAGGAAGCCGATTTTAATGCCAGCCTGTGGGCGGGCCTCGCCGAGAATATCGCTATCCAGGCCGGCCATGATGCGCAGCAGGGTCGATTTGCCGGAGCCGTTCAGGCCAAGGACGCCAATTTTCGCGCCGGGGAAGAATGACAGGGAGATGTTCTTGAGAATTTCCCGCTTGGGCGGCACGATTTTGCCCACGCGGTTCATAGTGTAGATGTATTGGGCCATGGCGGTTCTTTGGTCGGGTGGTTGGCTTCGGGCGGTCAATCTAACCATTGAATGCCATGGCGTAAAGGGGAAAAGGCGGAGGCAACGAAAAGCCCCATCACCCGCAGGGCGACAGGGCTTGGGAGATTTAACCGAGGTTAGTGCTGAATAACCGGGCGATAAATGATCTCCAGTTCTGCGCCGTCGCTATTGAGGAAGCTGATCATCTGGCCCTGCATTTCAGCGGTCGCGCCGACAGCGGGTCTTGGGTCGAACAGTGAGTCGTGAGCGCCCTGGGTGAAGCGGACGATGGCGCGCACGCCCTGGTCGTCCCACACCGAGCGGCTGACCGATTTGAGTCCCATGACCTTGGCCAGCGGCTCGGTGCCTGACAGTGGCGCGTCGGGCACCGAGTTCGGCACGTACTGATCGGGTAGTGAGCCGGCGCCGCCGACCACCTCGATCAGGTGAATCGGGTGCAAGCGAAAAGGTCTGTCGATGATTGAGGCGGGACCATAATTGATCGGATCACCGGAATCGAACGTGGTTTGCCATGCGGTAAAAAAGTCCTCGTATTCGGGAGTTCCCTTGATTAGGCCGAAAGTGGCTAGTTGGGCGGCAACGGTTGGCCCGTAGATGGCTGACCCATCGGCCATCTTGGCAAAACCACCACTGGCCATGCCCAAGGTTGCACTGGTGACGTTGTCCTCAATGGCCAAGAAGACACCACCGAGGATAGCACCGAGCGAATGAGCGACAAACCGAATGTGTCCGGTATCGAGGTCCGGCTTTCCGTCGCTATTCAGATCGATCAGCGGCAGGCTGGCAGTCAATTGCCGGAGATCTTGCACCGCCTGACGCTGATTGTCGCGAGTAGTCAACAGGCTTTGCGGATAGACGAAGTAATTGCCGGTCGGGTCAATGACTCCATCCGAGGGAGGAGCAAGAGTCTGGTTGTTCACCAAATCCAGATCAAAGGTCCGCTCCATGCCCGGCAGGTAGAACGGGCTGGTCTTATCGGTGACGCCGTGCAGAGGCGCGTCAATGGCGACGGCGGCGAAGCCGGCGAATGACAGCGCATCGGCGATGGTGAACAGGAGCGTGCGATCCCAGTGGATGGGATGCTGGAAAATCACCACCGGCCAACCATTCGCCGGCTTGTTCTGGCCGCTCTTGGCGTTGGGCACGGTCATCAGCACCGGAATTTGCAAAGTTGCGGTCGCCGCCGGCAGCGGATTATAACGAGTGACCGCGCCGCCGCTGGCCGTCTGCCAATAACCGTCCAGCGGCTTGTCTTTGCTGAGGTAGTAGGGAATCGCCAGCGCCCCGGCGTAGATATCGGAAAAGCCGGGCATGTTTCCCGGGAGGGCAGCAGTGGTCGCGCCGGTCGGTTGAACCGCTATCCCCAGCGGTTTGAGATCCTTGCCCAGCGCCACGAAGGCGTCGTCAATAGACTGGGTCATGAACGTCCAGCTCAACACGATGCTATTCCGGGCCACGCCCTGACTGGCGGCGGCGCTTTCCTGGTTGTTGACCAGTTGCCGGAGCGGTTCCAATGCCCGCGCCTGGGCATCGCTCAATCCGGGAATCACGCTCTTGCCGTTGGCGTCCACCAGCGGGGTCGTTAGCTTGGTCCATGCATAGGTCTGCGACGGCAGCGCATCGTAGCCGCCGCTATCCTGAATGCCGTTCGTCAGTGTGACCAGATAGCCGGTCTTGGGCTTCAGCGGGAGCAGGGGATGGATATTGAGCGTGGTCTGGTTGGCGTCCTGCGGCAGCAGGTTTACCTGGTAATCGATGCTGGCCCTGAGTTCATGATGGACGGCGGTGATGGCGAATGGTGCCGGCGTCGCCGGATCCAGGAACGGGTTGACCAGTTCCACCTCGAACACCCGCACGGTACTCCCCGCCTTGACGGTACTGGCGTTAATCGTGCTGGAAAACTGGGCAGTCAGCGGCGCGACTGTCGAGAAACCGTCCAAACCGTTCAACGCGACCTGGGGATCAGCCAGGTTGTCCGGATCGACCACCGGGATGTTCACCGTGCCATCGGTGGAACCGCTGAACAACAGATTATTGGGAAGAGGGATTGCGCCGGTGGCGGGATCAAATTGCGCGTAGAAATCCGCACGGGTGGCGGCATCAACCGTGCTGAAGGCCACTAGACCCAGGGCCAGGCAGAGCGGGGTGAGCCGGAAGTTTTTTGTTCGAATTTGCATACAGGCACTCCACAGGATAATCAGATTTCGGGAACACGTTAAAGCGTAGCTGCTAGTTTCCCAGCACCAAAATTTAATTTTGGGAAGCGATACTTTATCGGACAGTTCGGGTATATTTAATAAACAATGACTAGCCTGAATTTTCAGGTGGTTTCACCGTCTCAGCCTCCAGCGTTTCGCCGGTTTTCCCAAACATTCCTATGAAGCAGTTCTTCCAACGTTATTTGCCGGATCCCCATCAACTGCGTTCACATAAGAACCTGCGTTTCCTCGGCGATTTGCTGCACGATCCCCGCCTTTGGCATTTCAGCCGCCGCTCGACGGTGCGGGGATTGGCCGCCGGCGTGTTTTTCGCGTTTGTGCCGGTTCCCTGGCAAATGTTGCTCGCCGCGACCGCCGCCGCCCTGCTGCGTTTCAATATGCCGGTAGCGGTAGCCATGGTCTGGATCACCAACCCGGTGACCATACCGCCGATTTTCTTTGCCTGTTATCAATTCGGTGCCTGGTTGCTGGGGACGCCCCCACTGGATTGGGCGTATGAACCCTCGCTGGACTGGTTTTTGAAGCAGATGGGCGATCTGGGCTGGCCGTTGCTGGTCGGGTCGTTGACCATTGGCGTCGTGGCCAGTGCCGTGACCTTCGTTATTGCTGATCTGCTCTGGCGCAGGCACATTATTAACAAGTTTCGCCGCCGCCGGTTGGCGGCCGTTTCCGGCTGAAATATCAAACTGGACGGCGGTTTTTCCCACTCTTCGCTTTTGTTCGGGTTATGTATTCTGGCCCACTGTAAGTGATTTTCATTCAGGTAATATCTGGCATGTCATCCTCCATCGAACACTTTGAACAGCTTGCGCTGTCCCCCGCCCTGCTGGAAACCCTCCAGGAACTCGGCTATGAAGCGCCGACGCCGATCCAGGCAGCCACGATTCCGCCCATGCTGGAAGGCCATGACGTACTCGGCCAAGCCCAAACCGGCACGGGCAAGACTGCTGCTTTTGCCTTGCCGATCCTGGAAAAACTCGATTGGAACGACCGGCAGACGCAGGCACTGGTGTTGACTCCTACCCGGGAGCTGGCGATTCAGGTCGCGGAAGCCTTCCAAAGCTATGCCCGTCATCTGCCCGGTTTTCACGTCCTGCCTATCTACGGTGGCCAGAGCATGGTCCTGCAACTGCGCCATCTGCGGCGCGGAGTCCATGTCGTCGTCGGTACGCCGGGTCGGGTCATGGATCATCTGCGCCGGGAAACCCTGTCGCTGGCGGCGCTGCGCACGGTGGTGCTGGATGAAGCCGATGAAATGCTGCGGATGGGTTTCATCGACGATGTGGACTGGATTCTGGAGCAGACCCCGGCGGAAAAGCAGGTCGCGCTGTTCTCAGCCACCATGCCGGAGCCGATTCGCCGGGTGGCGCATCGCCATCTGCGCGATCCCCGAGAGGTGCGGATCGAGACCCGCACCGCGACGGTCGCCACCGTCCGGCAACGCTACTGTCAAGTGGGTGTCCAGCACAAGCTCGATGCCCTGACCCGGGTGCTGGAGGTGGAGGACGCCGACGCCATATTGATCTTTGTGCGCACTAAAGTGGCCGCGACGGAACTGGCGGAACGGCTGGAAGCACGAGGTTATCCCAGCGCCGCCCTGCATGGTGATATGACGCAGGCGTTGCGTGAGAAAACGATTGATCAGTTGCGCAACGGCGGTTTGGACATTCTGGTGGCGACCGACGTGGCGGCGCGCGGGCTGGACGTGCAGCGGATCAGCCACGTCATCAACTATGACATTCCTTACGATCCAGAAGCTTATATCCATCGGATTGGCCGCACCGGTCGGGCCGGTCGGGCCGGCGACGCCATTTTGTTCGTGGCCCCCCGCGAACTGCGTATGTTGCGGACCATTGAGAAGGCGACCCGCCAACCGGTCGAGCGGATGCCACTGCCCACGCAGGAAGCCATCACCGGCCATCGCCTGGCGCAGTTCAAACAGCAGGTCGGTGAGGTACTGACTTCGCAGGATCTGGAGTTTTTCCAACAAATTGTCGCCGAGATCGAACGGGAACAGGAAACGAGTCCGCAGGATATTGCCGCTGCTTTGGCCTATCTGGCGCAGCGCGACCGGCCACTTCAGTTTGAGGACACCATTCCCAAGGACGCCGAGCGGGAGAGAGAGCGGGATCGGGAAAGAGCATCAGGTCGGCCTGATCGTGAGGGGCGTTCAGCCCGTAGCAACGACCGGCCAGTGCGGGACTATGCCCGGGATTCCGGCGATTTCAATAAGATCCGCTATCGAATTGAGGTAGGCCGCGAGCACGGTGCAACGCCGCAGAACATCATGGGTGCGATTGCCAATGAGGCCGGGATTGAAGGCCGGTATATTGGCCGTATTGAGATTCACGACGACTACAGCACGGTTGATCTGCCCGATCAAATGCCACCCGAGATTTTCCAGCATCTCAAGCGGGTGCGGGTGCGGCAGCAGATGTTGAATATCAGCCGCCTCGACGGAGCCGAGCCGGAGCGGAAGCGATCAGCGCGGCCTCGAATGGAGCGGCCAGCGGGTGATCGAGAGCGGTCGGTGGAACGCAAGGAGCGAAAACGGCCGGTGCGGCCAGCCACTGATTCATGAAGCAACGATGAAATTGCTGGCGCTGGAAACTGCGACTGAGGCCTGTTCCGCCGCTGTTTGGGTAGATGGTGCAGTGCTGGAACGCTACGAAATAGCCCCACGCCGCCATGCCGTACTGATTCTGCCGATGGTCGAGGCGGTATTGGCCGAAGCGGGGTTAACGATGAACCAGTTGGACGCTATTGCCGTCGGGCGCGGGCCAGGCGCGTTTACCGGGGTGCGGATCGCCATCGGTATCGCTCAGGGCTTGGCCTTCGCTGGCGATTTGCCCGTGGTTCCGGTTTCCACATTGGCGGCGCTGGCGCTGGGCGCAGCGCGGGAAATAGGCCAGACGCGCATTGCGACGGCGCTCGATGCCCGGATGGGTGAGGTTTACTGGGGAACCTGGGCCGTGTCTGACGACCGAGTGGCGTTGTTGGGCGAGGAGCGGGTGTGTGCGCCAGTCCTGGTGACTGCGCCACCCGACGAATGGTTCGGCGTCGGCAGCGGTTGGAGCGTGTATGCCGAAGCCTTGTCGCAACGGCTGACCGTGAGCGGCTGGCTGGACGAACGCTATCCCCATGCCAGCGATATTGCTCGATTGGCGGCGGATCCGGCCCGGCGTGATCAATGGGTGACTGCTGAACGGGCGTTGCCTGTCTACTTGCGGGATCGAGTCGTGGGGCGTTAGCGAGTCATTGGCGTTTGGCATTGAGGCAGTATTCGCGCTAAGCTGTTGCAGTAGTGCGAATAAAACAATGAAAGTATGACTGCCTGGAGGATGTACTCATGAACGCCACGATCACCGCTGATTCTGTCCATAGTAAAGCGCTGCCTGATCTGGTTGCCAAACTACTGGCGGCGCGTCAGGAGAGTCTGGTGCTGTATCACCGGCTGGCCGCGTTGAAACCCTTTACCCTTGTTGATCCGGTGCGTCATCAGTTGCGATGCTTCCGGCAAACGCTGGTGGATTATCTGGCGCTGGGACCGTTCGAGGTCTTTCAGGCGCTGGAGGAGCAACCGGTCGATTCGCCTTATCAGCAGGCTCGCCAGTTAGCCCGGCAACTTTATGCACGCATTGCCCGCACCACCCAGGCGGCTTTGGCTTTCCACGACCGTTACGATGGCGATTTGTCCGACCCGGCGCTGGCTCGGCTGGACGAGGAACTGTCGCGGCTGGGCGAGTCGCTGGCGGCTCGCATTGAACTGGAAGACCAGATCGTCGTCGCCGTTCGCCATGGCCGTAAAACAACCATCGTTGCTTGATGCCTATGGGGTGGGGAGATTATGCAGTCGGCCTCGCTCCAAAAGCCGACTGATTCTGCCCTGCCTGTTTGGCCTGGTACATTGAGCCGTCAGCGGTCTTCAGCAACTCCTCAATGCTTGCGCCATCTTTGGGAAACACCGCGAACCCGATGCTGGCGCTGATCGTAAACACCGCGTTTTGCCAATGGATCGGTTGCGAAACCTTTTCCAGGACAGCCTCGGCGACTCGTTGCAAGCCTTGTTGAGTGCTATCTTGCAGTAGCAGCACAAATTCATCGCCGCCTTGGCGGGCCACCGTGTCGCTCTCGCGCACACACTGGCGCAACCGGCCAGCGATCTCTCGTAGTACGGTATCCCCCGCCTCATGACCCGCCGAGTCGTTAATCGGTTTGAATTTGTCGAGATCAATGAAGGCCACGGCGAAAGAGGCGTTGCGGCGAGCAGCGGCGGTGAGGGTCTGTTCCAGGCGCTCAATGAACAGCGCCCGATTGGGCAGTCCGGTCAGGCGGTCGTGAAAGGCTAGATGTTGCAGGTGCAATTTTTGTTCATGCTGTTCGGTAATATCCACGCCCACCACGATAATCCGTGCGTCGGCGTCGTTTCCGACCCGCAGCGCCTCAAATTGGTAGGCGCATTCTTGCCCGGCTTCATCCACAAGGCTGACCTGCGCGGTCGCGCTGCCAGCGGTATGAGCTTGGTGGAACAAGGTCTGTAGCGGATGATCTTCAGGCGCCAATGTGACCAGGAATGACCAGTGTTGCCCAGCCAGCGGGACTCCGGGATAGCCGATCAGCGCTTCAGCGGCATGGTTGGCGATTAGAATATGACCTCCATCATCGAGGATGCAGACAAAGCCGGGAATGGAGCGCACCAGCGCCAGGATAAAGTGATGCTCGTGGGCTAGTTCCTGATTACGTTGGTTCAGATTGCGGGTGCGTTGGGCGACTCGTTGTTCCAGTTCGGCGTTAGCCACGATGGTCAGCGCATGGCTTTCCGCGATCCGGCGCAACAGTTGGTTGAATCCTTGCTGCAGGGTGACAATTTCGGCGATTTCTACTGGACCCAAGTCGATGTAGCATTGTTCCTGACCTTCCGCCGCCCATTGGCGGATCTGTCCGGAAAATTGCGCCAGGGGTTTCACCATCAGCATGTGTGCCAGTACTACCAGCATTCCCCCCAGGAACAGTAATTGCGCGGCGATGGAGAGGCCGACCGACCAAGCGATATTCTGCAAGCGGGCGAACACCCGATCATCGTTGGACGTGATAACCAAGGTGCCCAGCGGTTCCTCGTGACCGTCTTCGAAGCGGTGATACAGTTTTTGCTGTACGGTCAGGCTGGGGGAAGTGGTCTCGTCGTTTGCCGCACGCCAGTTGGCGTTAATGCGCCCACGAAAATCGCTGATGCCCACGGCTTCGACCAGTTCATGCTCGCCGATGCCGTGCGCCAGGGATTTCAACAGATCTTCCTGGTAGTCCCGGAGGGCTGAAGCGACGCCCGGTGCAAAGGTGCGAGCGAGCGAATCCAGAGAACGAATGATCTCCTGCCGGGCGTTGCGGTATTCAAAGCACAGTTGCAGACCCGTAACGCCGACAGCGAAGATCAGATATCCCACGATGGCCTTGCGCAGCAGAACCTGTGCTAGCGGGCGGGTCGGTTTCACTGTGTCGCGTCTGGCCGGTTAGCAGAGCAGTTCACGCCGGGCAACCGGCGCGGCGTCAGTAACCGCGCAACCATTCAGGCCGTAATCGCACCTGACCGGCCTGCGCTAATGCCAATTGTGCCAGTAGCCGTTCGCGGTCTCTGGGTAATTCGCCGGCCAGCGCCAGGGCGTTGGAGGCGTGATTGGAGCGGAACGTCAGCGGCGTGGGCGGATTCAGCCGCTCAATCAACCTCACCTGTTCCGCCAGCAGTGCGTGGTCATCCTGCTCCTGGAACGGTTCACAGAACTTGCGATGAAATTCTTGGTAAATCGCCGGGTCCAGTATCAGTTGCAGGGTGGACAGATAGTCCAGTTCGACCTGATTGACCAGATCAGCGGTAGCGTCGATGTGTTCCTGCCAGTGCGTTTGACCGCCCAGGCCGAGAATGACGGTGGCGGAGATTTTCAACCCGGCCTGTTTGGCCTTGGTTAAACCCGTGATCATCGCTTCTGGCGTTGCGCCCTTGGTGATGCGTTTAAGCAGATCCGCCGAGCCGGTTTCAATACCGTAGTACAGCAGGGTCAGGCCGGCTTGCCGCAGTCGGGCCAATTCTTCAACGGATTTCTTCAGGAGATTGGCGGGCAGGGCATAGCTGGAAACCCGTTCCAGTCGAGGAAAGGCGGCGCGCAGATTCCCCAGAAGGATGAGCAAATAATCGGTCGGCGCGGCCAGGGCGTCGCCATCAGCCAGAAAGACCCGCCGCGTTCCGGGATAAGCTTGCGCTACCGTCTGAATATCGGTCTGAACCGCTTCCAGTGGCCGAATGGCGAACGCCTTGGTGCGGTACATCGAGCAGAAGCTGCAATGGTTAAAACTGCAACCCAGCGTAGCTTGCAGAATGAAGCTATCCGCTTCGGACGGCGGCCGCCAGAGCGGCAGGTCATAATCGATCAGCATGGTGGGCTTCCTGACTGCATGAAATTCAGAGAGTGGCATACTGGACGTTTTTGGACTATCCTAGCGCCCGTTTTTCCCCAAAAGACGCATCCTTCCACGCTGGTGTGGTGGAATGGTATACACACAAGACTTAAAATCTTGCGCCCTCAACCGGGCTTGTGGGTTCGAGTCCCACCACCAGCACCATTCGTCAATCAGGCCATTCGATGCGCGGCGCTTCAGGATTGCGCCGGAACAGCGTGGCGATATGGCCGACCCGTTGCACCAGCGTCGCGCCAGACGATGCGCATAACTCCTCGATCATCGTTTCGCGCATCGTGCGATCCTCAGCATTGACCCGGACTTTAATCAGCTCATGCTGATCCAGCGCCAGCAGAATTTCGTGCAGGACCGCCGGGGTCATGCCTTTATCCCCGATGATAATGATCGGCTTGCGGGCGTGGGCCAGGGCCTTGAGGTAACGTTTTTGCGGATTAGTCAGCGTGAGCATTGAGCGAGAACCGGAGATGACGAAAGAGTCAGGCAGTGTAACCGGACACCAGGGGTTGACGGTAGCGCCTAGCCCGTTCAACGACGTCAAATTGGATCTGGGCGTTATTTTGACCGTGGGCATGGTGTTGTTGCTGGTGCAGGGACGGGTGTTGGACAGCTTGCTGTCGCAATTGCTGCTTCTGGCGAGTTATAGCCTGCTGGGGATGATCTGGATCGTGGTCCGCACCCGCCGCATCATGGCCCGTATCGCCCGTGAGCGTGAGCAACATTCCGATGGCCCGCAGTAAAAGCAGCGCCCGCTGGCTGCGGGAACACTTCACGGATGAGTACGTCAAACGCGCCCAGCAGGATGGCTACCGCTCCCGCGCTGTCTACAAGTTGCTGGAAATTCATGAGAAGGATCACTTGTTGCGGCCCGGATTGACCGTGGTGGACCTGGGGGCAGCGCCAGGCGGTTGGTCGCAACTATCCGCCCGACTGGTGGGTGGGCAGGGCCGAGTGATGGCGCTGGACATTCTGCCGATGGAGCCGTTGCCCGGCGTTGAGTTCATCGAGGGCGATTTCCGCGAGACGGTGGTGCTGGATCAGTTGTTAGCAGCGCTGGACGTCCGGACGGTGGATGTAGTGCTATCCGATATGGCGCCCAATACCAGCGGCATCAAAGCGGTCGATCAGCCCTCCATCATGTATCTGGCCGAATTGGCGCTGGATTTCGCCCGCCAGCGTCTGCGTCCTGGCGGCGATTTTCTGGTGAAAGCCTTTCAGGGTGAGGGTTTTGACGCTTATTTCAAGGCGTTGCGCGCCGTGTTCGCCACCGTGGCACCCCGCAAACCCCGCGCTTCGCGCGCCCGCAGCGCTGAACAGTATCTGCTGGCCCGGAACTATCGCGGGTGATCGGGTCTAAAAAACCGTCATTTTTCAGGTCTTGCGCTGGAAAACCAGCGAATAGCCCCTATATCAACAATTCCTAACTCCCCCCGTCCTGAGTTTGCCGAGGTATCCGCCTTGAACGATATGGTCAAAAACATCCTCTTGTGGGTTGTTATCGCGGTCGTGCTGATGTCCGTTTTCAACAGCTTTGGACCGAAAGTGACGCCCTCCGCCCAGATGTCCTACTCGCAGTTCCTGCAGGAAGCCAAGCAGGGGCGGATCGCACAGGTGAGCATCGATGGCCGCGCTATTCTGGGTCGCACCAGCGGCGGCGAGCGCTTTACCACTTATAGCCCGGAAACGGACAACAGCGCGATGATTGGCGAGTTGCTCAATCACGGCGTCGATATCGAAGGCCAACCGCCGGAGAAGCAGGGTCTGCTGATGCAGATCTTCATCTCCTGGTTCCCGATGTTGTTGCTGATCGGCATTTGGGTGTTCTTCCTGCGGCAGATGCAGGGCGGCGGCGCTGGGCGGGGTGCGATGTCGTTCGGCAAATCCCGCGCCCGGATGATGAGTGAAGATCAGATTAAAATTACGTTCGCCGATGTCGCCGGTGTCGATGAAGCCAAGGAAGAAGTCGCGGAACTGGTGGAGTTCCTCCGCGATCCCGGCAAGTTCCAGAAACTCGGCGGCAAGATTCCGCGCGGCGTGCTGATGGTCGGTTCACCCGGCACCGGTAAAACGCTGCTGGCCAAGGCCATCGCCGGCGAGGCGAAAGTGCCGTTCTTCTCGATTTCCGGTTCGGATTTCGTGGAAATGTTCGTTGGCGTCGGTGCATCCCGGGTGCGCGACATGTTCGAACAGGCCAAGAAGCACGCGCCCTGTATTATCTTCATCGACGAAATCGACGCGGTCGGTCGCCATCGCGGCGCGGGACTCGGCGGCGGTCATGACGAACGCGAGCAGACCTTGAATCAGTTGTTGGTGGAGATGGACGGCTTCGAGGGTAACGAGGGCATTATTGTTATCGCCGCTACCAACCGTCCTGACGTTCTGGATCCAGCGCTGCTGCGTCCGGGCCGTTTTGACCGGCAGGTGGTAGTGCCGCTGCCTGACGTGCGGGGCCGCGAGCAGATTCTCAAAGTCCATATGCGCAAGGTGCCGCTGTCCGACAATGTCAAACCAGCAGTAATCGCTCGTGGCACCCCCGGCTTCTCTGGCGCGGATCTGGCTAATCTGGTCAACGAGGCCGCTTTATTCGCCGCCCGCTCTAACAAGCGCGACGTGGATATGGACGATTTCGAGAAGGCCAAGGACAAGATCATGATGGGCGCCGAGCGCAAGTCGATGGTGATGAGCGAGGAAGAAAAGAAGCTCACCGCCTATCACGAAGCCGGCCACGCCATCGTCGGGCGACTGGTGCCGGCGCACGATCCTGTCTACAAAGTCAGCATCATTCCACGCGGACGGGCGCTGGGCGTGACCATGTTCCTGCCGGAAGGCGACCGCTACAGCTTCAGCAAGCAGCGGCTGGAGAGCCAGATTTCCAGCCTGTTCGGCGGACGGATTGCCGAGGCTATTATTTTCGGCGCGGATTATGTGACCACCGGGGCACAGAACGACATTGAGCGCGCCACCGACATCGCCCGCAATATGGTGACCAAGTGGGGCCTGTCCGACCGGCTGGGGCCACTCACCTACAGCGAGGACGACGGCGAGGTGTTTCTGGGCCGCAGCGTAACCCGGCACAAGAACGTTTCCGACGAAACGGCCCACGTTATTGACGAGGAAATTCGCTCGGTCGTCGACCGTAATTATCGGCGTTCCGACCAGTTGTTGCGGGATCATCTCGACAAGTTGCACAACATGGCCGACGCGCTGATCAAGTACGAGACTATTGATTCTGATCAGATCGACGACATCATGGCCGGGAAGCCACCGCGTGAACCGGTGGATTCCAATACCGATGCCGAACCGCCGACAACGGGTTCCCCGATCAATCTTGACAAGGATCGGCAGAGTAAGAAGCCGATTGGCGGGCCAGCCGAGCAGCACTGACCTACTGCCTGGCCCCTCTTCCCGCAATCCGGGGAAGAGGGGTTTTTATTGGGAGTTTTTCAGCGATGTTGATGAATTGTGCAGGAAAAATACTGGATTTGCGCCAACTGGCGGTTATGGGGGTGTTGAATGTCACTCCCGATTCGTTTTTCGACGGCGGGTGTTATCGGGAACTGGACACCGCGTTGCGCCACGCTGAAATCATGGCCGCCGAGGGTGCCGCAATCATTGATGTTGGCGGTGAATCGACTCGTCCAGGCGCTCCGCCCGTGTCGGTTCAGGAGGAACTGGATCGGGTGTTACCCGTGGTGGAAAGGTTGGCGCGGGAACTCCCGATTCCCCTCTCGATAGATACCAGCAAACCTGAAGTGATGCGCGAAGCGGCCAGGGTGGGCGCTGGCATGATCAACGATGTGTGGGCACTGCGTCAGCCGGGCGCGCTGGAAGCGGCAGCGGCCACTGGCCTGCCCGTCTGCATGATGCACATGCTGGGTGAACCCGCAACCATGCAGCAGGAACCTTGCTACGTCGATGTGGTGGCCGAAGTCCGGGCGTTTCTGGCGGAACGGGTGCAGGTTTGTGAGGCGGCGGGCATTCCCCGCGAACGGATTCTGGTCGATCCCGGTTTCGGCTTCGGCAAAACGCTGGATCATAATTTGTCCCTGCTGCGGCATTTAAACGGCTTCACCGATTTGGCGGCGGGCGTACTGGCGGGCGTTTCCCGCAAGAGCATGATTGGCCTGTTGCTAAATGCGCCAGTCGGTGAACGGCTAGCCGGTAGTTTAGCGGCAGCAGTCATCGCCGCCTGGCAAGGCGCTAACATTATTCGCGCTCATGATGTACGGGAAACGGTTCAGACGTTGCGAGTGTGCGCCGCCGTGCGGGCGGTTAGCTGACTCCACCGGTTTTCGGTATGCGCTGCCCCCCATCATCGCTATAATTCCCGGCCACATTGAGTCAGGGGGCAGGGTGATGAGCAAACGTCATTTCGGTACGGACGGCATTCGCGGACGGGTTGGAGAGTATCCCATTACTCCCGAATTCGTATTGAAACTGGGCTGGGCAGTCGGACGGGTGTTGCAAACCCGTGGATTCAACAAGATTGTGATTGGCAAGGATACCCGCATTTCCGGCTACATGTTCGAGTCCGCCCTGGAAGCCGGATTGTCCGCCGCCGGCGTCAATATCGCCCTGCTGGGACCTATGCCGACGCCAGGCATCGCTTATCTGACCCGCACCCTGCACGCCTGCGCTGGCATCGTGGTCAGCGCCTCGCACAATCCCTATTACGATAATGGCATCAAATTTTTTTCCCGCGATGGTCAGAAGTTGCCCGATGAGGTCGAGGAACAGATCGAGCAACTGTTGGATCGGCCACTGGAGACAGTTGAGCCAGATGCTTTGGGTAAGGCCGAACGCATTGTCGATGCTGCGGGCCGCTACATCGAATTCTGCAAAAGCACTATTCCGGCGAACACCAGTCTGGCGGGGCTGAAAATCGTCGTGGACTGCGCTCATGGCGCGACCTATCACGTCGCCCCCAGCGTGTTGAACGAACTGGGCGCGGCAGTGATTCCCATGGGTGTTACGCCGGATGGCCTGAATATCAACCTGGACTGTGGCTCGACCAAGCCGGCGCTGCTGTGCGCCGAGGTTGCGAAGCAAGGTGCTGATCTCGGCATTGCCCTCGATGGCGACGGTGACCGGGTGATCATGGTTGATCACCGGGGCGAGATTCTGGACGGCGACGATCTGTTGTTCATTATCGCCCGCGACCGGTTGCGCACCGGCAGCCGGTTCAACGCGATCGTCGGTACGCTGATGACGAATCTAGGTCTGGAAATGGCGCTGCGGGCGCTGGGTCTGGATTTGCACCGGGTCAAGGTCGGCGACCGCTATGTGCTGGAGCGCCTGCTGGCCGACCATCTGATTTTGGGCGGCGAGAATTCCGGCCACATTATTTGCCTGGATCGCACCACGACCGGCGATGGCATTATCTCCGCGTTGCAGGTGCTAGCGGCGATGCTGCACTCCGAAAAGAACCTGCACGACCTCAAGGCCGGCATGACCAAATATCCACAGGTGCTGATCAATGTCTCGGTCAGCGGCGCGGTCGATCTGAACCGGCCACCGATTCAGGATGCGGTCCGGGCAGTCGAAAGCCAGTTGGGCGACCATGGTCGAGTCTTGCTGCGTCCTTCCGGCACCGAACCGGTGGTGCGGGTGATGGTGGAAGGCCCTGATGCGGGGCAGGTCGAGCGTCATGCCCGTGAGCTGGCGGGCGTCTTGCGGGATACTCTGTCGGTATGATTGATTTCCCAGCGCGAAATCCGTAAGCTTTGCCAGTTTTTTAAAGTCAGGAGATAAGAAGATGCGCCGTAAACTGGTGGCCGGAAACTGGAAGATGAATGGCTCGTCGGAGAGTATCCGCGGGTTATTGCAGGGCATTAAAGAGGGTGCTGCGCCCGTTGCAGCCGTTGAACTGGCGGTTTTTCCCCCGTTCGTGTACCTCGGTCTAGTCGAACAACAACTGTCCGGCACCACCGTCGCTTGGGGGACGCAGAATCTCTCCGAACAAGTCTCCGGCGCCTTCACTGGTGAAGTTGCAGGGTCGATGCTGAACGATTTTCATTGCGCCTATGTGATCGTAGGCCATTCCGAGCGCCGCACCCTGTACGGCGAAACCGACGATCTGGTGGCTCGTAAATTTGCCGCTGCCCGCAAGGTGGGCATCAAGCCTATCCTCTGTGTGGGCGAGACTCTGGAAGAGCGCGATCAGGGCGTTACGGAGTCGGTCGTTGAGCGGCAACTGAAAGCCGTGCTGGATCTGGAAGGTGTTGAAGCGTTTAATGATGCGGTCATCGCCTATGAACCGGTTTGGGCCATTGGCACTGGTCGGACCGCTACACCCCAGCAAGCCCAAGAGGTTCACGCCTTCATTCGCGCCAAGTTGGCCGAGCGAAATTCAACCGTCGCGGCGAAAACCCGTATTCTGTATGGCGGCAGCATGAAAGCCGCGAATGCCGTGGAGTTGCTGGCTATGGCTGATATTGATGGCGGGCTGATCGGCGGCGCATCGCTCGAAGCCAAGGAGTTTCTGGCGATTGCCCGGGCAGGCTGTTAAACTGCCGCTATGGTTTATACCCTCTTTCTCGTGGCGCATGTGGTTGTTGCCGTTGCCCTGATCGCGTTGGTGCTGTTACAGCAGGGCAAAGGTGCGGATGCTGGCGCGGCATTTGGCAGTGGTGCTTCCTCGACCATGTTTGGTTCACGGGGTTCAGCCTCTTTCCTGAGCCGGACGACGGCGATTTTGGCGGCGGCGTTCTTTTTAACCAGCCTGACGCTGGCCTATGTGGCGACTCAGACCACAACGCCGACCAGTGTGATCGAACGGGCGCCGTCCGAAGTTCTTCCGCCGGTTCCAGTGCCAGCAGAATCTGGCCGTCCTGTGGATGTGCCGCAGTTGCCGCCGAAGCAGTAGGGACAAGTTTTTTAAATAATGATCGCCGATGTGGTGGAACTGGTAGACACGCTAGCTTGAGGGGTTAGTGGCGCAAGCCGTGCCGGTTCGAGTCCGGCCATCGGCACCAAAAATAAGATCGAGCATTCCAAAACAACATCTTGGGATGTTTGGCGTTTTCCGGCAAAGCCGGGAAATGAACAACTGAGCACGTTGAGTGCAGCCATCATGATGAGGTTTCTTTTTCCATGCGGCGTTTTAACGATAACAACCCATACGCCCGATGGTCTCTACTATTCCATCCTGGGTTCTGGCCCGGTTGCTAGTTTGACCGGCATGTTTCGCCCCCTGTCCAAGCCCCGGTCCGTGTAGCGCTTTCTCCCGGCCCGCCATGTCGAAGGTGCGACTCTTATGTTGTCCAATTACCTTCCTGTTCTGATCTTCGTGATCATTGCCTTGGTGATGGCGGTGGTCGTGATTGGCCTCGGCTTTTTCCTCGGCCCCCGCCGCCCCGATGACGAGAAACTGTCGCCTTACGAGTGCGGTTTCGAGGCCTTCGAGGATTCCCGGATGAAATTCGATGTCCGCTATTACCTGGTGGCCATCCTGTTCATCATCTTCGATCTGGAAATTGCCTTTCTGTTTCCCTGGGCGATTGTCCTCGACCAAATCGGCCTGTTCGGCTTTGCGGCGATGACGGTCTTTCTCGGTATTCTGGTGATCGGTTTCATCTATGAGTGGAAGAAAGGAGCCTTGGAATGGGAATAGAAGGCATTCTTGAAAAAGGCATGGTGACGACCACTGCCGACAAACTCATCAACTGGGCGCGCACCGGTTCGATGTGGCCGATGACCTTTGGTTTGGCCTGCTGCGCTGTGGAAATGATGCATGCTGGCGCCGCCCGTTACGACCTTGACCGCTTCGGCATTGTGTTCCGGCCTAGTCCCCGCCAGTCTGACGTGATGATCGTTGCCGGCACCCTGTGCAACAAAATGGGACCGGCGTTGCGCAAGGTGTATGACCAGATGGCCGAGCCGCGCTGGGTAATTTCCATGGGGTCCTGCGCCAACGGTGGTGGCTATTACCACTACTCCTACGCCGTGGTGCGTGGCTGCGACCGCATCGTACCGGTGGACATCTATGTACCTGGTTGCCCGCCGACTGCGGAGGCGCTGATTTACGGCATCCTCCAGCTCCAGAATAAAATCCGGCGCACTAATACCATAGCCCGTTGAGAGAATGCTCCATGGCTGATGCTCAGACTCTTGTGGAAAAACTGCAGGCGCGCTTCGGCGACGCTTTGCTGGAATGCAAGCTGGACCGCGGCGAAGTCACCCTCGAAATTTCACCCGCCCAGGCGCTCGACATCTTCACTGCACTGCGCGATGAACCGGAGTTCGCTTTCGAGCAGGCAATGGATGTCTGCGGCGTGGATTACGCGGTCTACGGTGATGTGGAGTGGGCGACTAGCGAGTCCACAGACAAAGGCTTCAGTCGCGGCGTTGTAGAACGGGCACCCGGCCGTGGTCCGGCAGAGGTGCAACGGGCAGTGGGTCGAACGTTCGCTGGCAAGGGCCGTTTTGCTGCCGTCTATCAACTGCTCTCGGTGTCTTTGAACCATCGGGTGCGGGTGCGGGTGTTTGCGCCGGATGACGAGCTGCCGGTGGTGCCCTCGGTGATTGGCCTGTGGGCCTCGGTGAACTGGTTCGAGCGCGAGGCATTCGACCTGTATGGCATTGTGTTCGAAGGCCACCCTGATTTGCGGCGTATCCTCACGGATTACGGCTTTATCGGTCATCCTTTCCGCAAAGACTTCCCACTGATCGGCAATGTCGAGATGCGCTACGATCCCGCGCGGAGCCGCGTGGTATACGAGCCGGTCAGCATTGAACCGCGCGTATTAGTGCCTCGCGTCATTCGCAAGGACAATCGTTATCTGTCCGAGCCTCATTGAAGGAAGCTGCGATGCCAGAAATTCGCAATTACACTTTGAACTTCGGGCCGCAGCATCCGGCTGCTCACGGGGTGCTGCGCCTGGTGCTGGAAATGGATGGCGAGGTGGTGCAGCGCGCTGATCCACATATTGGCCTGTTGCACCGTGGCACCGAGAAGCTGGCCGAAAGCAAGCCATTTAATCAGAGCATCGGCTATATGGACCGGCTCGACTATATGTCGGCGATGTGCAATGAACATGCCTACGTGCTGGCCATTGAGAAACTGCTGGGTATTGAGCCGCCGGTGCGGGCGCAATACATCCGGGTGATGTATGCGGAAATTACCCGTATTCTGAATCATTTGTTGTGGATCGGCGCGCATGGCTTGGATATCGGTGCCATGACCGTCTTTCTCTACGCCTTCCGCGAACGCGAGGACCTGGTTGATTGCTACGAAGCGGTGTCCGGCGCCCGGTTCCATGCGGCCTATTTCCGGCCTGGCGGTGTCTATCGCGACCTGCCGAACGTGATGCCGAAATATGAGTATGAGACTTCGCGGTTCCACAGCAAAAAGGATGTTGACGAGCAAAATGTCACCCGGCAGGGGTCGCTGTTGGACTTCATCGAGGCGTTTACCGAGCGGTTCCCGCAGCGCGTTGATGAATACGAGACCCTGCTGACGGATAACCGGATTTGGAAACAGCGGACGGTAGGCATCGGCGTCGTGTCGCCGGAACGGGCGCTGCAACTGGGCTTTACCGGGCCAATGCTGCGCGGCTCTGGCTTCGCTTGGGATTTGCGGAAGAAGCAGCCCTACGATGTCTACGATCAACTGGATTTCGACATTCCCGTTGGGGTCAAAGGCGACTGTTACGATCGCTATCTGGTGCGGGTCGAAGAAATGCGCCAGTCCAACCGCATCATCCGCCAGTGCGTGAAATGGCTGAAGGAAAATCCCGGTCCGGTCATCATTGACGATTATAAAGTTGCGCCGCCGCCCCGCGAGAAGATGAAGGAAGACATGGAAGCTTTGATCCACCATTTCAAGCTGTTCACGGAAGGCTACTGCGTCCCCGAAGGCGAGGTCTATGTCGCCACTGAGCATCCCAAGGGCGAGTACGGCATCTATCTGATTTCCGATGGCGCCAACAAACCGTATCGGATCAAGGTCCGGGCGGCGGGTTTCACCCATCTCTCGGCCATGGACGAAATGACGCGCGGTCACATGCTGGCTGACGTTGTAGCGGTCATCGGCACCCAGGATATCGTTTTCGGAGAGGTTGACCGCTAATGAGCGCACGCAAAAGCGATCTGTTGTCCGCCCACGCCCGTGCGGAAATCGATCACTGGCTGACTCGCTATCCCGCTGACCGCAAACAGTCCGCTGTTTTGGTGGCCTTGCGCGAAGTGCAGCATGAGAACCACGGCTATCTCACCACGGAATTGATGGACGCCGTAGCTGATTATCTCGATTTGCCGCCGATTGCCGTTTACGAGGTTGCGACCTTCTACTCGATGTTTGAGACCCAACCTGTCGGTCGGCACAACATCGCGGTCTGCACCAATATTTCCTGCATGTTGCGTGGCGGCGATACGGTGCTGGCGCATATCGAGAAGAAACTGGGCATCAAGCTCGGCGAGAGTACCCCAGACGGCAAGTTCTACCTGAAGCGGGAAGAAGAATGTCTGGCTGCCTGCTGTGGAGCGCCGATGATGCAGGTCGATCATGTCTATTACGAGCATCTGACCCCGGAAAAGGTGGATCAGGTGCTTGATAGCCTGGAGTAATCCCCGATGGCCAATGAGGTATGTTACCGGACACTGGGTCTGGACCGGCCCTGGTCCATCGAAACCTATATGAGCGTGGGCGGCTATGAGGCTTGGAAGAGAATCCTGGCTGGGCAGTTGACGCCCGACCAGGTGATCGACGAGGTCAAGAAATCCGGTCTGCGTGGGCGTGGTGGGGCTGGTTTTCCGACCGGCCTGAAGTGGACTTTTATGCCGCGCAATACGACCGCGCAGAAATACATGGTCTGCAATTCCGACGAGTCGGAGCCGGGGACCTGCAAGGACCGCGACATTCTGCGCTTCAATCCGCACGCCTTGGTCGAGGGCATGGCCATTGCCGGGTTCGCGACGGGTTCCACGGTCGGTTACAACTACATGCGCGGCGAATTCATGGACGAGCCTTATCAGCGTTTCGAAGCCGCCGTTAAGGAAGCCTACGCCGCTGGCTTGCTAGGCAGGAATATTCAGGGAACCGGGATCGATTTTGATCTGTATCCGAGCCTCGGCGCCGGCGCTTATATCTGCGGCGAGGAAACCGCGCTGCTGGAATCGCTGGAAGGTAAGAAGGGCCAACCGCGCTTCAAGCCGCCGTTCCCGGCCAGCTACGGTTTGTATGGTAAGCCGACCACGATCAACAATACCGAATCGTTCTCCTCGGTGCCGTCGATCATCCGCAATGGCGGTGAATGGTTCGCCAGTCTCGGTACAGCCAATGCGGGCGGTTCCAAGATTTTCTCGGTGTCCGGGCATGTCGAGAAGCCGGGCAATTTTGAGGTCTCGCTGGGCATCCCGTTCGCCGAACTGCTGGCGCTGGCCGGCGGGATTTGGAAAGGGCGCAAGCTCAAGGCGGTGATTCCTGGTGGCTCCTCGGTACCGGTGGTGCCGGGCGACATCATGCTGAAAGCGAATATGGACTACGATTCCGTATCCAAGGTCGCTGGGTCAATGCTCGGTTCTGGGGCGGTGATCGTCATGGACGAAACCACGGACATGGTCAAGACCTTGCAGCGCATCTCCCGGTTCTACTTCTCTGAATCCTGCGGGCAATGCACGCCCTGTCGCGAAGGCACGGGTTGGCTATACCGGGTCGTGACTCGCATTGTTGAGGGTAAGGGTCGGCCCGAAGATCTGGAACTGCTCGACAGCGTGGCCAGCAAGATCGAAGGGCGCACCATCTGCGCCTTGGGCGACGCCGCTGCTATGCCAGTGCGCAGTTTCGTCAAGCATTACCGCCACGAATTCGCGTACTACATCGAACACAAGCGCAGCATGGTCGCCGGCGCGGCGGCGCTGGCCGCGTGAGCCGCGAAATCACCAACACGGTCAGTGGGTAAAAGATGAGCGAGGAACAGGTCAACATCGAAGTCAATGGCATCCCGCTGAAGGCGCGTAAGGGCGCGATGCTCATCGAGATCACCGATGCGGCGGGTATTGCGATCCCCCGTTTTTGTTACCACAAAAAATTGTCCATTGCCGCCAGTTGCCGGATGTGCCTGGTCGAGGTGGAGAAAGCGCCCAAGCCGCTGCCGGCCTGCGCAACGCCAGTCATGGAGGGCATGAAAGTCTATACGGAATCGCCCAAGGCCATCGCCGCGCAAAAGGGCACCATGGAATTTTTGCTGATCAATCATCCGCTGGATTGCCCGATTTGCGATCAGGGCGGCGAGTGCGAACTGCAGGACATTGCGTTAGGTTATGGCGGCGATGTGTCGTGCTTCAGCGAACGCAAGCGCGTTGTACAGGACAAGAATATTGGCCCGTTGATCGCTACCGAGATGACCCGCTGCATCCATTGCACCCGCTGTGTGCGCTTCGGCGAGGAAATCGCCGGCCTGCGCGAACTGGGCGCAACCGGGCGCGGCGAGAACATGGAAATCGGTACCTACGTGTCCAAGACAGTGGTTTCGGAATTGTCCGGTAACGTCATCGACCTGTGTCCAGTTGGGGCGCTGACCGCTAAGCCGTCCCGCTATAAGGGCCGCTCTTGGGAGTATGTGCAACATGCCGCCGTCGCGCCGCATGATTCCATTGGTTCCAACATCTTTATTCACACCCTGCGCGGTCAGGTGATGCGGGTCGCCCCTCGGGAAAACGAGTCGGTGAATGAGACCTGGATTTCCGACCGCGACCGTTTCAGCTACGAGGGCATCTACAGCGCCGACCGCTTGGCCAAGCCGCTGATCAAGGGCGTTGAGACTGGCTGGGAAGCTGCACTGGAAGCCGCCGCCAGCGGGTTGAAAGAAGTGATCGCCCGGCATGGCGCGGAGTCTGTAGGGTTTCTGGTTTCCCCCACCGCGACGATCGAAGAACTGTATTTGGCGCAGAAGCTGGCGCGGGGTCTGGGCATTCCGAATATTGACCATCGCCTGCGGCAGGCTGATTTCAGCGATCAGGGCAGTGCGCCGGCATTCCCATGGTTGGGGCAGGCCATTGAATATCTGGAAAAGGTCAAAGCGGCGCTGCTGATTGGCTCCAACGTCCGTATGGAACAGCCGCTGGCCGGGCATCGCTTACGCAAGGCAGCGCTGGCGGGCGGCCAGGTCATGTTCATCAATCCACGGGATTTTGATTTCCGCTTCCCGGTGGCCGCCAAGGTCATTGCTGATCCGGCAGGTATGGTGACTGCATTGGCCGGCGTCGCTCAGGCAGTTGCCGACTTCAAGGGCATCGCCCTGCCGGCGAATCTGGCGGGCTTGGTTGCCGGCGTTCCCAGTAACGCCGAACGCGCCATGGCCGCCAATTTGACCCATGCGCCAGCGACTGTGTTGCTGGGCAATCTGGCGATTTCCCATCCAGCTTTTGCGCAGTTGCGGGCGCTGGCCGGTTTTGTCGCGCAGCAAACTGGCGCACAACTGGGCTATCTGCCGGAAGCTGCCAATTCGGCAGGTGGCTGGCTGGCCGGGGCATTGCCGCATCGCGGGCCTGGTGGTCACAAAGCATCCACAGTGGGTCTGGATGCCCGGGCGATGTTGGAGTCGCCGCGCAAAGCCTATGTGCTGCTCGGCGTTGAACCGGAACTGGACTGCTGGGACGGCGCTGCGGCGCTGAAAGCCTTGCAGGGGGCGGAACTGGTGATTTCGCTCAGTCCCTACGCCGGGCTGGCGGGTAAGAGCCAAACGCAGATGATCCTGCCGGTAGCGACGTTTGCGGAAACGTCAGGAACCTATGTCAATGTCGAAGGGTGCTGGCAGAGCTTCAATGGCGCTAGTAAGCCATTTGGCGAATCACGTCCCGCTTGGAAGGTGCTGCGGGTACTGGGTAATCTGTGCGGAGTCGGTGGCTTCGACTACACCAGTTCCGAAGAAGTGCTGGCCGAAATGCAGAATACCTGTGCTTCAGTGAAGCCTGACAATGCCACGCATCTCGACCTGCCATTTACACCATTCCGGGCTGACGGGCTGCTGCGCGTGGCAGATGTGCCGATTTATGCGACTGACCCACTGGTGCGGCGTGCGCGTTCGCTCCAGGCGAGTCCGCTGGCGCGGCCGGCTGAAGTGCGGTTGCATCCCAAAGTGGCCCGTGAGTTGGGTGTGGCTGGGCGGGAGCAGGTGCAGGTGCGTCAAAACGGCGTCGCAGTAGACTTGCCGTTGGTGCTGGACGAAAGCATTCCCCCGGGCTGCGCCTGGATTCCGGCAGGATTGAGTGCTAGCGTGGCGCTCGGTCCAGCGGTCGGCCCCGTGGCGATTCAATAATAACCAGGATGGGATCATGGAAACCTTGCTGACGATCATCTTCATCCTCCTGAAAATCATTGTCGTGCTGATGCCGCTGCTGATCGCTGTGGCGTATCTGACCTTCGCTGAGCGCAAGATTATTGGCTACATGCAGGTTCGGCTCGGCCCTAACCGGGTCGGTCCCAAGGGCTGGCTCCAGCCTATTGCCGATGCTATGAAGCTGATGTTCAAGGAAATCGTGTTGCCGAGTCGGGCTAACCGCTTCCTGTTCGTGCTGGCGCCGGTCATTTCTTTCGGACCAGCACTGGCAGCTTGGGCAGTGGTGCCCTTCGGCGATGGTCTGCTGATTTCCCATCTGGACGCGGGTCTGCTGTATTTGCTGGCGCTGACCTCGCTGGGCGTGTACGGCGTGATCATCGCTGGCTGGGCCTCGAACTCCAAGTATGCCTTCCTGGGTGCGATGCGCTCGGCGGCGCAGATTGTCGCCTACGAAATCGCCATGGGTTTTGCGCTGGTCGGGGTACTGATGGCGGCGGGCAGTCTGAATCTGAATCAAATCGTGCTGGCGCAGCAGGGCAGTCTGCTGCACTGGTTCTGGTTGCCGCTGCTTCCCTTGTTCGTGGTCTACTTTATCTCCGGCGTTGCCGAGACTAACCGTGCGCCCTTTGACGTGGCGGAAGGTGAGTCGGAAATTGTGGCAGGCTTCCATGTGGAATATTCCGGCATGGCCTTCGCGGTGTTTTTCCTGGCCGAATACGCCAACATGATTCTGGTGGCGGCTTTAGCTGCGACCATGTTCCTGGGTGGCTGGTTGTCGCCTTTCCAGGGCGTCCCGGTGCTGGGCGAACTTTTCGCCTTCGTTCCTGGCGCGATTTGGCTGGTCATCAAGATTTCGTTGATGTTGCTGTTGTTCCTGTGGTTCCGCGCCACCTTCCCGCGTTATCGCTACGATCAGATCATGCGACTGGGCTGGAAAGTGTTCATTCCGGTCACGCTGGTCTGGCTGTTCGTGATTGGGCTGGGTGTGCTGGGCCAGGTCGGTCCGTGGTTCGATTGAGCGGAGAGTAAGCAATGAATACCCTGAACTCCATTCGGTACTACTTCAAGAGCTTCATGCTCTGGGAGTTGTTACTGGGGCTGCGGTTGACCGGCCGCTACCTGTTCTCCAAGAAGATCACGGTGCAGTACCCTGAAGAACTGACCCCACTGTCGCACCGGTTTCGCGGTCTGCACGCTCAACGCCGCTATCCCAACGGTGAAGAACGCTGCATCGCCTGCAAATTGTGCGAAGCGGTTTGCCCGGCGCTGGCGATTACGATTGAGTCGGAACAGCGGGCCGACGGCGGCCGCCGCACGACCCGCTATGATATCGATCTGTTCAAGTGCATTTTCTGCGGGTTCTGCGAAGAAGCCTGTCCAGTCGACGCCATCGTCGAGACCCGGGTGTTTGAGTATCATTTCGAGAAGCGCGGCGAGCAGATCATGACCAAGGAGAAGTTGCTGGCCCATGGCGACCGCTGCGAGGCGCAGATCGCCGCCGACCGGGCCGCTGATGCAGCCTACCGCTAGTCCGGCCTCCGTTGCCCGATAACGACGAATAAAGACAGGTCTCCTCATGGGATTTGAAAAATTTCTCTTCTACGTCTTCGCCCTGATCCTAATTTTCGCTGCGGTCCGGGTGATTACGGTGCGCAACCCGGTTCATGCAGCGTTGTTCCTGGTGCTGGCGTTTTTCACCAGCGCTGCACTCTGGCTGCTGATCGAGGCCGAGTTCCTGGCTATCGCTTTGGTGCTGGTGTATGTCGGCGCGGTGATGGTGTTGTTCCTGTTTGTGGTCATGATGTTGGACATTAACGTCGACCCGGTGCGGGAGGGCTTCATTAAATACCTGCCGGTCGGCGCGGCGGTCGCCTTGCTCATCGTCATTGAGATGGGGCTGGTCGTCAGCTCCAGCTATTTTAGCGGCGACCAGTACAGCTTGACCGCTCACGCCGCCGATTACAGTAATACCAAGGAACTGGGCAGCGTTCTGTACACCTTCTACGTCTATCCATTTGAGATCGCTTCGGTAATTTTGCTGGTCGCGATTGTTGCTGCTATTTCGCTGACGATGCGCCGTCGGGAAGGCGAGGGCGTCAAGACTCAAAATCCGGGCGAGCAGGTGCGAGTGTCGCGGGATGACCGGGTGCGGCTAGTGCGGCTGGCCTCGGAAAAGAAAAATTGATTACAAGTCGATTTCCAACCATGCAAAATATCAAAGCGGGGGATAGATGATCGCGCTGACTGATTATCTCGTGCTGGGAGCGATCCTCTTTTGTCTCAGCGTCGCCGGCATCTTTCTGAACCGGAAAAATGTCATCATTCTGCTGATGTCGATTGAGTTGATGCTGCTGGCGGTGAATTTCAACTTCATCGCTTTTTCGCAGTTCCTTGGCGACACCATCGGCCAGGTTTTTGTCTTTTTCATCCTGACGGTGGCGGCGGCCGAATCAGCTATTGGCCTAGCCCTTTTGGTGGTGCTGTTTCGCAACCGCCGCACGATCAACGTCGCCGACCTTGACACGCTGAAGGGTTAGCCCCATGCAAAACGTCTATCTCGGAATTGTGCTTGCGCCGCTGCTGGGCGCCATCATCGCCGGTCTGTTTGGCCGCAAGATTGGCCGTGCCGGCGCTCACTGGGTTACGATTATCGGTGTGGCGATTTCATTTTTGCTATCGCTGATCGTGCTTCGCCACCATGTCTTCAATGGCGCAGAACCGTACAATGAGTCGGTTTACACCTGGATGATGGTGGAAGGTATCCGCCTGGAAATCGGCTTCCTGATCGACAATCTGACGGCGGTGATGATTTCCACCGTGACCTTCGTGTCCCTGATGGTTCATGTTTACACCATTGGCTATATGCACGACGATGACGGCTATCAGCGCTTTTTCAGCTACATCGCGCTGTTCACTTTCGCCATGTTGATGCTGGTCATGGCTAACAACTTCCTGCAACTGTTCTTCGGCTGGGAAGGTGTAGGGCTGGTGTCCTATCTGCTGATTGGCTTCTGGTATAAGCGCGAGAGCGCCATTTTCGCCAGCCTCAAGGCTTTTCTGGTCAATCGGGTGGGCGATTTCGGTTTTCTGCTGGGCATCGCCGCCGTGCTGATGGCTTTCAACAGCATCGACTATGCCGATGTGTTCGCCGCCGCCCCGCTGATGGCCGGCGTAACCGTCCAGATTATCCCCGGCGTCGACTGGTCGCTGATGACCCTGATCTGCATCCTGCTGTTCATCGGCGCGATGGGCAAATCCGCGCAGGTGCCGTTGCATGTGTGGCTGCCGGATTCGATGGAAGGCCCTACTCCGATCTCGGCGTTGATCCATGCGGCAACGATGGTGACCGCCGGCATCTTCATGGTAGCCCGCATGTCGCCGCTGTTTGAACTGTCGGAAACCGCGTTGAGCTTCGTGTTGATTATCGGTTCGATCACGGCGCTGTTCATGGGCTTCCTGGGCATCGTCCAGAATGACATCAAGCGGGTAGTGGCCTACTCCACGCTGTCGCAACTCGGCTATATGACCGTAGCGCTGGGCGTATCGGCCTATTCCGCCGCATTTTTCCATCTGATGACCCATGCGTTCTTCAAGGCGCTGCTGTTCCTGGGGGCCGGTTCGGTGATCATCGCGATGCACCATGAGCAGGATATCCGCAAGATGGGCGGACTGTGGAAGCACATGCCGATTACCTGGATCACTTTCCTGCTCGGCACGCTGGCGCTGATCGGCACTCCGGGTTTCGCCGGCTTCTACTCCAAGGACAGCATTCTGGAAGCAGTGCATTACTCCCATATCGCCGGGTCCGGTTTCGCCTACTTCGCCGTGATGCTGGGCGTGTTCGTGACCTCGTTCTACTCCTTCCGCCTCTATTTCCTGGTGTTCCACGGCAAGGAGCGCATGGATCATCACACCCGGGAGCATCTGCATGAAACGCCGGCGGTGGTGACTGTGCCGTTGATTTTGCTGGCGATCCCATCCATGGTGATTGGCGCGATGACCATTGAGCCACTGTTGTTTGGCGATGCGTTCAAGGGAATTATCGCGGTAGCGCCGGCGCACGATGTCTTGAAGCATCTGGGTGAGCATTTTCACGGGGCGATGAGCTTTGCCCTGCATGGCGTGACCGGCCTACCGTTCATTCTGGTGCTGGCTGGCTTTGGTTCAGCGTTCTATTTGTACATGGTGAAGCCGGAACTGCCGGATTTGATCCAGCAGAGAGTCGCCGTGCTGTACGACATTATGGTACGCAAGTATTTATTTGACGAAATCTACCAGTCGGTCTTCATGCGCGGCAGCCAGAATCTGGGTACGGTGCTGTGGAAATACGGTGATGCCGGCTTGATCGACGGCCTGATGGTGAATGGCACCGCGCGGCTGGTGGGCTGGTTCAGCGCCATCACCCGGCAGGTGCAGACCGGGTACCTCTATACCTATGCGTTCGCCATGATCATCGGCCTACTGATCCTGCTGACTTGGTTCGTTGCCCGCTAACCTGGAAGAAGAAAAACCATGCTGTCGGAACTGCCTTTGCTGAGTCTTGTCATCTGGTTCCCGATCCTCGGCGGCATCGCGGTGCTGTTCGTAGGCGACGAAAACCCCAGCCGCGCCAAGGTGCTGTCCCTGACGGTGGCGATCCTGAGTTTCCTGATCAGCCTCCCGTTGTTCTCATCCTTTGACGCGACTACTGCGGCGATGCAATTCCAGGAGTTCGTTCCCTGGATTCCCGCCTTCAGCGTCAACTACCATCTGGGCGTAGACGGCTTCTCGATGCCGTTGATCCTGCTCACCGCGTTCATGACTGTCCTGGTGGTGATCGCTGGCTGGGAAGTGATTCAATACCGGATCGCCCAATACATGGCGGCTTTTCTGATTATGGAAGGGCTGATGATCGGTGTGTTTGCTGCGCTGGACGCCATCCTGTTCTATGTGTTCTTTGAGGCAATGCTGATCCCGATGTTCCTGATCATCGGCATCTGGGGTGGACCGCGCCGGGTGTACGCGACGATCAAGTTCTTTCTGTATACCTTCCTTGGTTCGGTGTTCATGTTGATTGCCCTGATCTACATGTACAACCAGGCTAGTAGCTTTGAGATTCTCGATTTCCACAAGCTGCCGCTGAGTATGACTGAGCAGGTATTTATTTTCTTTGCCTTTTTGCTGGGGTTCGCGGTGAAGGTGCCGATGTGGCCGGTGCATACCTGGTTGCCGGACGCCCATGTGGAAGCGCCTACCGGTGGTTCGGTGATTCTGGCAGCCATTACCCTGAAAATCGGCGGCTACGGCTTCCTGCGGTTTGCCTTGCCGATCACCCCGGACGCTGCCGCCATGCTGGACTGGCTGATCATCACCATGTCACTGGTAGCGGTGGTCTACATCGGTCTGGTCGCCCTGATTCAGCAGGACATGAAGAAACTGATCGCCTACTCGTCCATCGCCCACATGGGCTTTGTAACCCTGGGTTTCTTCATCGTATTCGGCATCGAACGCCATACCGGCAGCCTGAGCGGCGCGACCATGGGCATCGAGGGCGGCATGGTGCAGATGGTCTCGCACGGCTTCATCTCTGGTGCGCTGTTCCTTTGCGTCGGCGTACTGTATGACCGGGTGCATTCCCGCCAGATCAAGGACTATGGCGGCGTCGCCAACACTATGCCGATTTTCGCGGCGTTCATGGTGCTGTTCGGCATGGCCAACTCCGGATTGCCGGGTACCTCCGGGTTCGTCGGCGAGTTCATGGTCATCTTGAGCAGCTTCAAGGCCAGTTTCTGGATCGCCTTCCTGGCGTCGGCGACTTTGATCCTGGGCGCGGCCTATACCCTGTGGTTGATCAAGCGGGTCATTTTCGGCGAAATTGGCAATAGTCATGTGGCTGAACTGAAAGATGTGAGTACCCGGGAAATCATCATGCTGAGTCTGCTGGCGGCGGCAGTGCTGTTGCTGGGCGTCTGGCCCGATCCGCTCACTTCGGTGATGCACGCTTCGGTGGATAATCTAATACAGCACGTTGTTACCTCCAAGCTGCTGTAAGGCTTCTGGCGGAAAGAATCGGATAATAACTCATGAACTTTGTCGCCCCTGATTTCATGCCGGTCCTGCCGGAAATCTTCGTCCTGACCTTGACCTGTTTGATCCTGGTCATTGACGTGTTCCTGGAACAGCGGCAGCGCCATATCACCTATGGGCTGGCGCAATTGACCCTGTTAGGCGCAGCGCTGCTGACGCTGCTGACCTATTCCCAGGCGCCCGTGACCACCATGTTCGGTCATTACATCAAGGATGCCATGGGTGATCTGCTGAAGCTGTTCATCTATCTGGCCTCCGCTGCAGTGTTCCTGTACTCCCGCGACTATCTGCGCCAGCGCAATTTGTTCAAGGGCGAGTACTACGTGTTGGGTCTGTTTGGTGTGCTGGGTATGATGATTATGGTTTCAGCCCACAGCCTGCTCAGCGTGTATCTGGGGCTGGAACTGCTGTCGCTGTCACTGTATGCGCTGGTAGCGACCGACCGCGATTCGCCCGTCGCCTCCGAAGCAGCCATGAAATACTTTGTACTGGGTTCGCTGGCGTCTGGCATGTTGTTGTACGGCATCTCGATGATCTATGGCGCGACCGGCAGCGTCGATTTGCAGGTTGTAGCGGATGCTGTGGGTCAGCAAGGTGCGAATAACCTGGTGCTGGTGTTTGGCCTGGTGTTTTTGGTGGTTGGTCTGGCGTTCAAGCTGGGTGCAGTGCCATTTCATATGTGGCTGCCAGATGTCTACCAGGGCGCACCGACCTCGGTCACGCTGTACATCGGTTCCGCGCCCAAGCTGGCGGCTTTTGCCTTGGTGATGCGGATTCTGGTCGATGGTCTAGGGACGTTGCAGGGTGACTGGCAGCAGATGCTGATTATTCTGGCGGTGCTGTCCATCGCGCTGGGTAATCTGGTCGCGATTGCGCAGACCAATATCAAGCGGATGCTGGCCTACTCGACAATTTCCCATGTGGGTTTCCTGTTACTGGGCATCCTGTCCGGCACCCCGGAAGGCTATGCGGCATCGATGTTTTACACCATCGTTTATGTCCTGATGGCGGTCGGTGCGTTCGGTGTGGTCATCATGCTGAGCCGGTCGGGCTTTGAGGCGGAGAACATTGATGATTTTAAGGGGTTGAATGACCGTAGCCCGTGGCTGGCCTTCCTGATGATGATGATCATGATGTCGATGGCCGGCGTGCCGTTCCTGGTCGGGTTCTACGCCAAGTGGGTGGTGTTGCAGGCGGTCGTCAATATCGGTTTGGTCTGGTTGGCAATCGTCGGCGTGGTGTTCTCGGTGATTGGCGCGTTCTACTATCTGCGGGTGGTGAAATGTATGTACTTTGATAAGCCGGAGCAAAGCGAAGCCATCGAGATGAGTCGGGATACGGAAATCGTCATCAGCGCCAATGGGCTGCTGTTGGTGGGGTTGGGTCTGTATCCGACTGCGTTGATGGCGTGGTGTGCGGCGGCGCTGTTAAACTGAGGCCGATTTAGCGGATATGTCTCAGAGCCTGATGATCGGCCTGTGGCTGGGGTTGGCGGTGATCGCCGCCAACCTGCCTTGGCTGAGTGAACGCTGGTTATTAATCATCGCCCGCCGAAACCGGCGGGCGAAGCCGTTTTGGTTTCGGCTTATCGAATGGGGCCTGTTGTATGGGCTGATTGCTGGTATTGGCTTTGGATTTGAGTACAAGACAACTGGCGGGGTTCATGTCCAGGATTGGGAGTTTTATACCGTTACGCTGTGCCTTTTCGCGGTCAGCGCCTTGCCGGGGTTTATCTATCGTTATCAACTGCGGCGGTTGTTGGAGCAAGCGGGGCGCACAGGGACTCAGGAGGCAGAGTGATGAAATACAAAGTTATTTTGCAGCCTGCGCCACAATCCCCTCAAGGTGGTTAATAATGGGTGGAATGATCTGTGATGTGGATTTGCGGTGAAAGCGTTTTACAAGTTGCTATAAAATCGCTAAATATCGTTGATCCTTTTTGCTGCGCTGCAATATAAAACAGTGTATAGTGAGACCGCTTTTAGTTGAGTTTGTGGAGCGGTCATGTCCAAACAGCATCCCATTATTGCCATTACGGGTTCGTCCGGGGCCGGTACCTCGACGGTGCGCGTGGCGATGGAACATATTTTTCGACGGGATGGAATCAACGCCATCACCGTGGAAGGCGACAGCTTTCACCGCTATGACCGTCTGGAAATGCAGCAGCAGGTGGAACAGGCGCTGCAGGAAGGTCGCCATCTCAGCCACTTCGGACCGGAGGGTAACCTGTTTGACCGGCTGGAGGCGTTGTTCATGGAGTACAGCGAGCATGGGACTGGATTGCGACGTTACTATCTCCATGACCCGGAGGAAGCAAAACTCTACAGTCAGGAGCCTGGTTTTTTCACCCCGTGGACGCAACTGCCTTTAGGAACTGATCTGCTGTTCTACGAAGGTCTGCATGGTGGGGTCGTGACCGACAAAGTGAATGTCGCTCGCTATGTGGATTTGCTGATTGGGGTTGTGCCCATCGTCAATCTGGAATGGATTCAGAAAATCCACCGCGATACCGCTGAGCGTGGCTACAGCCCGGAAGCGGTGACCGACACCATCCTGCGGCGCATGCATGATTACACCCATTACATCGTGCCACAGTTCTCGCGCACCGACATCAACTTCCAGCGGGTACCGACGGTAGATACTTCCAACCCCTTTGCCGCCCGCGACATTCCCACCCTGGATGAGAGCTTCGTGGTGATCCGCTTCCGGGAGCCACGCAAGACCCAGCCGGATTTCACCTACCTATTGCACATGATCCATGATTCCTTTATGTCGCGTCGTAACACCGTCGTGGTGCCAGGCGGCAAGATGGGGTTTGCCATGGAACTGATTCTGCAACCGCTGATCGAGCAGCTCATCCGCCGGGAGTATTAGGGACGGTTGAACCTTTCACAATACACCCTTTGGATAAGACCCCAACACTCGGAATAAACTAGCCTGTTCGCGCAACTCCACTAGTGCTTTCGCGACGGACTCATCCTGAGCATGACCGTCAAGATCGATAAAAAATACATAGTCCCACATGCCGCGCCGCGAGGGCCGTGATTCAATGCGGCTCATGCTGACATTGTTCCGGGCCAGCGGTTCAAGCAGATTGAATAACGCACCGGGTCGATTGAGTGAAGCGACTAGCAGCGCAGTTTTATCATCGCCGGAGGGCATAATCGGTTGCGAGCCGATAATCAGAAAGCGGGTAGTGTTATTCGGCTCGTCTTCGATGTTGCGTACCAGCGTCGGCAATTGATAAATATCTGCTGCACATTGCCCAGCGATCGCCGCGGCATCCGCCTCGTCGCACACCCGTGAGGCCGCTTCACCATTGCTGCTGACTTCGACTTGTTCAACACGGGGCATATTAGCATCCAGCCATTCCCGGCATTGCGCCAATGATTGCCGGTGTGAATAAATTCTGCGAATATCCGTCAATACCGCGGCCCGGGTAATCAGATGATGATTAATCCGCATCTGCACTTCACCGCAAATCCGCAGCGGTGATTGCAGGAACATGTCTAGGGTATGGTTGACCACGCCCTCCGTGGAATTTTCCACCGGCACGACACCATAATCCGCGGAACTGGCTTCGACTTCGCGGAAGACTTCATCAATGGCCCGCAGGGGAATACTGTGAATCGACTGGCCGAAATGTTTGAGCGCTGCGGCTTGAGTAAAAGTGCCTTCCGGGCCGAGAAAGGCGATTTTCAACGGTTCCTCCAACGCCAGGCAGGCCGACATGATTTCGCGGAATAACCGGGCCATTTCTTCGCAGCTTAACGGCCCTTGATTGGTCTCGATGACCCGCCGCAACACTTGCGCCTCGCGTTCCGGGCGGTAGAAATTACCCGTTGCCCCGGCCGCCTGTTTAATCGCGCCGACCTGTTGTGCGCACCGCGCCCGCTCCGAGATCAGCACCTGAATTTGCCGATCTACCCCATCGATTTGTTCCCGCAACGCCTGCAGGCGGTCTGCTTCATTCATACGGCGTCCCCCTGCTCCTCGTCGTCCAGCGCCGAACTCTCATCGTCCGCTGACAACTCGCTGCTGACCTCTCCCTCGCCGATACTCTCGATCTTTTCGACGCTGACCAGTTTTTCATTGTCGTGCAAGCGGATCAACGTGACGCCCTGAGCATTGCGGCCCACCAGCGAAATGCCCTCGACCGGGGTGCGCACCAAGGTGCCGCCATCGGTAATCAACATAATCTCGTGATCGTTTTCCACCTGCACCGCGCCGATCACCTGGCCATTGCGTTCAGAAGTCTGGATGGCAATGACCCCCTGACCGCCGCGCCCACGCCGGGGATAATCGGCGACCGGGGTGCGTTTGCCGTAGCCATTTTCGGTGACGGTCAGCACCGTCCCTTCCTCGACCACGATGAGGGCGATCACTTTCTGGCCCTCCCCCATGCGGATGCCGCGCACTCCGCAGGCTGAACGACCCGTGTTGCGCACCTCAATCTCGGTAAAACGCAACGCCTTACCAGCGTTGGTGAACAACATCACGTCGCTCTGTCCATGAGTGAGCGCCACGTTGACCAACTGATCGCCGTCACGCAGGTCAATGGCGATGATGCCACTGGTGCGCGGTCGGGAGTATTCGGACAGTGGAGTTTTCTTGACGGTGCCGTTAGCGGTGGCGAAAAATATATAGTGACGGTCGTCGAACTCGCGCACCGGCAACACCGCATTGATCCGCTCACCTTCTTCCAGCGGCAGCAGATTGACAATCGGCCGACCCCGTGCGGTCCGCCCGGCCTGTGGCAGTTCGTAAACCTTTTTCCAGTACACCCGACCCCGGTTGGAGAAACAGAGAATGGTATCGTGGGTGCTGGCGATGAACAGCTTGTCGACGAAATCCTCTTCCTTGACCGTGGTCGCCGCCCGGCCGCGCCCGCCGCGTTTCTGCGCCCGGTACAGTGTTAGCGGCTGCGACTTGACATAGCCTGTGTGAGAAAGCGTGACCACGACCGCTTCCTCGGTAATTAAATCCTCCAGATTAAAACTCTGTTCGTCGGGGAGGATCGTGGTGCGGCGAGGGTCAGCGTACTGGGTGCGCAACTCGGTCAACTCAGCGCGAATCACCGCCGTCAACCGTTCCGGTACGGTCAGAATTTCCAGATAATCCCGAATGCGGCTTAGCAGTTCCTGGTATTCATCCAGCAGTTTGCGCTGTTCCAGCCCGGTGAGCCGATGCAGCCGTAAATCCAGAATGGCCTGGGCTTGGACGGGCGACAGCCGGTAGTCGGCCTCGCTCAATCCGTATTCTGCAGGTAAATCCTCGGGTCGCGACAAGGTCGCGCCGGTCTGCGCCAGCAAATCAGCGATAGGCCCTGGTCTCCAGGCCTGTTCCAGCAGCGCCACACGGGCAGTTGCGGGATCGGAGGCCGCACGAATCAGCGCGATAAGTGGGTCAAGATTAGCCAGCGCGACCATTAAACCTTCGACGATGTGAGCGCGTTCGCGGGCCTTGCGTAAATCAAATACAGTGCGCCGCACCACCACTTCCCGGCGGTGCGCCAGAAATGCCTCCAGCACCTGTTTGAGATTGAGCAGGCGCGGCTGGCCTTCCACCAGCGCGACCATATTGACGCCGAACACGCATTGCAACGAGGTGTGCAGGAACAGGTTGTTCAGCACGACCTCGGCGGATTCGCCCCGCCGCAGTTCAATGTAAATGCGCATCCCATCCTTGTCCGATTCATCGCGCAGTTCGGCAATGCCCTCGATCTTTTTTTCCTTGACCAGTTCAGCGATTTTTTCGATCAACCGAGCCTTGTTGACCTGATAGGGCAGTTCATTGACGATGATCGCCTGCCGATTGCGCACCTCGTCGAGTTCAATCTCCGTTTTGGCGCGCATTTGAATACGGCCGCGCCCGGTCAGATAAGCATCGCGAATGCCGCTGACGCCATTGATCAACGCAGCGGTGGGAAAGTCCGGCCCTGGTAAATAACGCATCAATTGCGGGATGGTCAATATCGGGTCGTCGATCAGGGCAAGGCAGGCATCGACGACTTCACCGAGATTATGCGGCGGGATATTCGTCGCCATGCCGACCGCAATCCCGGAGGAACCGTTAATTAATAGATTTGGTAGACGAGTCGGGAAAACTGTCGGTTCGTGCTCTGACTCGTCATAGTTTGGGACAAAATCGACCGTTTCCTTGTCAAGGTCAGCCAGTAATTCATGGGCAATGCGGGACATGCGGACTTCAGTGTAGCGCATTGCGGCAGGTGAATCTCCATCGATACTGCCAAAATTGCCCTGCCCATCGACCAGCATGTAGCGCAGAGAAAAGGGCTGCGCCATGCGCACAATCGTGTCATAAACAGCCACATCACCGTGCGGATGATATTTGCCAATGCAGTCACCCACCACCCGCGCCGATTTTTTATAAGGTTTGTTCCAGTCATTGCCCAGTTCGCTCATGGCGAACAACGCCCGCCGATGCACCGGTTTGAGTCCGTCGCGCACATCTGGCAACGCCCTGCCGACGATCACGCTCATCGCGTAATCGAGGTAAGATTGCCGCATTTCGTCTTCGAGATTAACGGGCAGGATTTCTTTGGCAATTTCAGTCATTTGGAACCTCTAAGCAACATCAAATCCGCGCTATGGGGTGGCGGCGAAACGAGGCGAATTGTAGCACGACCGGCGCTGGAAAAGCGGGCGTCTGTCCGTCATTCTGACCCCATCACCGTCCCATAAATAGAGAGTTAGCATCGTTCCCCGCCTAACGCTCTTCAAAGTACAATTTACAGGAGGACTTGTTTTGAAGTAGCCTCGTTGAACTTTTGGGCGTCTGCATCTGCGGACTCTTTTTAACCTGAGGAGTGATGTAGTGAGTAATTTCTGGGACATTCTCTATCTGATCGCGTCGGCCTTCTTTTTTGTGGCGTACCTCATTGTCCTGTTCCATGTGGTCATCGACCTGTTCCGGGATGCTGAACTGGGTGGGATATCCAAGGTAGTCTGGCTCCTCGGCCTGATCTTCCTGCCGGTCTTGACCGCGCTCATCTATATCCTGGCTCGCGGCAGAGGCATGGCGGAGCGGCAGCGGTCGGCAATGCAACGGGCCAAATCCGATACCGATGCCTACATCCGGGAAGTCGCAGGAAAATCGCCGGCGGACCAAATTGCCGATGCCAAGGCGCTGCTTGATGCGGGCACGATCAACCCGGAAGAATTCGCCCGACTCAAAGCCAAGGCCCTTGCGTGATCCTTCTGCTGCTGGCGTTATGCGTCCTGCCTCTCATTCTTTGAATTAAGGAACTGACATGACCACCAAGACTCCCAATGCCGCAGCGCCGCCGACTCGCGATATTGTCCTCGTCGATCTCGGACTGCAAGGCGGCGGCGCGCACGGCGCGTTTACCTGGGGCGTACTCGACCGCCTGCTTGAAGTGCCCTGGCTGCGTTTCGACGGCATTTCCGGCACTTCAGCGGGCGCCATGAATGCCGTCGTCATGGCCGACGGTTATGCCGCGGGTGGACCCGAAGGCGCACGGGCTGCGCTCGAAAAGTTTTGGAAGCGGGTTTCGGACGGCGCGCTGCTTAGCCCTTTGCGTCGCGGTCCCCTGGAAATCCTGACGGGCTTGTGGACCCTGGATTACTCGCCCGTTTATTTAGCCATGGACCTCGCGTCGCGGGTCTTTTCGCCCTATGACCTGGGCGCGGCCAGCTCAGTGAACCCACTGCGCGCCATTCTCGAAGAAAGCATCGATTTTGCCCGGGTCGCCAGCGCGCCGATGCGCCTGTTCGTGACCGCTACCAACGTGCGCACCGGTCGCGGCCGGGTCTTCCGCAACGCCGACCTCACCCCCGATGTCCTGCTGGCGTCGGCGTGTTTGCCGACCATGTTCAAGGCGGTGGAGATCGACGGCGAAGCCTACTGGGACGGCGGCTACTCCGGCAACCCAACCATGGCGCCGCTGGTGCGTGAATGCGTGTCCGAAGATACCATTCTGATCCAGATCAACCCGGTCGAACGTCCCGGAACGCCCAAGACCGCACGCGAGATCCACAATCGGCTGAACGAAATTGCCTTCAACTCGAATTTGATTAAAGAGTTACGGGCGGCGGCGTTGCTGCGGCAGGTCGCCGACCCCGGCCATAGTGAGGGTAAGATTTGGGCCAAAATGCGTATTCACCGGATCGCCAGCGAAGAGATGACCCAACTCAGTTCCTCATCGAAGGTCCTGGCCGAGTGGGAGTTTTTTTGCCGGCTCCGCGACAAGGGTCGTCGCGCTGCTGAAGCATTTTTGGACGCTCACGGGGCGGATCTGGGCGTGCGTTCGACGCTCGACCTCGATGAGATCCTGGAGGGTATTTAACTCATGGGATTATTAGGTATTCTGCTGGGCCTCGGGGTCCTCATCTGGCTGTCTTTCCGGGGCTGGAGCATTTTGATTCTGGCCCCGGTGGCGGCGTTGATCGCCGCGCTCACGGCAGGTGAACCGCTGCTGGCACACTGGACGCAAACCTTTATGATTTCGGCGAGCGGGTTTCTCGCCCAGTTCTTCCCGCTATTCCTGCTGGGCGCGGTGTTCGGGAAACTCATGGAGGATAGCGGCTCGGTTTCGACTATCGCCCGCTTCATGACCGAACAGCTCGGACCACGCCGCGCCATGCTGGCGGTGGTGCTCGCTGGTGCGCTGGTCACCTATGGCGGTGTGAGCCTGTTCGTCGCCTTCTTCGTGATCGGCCCGATGGCCCAGGCCCTGTTCCGTGAGGCCAATATCCCCAGCCGCCTGATGCCCGCAGCGATTGCCCTCGGCACTTCGACCTTCACCATGTCCGCCTTGCCGGGCACCCCCTCGATCCAGAACGCGATCCCGATGCCCTTCTTCGGTACGACCCTCTTCGCCGCGCCGGGGCTGGGCATCATCGCGTCCCTGATCATGCTGGGCTTCGGCCTGTGGTGGCTGGCGCACGCCGAAAACGCTGCCCGCCGCACCGGTGAAGGTTACGGCGACACGCTCGTGGCCGCCGATACCGCCGCAGACGATCTGCTGGTGCGCGAACGGGCCACGACCGCTAGCGCCTTCGACCCAGCCGAAGTGCATCACGGCCATCATAGCGAACAGGAACCCCATATTCTGGTGGCTATCCTCCCGCTGGCCGCCGTGATTCTCGTGAATTTGTTGATGTCCATGTGGGTGCTGCCGCGTATTGACACCAGTTTCCTGGCCGATGAGCAATGGGGAGGAATTCAACTTTCAGCGGTCAGCGGCGTCTGGGCGGTGATCGTGGCGCTGATCGCGGCCATCCTCATCCTGGTTGCGCTCAACTACCAGCGGCTGCCGGCGTTGCGCGATACCGTCGATGCGGGGGCCAACGCCTCAGTTCTGCCGGTGCTGAGCGTAGCCAGCTTGGTGGGTTTTGGAGCCGTCGTGGCCGCTATGCCCGCGTTCGCCATCGTGCAGGACTGGGTGCTGTCGATTGAGAGCGGGCCACTGGTTTCCCTGGCCCTGTCCACCAACATCCTGTCCGCGTTGACCGGTTCGGCGTCGGGTGGAATGACTATTGCCCTCGATGCGCTCGGCGCGACCTATATGCAAATGGCGGCGACTCTAGGCATTGATCCGGCACTGCTGCACCGCATTGCGGTGATCGGCTCCGGCACCCTCGACAGCCTGCCGCACAACGGCGCAGTCGTGACCCTGCTGGCCGTCTGTGGCTCCACGCATCAAAAGAGCTATTTCGATATCGTGATGGTCGGTATCGTCGGGGCCATGATTGCGCTGGTGGCCGTGATCGTCCTGGGCACGATGTTCGGTTCGTTCTAGTTGGGTGCCCTGGGCGGGGTCGCTGGAGCGGCGGGTTGCGCCGCTTCCTTCGACACGCTCGCGGGGCGGATGCCTTCCTCAATCCGTTCCAGCATGTAGGGAAAGAACGGAGTCGAGGACATGCGAATCAGCGAATCCAGGCTGACGATGAGCGTACCGCGCTCACCGCGTGGGGCGACCGCACCCAGGCTGACGCCGTACTCTTCAAGCGGATCAGGAAACATGCCATACAGGGAATCGCTCACTGGGAACGGCAGGGCGACATGTGACAGCGAAAACACACCGAGCGGATAGGACAATCCCAATTCACGGGTCTGCTCCGTCGTCGCTCCGGCCGCTGTCACCCGCTCCATCACCTCGCTGGTATCAGGATTGATGTTGGTGATGATCGTGGTTTTGAACAATCGTGGTGGTTCGGGCAGGATGCGGGTCAGCATGGTGTTGGCGCTGGCGCGCATCAGTGGCCCGAATTTGGCGTTGCGATTCAGATCGAAGAGGACCAGTTCACTGCCATTATTGGGCAGTTGTTCGTACAACGCGGTAATAATCGCCCGGGTACTGACGGTGAAATCGACGACGGATTGAAAGGTCAGGATGGGCGGCAACTCGGCGAGTTTTCCTTCACTCGCATAGCGCGCAATCCGGGGTTGCAGGGAGCGCGTCAGCAACGACGATTGCCGGGCGCCATTGATCGGGAATGAGTTGTATTTGAAGGGATTAAATTCTGGAACGATACTCAGCCAGGCGGCTTTGGCGAAAGGCGGAAAGATCGCCGGCCAACCGAAGACCCCGGCGAACCGGGCCATTTCGGTGATGCCGATCATCGGCGAAATCAGTACGACGCGCTCCGGGCGAGTCAGTTTTGGATCGCCGAGCGCATCGAGGGCGTATTTCATCGCCAGTGCGCCACCGTTGGAGAAGCCGATAATATGCAGAGGCAGTGTGGGACCGATCCGCCGCCGCGCTTCGCGTACTGCCAGATGAGTCGCCGCCACCCAGTCTTCCCACACAACATTGGTCAGGCCCGCCGGCACCGTGCCATGGCCCGGCAGGCGAATGGCGACGGAAACAAAACCGTGGGACCGATAGAGCCGGGCAATATGGCGCAGGCTGTAGGGCGAATCGGTCAGTCCATGCAGCAACACCACTGCGCCAACTGGCGTTCCCTCCGGTTCCAAAATGTAAGAGCGGTTCCAGTCGGTGGCGAACTTGCCCGGATAGACCGGACTGCCTTCAAAATACCGGTTGCCGGGAACCTGATCTTCCGGAGCCAGCTTTTGGGTGACGTTAACGCGCACGCTCTCGAAGATTTTTTGCTCCGCAGCCAGATAGTCGTCCCAGGTGGTTTTAGCCAGTTCCGCAGCGGTCAGCTCGGTGGGCGCATAGGTGTGCCAAACCGCCAGTGGTGCGCCGCGCTGCGAGTCATAGGCGCGCACCGCCAGCAAGGTCACCACGCTTGCAACCAACAGCAGCATCCCGATTTTTAATAGCTTGATGAACTTCGCCTTCACTCTCTGGCTCCTTGGGTTTTTATAGGGTGTCTTGGCGGGCGTGCTGGACTGGTAAAGCGTTCAGCCGCCGCTGGCCTGGAACAAGGCGACTAGCGCATCGTCGGCGGTGCGCAACTCCAGTTGCTGACCCTGGATAGCGTAGGTAGCGGCTGTCGTCAATGTCTTGAGATATTCGCTTTCCTGCTGCATCACGCCCTCCGGTTCGGAACAGGTCTTGCGCGTCGCTGCCGGTGTTTGGATGGTGATGGATGATCTCTCAGTGAAATAGGCTGCCCGATACTGATTGCAGCCCGCCGACCCGCTCAGTACGCTATCGGCGCCAAAGGTCGCCGTAATGGCACTGCCATCCAGCAGCGATACGGCGCCGCCGCGACCATTGTTGTAAACCGTCGCTTGCCAAGTGACGCCATTTAACGCCGTGGGTGGCTGCACTTTGAAAGTGGCGATTTTCTGCCCCTGAGCATTCAGCAGGTTGAGTTGACCCTCTTCAATGCGATAGGCCATGGTCGCCGCCAGCACCGCCATAAACGGCTGTTCGACAGCCGTTTGCGGTTCAGGACAGGCCATCATCGTCACTGCCGCCGACCCGATGGTCAGCTTGCCGCCCTCCGCGACATAACTGGCGGTGTAGCGATTGCAGCCGCCGCTGCCGCTCACGGACCCTTTGGCAAAGGTCGCGCTGGCTTCGACGCCGCCCGGAACGACCTGAAGCTGACCATCGGCCTGAGCGACGCCGGTTAAACGCCAGGTCGCCCCTTCGAGCGTCGTTCCGGGCGCTGCGCCCGCTAACGCCAGGACCGGCAGCGCTGAGACAGCCAGAATTCCCAACCAGCGTCTGTTGATCATGGTTTCCGCCCTGCTCCTCATCCCGCTACCGCTTGCGGAAATTCGCTGGAGACTTGTGTCGTGCGGAACAGCAGCCAGAGACTTAGAATTAACACGATCAACTCGGCAAAAACAAAAAGGCTTAAGGCCATCAAACTCACCATATCGACGGCGGACACCCAACTCGCCGGGCCAGCGCCGGGTGTTTGAAACACCGGAACCCCTCCTTGAGGCGCGGCCAGAAAATAAAACAACAAGTGTCCGGTCTCGATCAACATCACCAGCATGGAAAACAGCAGGCCAATACCGCTCGCGACCAATCCCGTCCAGACTGAGCTGATGACCGAAGATGCCGGCGGACACTGTTGTGGATCGGCAATCTTTTGCGCCAGGCGGGTATGCCGATGGAACCAGAAGACGGTGAAGATCAGGATCAGCAAGCTGGCCAGCGTCAAGTATTCAACAACCGCCAGACCAGCGCGCGGCCCTGAAGGGGAGCGTGTAAAAACAAAGGTATAGACTATCAAGAGAAAGGGAATCGACCCGACCACGATCTGCACCCAGAAACCGAGCCGACCCAAACGGGAAAAGGTCTTGGCAAGGCTCTGGGTTCCCGACGACTGCAAACTTTCCATGAGTTTTTTGAGCATGATCATTCCTGCTTTTTCGGTGTTTATTCTTGGAAAGACTATTGAGTAGGCCATGCCTACCCGACGAAATGACGGCGCCGAAGCGCCGCATCCGGCGCGAGTAACGCTTAACGGATCTCAAATTCAGCGCGGCAGCCGTTGTCCACCCAGACTCCGCGCCGGTTATAACCCCAAGAGCTGTTCAGGCGACAAGGCGCTCGGCTCAGTTGCCGAACTAGGATCACCTCATTGCGCACGTCAGCCCGGCACACTTGGCGATGGTTGCCGTCGGCGGAGCAGGTCAACCGCTGACCCCGCCAACGGTCGTCGCTGCCGACGCGAAATTCAGCGCGGCAACCGCGATCCACCCAGATGCCGTTGCGGTCATAACCCCAGGTCTGGTTTTTCCGGCAAGCCGCATTGCTCAACTGCCGCTGGAGCTGCACTCCGCCCCGGGTGTCGATGCGACAAAACTGTTGGCGATTATGCGTCGACTCACAGGTGATATGGCGCGGGCGGGCTTCGGCATCCTGAACCGGCAATCCGGTCAATGCAGCCACCAATACGCTGCTGAGCAAGACGGTGGTCAAGGTGATTTGTTTAGTTTTCATGGTTAGGCAATTGCCTCAAGTTTAGATGATGAATTTTAATCGTGGCGCAACCGGATTTAATGCCCGCTGAACATTGCTCCGCCCAAAATAAGCATCAGCACCAGCAGCGATAGGCTCGCTGCTGGCCATTGCCTCAGTACGCCTTCCACCCGTGCCAACGCATCTTCGCAGCGAACGACGACCCGCAACGCCGGTTGACCGACCACCACGATGTCGCCTTCCGGTATCTGCGGCAGATACCGTCCCCAGCGCCAAAGTGCGAGCGCCAGTCCGGCCCCGATCAAAATCGGCCATAACGCCGCCCAGAGAATTTTGGGCTGAAGCGCCTCGTCATAGCGACCGATTCCGGTCATCGAATACAGCGTCCAGGGAACGACGATAGCGGCAACGAACATCAACATCCAGGGTAAAACCAATCCGACCGGCACCGATGCTGAGAGAGCGGGCGCGGCGTTCGCCGCCAACCGGTGCAGGAAATGCAGCATTAATAGTGTAGTCCCAATCGCTGACAAGGTTGCGAGCAGTTCCACCAGTCCATCCCCTAAAACCGGTTTCACCGCCAGCTTCGCCAACGCCCCGCCGGTCAGCGGCAGCCCGCCCACGCCCAACGCCAGGATGGCCGCCGGCGCCAGCACCCACCAGAGACGACGCGGACCGGTAGCGGCAACCACACCCACGGCAAGGAACAGCGCGCCTTTAGCCAGCAGATGGTGTGCGGCATAGAAGACGGTCGCCATCACGGCGCTGGTCTGACCGGCGGCTAATCCCATACCGATGACGGTGGCGACCACGCCCATCTGGCTCACGCTGGAATAGGCCAGCACCGTTTTCGGATTGAGTTGCGTGATGCCAATGAGGACGCTGTAAAAGGCCGTAAACAGGCCGATGGCGGTCAGTGCAACGCCCCACTCCAGCAGCGGAACATCGAACGGCAGGAAGCGAATCAACCCAATAACGCCAGCTTTGATGATCGCGCCGCTGAGCACCGCTGAAGCCGGCATCGGCGCAGCCGGATGGGCGATGGGTAGCCAGACATGCAGCGGGACCAGCCCCATTTTCAGCCCAAAACCGGCGATCAGCAGCGCCAGCGTTGGATCACGCCAGGGCGATGCCGGCAACGCCGCCACCGCATCGCGAATCACCAAGCTGTCGCCGGGAGCAGCGGCCGCCAGCAGCACGAAGCCCATCAGCAGGAAGATTTCCCCCAGCAAGGCCAGAACCAGATAGATGATCCCCGCTCGCCGCGCCTTGGGTGTGCCGTCAAAAACCACCAGACCGTAGGCGGCCAGGCTGACCATCGCGAACGCCAGATAAAAGGTGAACAGGTCTGCCGTGACAAAAACGCCCAGACTGCCGGTCAGCGTGAGCAACCAATAGATCGAGAAGCGTCCCAGATTCGGCTGACCGCGCAGATAGGTTGCGACATACAGGCCCGCCACACTCCACAGCAGCGCGGCGACACCGAGCAGGATCGCTCCCGGCCCATCGAGGACAAAAGTGATGTGCAGGCGGGCCTCGTCAAACACCAGAGGCGGACTGTTAACCGCTAACAACGCGGTCGCCAGTGCCGGGAGTGGCGCGAACACCAACAACGCCGGCATACGATCTCTCAAAGTCCGCGACCCGCAGGCCAACAGCAGCGCGAACGGTGTTGCGAGCGCAATGAGCAATAACATTCCGGTGCTGATCATGGCAGCCCCATCCCGGCTTTCGCCAAGCGGCCAATCTGCACCAGGTCAAAGGCCCCCAGTCGCACAAAGCCGAGCAGCACCGAACAGAGCGCTAAAGCCAATACTACGACTTCCCGGTATCTCGCGACCGGGACGCGCAAGGCCACCGATTCGCGAGCGCCGAACAGCGCCGGGGCGAGCACGCGGAACAGATAGCTGCCGGTGAGCAGCCCACCACCGAGAATAACCAGCGCCCACCACCATTGCCCGGTCTCAATCGTCGCGGTGAGCAGCAGCCATTTCGCCGCGAAACCGCCGCTCGGCGGCAGTCCCATCAACGACATTCCCGCCAGCGCAAAGGCCAGCACGGTGATCGGCAACGCCCGGCCAATGCTGCTGAGGTCGGCAATTCGGTCATGGCCGAGTGATTGGGCGATCAGGCCCGCCGCCATGAACATCGCCGCTTTAGCGAAGGCATGGGAAACCGCTTGCAGAACGCCGCCGCTCCAGGCGCTGGTCGAAACGACCGCTGCCACCAGTTCGGTGGACAGATCAGCAGCAGCGAACGAGACTGACTCAGGGCGGGTGATAAGCGGGAAGATGAGAAAAAGATAACCGATCTGGGCCACCGTCGAATAGGCGATCAGTAACTTCAGCCGGGCTTGCCGGAGCGCCAGCACGCTGCCAAACAGAATTGCCGCTGCGCCCAGCGTGGCCAGAATCTGTGCCGCCGTCGGATTCATCAGTGCGGGCATTACATCGAACCAGAGCCGAACAATAAGGAAAAGCGACGCTTTGATGACCAGGGCCGAAAGCACCGCACTGGCCGCTGCTGGCGCACCGGCATGAGCCGGCGGCAGCCAGAAATGCAGGGGGAACAGCGCGGTCTTGGCCATCAACCCCACAGTCATCAATGCAGCGGCAGCCCAGGCCACCGGTTCAGGGCGCACCCGTTCTGCCAGCAGGCCAATATCCAGCGTTCCATAAGCGCCGTAAAGCAGCACTGCGCCCAGCAGATAGAGTACGGAACCCAGCAGCGCGAACAGCAGATAGCGCAACCCGGCGGCCAGCATCCCGGCGCTGCCATTAAGGCAGACCAGCGGGATGGCGGAAAAGGTCAGCAGCTCCAGCGCAACAAACAGGCTGAACAGGTCGTTGCTGAGGAACACCAGATTCAACGCACCCCACAAGGTCAACAACAGCGCCCAGAAAGTCAGCGAAATCCGTGACTCCGGTTGCCCCGGCGGAACGCAGAATTCGGCCCGGGCGAAAATGCCCGTCGCTCCGATCACGACTGCCGTCGTCAGGATGAAAATGGCCGACAGCCCGTCGGCACGCAGCGCCACGCCCAGCGGTGGAATCCAGCCGCCCAGATAGTAGATCAGCGCGTCATCAGTGTGGATCACGCTGACCACCAGCGCCGCCGCAACTGCCAAGCCCACCGGCGCCAGCAGCAGGGTGATGCGGCCCGCATAGCGCCCGCCCATCACCAGCGTCAGCAATAGACCGGCTACCGGCAAAATCAGTGCCAGTACCAGCAGATTCGAGGGGTCTTGCATCATGGATCAACGCTCGGCGCGGGTGGGGGCGCTTCGTCCAGCGCGGTCTGGCCGGTGGCCTGGAACAGGCGCAGCAACAGGGCCACTGCCAGAGCGGTCGCGGCGAAGGCGACCACCAGTCCGGTGATCACCAGCGCCTGCGGCACCGGATCGCCGCCCAGCCCGGCCCCCGCGCCGCGCCGTGCGATCACGCCGAACAGCAGGAAAACGCCGCCGCCGAGCAGATTGAACGCCAAAATTTTACGCAGCGGCTGGGGATCGACGATCATGCCGAATAACCCTAAACCAATCAGAACCGCGCTGCTCAACCCGAAGAGAGTGGTGGTACTGATCATGAGGGAGTCCTGACCGGCGGGCCGGCGACGAGCAGAGCGAGCGCTACCGCGATAGACAGCACCAGCGCCATTTCAATAGCGAGGATCAGGGGTTTGGAGTAATGCTCCGGATAGGCCAGAAACGCCCCGGCCAGCCCGATGCCGGCCAGACCTACTGCCAAGAGTACAGCGGCACCCGCTACCAGCAGCACACGCAATCCACGCTGGCGAATCGGCGGCGCATCAACCAGTCCGGCCAGTAAAGCGAGCACCCACATGGCGGCCAGCACCGCGCCGCCCTGGAAAGCGCCGCCGGGGTGATCGGCGCTATTCCAGCACAGATAAACCCCGACGATGATTCCCAACGGCGGCAGCACCTGGGCCATCAAGGTCAGAGCGCCGTCCGGGCGCGGATGCCGCAGGATCGGCGCGCCACCCCAATCACCCTCCGAGGCCAGCGACCAGACGCCGAGCAATGCCGGCAACAACACCACGCTTTCCAGGAACGTGTCGATGGCGCGGTAAACCATCAGCACGCCAGTCACCGGATTACCGAGTCCCGTCGCGGGCAGGTGCGCGACCGCCGCCGGGGCCAGCGTCGGCGCAGGATCAGGCAACAGCAGCACCAGCGCCGCCAGCCCCGCCGCGATCAGAATACATAACGCGCCAGCCGCCCACTGCAAAACCGGGCCGGGCGGCGCGGCGGACGTTTTGGCATGGCGCAGACGCGCAGACGCGCTCAGCAATAGCAGACCGGTTAAACCACTGCCGACTGCCGCCTCGGTCAGCGCCACATCCGGCGCAGCGAGACGCACCCAAACCAGCGCCAGCAGCAGCCCGTAGGCGACGAAGCCAATCACTGCGGCAAAGGTGTCGCGCACCGCAATGGTCCAACCGGCCACTGCTAAAACCAGCAGGGCCAGACCGATATCAACCGCCAGCGCCAGGGTCACCGTACCGGCTCCCCATCCCGCGCCGCCCGCGCCATAAGCTGACTGATCGTGGTCGCCGCAAACAGGGCCATCAACCAAATCGCGATCAGCTTGAACGCACCGAGCGGCCACGCGACCTGCGGCAGCAGACCGATCACGATCAGGCCAAGCCCCAGATTATCCGCCTTGGTCAGCGCGTGCAGGCGAGTCAGGGGATCGGGAAAGCGCAGCAGCCCGACCGTCCCGGCGAGGAAGAAGAGGGCGCCGGCTAACACCGCACCCATCGTAAACAGGTCCAGGACGAAGCTCATGGATGGTTTTTCTCCTTGATATCCTCATCAGCCGGGGCGGCGCCCTGGACGAAGGCCACTGAAGCGAAAGCGGCCAGCAGCGCCAGCACCAGGGCGACATCAATCACCGCGTCCGCTTCGGTCGCCACACCCAGCAATAACAACGCCGCGATGCCGCCCGTGCCGAACAATTGCGCCGCCATCATTTGGTCGGCGGCGGCGGGTCCGCGCAGGATGCGAACCAGCCCCAGAGCGACCATCGCCAGCACAAACACCGCGACGGTCAACAGGAAATCAGCGATCTCCATCCGTTCCCCCCAGCGCACGAGTTAACAGCTCCTCGTCAACAGTCAGTTGCGCCACTACCGGCTGATTGACATCAAGGCAGTGATAGAGAAGTGCGCCGTGTTCATCAACGCCGGTGGGCAGAGTCCCCGGCATCGCGCTGGTGAAGGCGCAAAAGGCGTTTCGGGCGGGGCCGGGCGGAAGGCGGATTGGATAGGTCAAGAATCCCGGTTGCAACGGCAGCCGTGGATCGAAAGCGCGCCGGGCCACGTCCAGACCGCCCATGATGGATTGCTGCATAAAGCGCCATGCCAGCCGAGCCAGCGCAGCATACTGCCAGCGGCCACTACTCGGCGGCAACAGGCGCAGACTGGTCCAGGTTGCGGCGGCGGCGGTAAACAGTCCGGCCACACCATCCACCGGATCAGCACCGATCAGCACCAGCCAGAAGCCGAAGAAACCGGCGCCTCGGATAATCACAGCACGCACAGGAATGCGCCTCCCCCAGTTTGCTCCAGCGGCATATGCCCTGGCCATGGAATTTATCGATAAGTTAACGAAATAAATTTTATGCCAAACAGGAGGTATAGCGTAATTTTATTCGCTTTGCCGTGAAAGTCGGCTTTCTGAATGTTGATGGTTCCGAGTTTCTCATCGACCTTGTGGTTATTCAGGCTGGGGGCAGGAAATACGGTAGCGCCGATCCCGAGAATCATCCCGAAGGACAGCAATCGGGCACGCACCAGTCTCCACAAACCGGACTTTCCAGCCCTTGCCGGCGCCCGCCAGATGCGATCGAGAGCGTCCTGCAATTCGGCAAAGACGGACGTCGCACCAATGAAGAGAAGAACAAAGCCAAAGACGGAGGCCAGCACACTTCTGGCCGGCTGGCCCGCGCCCTGTACCACCAACGCCCCCGATGTGCCGAGCATGCCGTCCAATTGATTGAAGATTTCGCTGCGGGCGGCTTCTTCGCCGAAAACAAGTCCGGCGACCGAAATCACGATCAGCAAAAGGGGGGCAATCGAGAACATCGTGTAGAAAGCCAATGCCGCACCCATGCTTTGGGCGTAATCATGCACCCAATTGACGGCAGCGGCTTTGAGCAAATCCGAGACATCCTTGTAACTCACAATCGGCCGTTTTGCGAAAGCAGAACAGCAACGGGTCGGGTTCCGGCAAACTCGGAAAAAATGATAGCCATGATCGCCGTGATCGGGACTGCCAGAAAAGCGCCGGGAATGCCCCACAATCCTGACCAGATCGTCAGGCTGACCAGAATAGCGAAAGGACTGAGGTTGAGCGAATTGCCCATGATGTAGGGGTCGAGAAAATTGCCGATGAGAAACTGGACGATAGTCAGCGGCAACAACACCACAAGAACGTCGTTCAGATTTCCGAACTGCACAATCGCCATGAACACTGGGAACAGTACGCCGAGGAACGAGCCGATGTAAGGCACATAATTCAACAGTACGATCAGTACGGCCCAGAATCCGGCGAATTCCAGCCCGACGAATGCCATCACTACCCAGCTTATCGCCCCCAGTAAGATGCTGACAAAGGTTTTAAGCGCCAGATACGACCCGATGCGTGCGTTGATATCCGTGGTGATTTGCTGAATCCGGGCGACATCGCGCGGGTCGCTGGATAGATTAGCGATCTTCGCGGAAAACGAACGCTGCTCGATCAGCAGAAAGCTGGCATAGAGGAGCACGACAAGCACACTGACAACGATGGAGGATACGGAGGCGAGCATCAACCCAATCAGTCTCTGGATGCTGATCTGCGCCAGAAGATCCTGGCGTAAGGTAGTCCAGGTCGGCTCGGTTTCTATATGGAAAAAAACAGCAAATTTCTGAATGGTGCTGAGCAGCGATTCCTGATATTGCGGCGCAACCGCCACAATGCTATCGATGCTAGCGATCAATAGGTATACAGATTCAAGAAGTCCGAGTGTGATGAGAAAAATGGACAGGAAATAGCGGATTTGAAGAGGCAGGAGGCGATCAAAGAACGGCACCTTGCCCAGAAGGCGCGTAAGGCCAACGATCACGTAAACTACCAGTATTCCGAAAACGATGGGGATAAAAACACCCTGCCCGATGTAGAACACCCAGCCAATGATCAGCGCCAGGACCGTCCCGTATACAAAGGCTTGAAGTCGTTCATTCATGGTTCGGTGTACCCTGTTTCTTGGTTTTGCTGGCGTCATCACCATCGTCGGCGCGGAACTGGGCCGGGGCGCAGCGGCAGGCATTGCATGACCTGCCCGATTATCCGCGACCCGGTTGAGTTCTAAAACATTGAGGTCAGGCAGCCTGCGAAAGGGCTGCTTTCAATCTCTCTTCCTGCTCGTCGGAAAGGGAGGTCTTGAGGACCGTCGCCTGGTAATGGGACAACCGTGGCATCACCTTGTCCTCGACGGCTTTGCGGACGAGAACAAAGATTGCCGAACTATTGGGTTCGATGGTGCTGCTGAGCGATTTGATGAAGTCATCGTTGATCCCGTAATCGGCCAGCTTCCCCTGCAGGGCGCCGGACCCGGCACCGATCAGTCCGCCCGCCAGCAAGCCGGCCAGTGGATTCATGAACAACAGACCGACGAGCGCTCCCATTAGCATACCGCGCGAGGCACCTTGACTGGCCCCGATCGCCACCAGATTGACGCTCTGTTTGAGATGGATTTTACCGTCGCTGTCACGGACCACCACACAGGCGTCTTCAAGTTCGAGAACGTACTCCTTCTGCAACGCCCTAAGCTCGTTCAGAAAGTGATCGGCGGTATCCAATTCCTTGAACGCCAAACAAATAAGGTCACTCATTTCACATCCTCTTCGTTAAATCCTGCTCTGGAAAAAGGCATCCCTCTTCCGCCATGGGGTCTTGGTCACGGTCGAAGGATGCTGCTGGCCTGATGATCTGGACACCTACTGATAGGGCGCGAACGCCTCGGAGACTTTGGCGGCGCCTTTGGCGGACCGCAGCACGAGACCCAGCAGCAGCCGCGCCTTCAGACCAGAGAGATACCCGGCGGGCAGGACACCGCGTTTGATCAGATCGATCTCGGCACCGGGATACCCGTAGGTATGGGTGAACACCGGACCCGTCATCGCCCGGCTCGCGAGCACCACCGGAATCTTCGCGGCAAGGTCGCCGACCAGTGGAGCGACGTCCGCGAGCACATGGCCGGCGCCCATCCCCTCGATCACTACCCCCGCGTAGCCCAGACCGGGTAACGAACTGAGCAGGCGCCCGTCGTCGCCCATCGCGACCTTCACCAGCGCCACCGGCGCAGGCGGACCCTCCACCGCCGATAGATTGGGGTTGCGCGTCACTCGCACATAGAAGCGTGGCTGCCGTTCGATGAGGGTGCCGATCGACCCCACCAGTGGCGACAGGAACGCCGACGGCAGTGCCGTGTGCGACTTCTGGACGAAACGCGCCGCGTGAATATCATAGTTGAGGACCGCGAGCGTCCCGAGACCGTGCGACTCCGGAGATGCCGCAACGATGGCTGCCGACAGGAGATTGGCGGGTCCATCCGCCCCCGGTGCATCGGCGCCGCGCATCGCGCCCGTCACCACCACCGGCTTGTCGGAATCGACCAGGAGGTCGAGAAGGAAAGCCGACTCCTCGATGGTGTCGGTGCCCTGGATCACTACCGCGCCGTCGAAGCCGGCTGCGAAGCCTTCCTCGATCACCCGTGCGACTTCGACCAGGTTGGCCGGAGTGAGCGATGGGCTGGGCAGGCGAAACAGCGACCGCGCGTCGATGTCGCCGACTTCGGCGAGCGCAGGAACCGACGCCACCAGCTCGGCAGCGCCCAGCTTGGGCGTGATACCGCCCGAATCGCTTGGCACCATGGTGATCGTCCCGCCGAGCGACAGGACGAGAAGACGTGGTTTGTTCATCAGCATCATGCTCCTTCCAGCGCGTCCTCACGCTTCGGCAGCGAATTCGTCGGGATCTCGCCCGGTTTGCCGCCGATCTGGAGTTCCAGGTTTGTCAGGCGCTCGTCCAGCCCCGCCAGCGAGAGCTTAGGGTTCGGCGGCGGACTCGTCGGGATCTCACCCGGCTTGTAGTTGGGCAGCCGACCGGCCGGGAAGATCGCCAGCAGCGAGAGCGCGGCCATGATCAGCAGGCCGATCTTGAGCGCCCGCAGCCGTGACTCCTCGTTGATGCGCACCGCTTCCTGGACCTGCTCCGGCGAAATGCTGGTGCGCTCCAGGGCCGTCAGCAGCCGGTCGTTGCTCACGAAGGTAATGTTGTTGTCCAGGTCAATCTGGGACTGGAGTTCCGCTTTCAGTTCCGGGTGTTCACCCAGCGACCCGACGATGAAGGCGCTTAACAGACCCACGAGCAGCGCGCCCGAGACGGCGGTGCCGACCGCAGCAGCGAGGTTGTTGGTCGTTCCGCGCAGCGAGCCGACGTCGCTCGCCAATTCCTTGGGCGAGGCGGTGACCAGCACGTTGAACAACAACGTCACGAGCGACCCCTGGCCGATGCCGAACACGACCAGTCCGATCATGACGACCGGCGCGCTCCAGTCGTTGCGCACCACCCAGGCGAGCCACAAAAGCGCGATGGTGCAGAGGGTAAAACCCCAGCGCCCAATTTCCTGTGGCGTCAGCTTGTTATAGAGCTTGATGATCAGCATCGCTGTGAAGAACACGGTGAGGTTAAACGGCATCATGGCAATCGCCGTCTCAATCGGCGAGCGACCTTGAATGATCTGGATGTACAGCGGCACGGAGAAGTTGAGCGCACCCTCCAGCGCGACCACGGCGAACATCGCGTAGACTGCGGCCCGCTCGGACGCAGAGCCGACCACCTCCAGCGCGAGCAACGGCGTCTTCCCGTCAGCGGTGCGGCGGCGCGTCCAGAACACAAAGCCCTGGAGCAGCACGATGCCAATCACGATCATGAACGGTGCGGGCGACATGCCAAACAAGTCGAACGGGGCGGCAGGCCGCGCAAAACCGAGACCCCACCGGTTCAGGTTGTTAAAGCCGAAGCTGATGAGCGAGATCCCCGCTGCGGTCAGCAACACGCCGAACAGGTCGATCTGCACTTCGGGCCGACCCCGCGTCGGCTTCAGCTTGAAACTCAGGAGGAGAACCACCGCAGAAACCACAATCAGAATCCCGAATGCGGGCCGCCAGCCGATATAGGTGCCCAGTATGCCGCCGATCAGAAAGGCCAGTACCCCAGCGCCCGCCCGCGCCGAACCGAGGGCGCCCAGCGCGGTGGCCTGCTGCTGGCCGTGGTACTCGTTGGCAATCAGCGCGACGAGTGAGGGGACCAGCGCCGCGCCCGCGATACCGGCCAGGAGCTGGGCGGCCAGCATATGGGTGGCAGTCGGACTGAACGTCATCAATACCTGCGCCCCACCGAACAGCGCGACCACAGCGCGGAAGACATACACCGCGCCAAACCGTTGGGTCAGCTTCGCGCCGAGCATGACGAAAGCCGCCACGGCGAGCGAGTACATTACGATCCCGGTAGCAACCGTGGTCGGCGGCACGTTGAAGCTGTTGACCATGCCGCTCAGCGCGACCGGCAGCGAGGCGACGTTGAAGGACATCAGCGCTTGGCCGAATGCTATCGCGAGCATCGGCAGCCAGGATGCCCGGATTTGCGTCTCAGCGCTGGTTATTGCGCCGGTACTTGTTGTCATGGCATTCATTCTCCAGTGATTAGGTTAGATTTTGGCCTGCCCGGGCGTCATGCTTGTTGCGCACCGAGGGCATGGATTCCGGCCATGCGGGTCAAGCAGCCGGCTTTGAGGCAAAGAGATTGAGTCCCAGTCGTTCCGACAGGAACTTGGTGACGCGCTGACCTTTAATGCTGTTACCCGCGCTATCGAGTAGCGGGGAGAACGTGCCGAGTCCGCCCTTCCCCGGCGACACGGTGACAATTCCACCGCTCACTCCGCTTTTGCCGGGCAGCCCGATCTCGTACAGCCAGTCGCCGGAGCGTTCGTACAATCCGGCGGTGGCCAGCACAGCCAGCACCCGTTGGGCGATGGCGGCATCGACCACGCGCTCCTTGGTGAGCGGATTGACCCCGCCGTCGGCCAGCGTGGCGCCCATCACCGCTAGGTCTTTGACGGTCACGTTCAGGGAACACTGCTTGGTGTAAACATCAGTCGCTTCGAGGGCATCAAAATACAGGCGCTCATAACCCTCAAGCAGCTTGGCGATGCCACGGTTCCGCAGGTTGGTCGCCGCCTCCGACTCGTACACCTCCATGTCGATGGACAGCTTGCGTCCGGCGAAACGGGACAATCCCTCCTGAATGAATTGCCATTTGGCATCAGCCGTCGCGCCTGGCGCCAGACTGGTGGTGGCGATGGCTCCGGCGTTCACCATCGGGTTCATGGTCCGGTCACCGTTCAGCTCGACCGCCATCACCGAATTGAACGGCAGCCCCGTGGCGTTCACCCCGATTTTTCTACGGGCTTCCTCGCTGCCCACGGCCTGGCAAACGAGCGCGAACACGAACGGCTTCGATATGCTTTGGATCGAGAACTCATGCGCCGTATCTCCTACGGCAAAGACATGGCCGTCGATACCGACCACGCACGCCCCAAAAAGCTCCCGGGGCGTGCGGGCCAAGGCGGGTATATAGTCCGCAACCTTCCCTTCATCCAGAGGCTTGTAACGCTCGTATGCCTCGGTAATCAGGGTCGCCACTTCATGATCCGGCGGCAAATGGCCGGTGGAAACGACCGACTGTGCGGTGGCCTCGTCGATATCGATCTGGGTGAACATTTTGTGCTCCACTGGTTGGAAGAGGAAAAACCCCTTGTGCTCTGAAGCTGGATCCTTGCAGCGATCGTCCAATGTGACGCGATCCGCAGGCATCGCAGGCTCGGGTTTTCGCCAACCCGAAACGTTGTTTGAATTGGCCGATCACGGTTTCAACCCGCTGGCTAACCGACGCTACAAAAAAATGTAGTGGTGGTCGATCTCACTGTCAAGATAACAAGTTTCGGCTTAATATAATCTTTCCAATTAATTTTATATCGCTATGAAAAATATAAAAATAATTAAAAAATAAAATTTTTATGACATGTAAATTTCATGATGTTGGGCTTCGAAAGCTCAGCCCAACCTAAGGGGGTTCGGGGTTTCCGTTCAGACACCAACTCTTTTCGGCTGAAGGAGTCAGGTTACCGACCCACAGGTATAATCTTTCTAGGAAGCCACCTTGGACTTTTGCAAAATTCTTTCCCCCCCGCACTAAAGGAGGGGTCTCTCGCGGAGAACATTGATGACCCTGCGAACCCGATTGATCGTTGTATTCACGATTTTATGCATCGGGGCGGCGTTTCTGTTGCCGGCCGTACCACAATCCCTGGAATACCATCATTTCGCTGATCAGCGCGACCTGTTGGGAATCCACAATTTTCTCGATGTCGTCTCGAATATGGCATTCCTGATCGTCGGCATTGCCGGGCTGGTCATCGTCTTTGGAGGACGTGCGTCCTTCGAGTTCAAGAGCGAGCGCTGGCCTTACGCCGTCTTTTTCCTCGGCGCGCTGCTGACGGCCTTGGGATCGGGTTATTACCACCTGGCACCAGACAATGAGACGCTGTTCTGGGATCGCTTGCCCATGACCATCGCGTTCATGGGGCTGGTTTCGAGTCAGATTGTGGATCGGATCAACATTCGGGCGGGATTGCTGCTGCTCGTCCCCATGCTGCTGCTCGGGGCAGCCTCCGTCATCTATTGGCGGGCGACGGAGCGGGTAGGTACGGGTAATGTCCTGCCCTACGCGATTCTGCAAGGCTATTCTGTGGTGATCATCCTCTTGCTGGCGAGGCTCAATCCGTCACGTTACACCCGGGGCAACGATCTTTACTGGGTGTTCGGCTGGTATGTACTGAGCAAGCTTCTGGAAACCTTCGATGTTCAAGTGCTGGTTTATTTAGGCGGCGTGGTCAGTGGTCACACGCTCAAGCATCTGGCGGCAGCCCTGGCCGGCTTCACCGTTTGTTCCATGTTGCTGCGCCGGACCTTGAAAAAAGCCGATGCCGCGCAGGAACACTTTGGCAACGGGACGGCGACCAAACGGATTGCCGAGGGTTCGACCCGTGTTAAACCGATCAACGCTCCCATTGCCCGGGAATTTGATTGATGCTGCGCCGTGCCCTCATTTCCAGTAAGTACATCGTGTACATCGCCATAATCGGCACCTTCATCACCTCACTCGCGCTGTTGGTCTACGAGACGCTGGTCGTCGCCGCCGCAGTGGTGGATGTCGTCCAGGAGGGTGCGGTGTCGCCCAAAATCGCCAAGGCCCTCGCCGTGGGGCTGATCGAAGCGGTTGACGTATTCCTGATCGCCATTGCCGTCTACATCATCAGCCTGGGCCTGTACTCCCTCTTCATCGACGACACTTTGCCCCTGCCGCGCTGGCTTGAGGTCCACAATCTCGACGACCTGAAAGGCAACCTCGTCAGTCTGGTCATCGCCGTACTGGCCGTGCTCTTCCTCCGTGAGGCGGTCGCATGGGACGGAAGCCACGACCTTCTCGCGTTCGGCACTCCGGTCGCCCTCATCATTGCCGTGCTGACCTTCTACCTCAAGAAAAAAGAGGAGCGGAAAGATTGACGTCGCCAAGCGGTTCCCGGATGAGGGGACGAGTCCTGTTTAAAAAGGGCGCCGCCGAGCGGGTCATCATTGCGGCCATGCCCAAACTCCGGGCGGCCATGCATCTCTATTGCCAGTCGTTGCCGACGCCGCCAATTCGGATATGGCACTGGTGGCATCCAAGGCTGCATGTCGGGCTGTAAACTTGATCGACGATTCGCTCACAGGTCAAGCGGCGTCACCCGGTTGCCATTCAGGCTCACGTTCGCCCGTAGACCCGCGTTCGTCAGCACGAAGCCCACGATCGGCTGCTGTGCGGTCTGGGTCGTGACCCGGGCGTTGGCACCCACCGTCAGCAACGATAGGGAACCATCGACGCCGGCGGTCCATCCCCGGCTCGCCTCGAAGCGGTCCAGCGCGTCCTGTGTCATAAACAGGATGAACACCGCCTGCGACTGCGTACCCGCCTGAAGTCCGACCGAGGCCTCGGTCATGCGGAAGTAGCCGGTGGACTTGCCGCCGCGCCTTAATGCGCCTTGACCTTGCGCTCCGCCGACGATGAAGCCGGCGGAAATCACCGACGGAAATACCAGTACGCCCCGCGCCGATGCGACGATTTCCTCCGATCCGGGTGCTTCCTGGTACAGACGCGACAGGGCACTGTCGACCGCGGAATCGATGGCCTTGCGCTGCATTGCGGGATCGCCGGGATTTCCGCTGGTGGTGGTGCAGCCCGTCGTGAAGAGCGCAAGAGCCGCCAGCGAGAGGCCCGCGGTAACGAAGTTTCGTCTATTCATTGTTTGCCCCTTGTGAATTGTTCAATGGAGTGCAGCCGCAAGCTGCAACCGGTGGTAAGCTGGTCATCCGTGGTGTTACTTCCTGTTACTTCCTCCTAGCTTAACCCGAAATCCAGTCCGGATGCCGCTACGCAGCATCCGGGCGAAGGGACTAGTCCAGAATCGAGGCCAGGACCCAGACATAGAGCGCCCCGACCAACAACTGCACCACGGTAATCGGTAGCCCGATACGCAGGAATTGCATAAAGCTCACGCGCCGGCCGTGCGAAGCACAGATACCCACGGCCACAATATTGGCCGAGGCGCCGATCAGCGTGGCGTTGCCGCCGAGGGTGCCGCCGAACATCATCGCGACGAACACCGGCAGCGTTGCGTTGGGCCAGTCGGTAAAACCGATGGCGAGCGCGGTTTCGGGCACCGCCTCGGCGGCGACCAGGTAGCCCGTGATCATCACCAGCGCGGCGGCGACCAACGGGATATTGGCGACCACGAACCCAATCGTGCCGATGCTGGCCAGAGTCACGAGCGCCACCAACGTAAACCGAGTCCCGAACCAGTCGTAGAACTGGATCGACAGGCCTTGCAGTAACTCGGTTTTGACGAAGGCCTGGACCAAAGTGAAGATGGCGCCGAGAAACACGAGCGTCTTCCAGTCCACGTCGCGGATCACCTCGCCGACCGGCTCGATGCGCACACCGTAGACCACCAGCAGCGCCAGCGAAGCCCCGATGATCGCGACCTGGGGCGGGACGATGCGGGTCGGCAAGGACTCTCCGATGATGAACAGGGCCACCATGAGCAAGACCACAAGCAGCGACAGCACCAGGAAGGCGGGATGTTTGATGGCGACGCGCACGCTGGGCGGCAGGGTCGCTCGCACGCTCCAGACCTGTGGTAAAAGGCGTGGCAAAAAGGGCACGACGACCAGCGCGGCCAGCAGACCGCCCAGGCTTACCATCCGCAGATAATCGATAAACGACACCCCGATCGCCCGTCCGACCAGAAAAGTCGCGGGGTCGCTCACCAAGGTCAGCATCCCGGCCGCGTTGCTCACAATCGCCGTGATGATCAGTGGTCCGACGAAATCCACCTCGATCACCTGACAGACGCGGATGATGATCGGCGCGACCAGGATGACGACAGTGGCGTTTGGCAGAAAGGCGTTGAGCGGCAACAACAATGCGACGATGAGCAGCAGCAGTCGTTTGCCGCTGCCGCCGGTGGCGTGGAGCATGTACTCGCCCAGCCATGCGAAGATCCCCGTCTTATCGAGTATCCGCGCCACCACCATGCCGCCGAACAGCAGGGCGAGCGGACCGCCGGCGGTGTGTACGATCGGCATCAGATCGCTGCCGTCGAGGATCCCGAACGCGATCAAGATGCTGACCCCGAGCAGGGCGGCGACCGTCATATCGATCAGATCGAACGCGATCAAGAGAATCACGGCGGCGAAGACGCCGATGGTGAGATAAATCTGAAAATTGGTCATTGTGGCATCACTCAATCAATCGGTGGCGCATAGTGGAGTCCGCCCTGGTTCCAGAGCTGGTTGAGACCGCGCTCGATCTTGAGCGGACTGTCGCGCCCGACGTTGCGCTCGTACATCTCGCCATAATTGCCGACCGCCCTTAGTACCCGTATCCCCCAACGGGGCGGGACACCCAACGAGCGCGCGAGCAAGTCCCGCTCGTCGGCGGTCCGCCGCACCAGGGGGTTGGCACCCTCAGCGATAACCGCATTGAGGTTATCGCGGGTGACGCCGTATTCCTCCGCAAGGATCAGGGTGTTCAGAACCCAGCGCACCAGGTTGGTCCACTCCGGATCGCCACGCCAGACGACGGGGCTGAGCGGCTCCTTGGAGATCCGCTCGGGGAGAATCACGAAGTCCTGTGGATCTTTCGGCGCACGCAAACGCATACCGGCGAGTTGCGCAGCGTCCGACGTGTAGGCGCGACAGCGGCCGGCAAAGAAAGCCTGTGCCGCCTCAGTGGCCGAGTCGATCACCAGTGGCTCGACCGACCAGCCGTTGGCGCGGAAGAGTACCTCCAGGTTGCGCCGGTGCGTCGTTCCTTTCTCCACGCAGATCGTCGCACCGTCGAGGTCCGCGAGCGTTGCAATGCCCGCCGCGGCCGGGACCATAAAACCCTGGCCGTCGTAAAAGAGGATTCCGGGAAACTGGACTTTCAACACGGCCTCGCGGGTCAGCGTCCAGGTGGTATTGTTCAGCAACAGATCAACCTTGCGCGACTGTAGTGCGGGAAAACGTGCGGAGGCGCGCAGCGGCACGAACTCGACCTTGTCCGCGTCGCTCAAGACCGCCGCCGCCACCGCACGGCAGAAATCCACGTCAAGTCCGCGCCAGTGTCCGTTGGCATCACGCTCGGAAAACCCCGGAATGCCCTCGCTTACCCCGCAGCGCAGTTGCCCGCGTGACTTGACGCCATCGAGAACCTCGCCGGCCTCGGCCGCTGGCGGGATCAGGAACGTGAGGACCAGCAGGGCGGCACAACAAACAGTCCAATCGATTTTCATCCGGGGCCTCCGAGACGAGTGGGCGTTGACATTGAGAAAGCATGCCCGTGCCCTGGGGTTGCTGTGTGTCGTTTTCAAATCCAGCGTTCATCGGCAGTGAAAGCGACAATCAGCCATTGATACGATCCTTGATCGCCAATGGCCGTACTGATCTCCTGACGGATAGCGTCCAGCCTGGCGATGCTGCCTACCTGAAAATCCGCCGGAGTGACCACATAGATTTCGACAAAACAGGCGCGTCCGACCTTGGCAATATAGCTCGTGTATCGGCGAAAACCGTGGCGCTGGACTACCTCATCCATCACCGTGCGCACCACTTGATCTAGCTTGGGCGGCGTGATGAGCAAGACTTCATTCAGGGCGCGGCGCACCGTCTTGATCGGCACGGTGATTAGATACAGGGTCAATAACGCCAGCACCGTCGGGTCCACATAGGGAGCCAGCGGGGCAAAGCGCGTTCCCTTGATCGCCCAGGCCAGTGCAAAGGCCACCAGCAAGGCCGTAGCAATCAGGGCGGACATGAACCAACTTTGCGTGTCGAGGCGCAGCAGTTCCGACCGGACCCGCCGGTTCTCCCGGCGTTCGTAGAAATACATGCTGAAGGTGACAACACACGCGACCACCGCATAGCCCAGCGCCCAGTCCAGTTCCAGCTCGCGCCCGCCTTCCAGAAAACTGTCAACCGCGTTGATGAACGCATACAAACACAGGAACATCAGCACGCTGCCGTTAAACGCCAGCACCATCGGTTCGATATGCCAGTAGCCGTACTGAAAGCGGCGGTCGCCTTCACGCTGCACCAACCGCGCCGCTGCCAGCGCCAGCATCAGTACCAAAGTGTCGATGACCGAGAATAAGCCATCAAACACAATCGACTGTGATCCTGACAACAGGCCGAGCAGCACCCCGGAACTGGCGAAGGCTACCGTGATGCCAATCGACCGCTTGAGAACCTTCTGTTCAGCCTCAGACGAGGTCACGCGGTTCAACCTCCAAAGCTGGAGCGTCTTTCGGAGCGTCCACCGTATCTACGGATACCGCAGGAGGAGCCGCCCGGAACCAGGTCACATACAGCGTCGGCAGGAACACCAGCGTCAGCAGCGACGCCACCAACAGGCCGCCCATGATGGCGTAGGCCATCGAACCCCAGAATACCGTCGGGGCAATCGGGATCATGCCCAGCACCGTTGACAGGGCGGTCAGCATGATGGGCCGAAAGCGCGAACTGCTTGCCTCAACCACCGCATCCCAAATGGATTGTCCGGCATTCCGTTCCGCCTCGATCTGGTCGATGAGAATGACCGCGTTTTTGGCAATCATGCCGATCAAGGCCAGAACGCCGAGAATGGCGACGAATCCCAGCGGTTTGCCCGACAACAGCAACGCCGCCACCACACCGATCATCCCCAGCGGCACCAGACTCAGCACCATGAACAACCGCTGGAAACTCTTGAGCTGGAAGATCAGCAAGCTCAGCATAATCAACAGCATCAACGGGATGACTGCGAATACCGAGGCACTGGACTGGGCGCTTTCCTCGACCGATCCGCCCACCTCAATCCGATAGCCTGTCGGTAACTGCGCGTTCAACTTGGCAATGGCGTCGGTCAAGTCGGAGACCACGGCTTCGGGCAACGCTCCCGGAGCCACATCGGCTTGAACGGTCAGGGTTGGCAACCGGTCGCGCCGCCACACCAGCGGATAATCCTGCGCGTATTCAAAGGTAGCGAACTGTGCGAGCGGAATAGTCCGCCCGTCCGGCATCGACACCGGCAGAGTACGCAGCGTCTCAATCGACAAACGCTGTCCCCCCAGTTCACGCACCATCACATTGATTAAATAAATATCATCGCGGACTTGGGTTATGGTCGTCCCGGAAATATTGGCGTTGAGCGCCGCTGACACCGCTTGGGAACTCAACCCCAGCAACCGCACCTGTTCCTGGTCGATGCGGATATGCAGCACCCGCTCCGGCTCCATCCAGTCGAAATTGACGCGCTGCGTTCCGGGATGATCGGCAATGATTTTGCCCAACCGCCAGGCGATGTCGCGCAGTTCAGTCGGTTCTGGACCAAGAACGCGATATTGCACCGGCCAACCGACTGGAGGTCCCAGTTCGAGCGGCGAAACGCGCCCGACTACTTCGGGAAACTTCTCCGCCAACAGCTTTTGCAAGCGCGGTTGCAGGCGTTCCCGCGCCTCAATGTCCTTGGAAACAATCACCGCTTGGGCGAAAAACGGGTTAGCCAACTGCACATCCAGCGGCAGATAGAAACGGATAGCTCCTTGGCCGATGTAGGTACTCCAGCGTTCGATCTCAGCGGAAAACTCCGGGTCTTCGCGGAGTACAGTCTCAAATTCGTTGACCAGACGTTCCGTGGCATGGATCGAGGCATTTTGCGGCAAGCGCAGATCGACCAGCAGTTCAGGACGGTCCGAAGAGGGGAAGAACTGGCGCGGCACATGGCTCAGTGCTGCGATGGAGGCGACAAAGATTGCCAGCGTCAGCGCAATCGTCACCCAGCGCGCCCGCATCGCCAAAGTCAGAAACTTCTTGTAAATCTCGACCGTGCGGTTGGGTTTTTCCTCCAACCCGGCCTTGGGCGGGCGCAACAACACCATGCCGATCAACGGTGCAAATACCATCGCTACCAGCCAGGAAGCAATCAGCGCAATGCCGACCACCGCGAAGATCGAGAAGGTGTACTCGCCAGCGGAACTTTGGGCAAAACCGATGGGAACAAATCCGGCGATAGTGACCAATGTTCCGGTCAACATGGCGAAGGCCAGATGCTTGTAGGCATAGGTTGCCGCGTGAGTCGGGTCATCGCCGGCGGCGAGTCGCCGACTCATGGCGTCGATAGTGGTCATGGCGTCATCGACCATCAGGGCCAGCGCAATAATCAACGCACCGAGCGAGACCCGTTGCAGGTCGATATCGGCAATGTCCATCATCGGAAAGACCACAGCGAGCGTCAGTGGGATGGCTACAGCGACCACGGTGCCGGCGCGCACCCCCAACGCGATGAAGCTCACAACGAGTACGATAGCAATGGCTTGCCAAAGCGAGACGGTAAATTCGTTAATCGCCTGGTCAACGGTCAGCGGCTGATCGGCGACTAATCGCGGCTGAATACCCACCGGGAGGTCGGCGCTGATCTTGCGGATGGCCTGGGCGACGTTCCGCCCCAGCGCCAGCGTGTCGCCGCCGTCGCGCATCGCGATGGCCAAACCGATGGCCGGTTCGCCATTGATGCGGAAGCGGGGTTGTGGCGGATCGGTGAAGCCGCGCCGCACTTCGGCAATATCGCTCAACCGCAACATCCGCCCGCCGACCACAAAGGTGACATCGGCCAAATCCTGCTCGGAGCCGAACGCCCCGGAAACCTGCAAGGCGATGGATTCCTCGCCGGTGCGTAATACGCCTGCCGGAATGACGATGTTCTGCGCTTGCAAGGCAGCAATCAGCGTCGCCGGGGCGAACCCCAGTCCAGCGAGACGCTCCACCGAGAAATCGATATAGATCACTTCATCCTGAGCGCCCAGGATGTCGATTTTGGAAACGTCGGGAACCAGCAGGAGTTTCGAGCGAACATTTTCCACCGTGTCGCGCAGCTCACGATGGGTAAAACCGTCAGCGGTGAAGGCGTAGATAATGCCGAACGTGTCGCCGAACTCGTCGTTGAAGAACGGACCGACGATACCTTGCGGCAGGGTATGGCGCATATCGGACACTTTCTTGCGCACGTCATACCAGGCATCGGAAACCTCCCGACCCTGCGCACTCCCCACCAGATCGACAAAGATGGTGGTGTCGCCGGCGCGGGTGAAGCTGCGCAGGTTGTCCAGATTCTGGACCTCCTGCAAAGTGCGTTCGAGGCGCTCGGTGACTTGTCGCAGGGTTTCATCCAGCGTAGCACCCGGCCAGATCGCCCGCACGACCATGGTGCGGAAGGTAAAGGGCGGGTCCTCGGCGCGGCCCAGCTTGAAGAACGATAAAGACCCGGCGACCAGCGCCACGACCATAATGAACAGGGTGATTGAGCGGTTGCGAATCGCCCACCCGGAGAGGTTGAACTCACTCATGGCGCGGCGCCCAGCAGCCGGACTTGCTGACCCGGCCGTAACGTTTGCACCCCGGCCGTCACGACAACATCACCCGGTTGCAGACCTTCAGCTACGGCCACCCGGGCCAGGTCATAGCGCAGCACTTCGATATTGCGCAGCGAGACGGTGTTGCTGGCGGGATCGAGAATCCAGACTGCCGGGCGTTGATTGGCCGCTGTTAACGCCGAAGCCGGTATTTCAATGCCCGGTCCGGCACCGAGTCGCGTACTGCCGGTCACAGTGGAACCCAGGCGCATCGCCGCTGGCGGATTGTTCAGGCCCACCCGGACCTTGAAGGTTCGCGTCACTGGATCGGCCTGCGGAGCCACTTCCCGCACCCGCCCGGTGGTTTGCACTTTTGCATCGCTGCTCAGCGCCACCACAACTTCGGCGTCAGCGGACGCACTCTGAATCACTCGCGCTGGCACATCAAACACGGCGTCCCGACCACCTTCCCGCGCCAGTTGGATGATGGTTTGACCAGCGGCGACGACTTCACCGGGTTCGGCACCGCGTGCGGTCACGGAACCGGCGGAATCGGCAAAGAGTTCGGTATAACCCAACTGAATCTCGGCGGTGCTGGCCTGGGCTTGCGCGGCATCGACAGCGGCGCGGGCGCTGCGAAAGGCTTGTTCCGCCTGATCGAACATGGCGCGGGTGATAAAGCCCCGATCCAGCAGCGACCGGTGACGTTCAAAGTGATTTTGCGCCTCGACCAGTCGCGCCCGCGCTGCGGTGAGGTCCGCCCGCGCCGAGCGCAGGGTGTTACGGGCGGTTTCCGATTCCAGCCGGGCGACCACTTGGCCGGCCCGGACTCGATCACCGATATTGACGGAACGCTCGATCATCCGGCCACCGACTCGAAAGGACAGACTGGCCTCATTCCGTGCCTCAACTTGTCCAGTCAGCGTCACGGATTCGCCGCCTTCGCGCGTCTCAATCGTTGTCACTCGAACGGGGCGAATCGGCTCAGGTTCCGGCTCTTCAACCGGCTTGCAAGCGGTGAGCAGTGCAATCAGCACGAGCGCAGACAGTCCGGCCATTCGCACGCCGGGGGTTGCGCGGGCCATTTCAACCCGTGCGAATGTATCAACTTTTTCCACTGGGGAAACCCTCAAAGTAGGATTTTAAGCGCGGGGAATGCTAGCCTAAATTGCGGCGGTTTCCCATTATATGGCGTCACTCATCATATAGCGTCACTCATCTCGCCCATTATCCCTGTCATTTTCGCTGTGTCCGGCCACCAAACCACTCCCCGTTCGGTCACTAGCGCATCCACCAATTCCGCGGGCGTCACATCGAATGACGGATTCCAGACCTCGGTCCCGGCAGCGGCTACCGGCTGTCCGCCCAAGGTCAGCAATTCTTCGGCGGCGCGTTGTTCAATGGGAATTGCCGTCCCGTCGGGAATGGACAGATCGACGGTCGACGTCGGCGCGACCACCATGAAGCGGACGCCGTGATGCCGGGCGGCTATGGCCAGGCCATAGGTGCCGATCTTGTTAGCGACATCGCCATTGGCGGCGATTCGGTCCGCTCCGACGATCACCCAACGCACTCGGCCTTGCTGCATCAACGCCGCCGCCGCACCATCGGCCAGCAGCGTCACCGGAATACTGTCCTGAACCAGCTCCCAGGCGGTTAATCTGGCTCCCTGCAACCAGGGGCGCGTCTCATCGGCGTAGACCCGCTCAATCAATCCCGCTGCATGGCCGGTGCGGATGACTCCCAGCGCTGTGCCATAGCCGCCGGTGGCAAGCGCGCCGGCATTGCAATGTGTCAGCACCGCCCCCCGTTCGCCCAGCACCGCCGCACCTAACTGACCCATACGCCGGTTGGCCGCGATATCATCCTCGTGAATCGCCCGGGCTTCGGCCAGCAGCCGCTCGACTGGATTGCTGGAACATTCTGCAATAATTGGCTCCATCCGCCGCAGCGCCCAGAGCAGGTTGACCGCTGTAGGCCGGGACGACGCCAGTCGTTGCCAGTCTTCGTGAAGGGATTTCCGCCAGTGATCAGGGTTTTCGGCCCAGTGAGCGCGAGCCGCCAGCACGACGCCATAAGCAGCGGTAATGCCGATAGCGGGAGCGCCGCGCACTACCATATTGCGGATTGCCTCTGCCACCTCGACCCCAGTCGTCAGCCGCTGGTAGCGTATTTCCATCGGCAGCAGGCGCTGGTCCAGCAATTCCAGGGCATCGTCGCGCCAGATCACGGCGCGCACCTGATCCTCGTCATGCGACATCATGGGAACTCGACAATGATTAAGAAAATTTCAAGGAGCGGCGATTAAACGAGTGGTTTCAACTGAATAACAAGGAGGATTCAAGGGCAAAGCCAGCAAAAATTGCTTGCCAAAATACCAGGATAGCGCGCAAAATGCGGATATTTATTGCTAGCACAACATTTTTTGCAATTCTGACACAATGTTGTATGATTACACAATAGAACCGGCGGGTTCACCGTACATGAAGGTGGCCAGTCGGGTATACTGACTGAGTAGATGGATCGCGGTTCAGCCCGCACGGTCCTCGCGACCCGAAATCTTTGATGTGTCATGCACCGAATTTTCAGTGCCTATTGGGAGAGTATACCGATGAAAGTAAACCTGCATAAGCTCAGCCTGGGTCTGGCTGCCTCGATGATGCTGTTCGCCGCTTTGCCGGCACAAGCGGCGATCAACAAGTATGGTTGCATTTACGTAGTGGACCCTTACGACAGGATCGTCAAGGATCCCTTTGGCAATTGCATCCGCACCCCGTTCTGGAGTGCTGAAAAGAACATTCCAGAGTGTGGCGGCGTTGCAGCGGTCGAACCGCCTCCCGCCGCGCCGGTCGTCGAGACCCTGACCTTGGGCACCGACGCCTTGTTTGACTTCGACAAGTACAACATCAAGCCCAGCGCCAGCGCACGCCTGAATCGTCTGGCTGCTGACCTGCGCCGGGTGTCCTCGGTGTCCTCGATCCTGATCGTCGGCCATACCGATAGCAAGGGCACTGAAGACTATAACTATCGCTTGGGCCATCGCCGCGCCGATGCCGTAGCTGGCTACCTGGCTGGCAAAGGCGTACCAGCCTCGCTGATGACGACTCAGAGTCGCGGCGAACTCGACCCGGTCGCTCCCAACACCCTGCCGAATGGCAAGGATAATCCGGAAGGCCGTGCGTTAAACCGCCGCGTCGTCATCACCGTGACGGCTAAGGAAAAAGTGATCAGCCAGTAAGTATCGGCTGTTTATGGTCTAGTCCACGCCCCGGTTCGCCGGGGCGTTTTTTTGCGCCTTTGCGACTCGGCGCTATAGAATCCGGCGTTCCTGCCCGGAGAATTGCGTATGCCGAAAGCCGTCGCTACCCTGCTCAACGCCCGCTGGATCGTTCCCGTCGAACCGGAAGGCCAGGTCCTCGACCATCATGCCCTGATTATCCAAGACGGCCGCATTCTCGATCTCCTGCCCCAGGCGGAAGCAGCGACGCGCTATGTTGCCGAAACCTGCCTAAACCTCGACCGGCATGCGCTGATGCCGGGTCTGATCAACACCCACACCCACGCCAGCATGACCCTGCTGCGCGGGCTGGCTGACGATCTGCCACTGATGACCTGGTTACAGGACCATATCTGGCCTGCCGAAGCACGCTGGGTGAATCCTGAATTCGTCCATGATGGAACCCGACTGGCGATAGCGGAAATGCTGCGCGGCGGCGTGACCTGCTTCAACGATATGTACTTTTTCCCGGAAGCTGCCGCCGCCGTCGCCCGCGAAGCCGGAATGCGCGCCTGCATCGGGTTGATCGCCGTGGACTTTCCCACCGCCTACGCTCGCCATTTGGACGAGTATTTGGACAAAGGACTCGCGCTGCACGGGGCGCTGAAACCGGAACCCTTGCTCCACACCGCCTTTGCTCCTCACGCGACTTACACGGTATCCGCGCTGGCCCTGGAGCGAATCGGTCGGTTGGCGACGGATTTAGACATCCCAGTTCATATCCACGTCCACGAAACCGCCGCCGAAGTGACGCAATTCACCGCCGAACACGGTTGCCGCCCGCTGCAACGGCTCGAACAACTCGGCTTGCTATCGCCGCATCTACTAGCGGTCCACATGACCCAACTGGAATCCACCGAAATCGAGCGGCTGGCGCAGGCCGGTGTGCATGTAGTCCACTGCCCGGAGTCCAACCTCAAACTGGCCAGCGGCTTCTGTCCGGTAGCTCGATTGGGCGCCGCCGGAGTCAATGTCGCACTCGGCACGGACGGCGCGGCCAGCAACAATGATCTCGACCTGTTCGGTGAAATGCGCCTGGCTGCCCTGCTGGGCAAAAGCATCGCCGGTGACGCCGCCGCACTGCCCGCGGCGCGGGTATTGCGCATGGCGACAATCAACGGGGCGCGGGCCTTGGGTCTGGCGGCGGAAACCGGCTCACTGGAGTTGGGCAAGTCCGCCGATGTCATCGCCGTTGATCTCGGCGCGCCGGAAACCGAGCCGGTTTACCATCCGCTCTCGACGTTGGTCTACGCCGCTGGCCGTCATCAGGTGACCGATGTCTGGATTGCTGGCCGGCGATTGCTGGCCAACCGGCAATTGACCACGCTGGATATTGTGGAAACCCTTCAGCGGGCGCGCCGTTGGCGGGATCGAATCGCCGAAGCTGACCGGGCGTAAAATACCGCGGCTATCGGTCAAACCGCCAGACTTCTTCTCAACTGGAACCGAACATGACAACTGCGCAACCGAACGTGGATTATCAAGAAATTGCCAAATTCGAGGAACTCGCCAGCCGTTGGTGGGACCCGGACAGCGAATTCAAACCCTTGCACGACATCAATCCGCTGCGTCTGAACTATATTGACGAACGGGTTGGCGGTCTGGCGAGCAAGCGCATCCTCGATGTTGGCTGCGGCGGCGGCATTCTCGCCGAGAGCATGGCGCTGCGCGGCGCACAGGTGCTGGGCATTGACTTGGGCGAAGCGCCGCTGGCAGTGGCGCGATTACACCAACTGGAATCCGGCGCGGTGCTTGACTATCAACGCCTTGCCGCAGAGGAGTTGGCGGAACGCGAACCGGCGAGCTTCGACGTAGTGGCCTGCATGGAGATGTTGGAGCACGTTCCCGACCCTGCATCGACGATCCGCGCCTGCGCCCGGTTGGCGAAACCGGAGGGGCATTTGATCTTCTCCACCATCAACCGCAATCCCAAGTCCTATCTGTTCGTCATCATTGGCGTGGAATACGTGCTGCACATGTTGCCCAAAGGCACCCACGACTACCGCAAGTTTATCCGTCCTTCCGAACTGGATGGCTGGACGCGAGCTGCTGGTCTGACCGTTCGGGAACTGATCGGCCTGCATCACAACCCGCTGACGGGCCGCTACTGGCTAGGGCCGGGCGTATCGGTGAACTACATGGTCCATTGCCGGCCAGACGCCGCGTCATGATCGCCGCTGGTCACGCGCCGCCGGACTGTGTGCTGTTCGATCTGGACGGCACTCTGCTGGATACCGCACCGGATATGGTGAGGGCGCTGCACCGGCTCTGCCGTGAGCGCGGTTTACCCGAACCCGCACTCACGGCGATCCGCCCAACAGTTTCGCACGGTTCGCCAGGGATGCTCAAAGCGGGTCTGGGACTGGAGATCGACGACCCACTGTACACTGAATGCAACCAGCGCTTTCTGGAACTGTACCGGGAAGCTATCGCCGTCGAGACCACGCTGTTTCCCGGCATGGCTGAGGTGCTGGCGTATCTGGAAGACCGGGCGATTGACTGGGGAGTGGTCACCAATAAGCCGGGTTGGCTGACTGAACCGCTGATGAAAGCGCTGGGACTGTGGACGCGGGCCGCTTGCGTGGTCAGCGGCGATACCCTGGATAAGCGTAAACCGGACCCGGAACCGCTGTGGCATGCCTGCGAACAGATCGGGGTTGCGCCCATCCGCTCACTCTACGTGGGCGATGCCGAGCGCGATGTGCAGGCCGGCAAACGGGCCGGCATGATCACCCTGGTGGCGGGTTTCGGCTATCTGGGCGTTGAGGATCGGCCCAAGGAATGGGGAGCGGATGGCTTTCTGGAACAGCCTGTCGATTTATTGGGCTGGCTGGGAGTGGGTTCAGCCTTCGCTCAACAACTCCCACCAACGACGCCACCACGAACCGTTCGGTGAACAGGCTGCCGAACGCGCCCATAGCACGGTGATATTGTCCTGCTGCGGACGCCCATGGGCCGCCACCGCCGCCAGCAATGACTGACAGGGTGTTCCATCCACCCGCCGATCTGCCAATACCGCCGCAATCTCCTGTTCATCCAGGGTCAGTACGCCATCGCTCGCCAATAGAATCTGATCGCTTCGTCGGAGCGTGTAGGCCTGATGCGGCAAATCCACCAGATCCAGATCGTCGCCTGTGACCGCGCTCATCAGCGCATTACGATCGGGATGCCGGGCAGCAGCCTCCGCGCTGATCTCGCCGATGGAGACCTGGCGCGCCAAGATGCTGCGATAAGCGTGATCCTGATTCAGACGGTGCAACCGCCCCCGCCGCCAGAGCCACAGCGGCGAATCACCGACACTGATCCAGTACAGGCCTTCCTCAGCCAACACCACCGCGAGCAAGGTACAACCCATGCCGTTCAACTCTTCCGGATCGGTGGCCGCTTCCAGCGCCATTTGCGCGTTCACCTGGGTCAGGGTGCGTCCAAGACGTTCGGGAATCGTTGCCGCGGATACCGTGTCGTAAGTTCCGATAAAGCTTTGTACTGCCAAGGCACTGGCCCGTGCGCCGCCCTGCTCGCCGCCCATGCCATCGGCCAGCACCAGCAGCAGGTCACCTGCGCCCAGCTCCGGTGGCAGTTCAAAGACTCCATAATCATCTTCCTGGCGGGAACGGCTGCCTTGCGCCATGCCTTCATCATGAATCCACACCGCCATATCGCCCTCTCCGCGTCAGTGAGCAGCGCACCAGTCGAAATCCGGGCCGCACAGCGGCGCAAACCGCAAACGGGTTTGCCCGACCTGTAAAGTCTCGCCGCCTTTCAATTCGACCGATTCCCGAACCGGACGCCCATTGAGCCAGGTTTCCGCAGCGACTGATTGCAAATAGAAATGCCGGGAACGCATGGTGTAAATAATGGCGGCTTGATTCTCGGCGGCAATCGTGGCGTCGCCAAAGTCCAGCCGGATGCGCGCACTGGTGCCGCGCCCAATGTCGTTGACCCCATAACCCAATGGCAACGTTTGGCCTCGTCCCGGACCCGCAATCACTACCAGCCAGCCGACCACCAGTTTGGAGAGCGTATCCTGGATTGTTGCGGCTGGAACCGCCACCGATGGTTCGGTAGCCGGTAGTCCATCGGTACGGGATCGATTCGCCGATTCGGAACGGGCGATACGCCGGGTGGGTTCAACGGGCGGACTCGGGGATGAACTCCCTTTTTTAAAACCACGATAAAGCGGCATGAACCCTCTCTTGACCTAATCGCCGACCCGGAAGTGCAGGCGTACTTCGCCTAATTCCACCACATCACCATTTTTAAGAAGCTGGCTTTGGATCCTTTGTCCATTCACCCAAGTGCCATTGGTAGATCCAACATCACAAATCTGGAACGATCCGTCGGGCAGGTAGTAAATTTCAGCGTGACGTCCGGAAACCGAATCATTATCAAAGCTAATATCGTTTTCCGGCGCCCGACCCAGTCGGCATAAGGCTGAACGCAGACGCAACTCACCTTTGCCTACCGAGTCAGTACGGATAAACCGCGCCCGAGCCGGCACCGTTTCCATCGATTCACGCCGTTGGCGTGAAAAAGGCCATAGATTGAATTTCATTTTTGATTGAACCCCGAGTCAGTGGGCGCATCCCAGAGATTGCTGCGCTTCGGCGCAGCCGGTGTTGGCCGCGCCTGAACTGGCTGGGCAGGCGCAACAACGATCGGTTGTTCTTTGCGCTTCTGGACGGTTTTTTGCCGTGTGGGTCGTTTCGGCGGTGGTTTGGCGTCGCTCGCCTGGGGCTTCTGGCCCGCAAATGTCTTGGCTGTCTGTCCGGCTGACGCATCAGCCGGTGGCTTAGTGGTCACGGCAGGAGCCAAGCCAGGCACTGGTACGCTGGTCGCACCGGACGGCGCACTTTCCGAATGGGCTGCTTCCGGCATTTCTCCCGTATCCATCGGTTTCTGACCCGGTCCGGCAACCGGCGGCTTTTCCAGACCCTTCGTCTCTGGAGAAGGGCTTCCTGAACCGGACGGTTCCGATCCACCCTCGGCAACCGGTGCTTCCACCGGAGTCGGTGGACTGGTTACGTTCTTTTCCATCGGAGTCGGGGATTCAACGACCGCCTCACGAGGAGCAGGCGTCGTGGCCTCTGGCGTCGCGCCCGTCGGCGGCGCAGTCCCGGCAGCCGGGGCCTCACCAGTTGGCGTGGGGGTTCCCCCCGCCGGATTCAGGCTGTAGCGGGGCGGCGGTTTCTGTTCCGAAACCGGCGCACGCTCCGGGACCGGTTCGGATGATCCGAGCCACACAATCGCCGCCGCCGCCGCCATCAACGCCACACCACCGGCCAATATGACCGGCAACCGCCATCGGACGGCTGTTCCGCCTTGCGGCGATGCGTGCAGGAAGTTTTGTGGTTGCCCAGCCAACCGAGAATTGGCGGTGGTTGGTGCCTGCGTCATATTCAACCCGTTATGCTGATGGTCCTCATCCGATTCTTCCGTCGCCGTTTCTGGATATCGGGTGATTGGTGATGCTCCCAGCGGCTGCGCCAGTTTAACCGGCTTGGCCAATGGCATCATGATCACCGTCTGGCTGCTGTTCTCGTCCTGCGGACCGGCCAGCGCTGCTTGCATATCGGCCACGGTAAGAAACCGTTGTTCCGGACGCACCGCCAACGCCCGGTCAATCACCTCTAAAAGATTAGTACTGTAGCGACCAGCGCCCACTTTGGTTGCCGGTTCCAGAGTGTCATCCAGTAGCCGCTCAGCCGCTTCGGTTGGGGTGCGGCCGGTGATGCATCGGTACAGCACTGCGCCGAGGGCGTAAATGTCGGTCCAGGTTCCGTAGCGGTCATTACGGGTCGTGTACTGTTCGGGCGGTGAATAGCCCGGCGTCACCAGGCTGGTCACACTTTTGCTGTGCCGACCCACCGCCTCCCGCGCCGCGCCAAAGTCGATCAGAATCACCCGATGATCGCTGGAGCGGACATACAGGTTGGAGGGCTTGATATCGCGGTGCAAATAGCCTTGTTCGTGAACAGCTTGCAGCGCCGGGAGTACATCTTCGAGCAGGCCGCGAACCTCGTCCTCACCGAGTGTTTCCCCATCGCGCAGGACTGCGCTTAACGGTTCGCCCTCCTCGTATTCCATCACGATGTAGGCGGTGCCGTGCGCCCGGAAATAGCGCTTTACCCGAACTACATAGGGATGCTGGACTCGTGCCAGCACCCGCGCTTCATCGAGAAAGCGTTCCAACCCCCAGAGATAGTCCGATAATTGTCCTTCGGGGCCGCTGGTCTCGCCTTGAGTGTTGGGGTGAACCGTGACGCCATCCGCATCGCGGAACGACCATTCAACCGGGAAATATTCCTTGATAGCGACCCAAGTCTCCAGGTGAGTATCCAGCGCCTTATAAGTCACACCGAAACCACCCGCACCCAGAATAGAGTCGATGCGGTACTCATCCAAAAGGCAGGCAGACGGCAGCGCGTTGGCGCGGCGGGCGCCGCTCTTGGAAGGCGTGGTTGGTTGAGCCATAATCATTCGGTCAATCCATCGAAAGCCTTAGAAATCCGCGCTGCGCGGTGTGCGCGGGAACGGGATTACGTCGCGCACATTGCTCATGCCGGTTACGTAGCTGACGGTGCGCTCGAAGCCCAATCCGAAACCGGCATGAGGCACGCTGCCGTAACGGCGTAAATCCCGATACCAATTATAGGCGGTTTTATTCATTCCCAATTCATCCAGTCGCGTATCCAACACGTCCAACCGTTCCTCGCGCTGGCTCCCACCGATGATCTCGCCGATGCCCGGCGCCAGTACGTCCATGGCCGCGACTGTGCGGCCATCGTCGTTCACGCGCATGTAGAAGCTCTTGATCATTTTGGGATAGTTCATCAATACGAGGGGCCGACCGACAAAGTCTTCGGCTAAATAGCGCTCGTGTTCGGACTGGAGGTCCATCCCCCATTGAATGGGAAACTCGAAGGACCGTCCGGCCTGTTCCAGAATGCGTATCGCTTCGCTGTAGTCCATGCGTTCGAACGGCGAGTGAACCACCTGTTCCAGCCGCTGAATACAGGTCTTATCAATCCGCTGGGCAAAAAAGGCCAGATCGTCGGCGCGCTCTTCCAGCACGGCGCGGAAGATGAACTTCAGCAACGCCTCGGCCAGGTCGGCATTGGCGTGCAGGTCGGCGAAGGCGGTTTCCGGTTCCACCATCCAGAATTCCGCCAGATGGCGGCTGGTGTTGGAGTTCTCGGCGCGGAAGGTGGGGCCAAAGGTATAGACCTTGGACAGCGCCAGGCAATAAGCCTCGACGTTGAGTTGCCCGGAGACGGTCAAAAACGTCTCGCGGCCAAAAAAGTCCTGATCGAAATCGACGCCGCCTTCAGCCGTCCGGGGCGGATTGACCATGTCCAACGTGCTGACCCGGAACAGCGCGCCGGCGCCTTCGCAATCGCTGGCGGTAATAATCGGCGTGTGCACCCAGCAATAGCCCTGCTCGTGGAAGAAGCACTGGATCGCCTGTGCCAGGCTATGCCGGACTCGCGTCACCGCGCCGATGCTATTGGTGCGCGGCCGCAGGTGTGCGACGGTCCGCAAATATTCGAAGCTGTGTGCCTTGGGAGCAATGGGATAGGTTTCCGGATCTTCGACCCAACCGATCACGTCGAGCCGATCGACCCGCAACTCCATCGTCTGGCCCTTGCCGGTCGAGGCAACCAGTTCGCCGCTGACGCGCACCGCACAACCGGCGGTGAGATGAACGACTTCGCTGGCGTAGTTAGGCAAGTCGACGGGCGCGATAACCTGCAACGGATCAAAGCAGGAGCCGTCATGCAGCGTCACGAAGGACAGACCGGCTTTGGAATCGCGGCGGGTGCGCACCCAGCCCTGCACGGTAATCCGGCTGCCCAGCGGAACCTGCCCCTGTTGGAGAGCGGCGATAGCGTGAACGGGCATGGATTAGAGCGTTTCCTGATATTTTTCGAAATGCCGCGCCCGCGCCTGACCGATCCAGTCATCGCGGCGAATACGCCCGAAGGATTTGATGATCGCTTCGATTCGTTCGATGTCGGCGTCGTTCAACGTGGCCAATTGCCGATAAGTCGTAATGCCACAGGCGTACAACTTCTTTTCCAGCGCTGGACCGATACCCGCGATGAGTTTGAGATCATCCGGCGATTCGGTCACAGGCGGAGTAGCCGGAGCAGGTTCGACAGGCGGTGGGGTTTCGTGAAGGGCTGCTAACGGCGCAGCTATCGGGGGTTGGGAAGCCGTTGCGACCGGTGTAGCCACCAGGGGCTCAGGAGCGGTTGGAGCGGCTGGGAGTTCTGGCTCGGTCACTGTGGATTCAGCAGCGACGACCACAGGGTCCGCCGTTGCCACGGGTTCGATGACGAGGGACGATGCTGGTGGATTGGCCCAATCTGGATAGGCGAATCCACCCCGGCGCAAAACCGCGAAGTACTCTTCCCACCACTGATTCTGGGTCTGGATCCAGCGTTGCAGCACTTCTTCCATCTGCCGCACCCAGGCGGCCATCATCTCCGGTGTTCCTCGCTCCTGCGCAACTCGATGCACCCACTGTTCGACCCAGGTGACTTCCTGATCGAGGGTTTTTTTGACCGCCGACTCCCAGGTATTCAGGTTCTTGAGATAGGTTTCGCGCCACGCCTCGACGCCAGCAGGCGGTTGGAACGGCACCGCTGAACACAGGCTTTCCCACAGGCGCTTCTGGGCGTCAGTCCAGCTCTTGAAAACATCTTCATTGATCCACGGTTTCACGGTTGTGCTCCTCCACGGCATTTCGGATATTTTCGTTCATATTTTTCTCAGTGTCTCCCTTCGCAAGGTTTATGACAAGAGTATGCCTGCCAGTCTGCGGTAATAGGGATATGAACGTGAAACCGTGTTACAGCCGAAATGAATACACCCGGAATGAGAGCAGCAATAGCGTGGCGGAGGATTCTGCGCTCGGTCGCGCGATGGGAAACCTGTCGTTGAACAGGATTTTCGAAAACTGGATCACTGAAAGCCGGTCATGATTCGCGAACCGTTTGAGTTAGCGCCCGGAGAAATCGAGTCCCTTGACCGGCGCTAGCGGAGGATAGGTCGTTGAACGAGCGCCATCAGTGAAATCTTGTGGACTGATCCATCGCCCTCCTGACAATGATGGAACTGGATGTACTTCTTCCGCCGACTGCTGGACAGCAGTTTGAACGGGGGTCTGTGGTACCTGCACGGTCACGGGAAACCGCCAAACCGCTGCGGGTTCCCGGACATAAGTGATGGCTTCTGCCGGCGTCGCCTGATCGATTGGGCCAGACAACCGCGATGACTGAGTGTCGGTCTGGCGTGGCAAGGGAATCCAATAGGAAGCGGCAGCCAGCGCAATAGCCAGCACTAAAATAACGATTTGCTTGCGATGAAGGTGCATATTCATAAAAAAGGCTCCAGCTGCTTAACCTAAAAGTGACTCGCTGTGTATACTCGTAAAGCAACTATCATGCCTAACTACTAACCTGTTGTATATTATTATCATGTCGATGATTAAGATAATGATTTTTTCCTCTGTTGACATCAGGCCAGTTTTCAGGAGGACTGTTAAGGTGATTAATAATTGACATTATTAATCAGTCCGTGACAGAGATGAAGCCAAGTCGGTTCAATCTGGACCGATTGCCGGAGTCAACAACAATGGAGAGCCGACTGCTGGTTCAGCCCAATCTGGACCGATGCCAAAGTTGATACTCCTGTTGGAAATCTATTCGCAGCGATTTGACCCTGCCATTCTTAAATGCCATGTTATTATGTTTAGCAATTCCGGGCATTGCTCCTGCCACTCAAACCCTGGCTTCAACCGCACCCACACAAAGTCGCACGATGAAACGAGAACCAATCAGCCCTTATTTCGATATCAAAAAGGACGCCGAAGGCCGCGAGTACATGGAGGTTTACCTGGAAGGCATCGCCCTGTTGCGGTTGGTGCTCAGCAATAAGGGCACGGCCTTCACCGAAGACGAGCGAGTCGCCCTGGGGCTGGACGGCCTGCTGCCGCCACAGGTCAATACGCTGGAACAACAGGTTGAACGGGTCTATCGCGGCTTCCTGCGCGAACCCGATCCCATCGCCAAGTATCAGTATCTGCGGGCCTTGCAGGAGCGCGCCGAAACACTGTTCTACGCGCTGCTGGAGCAGCACCTCGAAGAAATGATGCCGATCATCTACACGCCGACCGTGGGACAGGCGGTGCAACAATTCAGCCACCTTTACCAGAATCCGCGTGGATTGTCTTTTTCGCCGCTGAACATTGATCGCGCCGCTGGAGTGGTGCGCAACTTCCCGTGGAACGATGTGCGGATGATTGTTGCTACCGATTCCTCCGCCATTCTCGGCATTGGCGACCAGGGTTACGGCGGCCTAGCCATCGCCATCGGCAAGCTGGCGCTCTACACCATCGGCGGTGGCGTCAATCCTTTCCACGCCATGCCAGTCAAGCTGGATGTCGGCACCGACCGGCTGGAACTGCTGAATGATGAGTTTTATCTGGGCGTCCGGCAGCGGCGGTTGCGTGGGGAGCGGTATTTAGCCTTTCTGGACAAATTCGTCAAGGCCATTCACGATCGCTGGCCACGGGCGGTGATCCAGTGGGAAGACCTGTCCAAGGATGTCGCGTTTACCGTTCTGGAGCGTTACCGTAAGCAGATTCCCTCCTTCAACGACGACATCCAGGGTACAGGCGCGGTAGCGCTGGCGGGCCTGATCTCCGCCAGCCGGCTGAAGGGCGAATCGCTGCGCGATCAGCGCATCGTCATTCACGGTGCGGGCGCGGGCGGCGTGGGCGTGGCCTGGGCCATCACACAAGGACTAATGCGTGAAGGCCTCAGCCGCGAAGAAGCCCGCGACCGGGTCTGTGTCCTCGACTCGCACGGATTGCTGGTGGAAGGGCGCAATGTGGAAGCCTACAAGCGCGACTACGTGCAACCTCGCGAGAAAACAGCCGGCTGGCAGATCAGCAATGACATTCCCACCCTGCTGGAAACCATTGAACACACCAAGGCGACGGCCTTGCTGGGGTTGAGCGGCCAGGCCGGCGCTTTCAACCATCCCATCATGCAGGCGATGGCGCGTAACGCCACACGCCCGATCATCTTCCCGCTGTCCAATCCCACCTCGGCCTGCGAAGCGTTACCGGAAGATATTCTGGACTGGAGCGAGGGCCGGGCGATCGTCGCGACCGGCAGCCCTTTCCCCGACGTCGTCCGTGAGGGTCAGACGCATCATGTTGGTCAGGGCAACAACGCTTTTATCTTCCCCGGTCTGGGCTTCGGCGTAGTGTTGGCCGAATGCCGGGAAATCACCGATAGTATGGTGCTGGAAGCCGCCTATGCACTGGCCGAATACACAACGGTCGCTCATTTGCAAGCCGGACGCATTTATCCGCCGGTGCGCGAACTGCGCGAGGTCAGCGTTCGGGTCGGGGCGCGCGTGATTGAACAAGCGCTGCGGGAAGGGGTGGCGAGCAAAACCGATCTGACCGGGCGCGATCTCGATACCTATCTGCGCACCCGGTTCTGGAAGCCGCGTTATCTACCCATCGTGCGCGGCGACCACACGGCGATGATCGATCATCCGGGCTATCCGAAGCAGGAATGGGTCGATCGGCAGTAGCGAACAGATTTAGTCAACCGACACCCCGAACCCCGAGCTTTCCAGTTGACCACGAGTTACCAGCGGTACCGAACTTTCGTATGTGCGCCGCTGCCGCTGGCTAACCCGTGCGGACAATTCCGCCGATCCTGACGCTGAATTCCGCACCGCGAAATTCAGGGTGATTCCGGTGGATCGATAGACCTGCATCGCACTGTCCAGCAGGCTATCGCGGGTTGCGGTCTGCCCGATATAGCGGTTGAGCACCCGCTGCACTTCGGAGCGATCCGCGCCACTGATCGAGCCGTCCACCTGCACCGAACCGATCCGCCAGGCACCGGGCCGCGCCGGAGGCTGGGGGGGCGGCGTGGGGGTGGTTACCGTAGTAACCCGTTCCCGTTCCAAAGCGATGGATTCCGTCACATCACCGTCAGTTATCCGCACCGACTTCTGCTGGGTCTCATAACCGCGCCCACTCACCTCGACCGTGTAGTTGCCGGGCGGCAGGGATACACCGGGACGGTAGGTGAAAGGGGAATTGACCAACCGCACCCGGGCGCTCGATGGTGTGGTGCGCACCGTCAACCGATACTCAGTGGGCTTCACCGGCTCGGGCTGCTTCGCCAGCGCCACCGGCACGGTCACGTCACTGTCTGCGATCCGTACCGTCAATCGCTGCGCGTCGTAACCCGACCGGGAAACTTCCACTGTATAGCTGCCCGGTGCCAGCGCTACACCCGCTCGATACGCTGTGCGGGTTCCTAATAAACGCACTTGGGCATCCGCTGGATCGGCCCGCACTGTCAACCGGTATTGCTGAGGTTCAGGCGCCTTGACCAGCGTCACCGGCACGGTCACATCGCTATCCGCAATGCGCACCGACACCCGTTTTGATTCATAACCGGCTTGACTCACCTCGACCGTATAACTGCCTGGAGTCAGTGTTACTCCCGGTTTGTACGCGGTTTTCACCCCCAGCAGTCGTATCTTGGCGGTCGACGGATCGGGGCGAACCGTCAATCGATACTGGGACGGCTTGACCGGTTCAGGCGATTTGACCAGTTTCACGGGTACGGTCACATCACTATTCACGATATTGATTGACACGCGCTGCGTGTCATAGTCGGGCTGGCTCACCTCGACCGTATAGTTACCCGGTGCCAGCACTACTCCCGGTTGATAGGGAGTTTTGACGTTCGGTAATCGAACCGTCGCTTGGGGAGGATCGGTCTGCACGGTTAAACGATACTGGGGCGGCGGCGGCGGTTGTTTCTCCAGTGTCACGGGAACCGTCAATGTGCTGTCGATAATCCGCACTGGAAACTTGCGGGAGACATAGCCCTCCTTCACCACTTCGATCTGATAATCGCCGGGCGTCAGTTCCACGCCGGGTCGATAGGTGAGCGAAGCGTCCAGCAAGCGGATCTGCGCGTCCGCCGGTTCAGCGCGCACCGTCAAACCATATTTAGCTTTGTCCAGCGTCACGGTGACAGTGACATCACGGTCGACGATTTTTACCGATTCCCGGCGGGGGGCATAACCGGATTGACCGACTTCAATCTCGTAGTTGCCAGGAGGCAGGCGGACGCCCGGCTGGTACGGCATTGGACTGTTCAGCAACCGGACACTGGCGTTCGACGGTTCGGTACGCACTGTCAATCCGTGGGCTCGGGGCGGTTCGGGCGGTGCCGTAATCATCGCCGCCAGTTCATTGACCTTCACTTGGATGGTATCGATATCCTTGCCCTGAATCTGGCCACTGCGCAGCAAGGAGGCGGTTTTGGTATCTATCAATCGCGCCGTAACGGTAATCAGGTCGCCCGGCTTACTGACCGCCCCGATCACCACAGCGTCCAAACCATATCGCTGGCCCAGATCGGCAGCGGTCCTGGGGTCAAGCAGTCCGGTATAGCCCAGTTCCTGGTCCTGGGCCTTGGCGATCTTGGATACGGCGGACAACGATAACCGGTCCTTGAGGACAAAGCGCCCGCTATTGGCGATGGCCGACATCATCAAATCAGCCATAATGGCGCCTGCTTGCTCATGCATATCGCCCATGACGCTGAATTCGACGACCGCCACATTCATCCGCGCTTCGGGCGCAGCAGCGTGCGCAAAAGCGGCCGGCCACACCAGCGCCAGCATCCACGCCAGCGCCAATCCCCAACCTTTTACTACGGTCTTGCTCATGGCGTTCTCTCCATCAGCCGGCCTATTCAGGGTTCCAGCACCAGGCGAAATCCGATATCGGACCGCCACTTGCCGTACTCCGGCACGGTGGGAAACCGGTAGGCGAATCGCACCAGTCCCGGATAATCGGACCAGGACCCGCCACGCAGCACTCGCCGACCACTGGCGGTCGCCTTCGGGTCGGCGCAGCGGGTTTCACCACCCGCATAAGCGCTGTCGTATTCGGAACAGGTCCATTCCGCAACATTGCCTAGTAGATCATATAAGCCGAAGGCATTGGCCGCGTACTGTCCGACTGGCGCGGCGGCGACCTGACCATCTTGACAGGGATAATTGGCCCAGTTGAGCGGCTTCGCCCGGCGGGCGGTTTCGTCGTAGATGTTGGCGTAACGGCAAGCCTGATTCGGATCATCGCCCCAGTACCGGGAACCGGTCTGACCGGCGCGCGCGGCGTATTCCCATTCTGCTTCGGTTGGCAGACGATAACGCAGGCCAGTCTTGCCCGACAGCCATTCGGCGTAAGCAACCGCCTCCTGCCAACTGACCCGGACGACCGGCTGGTTGGGCGCGTTCAGACTGTAGGATTCATAGGCGCCACTATCATGGCCGCCCTCAAATTGCCGGTAATGGGCGTTAGTCACTTCAGTCTTGCCCATCCAGAACCCCTTGAGGCAAACCTGATGAGGTGTCTCATTAGCGCTGCGGTCCCGTTCGGTTTCCGGACTGCCCATGTTGAAGCAACCCGGCGCAATCCAGACGAGTTCCATTCCTGTCGTCGGGTCGGTGTAAATCTGCCCTGGTTGAGGATTGGCAGGTGGTCTACTCACCGTTGGCTGAACGGGCGGAGTCGTTTGTGGAGTCTCCGTCGGTTGATCGACCGGTGTCTGCATTATCCAGACTACTATTCCCCCAGCGACCAGAACGGCCAGCGCCAGTCCGCCCACCATCCGCCAATATTGCCCCAGTCGCTGAAACAGCGAAGGAGGGGGTAGTTTGTGTGGCTCCTGAATCAGTTCGCCCACCGCCGCCAGTCGCGGTTTTTCGCCGCTGCGGTGCAAATCCGGACGCAACGGCAATTCCAGCTTGACAGTACGCTCATCGTCGTTCGCCAAAGGTTCTTCAAACGCCGCCCGCATCTGAGCGATGGTCTGAAACCGCTTTTCGGGACGAACCGCCATGGCCCGGTCGATCAGCCGCAACAATACCGGGCTGTAGCGCCCGGCGGCCAGTTCTTCGGTCGGTTGCAGAGGGTCGTCGAGGACGCGCGCTGGCGCCTCGATCGGCGCCACCCCGGTCACGCAATGGTACAACACCGTACCCAGGGCATAGATATCCGTCCAAGGACCATAGCCCTTGCCATCGACCAGATACTGCTCAATCGGCGAATAGCCTGGTGAAAACACACTGGTCACGCTTTTACTACGCCGTCCCAGCGCTTGGCGGGCTGCGCCAAAATCGATCAAAATGGTCCGACCGTCCGAGCGGCGGTACAAATTGGCGGGTTTAATATCGCGGTGCAGATAGCCCAGGGCATGTACAGCGTCCAAAGCGGGCAACACATCCTCGATCAACCGGCGAACCGGCATCTCCGGTAAGGTCTTCTCCCGTTGCAGGAGTTGGCTTAGCGGTTCCCCATCTTCATAGTCCATGACGATATAGGCGGTGCCGTTAGCCTCAAAGAAGTCCCGTACTCGTACCACACCGGGGTGATTGACTTGGGCCAGGGTCTGGGCTTCCGTGAGAAAGCGCTCCAGCCCCCAAGTATAGCAAGCATCTTCGCCGGCCTCCGAGGTCGGCAAGCCGCCCTGGGTATTGGCCAGAACATTGACCTCATCGCGGTCTCGATAAGACCACTCCACCGGAAAATATTCCTTAATGGCCGCCCGGGTCCGCAGCGCTTCATGCACCGCCATGTAAGTAATCCCGAAACCGCCCGCACCCAGCACCGATTCAATACGGTACTGATGCAGACGATAACCAACCGGCAGCGTATTGGATTTTTTGATCATGGCGTCCTAATCGTGGCATCGGCGAGCGCTGTCGGGCCTTTCGGTCCGGATCTGGCGATCGCTTCGACACTCCCAGATAACGGGCGACCTCATTCGGATCACCCCTCTTTTTCAAATGATTTTAGCGGTCCCTGCTGCAAAGACCCAGCGGCCACATCTCATAATGCCTATACGCAGGTTCAATTCCTGAACCTGACATGCCGACCCGGAAAAACACCGATCACGGGGTATTTTACCCGAAACGCTCAGGGTCCTTCCCGAACCAGCCGGAATCCCAAAAAGTAATCCCGGAATTCTGGACGGCTGCGATGCCGGTCAGCGGAACGCACGTTGCGTGGCTCGTCGCTCCAGGAGCCGCCGCGCACCACCATTTCCTGGTCGCCACCTGGCTCCTGGCAACGCTGCGCCGGCGTCTTCGATTCCTTGTCGTAAATGGAGCAAGTCCATTCAAGCACATTGCCTGCCATGTCATACAGACCGAACTCATTGTTCCGATAGTTGCCTACCGGCGCTGTATAGACCTGGCCATCGTGGCATTGCATGACCGTCCAGCCCACAAACACTTTTTTGCCGTCCAGATCAGTAGCGTTGGCGTAGGCGCAACCTTCATTCGGATCGTCGCCCCAATAGCGACTGGTCGTCGTTCCGGCCCGCGCTGCGTACTCCCACTCCGCTTCGGTCGGCAGACGATAGCGCTGGCCGGTCTGCTGAGACAGCCACTCGGCATACGCTGCAGCGTTTTTCCAGTCCACATTAATCACTGGCCGTCGACCGCGCCCCCAATCATGATCGGCCGGCAAAGGCTTTCCCGTCGCTGTCGCAAACCGGTCGTATTCGTGAAACATCACTTCATACTTGCCGATCGCGAATGATTTTGCGATGTGCACCACTCGTGTGGGTTCATCGCTGTAACGACCGATTTCGGAGGGTGGCGATCCCATCTGGAATTCACCGACTGGAATCACCACCATTTCCGGCCCCTGTGAACCATCGTTCAGCCGGTCGCGCAACACGGGATAGGCGGGCGCCATTCGGGCGAGGGCCGCTTCGGCCTCGGGGCGATGGTGGCAACCCGTCGCACAGCGGTCGAGATAGGCCCAGTAGGCCCGGCGAGTGTCAGTGCGCCGGGCAGCGGCGAACGCTTCAGTATCGGTTTGCTTGACCTGTTCAGCCGCTTCGGCCTGTTTGAGCGCTTGATTGAGTGCGACCAGTTCCGGTAATTCCGGTTGGATGGCTTCCGCCTTTTTCAACCATTTGCGCGCCCCGTCCGGGTCGGGTTTGTTCAGGCTGGTCAACGCCATTTTCACCCAACTGTGCGCTAATTGTTGCCGACCCGCAGCGATCAACGGATCATCCGGCGTCAGCGCCGCCAGCGCATCCAAACGAGACAGCGCCTCGTTGCCGCGCTCCTCGCGTCCTTCCTCCAGCGCTGCGGCCAGCGCTGCAAAATCCGCCTTAAGTGCTTCAACTTTTTTTCGGGTTTCCAGGCTCTTGATCGCGACTCGCGCATCCTTGCCATAGCCGCACTGCGGGCAGCGTTGCAAATACATCTGGTAAGCCGCGGCCGTATCGACCCGGCGGGCAGCCTCGAAAGCCCGTTGATCGCTTTCACGTTCGGCTTCCCGTAACGCAACGCCTTCGTCGATCGGTGCATCCGCCGGCGTGGTCGTCCCTCGCTCCGGCTCGCCAGATGAGGGCGGTCCAGCAACGCCCTCGGGGTTGATCTGCTCGGTTCCCTGGTTGATGGGTGTGCTGAACCAATAGACGCCCAAACCAACCGCCAGGGCCAGGCCGACCGCCGGACCCCAAGTCCACTTTGGCAGGGAACCGCGGCCTGACGACGCTATCGCTGGCCGTTGCGCGGCGTCCAGTGCCTGAATGAACTGGCCGGCATCGGTCGGGCACAGTTCACTCGGGTACGCCAACCCGCGCCGCAAAACCTGCCAGGCGTCGTCCGTCAACCCCGGAGGACGCGGCACCGCCCCTGGCGGTTGGCCCTGGGCTTCCTGGGCACTGCGCCCGGCCAGCAACCGATACGCCAACAGCGCTAGGGCGAAGACATCGCGGCGAAAGGTCGTTTCAGCGGCGACCGACTCGATCGCCCCTTCCCCGGCGGCCTCGCGCCCTGAACTGCCGGTGCTAAACAGAACACTGCGTGGTTCCCGGATTTCAGCCGCTAAACCAAAGCCTAATAATCGAACTGTTCCCTGATCAGTAACGAAGATGGTGTCCACATCGAGATGTTGGTGGGCCAGTCGATGTTCACGGCGCGCGTAATCCAGAGCGGCCGCGACTGGACGCAACCATTTTCCGACCGTCTCCCAGGATAGCCCATCCCCTCCCTGCTCTTTAAGCAGTTGCGCCAGGCTGCGACCGTGATGAGGGTTGAGGTATTCCATTTCGGCAAATGGCCACCCATCAGAACCTTGTCGCCAGCCATGGATACGGGCGATCACGGGATGATCGAGTTTCATAGCCAACTCGACCCGCGCCCTGACCTTGGCCAGATAGGAACGCAAGCCGATCAAATCCGCCCGCGACGTTCGTTCGTCGCGCGCTGGATCCGCTGAACCTGATTCGTAACCGGCGGGCAGAAAAATTTTGATGGCCCGGAATTCGTCAGCAGTTTCGCCGCCGTCCCGCGAAGACAAAGCGGGGTGCGCTAACCAGATGCGTCCTCGACCACTGAGATCATGCACCAATCGCATCTGCCGTTCGGGAGGGCCAATCACCCGCCCAGCCGTCAACGTTCCCGGAGCCGCTGGCGATCCTCCTGAATCGCCTTCTCCCTTGGATAAGTCGCTTTCTGACAACCGTGCATGGTCATCATCGCCTGCCACCACGCGCAGAGCTTCTTCTTGAAGACGCGCCAGCTCGGCTTCATTCAGACGGCCAGCGGCATAAGCCTGCGCAAGTTCCTCAAGACGCGTTTCGATATCCATAAGCCATCGTTTGATCGAAGAGTTCCAAAAGATTTATTTGAATTAACAGCCGTAAGGCGCATTATTGAGTTAGTCTAGCAGAAGGATGAAACGACTGGGCGCCTGATCACGAGGAAGCGCCAGCGCCACGGATCGAGCCTCGTCCGCCCGGTGGACTGATTATGTCTGTTGTTCACGACGATGACCCGACTTTAGATGCATACTCACTCTTCTATCTCAAACGCGGCGCATCATCGCGCATCGTCCTGTCGCGGTCCCCAACTGGAGATCGCTGTGCGCTCGCTGCTTTCACCGACCGGCCACGGGCGCAAGGAAAACCAGGATAATTTTTTACTGATTGACGGCCGAGGTTGCGCCCAGTTCCTCTGGCGTGAACAGGAAACCCGGTTGCAACTCACAGGCTGGCCGCATGGACACCGGCGACTGGCGGTGCTTGATGGTATGGGTGGTCACAGCCACGGACGGGAAGCCTCCGAAAAAGCGGTCGAGGGGCTGCTCGAACTGCCGGCTATTGCCGAACTCCCTCAACTGTCCAATGAGTTGAATCTCCTGCATCGGCGGCTTTATCAAGAATTTCAACAGGCGGGGTTGGAAACCGGTTGTACGCTCATTCTACTCGAAATCCCGCCTCGTTCCCCTGGGCTGTTGTTCCATGTGGGCGATTCGCGCGTCTACGCCATTGACGCCCACCATGTGCAGTGCCTGACGATAGACCACGTACCCGCTACTCACCTCGCCCTGCTAGGCCTGCTGGACAGCGCCCAATGGTTGCAGCAAGTCCATGCCCAGACCAGTTCCCAAATTAGTCAGGCCTTCATTTTGGGCAGCACCCTGGGCACGCCGAATCTCTATGCGGATACCATTGATGAGGAGCTTTATGAACTGCATGATGGCAATCTGCCCCTGTTTTTGCGCGGGTTGAACGACCGTCGCTCCCTGACGCTGGAACCCGATTCGGTCTACCTGCTGGCCAGTGATGGCCTTTGGCATCTGCATTATCCGCAAGAGTTTATCCGGCGATGGCCAATGCTGTTGGCGCAACCGCATCGGACGCTCCAGGAACTCCTTGATGACTTGCTGGCCGAACTGGCGATCATCATCCGCCAGCAACAATGCCAACCGGATGATAATTGTACGGTCATTCTTGTGCGCAAACTCACCCGGCCCAAGGACTCTGCGGGAGGCGCTTCTTGAAAATCCGACATATTCTGCTCGCGCTCCTGGCGGTTCTATCCATTGCGTTCATGCAACCGCTGGTCACCTTTCTAGGCGGATTGACCCTGCTGCTCGGTGTCGGGGCATTGATTTTCCGGGATTTATCGCCGGCTAGTCAGGATGCGGTCGAGCGTCGCGTCCTCGGCTGGTTGCGCCAGGCGCGGGTCAGAACTGCGCCAGCAGTCGACCGACCGTCCATCCGGCGGCGGCGGACTCCTACCCTTTCCAGGGAGTCCGGCGCGCCGCTCACCCCCTCGTCCTCAAGAGGAGAGGGGAATTGAGCACCCTCTCAACGGCTGTCAGATCAGCGCCTCGGTGCGTGAGTGGGTCCGCAGGATGGCGTAAATTTCATCCTTGAGGTGTAGCCGCTGCTTTTTCAGGGTCTCGGTATAAAAGTCCGACGGAGTCTCAATCTGTAATTCGATCCGTTCCACTTCGGCGTTGACCGTATGATATTCGTCATACAGCACTGCGAACTGAGCATTGGCGGCCTTCAGTTCAGCAATCCGGTTCTTATACTCGGGAAACTCGTGGAATAAATCGTGACTCTCTCCAAACATGGGGGCGTCCTCCAGTTTTATAACGGACTGATGGATATGTTGTGAATGATTGATTATAGAAGCATCGTGCGTCGTCGTCATGGCGGTATCAATCAGCGCCCTTGCCTCGTCCGCAGCGTCTCGCGCCGATGTTGATCAAGAGTCTGTTGTTACCCCCCGGCGGACCGTTACTGATGAGTCTGTTGGGCGCGCTGCTTTGGCGCTGGCATCCGCGTCCAGCTCTGGCGCTGCTGCTGACCGGAACAGTACTGGGCTACTTATGCAGCATCCCCTTGACCGCCAGCCTGTTGAACCGTTCCTTGCAGATCTATCCGCCACTGACCGAGCAGGTTCTGTCATCGCTGCGGCCGGAGGCGATTGTCGTGTTGGGCGGGGGATTGCACGAGGACGCGCCGGAATACGGCAATAGTCCGACTGTGCATCCTCGTACCCTGGGTCGGGTGCGCTACGCCGCCCGGCTGGCGCGGCAAACCGGGCTACCCGTTCTGACCAGCGGTGGACGCGGCAGTCGGGCCAACGCTGAAAATCCTGCCGAAGCGGACTTAATGAAGGCCATTTTGGAGCAGGAGTTTCGCCTGAGTGCGGTCAGCGCCGAAACGATGAGCCGGAATACCTGGGAAAACGCCGTCAACAGCGCCGCATTACTACGCGAACGCCACATTCAGACTGTCCTGCTGGTCAGTAACGCCGTGCATTTACCGCGAGCCGTCGCCGCTTTCCAAGCGCAGGGGTTGAACGTAATTCCAGCGCCTACCCTGTTCTTCAATGAGCAACTGGAACCGCTCGATCCCCAGTCCTGGTTACCTTCGGTCGCGGCGATTGCAGAAATTCACTACAACGGTTATGAGTGGCTGGGGCGGTTGTGGTATGCCGTGCGGTATTGAAAAGCTACCAGAAATTGGCCCGCTTGCGTTAGTGCAAACGGACCATTCATCAAGCCGCCAGGGTTAATCCGCAGCGCGGCAGAACTCGATCAGCCCGACGGTGGACGCGTCATGCCCCGCTACTGGCCGTTCGCCCTTCAACTCGGGCAGGATGGCGTTCGCTAACTGCTTGCCCAGTTCCACGCCCCACTGATCGAAGGAATTGATATTCCAGATCACGCCCTGCGTGAACACCTTGTGTTCATACAGTGCCAGCAGCGCACCCAGCACTTTCGGGGTCAGCCGGCGGTAGAACAGGCTGGTGCTGGGCCGGTTGCCGGGGAAAACTTTGTACGGCAACAACTTCTCCAACGCCTCGCCGCTCAGCCCCTGCTTCTCCAGTTCAGCATGCGCCTGGGCCTCGGTCTTGCCCACCATCAGCGCCTCGGCTTGGGCCAGACAGTTGGCCAGCAGAATCGCATGATGATCGCCGATGGGATTCGGACTGTGCGCCGGGGCCAGGAAATCGGCTGGAACCAGATGTGTGCCTTGATGCAGCAATTGGTAAAAAGCGTGTTGACCGTTATTTCCCAAACCGCCCCACAGAATCGGCCCGGTCTTGACCGTCACCGGTTGACCGTCGCGGTCGATAGACTTGCCGTTACTCTCCATGTCCAGTTGTTGCAGGTAATCCGGCAACGAGCGCAGGTAATCGTCATAAACCAGTGTGACCTGGCTGTCCGCGCCGAAAAAGTCGATATACCAGACGCCGAGCAGCGCCAGAATGACCGGCAAATTTTCCTCCAATGGCGCAGTGCGAAAGTGCTCGTCCATTTCGTGAGCGCCTTCCTGCAACTCCATGAAATTCTCCATACCCAGATAAACCATGATCGGCAGACCAATCGCTGACCACAGTGAATAGCGCCCACCGACCCAGTCCCAGAACTCGAACATGTTGGCGGTATCGATGCCGAAAGCGCTCACTCCCTTCGTGTTGGTGGACACCGCGACGAAATGCTTGGCCACTGCCGCTTCGTCACCGAGTTCCTTGATCAGCCAGGCGCGGGCAGTATGGGCATTGGTCATGGTCTCCTGGGTGGTGAACGTCTTGGAGGCCACGATGAACAAGGTGCTTTCCGGATCGCACTCGGCCAGGACGTGGCTGATATGCGCGCCGTCGACGTTGGAGACGAAATGCATCCGCAAGGTGGGATCGCCGTAAGGTTCCAGCGACTGGCAAACCATTTTCGGCCCCAGATCGGAACCGCCGATGCCGATATTGACGACATCGCGAATCCGCTTGCCGGTGTGGCCGCGCCACTTGCCCCGGCGAATCTGATCAGCGAACTTGCGCATATGCTCCAGCACATTGTTCACTTCCGGCATCACGTCCTGACCCTTGACGAAGATCGGCCGGTCGCTCCGGTTTCGCAACGCGACGTGCAACACCGCGCGCTGTTCGGTGTGGTTGATAATTTCGCCGCTGAACATCCGCTCGGTGCAGGCGGGCAGTTGCGCCTGGCGGGCCAGTTCGATCAGCAGATTCAAGGTTTCTTCGGTGATGCGGTGCTTGGAAAAATCTACCAGCAGGTCGCCGAAGCGCCGGGAGAACTTGTTAAAACGCCCGGGATCGGCGGCGAACAAGTCACGCAGATGCAGGTCAGCGATGGCGGCATGATGAGCTTGCAATGCTTGCCAGACCGGCAGGTTGCTGGGAACGGACATGGACAGCTTCCTTTAATTTCAGTGTGTGGAAAGGCTGGCGAAACCGGATGAAGCCAAACCCTGGCGCCGAACGCGGGCGTGGGGTTCCTGATTACTATAGTTTCCACAAGGATGACTGTCGAATTACACTGACTGATCGGAAATCAGCAACAGATACGGTAAACCCTGGTGATTGTAGCCGATGATCTACTGGACCATCGACTGAACTACGTGATTCATTTTCCATCAATGCTCATAGATCTCCCTATTTTTCAGGAGAGTGTGTCCCTCCAAACCTGATGGAATTCACTCATGTCGATCTCATCTGACAAACCGCTGCGCGACCGGGTTAAACTGCTAGGCCGCTTGCTGGGCGATACCCTGTGCGATCAGGAAGGCCGTCATGCCCTGGACGCGGTGGAAGCCCTGCGCAAGGGGTTTACCGAGATGCGCCGCCAACCCTCACCGGAGATGCGTGAGCGGCTGATGCGGTTCATCGCCGCACTCAATCCGGAGATGCTCAATCATGTCGTTCGGGCGTTCAGCGCCTACTTCAATCTGGCCAACATCGCCGAAGAAGACTTTCAGCACCAGCAACGCCGCGATCAGGTGCGGCGCAGCAAGCCGCTGTGGCGCGGTTCCTTCGATGAAACATTGCGTACTCTGCACGCTGCCGGGGTCCATGCCGCCCAACTGCAAACTCTGCTGAATCAACTCTGCTTTATCCCGGTGTTCACCGCCCACCCCACCGAGGCCAAGCGCCGGGTGCTGCTGGGCGCGCAACGGCGCATCTTCGTCACGAATGGCAAGCTCGATAATCCGGCGCTCAACCCCTACCAGCGGGCCGAGATCGTCGAGGAACTGCGCAGCCAGATCCAGATTCTCTGGAAAACTGATGAGGTGCGCGCCTACAAGCCGCAGGTGCGCGACGAGGTGAAGAACGGTTTGTACTACTTCCGGGAATCCATCTTCCAGGCGCTGCCGACGCTCTACCGCAACCTGGAGCGGGCGCTCCATGCGGTCTACGGCGATGAGGGCGGCAAAACGGCGGTGCGCATCCCCTGTCTGTTGCGCTTCGGCTCCTGGATTGGCGGCGACCGCGACGGCAATCCCTTCGTCACCCCCGAAACCACGGCGATGGCTGCCCGGCTGCAATCCCAGACGATCCTGCGTGAGTATTTGTGGCGGGTTGAGGCACTGAACCGGCAGTTGACCTATTCCAGTTCACTGGTCACGCCTTCGCCACCGTTCACCGCTGGACTGGAGGCGGATACCCGGCGCATGGCCGCGCTGTTCGCCGATGCGCCGCTGCAATACGCCCAGGAACCGTATCGGCGCAAATGCTTCCTGATCTACCATCGCCTGCGGCATAACCTGGAGTCGGTCCGGGCGCGTATCGAAGGCCATGCCGAGGCGCTGCCCCATCCGTTCTGGGGCTACAGTGCTGAACCGGAATTTCTCGAAGACCTGTATCTTATCCGTGATTCGCTGATTGCCCATGGCGACGGCGCAGCGGCGGATGGCGAACTGAAGGATCTGATCCGGCTGGCGGAAACTTTCGGCTTTTATCTGGCAGCGCTGGATGTGCGGCAGGAATCGGCCCGGCATACGGCGGCGGTGACGGAAATCTTCGCCATGGCGCCCAACCTGCCCGATTACGCGGCGCTGACCGAGACAGAACGGCTGACCATCCTCAGCGAGTTGTTGGCTAAACCAGGCACGCCACTGCTGTACTGTGATTCGTTCAGCCCGACAACCTATGAAACGCTGGAGGTTTTCCGGATCATGGCGCGGTTGCGGGAAGAAATCAGCCCGCGCGTCTTTGATAATTACGTCATCTCCATGACTCACGAAGCCAGTCATGTCCTGGAGGTGTTGTTCCTGGCCAGTTTCGCGGGTCTGACGGGTCGCCGCGCCGATGGCAGCTGGCATTGCGCTCTGCGCGTCGCCCCGCTGTTTGAAACCATCGCCGACTTAAACCGGGTCGAAATTCTGCTGACCCGGTTGCTGGATCAACCCACCTATCGGGAACTGCTGACCGCTGCGGGCGGGGTGCAGGACGTGATGGTTGGCTACTCCGATTCCTGCAAGGACGGCGGCATCCTGGCCTCCAACTGGGGGTTGTACCAGGCGCAGCAACAGGCGGCGGCGCTGACGGCGGCACACGGTTTCGGTTGTCGGCTGTTCCACGGACGCGGCGGGACGGTGGGGCGCGGCGGTGGCCCGGTTCACGACGCCATTCTGGCCCAGCCCCCGGGCACAGTGCGCGGCCACATCAAGATCACCGAACAAGGCGAGGTGCTGTCGTTCAAGTATCAAAATCTGGAAACTGCGGTCTATGAACTGACCCTGGGCATCACCGGCCTGATGAAAGCCAGCCGGCATTTGATTCAAGACGTTCCCGCTGACCCACCGGAAGCGGCCACGATCATGGCGGAACTGGCCCAGCAGGGTGAAACGGCCTACCGGGAACTGACGGAGCAGACGCCGGGGTTTATGGATTATTTCTACGAAGCCACCCCGGTTAGCGAAATTGGCCAGCTCAACCTCGGTTCACGGCCCTCGCACCGGGCGAAAGGTGACCGCTCCAAATACTCGGTGCGAGCGATTCCATGGATGTTTGGTTGGGGGCAGTCGCGGCACACGCTGCCCGGCTGGTATGGCATCGGCAGCGCCCTGGCGGCCTGGCGCGGCGATGATCCCGACCGGCTGGCCCGATTGCAGCGGCTTTATCAGGAATGGCCGTTTTTTCACGCCCTGTTGAATAACAGCCAAATGTCCTTGAGCAAGGTCGATCCGGGTATTGCCCGCGAATATGCCCGGCTGTGCGGGGACGCCGCCACGGAAATCGACATTTACGAGCGGTTCCGCACGGAATATGAACAGACCTGCCGGGAAATTCTGACCGTGGCGCAAGTGCCGACGCTGCTGGAAGAAAATCCGACGCTGGCCAAATCACTGGAGCGACGTAATCCTTACCTGGACCCGCTGAATCACATCCAGGTCACACTGTTGCCGCGCTACCGGCAAGCGCTGCGGGAACATGGCGCGGACTCACCCGAAGTGGAAATCTGGTTGCGACCCTTACTACGCTCGATCAACGCCCTGGCGGCCGGGATGCGGAATACCGGATAAGGCGGAGTTTGCGCGTACTGGGAGGTCATCATGTTGAGAGCCGTCGTTCCCGAAGGCGAGGCGCTGCGCCGGGCGTTCCAGTGGCTCGCCGAACAGGGACATTGCACCGTCAACACCGTTGAAAGCGCCAGTCTGCGGTTTGACCTGACCCCAGGCGATGAAGAATTCCTGCTACGGCAGTTCGTTCACCATCGGGGCGCGGCCAGCGATGCGCCGGATTCAGGGCAGCAGCGGGTTTCCCGTTAGCCGCCGGGCGAAATTCACCAGCATGGCGGCAGTCGCGCCCCAGATGAAGCGGTTTTCGTAGGGAATGACGTAATACTGCCGCTGCCGCCCCTGGTAGAGCATACTGTGGCGCTCGTGGTGGCGCGGATCGAGAATGAAATCCAGTGGGACTTCAAACGCCTCGGCTACCTCGAAATCATCCAGCCGCAGATCAAACGGCGGTGTTACAAAACCCACCGCTGGCGTGATCAGAAACCCGGTCACCGTCTGATACAGGTCCAGAAAACCGGCGATTTCGACGACATGCCGACGGTGCAGGCCAATTTCCTCTTCAGCCTCGCGCAACGCCGTCTCCACCGGACCGGCGTCCTCTTCCTCAGCCCGCCCACCGGGAAAGCTGATCTGTCCGGCGTGATGTTCCAGATGCGCGGTGCGCTGAGTCAGCAACACCGTATAGCCGTCGGGGCGCTCCACCAGTGGCACGAGAACCGCCGCCGGGGTCAGCATCCGCTCTTCACGTTCCATCCCGGCCACCGCATGATCGCCAGTCACGGTTTCGATGTAATGGGTGGAATGCAGACAGCGCCGCACCCGGTCGCGCATTGCCGCGTGATTCACGCTGCCTCCCTGCTCACCGCGCCAAACAACCGGAGATAATTGGCGGTCGTTGTGGCCGCTATCTGCTCCAGCGACTCGCCGCGCAGTTGGGCGACGAATGCCGCGACATGCCGCACCCAGGCTGGATGATTGGGTTTGCCCCGGTGCGGAATCGGCGCCAGATAGGGCGCATCAGTCTCAATCAGCAGCCGGTCAGCCGGCAGACGTTGCGCGGCGTCCTGGATTGGCCGGGCGTTTTTGAAGGTCACAATGCCGGAAAACGAGATATAAAAATCCAATTCCAGCGCCCGCGCCGCCATCTCCCAGTCCTCGGTGAAGCAGTGCAGCACCCCGCCGACCTCCGCCGCGCCTTCTTCGGCCAGAATGCGCAACGTATCTTCCCGCGCCTCGCGGGTATGGACGATCAGCGGCTTGCCCAGTTCGCGGGCAGCGGCGATATGAGTCCGGAACCAGTTCTGCTGGCGAGCGGCGCTCTCGCGGCCGTAATAGTAATCAAGGCCGGTCTCGCCGATAGCGACGACCCGCGATTCCCGGCCCAGCGCGGTCAGTTCTGCCACAGTCGGCGCGCGGCTCTCCTCTTCGCTGGGATGCACCCCGACCGACAGGGCGATGAAGGGATACGGCTCGGTCAACCGGGCCAGCGCCGGCCAGCTTGCCAGATCCGTGGCGACGCTCAACAGGCGGGTGACGCCATTGGCCGTCGCTGCGTCCAGCACCCCGGCGAGGTTGCCGCCGAACTGGGCGAGATCAAGCCGATCCAGATGGCAATGGGAATCCGTCAGCATGATCGATTCGTGGCCTACATGGTGTTAGTCGGCTGGTCGGACCGGGTATAGCCGCCCAGCAGTGCTTCAATCTTTTTCTGCAACCGGACGCCATCCGTGCCGCCGAACTGGATGCCAACCCCCATCTGTCGACCGCCGGGCGAGGTGCGTTGATTGATCCAGACCACCTTGCCGGTAATGGCGAATCGCTCGGGATCTTCGAGCAGGGTTAGCAGAAGAAAAACCTCATCGCCCAGTTCAAAGGTTTTCTCGGTCGGAATGAAGACGCCGCCGCCTTTGATAAACGGCATGTAATTGGCGTGCAGCATCGCCTTGTCCTTGACCGCGAGGGAGATGACGCCTTGTCTGGGTGGAGCCGCCATGGATGCAACCTTCCGTCAATATTTGTTCGCGAAAACCGGATTTATTGTTCGCCTGCCACGTCGCCGAGAAACGCCTCCAGGAGCAGGTCAGCCCTGACCTGGGTCGTTACACACAAGGTATGCAGGCGCAGGGCCGCGTCTAATCGGTCGAACAGGAGGCGCGGTGCTTGCCGCTCGGCCCAGCCCCGCAACAGGGAACGCAAATCAGGATTGCTCAGACGCGGGGGATGGGAACTCATCTTAAGCCGAATCACATCGATCTGCCAACTGACCAGCCAGCGCAAATTCTCGGCCAAATCGCCTTGCGTCCAGCTTTCCACCGCCCGGATCGGATCCAGCCGACCTGTCATGACCTGTTCGTAGCCATCGGCCAATTCCCGGCGACGCCGCCAACGTTCCCCATCCGCATAGGTCAAAGCCGCCAACGGCGCGCCGCCAGCGGTTTCCAGCAAGGCGACAGCGTCCAGACCACCGGCGACCCGCGCCTTGAGCCAGGGCATGGTGATGTCCGCCGTCGGCGGACTAAAGAGGATGACCTGACAGCGGCTGCGCACGGTGGCGGGCAGTCGCGCCGGTTGGGCAGTCACGAGGAGCAACAGGCAATTGCCCGGTGGTTCTTCCAGTGTTTTCAACAAGCTGTTGGCGGCGTTGACATTGAGTCGGTCCGCCGGTTCCAGCAGGGCGATTTTGTAGCCGCCGTATTGCGGGGTATAGCCGAGAAAGGCGCACAGATCGCGGATCTGGTCAATTTTGATGACCTTGCCGTCCTCGGCAGGTTGCACCGGGCTGTAATCGGGATGAGTGCCTGCCTGGAACAATCGGCAACTCCGACATTGACCGCAGGCGTCGCCCCCTACATCCGGCGACGCGCACAACAGCGCCCGAGCTAATCGGCGGGCGAAGGTCAACTTGCCTAGTCCCGCTGGACCGGCCAGCAACAACGCATGAGGCAAGCGATTAGCAGCCCGTCGCTGCTGGAGTTGCCGCCACAGCGCGTCATGCCAGGGGAGTTGTGTATCGTCCATCAACCGGCTTCCACCCAGTTTTCCAATTGCAAATGGGGCACCCGCCTAAACTCCCGCAGATTGTGGGTCACCAGCACCGCATTTTCCGCCAGCGCATGAGCCGCAATCATCAGGTCCATACTACCGATAGGCGTTCCCTGGCGCTCGAGATCACGCCGCAGATGGGCATAAAATCGGGAGGCCGACACCGGCCATGGGCGTAGATCAAAAAGCCCCAGCCAATTCTCCAGATAGCCAGCGAATCGCTCTGAACTCAGTTTCGCCGCGCCAAAGCGGAGTTCCGCTACAACCACTGCTGACAGGAACAAATCGTCGGACGCCAATCCTTCAAAATGCGTAACGATCTGCGGATGCCGCCGCCGCAAGAGGTAGCTGCAGATGTTGGTATCAAGCGTTTTCACGGAACCACTCCCGATCTTGCAGAGGCAGATCCTGGCGATCCACCAGGAAATCATCGGGGAATGGTTCTGTTTTAGCAAAGAACTCCATCAAGCTTTTACCCAAATCTTGTGGTTTGGGTCGCAGAATCACTTGATCACCCTGCTTTTCGATAAAAACCTCCTGGCAATCGAAACGAAACTCGGCGGGTAAGCGCACGGCTTGACTGCGTCCATTCATAAAAACTTTGGCGGTTTTAGGCATGGTCTTTTCCCCATCAGTGAGTATATATCATTGCAGTATACTCCTGTGATCCGGGGAACAGTGCAGGAATTCAACGAGACGGCTTTTCACCTCCGCCCGCACCGCCGCGATCGGTTGATCGGCGTTGACGACCCGGTAACGGTCAGGATGCTGGGCCGCCCGTGCCAGATACATCGCCCGTACCCGTGCAAAAAATGCCGCATCTTCCTGCTCAAAGCGATCCGCCGCGCTGCGTTTCCCGGCCCGCGCCAGCCCGACCATTACGGGTAGATCAAACAGCAGGGTTAAATCAGGCCGCAACGCGCCCTGCACCCAGTCCTCCAGCACGGCAATCCGCCCCTGCGCCAGACCGCGCCCACCGCCCTGGTAGGCATAAGTGGCGTCGGTGAAGCGGTCGCACAGCACCCAGCGACCTTCAGCAAGCGCTGGACGAATCACTCGTTCCAGATGTTCGGCGCGGGCGGCGAACATCAGCAGGGTTTCCGCCGCCAGGCTCATCCCGTCATGGCGATGGCTCAGCAGTAGACCGCGAATTTCCTCGCCGAGTACGGTGCCCCCCGGTTCACGGGTCACCACGACCCGGCAGCCGGTCTGCTCTAAATAGTCGCGCATGAAGGTCAGTTGCGTCGTTTTTCCCGCACCTTCACCGCCTTCGAGCGTGATGAATCGACCAGACATCCTATCTCCCCTGCAACTGATACCGCCGAACCGCCCGGTTGTGTTCTTCGAGCGTCCGGGAAAAAACATGGCCGCCTTCGCCGTCCGCTACGAAGTACAGCGTATCGCCAGATGCGGGATTGACGGCGGCCTCCAGCGCCGCTATTCCTGGCAAGGCAATGGGCGTCGGCGGCAAGCCCGGGCGAGTATAGGTGTTATACGGCGTATCAGTTTCCAAATCCCGACGGCGCAAATTGCCGTCAAACACCTCGCCCAGCCCGTAAATCACGGCAGGATCGGTTTGCAGGCGCATCCCCTGGCGCAGACGCCGGGCAAAGACGCCGGCAATTTCCACTCGTTCTGCCGCGACTCCGGTTTCCTTTTCGATGATCGACGCCAGAATCAGCGCCTGGTAGGGATCGTTCACTGGCGCACCAGGCGCACGCCGATCCCAGATTTCCCTCAACCGTTGATCCATAGCCGCCCGCGCCCGTCGCAGGAACGCCTCATCGGTAAAGCCGGCGGGAAAATGATAGGTATCGGGCAGGAACCACCCTTCGGGATGCTCGCCGGGATGCCCCAGGCGCGCCATGACCTCAGCATCACTCAAACCCGACAGCGTCTGAACGAGTTTGGGATGGGAAGCTAAAGTCTGCCGTAACTGGCGAAAGGTCCAGCCTTCTACGATAGTCAGCGAATACTGGATCACCCGACCCGCGACGATGCGGTCGAGCAACAGGCGGGGCGTCAGACCAGGGGTCAGGGCATATTCACCGGCTTTCAGGCGGGACGCCAAGCCGGTCGATCGGGCGTAGGCTTCCAGGTAGAAAGTCGGGCGCGATAAACCCGGTTGCTGTTGCAATTGCCGGGCAAGCTGGCCGATGCCGGTGCCCGGCTTGATTTCCAAAGTCAGCCCCTGAGCAGGAACACTGAGCGGGGTTTCCAGAAATTGCCGGTAATCGATGTAAATCAGGGACAAGGATAACGCCAGCCCGAACGCCAGCGCCAACCCCCATCGCCAAAGCCGTTTGAAAATCAACGGGATTGACGCCCTCAATCCAGCGCGCGGAACACCACGGTGCCGTTAGTGCCGCCAAAGCCGAAGGAATTGGACAGCGCCACCTGAATCCGCCGTTCCTGGGCGGTGTGCGGCACATAGTTCAAATCGCAGCCTGCTTCCGGATGGTCCAGATTAATGGTTGGCGGCGCGACCTGATCGCGGATCGCCAGCACCGCGAAGATGGCTTCAACCCCGCCTGCCGCGCCCAGCAGATGACCGGTCATCGACTTGGTGGAACTCATCGCCAACTGGTAAGCGTAATCACCGAACACCGCCTTGGCAGCGTCGCTCTCAATCTTGTCCCCTGCCGGCGTGGACGTGCCGTGGGCATTGATGTAATCCACCGCCTCGGAAGTAATTTCTGCATCGCGTAAGGCATTGATCATCGCCCGCCGGGCGCCATCGCCATCAGGCGGCGGCAGGGTCATGTGGTAAGCATCGCCACTCATGCCAAAGCCGATAAGTTCTGCGTAAATGCGTGCGCCGCGCTGCCGGGCGTGTTCATATTCCTCCAGCACCACCACCCCGGCACCATCGCTCAATACAAAGCCATCACGATCTTTATCCCAAGGGCGACTGGCTTTCTCCGGTTCATCGTTGCGCACCGACAGCGCTCGTGCTGCCGCGAAACCACACAGCCCGGTGGGTGTAGTCGCCATTTCTGCGCCGCCGGCAATCATCACATCCGCGTCGCCATAGGCAATGAGTCGGCCGGCTAGACCGATGCTATGCGTACCCGTCGTACAAGCCGTCACGACCGCCAGGTTCGGCCCCTTGATCCCGTACAGGATCGACAGATTGCCCGACACCATGTTGATAATGCTACGCGGTACAAAGAACGGGGTCAGTCGGCGCGGCCCACCCTTGAGAAAAGCGGAGTGGCCTTCCTCAATGCCCGGCAAACCGCCGATGCCGGAGCCGATATAGGTCCCGATGCGTTCGGCATTGGCTTCCGTGACCTCCAGCCCGGAATCGCGGATCGCCTGCACTGCAGCGCCGATGCCATAATGAATAAAGGCGTCCATCTTCCGGGCTTCCTTGACCGGCAGATACTGTTCGATTTGAAAATCTTTCACCGCCCCGCCGATGCGCACCGGAAAATGGCTGACATCAAAAGCAGTGACAAGCCCGATACCACTGTGGCCGGCCAGAACATTGCTCCAGGCTGTTTCCACCGTGCTGCCGACGGGCGACACGATCCCCATCCCGGTCACTACCACTCGCCGCTTGGCCACAGGACTACCCTCTGCTGTGCTGCGCTGAGAAAACCTGGCCGCGCCCCCCGGCGGCGGTCGCGGCGGATGAACTCGAACGATGCTGGACTAACGCCCTCAACCCAGATGCGCCGTGATATAGTCAATGGCCTGCTGCACGGTGGTGATTTTCTCGGCATCCTCATCAGGAATTTCGAGTTCAAACTCTTCCTCCAAAGCCATCACCAGTTCGACGGTATCCAGCGAGTCGGCACCGAGATCCTCGACAAAAGAGGCTTCATTGGTGACTTGCTCTTCCTTCACCCCGAGCTGCTCGATGATGATTTTCTTGACGCGGGCTTCGATGTTGCTGATGTCAGTCATGACGGTTTGCTTCCTCAGGTGTCTGTTTGCTTCAATCCACACCCTCCCTGAAGGGCGGGTGAAATCCGGCGCAACGGTATCACAACTTGCGCGAATTGCAGAAAATATCCAGCGATAATTTCCAAAATTCGGCGATTTTCCGATCCTGCGCTGACCGCCGGCGCGCCAGCGCGGATTCCCCCAATTCTAGCCGTTGACCGGCCTCATACCATAGCCATCCCGCCGTTGACGTGCAGGGTGGCGCCGGTGATATAGGCGGCGTCCGCCGAGGCCAGAAAGGCCACGACCCGCGCGACATCCTCGGGTTGACCGGGCCGCTGCAGCGGAATCGATGCAACCAGCGCCTGGCGCTGGCTCTCCGGCAATGCGCGGGTCATGTCGGTTTCAATCAACCCCGGCGCTACCGCGTTGACTGTGATGTTGCGCGAACCGACTTCCCGCGCCAGCGATTTGGTAAAGCCGATAATGCCGGCCTTGGCGGCAGCGTAATTGGCCTGCCCGGCGCTGCCGGTGACGCCTACCACCGAAGTGATGTTGATCATGCGCCCGCGCTGAGCCTTCATCATGCCGCGCAACACCGCCTTGCTCAGCCGATAGACCGAACCCAGATTCGTGTCGAGAATAGCGGTCCATTCCTCTTCTTTCATCCGCAACAGCAGGTTATCGCGAGCGATGCCGGCATTGTTGACCAGAATACTGGGCGCACCAAATTCCTGCGTCACGGCTTTGACCGTTGCTTCCACTGACGCAGGATCGGTGACCTCTAGCCGCAAACCGCAACCTTTAATATCCCGGCTCTGCAAATCCTGCGTTATCGCCTCCGCCCCCGCTCCAGTCGTTGCCGTGCCGATCACCGTCGCGCCGCGTCGGCCCAGCTCGCGGGCAATCGCCCGACCGATGCCCCGACTGGCTCCAGTGACCAGCGCAATTTCACCGCCCAGTGTCATCATCATGACTTTCTCCACCTCAATACTTCACCAGCACTGCGCCCCAGGTAAACCCGCCGCCGAAGCCTTCCAGCAACAGTGTTTGGCCGCGCTGGATGCGGCCATCGCGTACCGCGACATCCAGCGCCAGCGGCACCGAAGCCGCCGAGGTGTTGCCGTGGGTCCGCACACAGTCCACCATCCGTTCTTCCGGCAAACCCAGACGCTTGGCGGTCGCGGTGAGAATCCGGCGGTTGGCCTGATGCGGGATCAGCCAGTCCACATCGGCGACCGTCATTTGATTCGCCGCCAGAATTTGTTCAGCCATATCCTTGAGGGTCGTCACCGCCACCTTGAACACCTCGCTGCCGCGCATTTCCACGAAAGCCGCGTTCTGCCGGGTCTGCTCATAGCCGCTGGAAACGCCGGCGGGCACCCACAGCAGTTCCTTGTAACGGCCATCGGCGCCCAATCGGCTGTCGATAATGCCCGGTTCGTCCGCGGCCTCCAGCACCACCGCGCCCGCGCCGTCGCCGAACAGAATACAGGTACCGCGATCTTCCCAGTTGATAATGCGGGTGAATGTATCCGCCCCGACCACCAGCGCCCGCTGCGCCGCGCCGGTTCGGATGAAGCGGTGCGCGATGTCCATAGCGTAAACGAAGCCGGTGCAAACCGCCTGCACATCGAAGGCCGGGCCGCCGGGGCAACCCAGGCGATGTTGCAACTGGGTGGCGACGCTGGGGAAAATGTGATCGGGGGTGGTCGTGCCCAGCACAATCAGATCGATAGCGCCCGGCTCCAGGCCGGCAGCCTCCAGCGCCCGGCGGGCGGCGCGCTCGGCCAGATCGCAGGTAGTCTCATCCGGCGCGGCAATGTGGCGCTCCTCAACCCCGGTGCGTTCCACAATCCAGTCCGCCGTGGTGTCGATAATCTGTTCGAGATCGGCGTTGGTGAGCACTTTCTCGGGCAGATAGCTGCCGGTTCCAGCGATTCTGGCGTAGTTCAAAGCGCTTGCCTCGCGGCGTGAAGGGCGGACAGATGGGCATCGATACGCTGCGGTACGGCTTGTTGGGCTTCCAGCACGGCAACCTCGATCGCATTGGCGAACGCCAGCGCATCCGCGCCGCCATGGCTCTTGATGACGATGCCCGGCAGGCCCAGCAGGCTGGCACCGTTGTAGCGGCGGGGATCGATTTTGCGGCTGAAGGCGCGCAACACCGGCAGGGCGACCAGGCCGGCCAGGCGGGTCAGCAGGTTTCGCTTGAATTCCTGGGTCATGTAATAACGGATCAGCTTAGCGACGCCTTCGCTGCTCTTGAGCGCGACATTGCCGACGAAACCATCGCAAACGACGACATCCACATCATCCAGATAGATGCCGTCCCCTTCGACGAACCCGATGTAATTGAGATCGCTGACCGCCAGCAGGCGAGCGGCTTCCTTGACCTGTTCGTTACCCTTGATGTCTTCTTCGCCGATATTCAGCAGGCCGACGCGAGGGTGCTCAATGCCGTTCACCGCCGCCAGCACCGAACCCATCACCGCGAACTGCAAGAGATGTTCAGCCTTGCTGTCGACGTTGGCACCCAGGTCCAATACCCGAACATGACCGCGCACCGTCGGCAGGGTGGTGCAAATCGCCGGACGGTCGATGCCCGGCAGGGTTTTGAGAACAAAGCGGGAGGTCGCCATCAGTGCGCCGGTGTTGCCGGCGCTGACACAGGCATCCGCATCGCCCTGTTTAACCAGGTTGATCGCGACCCGCATCGAGGAGTCCTTTTTAACCCGCAGCGCTTGTGCAGGCGACTCATCCATGCTCACCAACTGTGAAGCATGGCGGATGACAATCTGCGGATGGCCCTTGGCCTTGAGTCGGGTCAGACAGGCCGAGAGCACATCCTCCTGACCGACCAGAATCAACCGCAGCGCATCGTCCGAGGTTTTCAGCACCCGCAAAGCGGCGGGCACAACCACATCAGGGCCGATATCGCCGCCCATGCCATCGAGGGCGATGGTCAACGGTCTATTCACGCGGGAGCCGGTACGATCGGTCAGCGGGATGGCACACAAGGAGACGATGGCCGGTCACCGTTATTCTTCTTCGGTAACCACTGGCCCACTGACCACCTTACGGCCACGATAGAAGCCATTCGGGGTGACGTGATGGCGGCGATGCAATTCGCCGGAGGTGCGGTCGGTCGAGAGCGTGGGTCCGGTCAAGGCGTCGTGAGAACGGCGCATACCCCGCTTGGAGGGACTCTTACGGCTTTTTTGTACAGCCATGATTCAATGACTCCTTTTGGAATCCTGTAACAGGGACGCCAGCGCGGCAAGGGGCTGGCGGCGTTCCGCATCCAGCGCCGGTTCGCCGGACCGGACTTCACCCAAGGCCGCGCATTCCCGCAGATCGTCATGCCGGGGAATCTGCGGGAGGGCGAGTAATAATTCATCTTCAACCAAATCAGCCACAGCCAGGCTGCCGCCTTCGGCAATCAGCAATGGCTCATACTCATCCGGCAACCGGGCAATGTTCGCTTCGTCACGCGCCAGTCCCAGGCTGACCGCGACTTCCAGCGGCCATGATAGCAAACCCAGGCAGCGCTGGCAGGTGAGCGCCACTTCAGCGCGCAAGACGCCTTTGATGAAACGGATTCCTTGCCCATCAATGCCTGCCGTCAGCGCGATGGCGACTATGCCGTCAGCGCGATCCACCGCAGCGGTCAGGCGCGGCAACGTCGCCAGCGCCAGCTTCCCGTTGAGGCAGCCGTTTTCGGCGGCGATCCGCCAGGGTTTAATTTTTTCGGGAAGCGCCGGGGTCTGCATAAGGCGCGGAATCATATCGGCAAGCCGGAATTCTGTCAAAATAAACCCGGATTCCGCACAATGACCGTCCTTTCCCTGCATTCATCGAGTGGTTCTCATGTTTGAAACCGGGTCCGATGGCCGCCGTCTGCTCCTGGCGTCTACCTCGCCGTTTCGCCGCGAATTGTTGGCGCGGCTGGGGCTGCCCTTCACTGTCCAGGCTCCCGCAGTCGATGAAACCCGCCTGCCGGGCGAAGCAGCGCCAGCGCTGGTTGCGCGACTGGCGGAACAAAAAGCCCGGGCGGTCGCCCGAGCGGCTCCAACCACGCTGATCATCGGTTCGGATCAAGTCGCGGTCTTGGACGACGACATCATCGGCAAACCCGGCGATCACCCGCACGCCGTTGCACAGTTGCAGCGAGCGTCCGGGCGCACCGTCATTTTTTATACGGGATTATGTTTGCTGGACAGCACCAGCGGGCAATGCCAGGTAACGGTCGAGGAATTCCGGGTCATCTTTCGTTCGCTGACCGCGCCGATGATCGAAGCCTACCTGCAACGGGAACAGCCCTATCAGTGTGCGGGCAGTTTCAAATCTGAGGGGCTGGGCATTGCGCTGTTCGAGCGGTTGGAGGGCGACGATCCCACCAGCCTGATCGGCCTGCCGTTAATGCGGTTAACCCGGATGCTGGAAACCGCAGGAATCGCCGTCCTCGGCGTGACGTCATAGCGTTACCCAGCGCCTGCGGCTACCCTCTGGCGCCGTCCGCAAAAAATGCTTGAACTATGGGTTAAAATGGGCGGGCGATTCGTGGTGCGCGGCTTTTCGGTGCAAGCTGTGCGAGGCGATCTCCGCCAAAATCGCAACGACTCTGCTCACAATGCGTTCATTAGAAAATGAGGATTAAAGTATGAACTATGAAAATATCCGAGTCGAAACTCGTGGCCCGGTGGCCTTGGTGACCCTCAACCGGCCCAAGGCGTTTAACGCCCTGTCCAATGACCTGATGGATGAGCTGACCCAGGCGCTGGACGCTATCGAGGCTGATGAGGCGATCCGCGCTATTGTGCTGACTGGCGGCGAAAAAGTGTTTGCCGCCGGTGCCGACATCAAGGGCATGAAGGATTATTCCTACATGGACGCTTATAAAGGTAACTTCATCACCCGCAACTGGGAGCGCGTCAGCCGTTGCCGCAAGCCGGTCATCGCGGCGGTCGCCGGTTACGCTCTGGGCGGCGGTTGTGAGCTGGCGATGATGTGTGATTTCATTCTGGCCGCCGATACCGCCAAATTTGGCCAGCCGGAAATCAAGCTCGGCATCCTGCCAGGCGCTGGCGGCACCCAGCGTCTGACCCGACTGGTCGGCAAGTCCAAAGCGATGGAACTGTGTCTGACCGGGCGAATGATGGACGCGGTGGAGGCCGAACGAGCTGGACTGGTCAGTCGGATTGTGCCGGTCGCTGAACTCATCGAAGACGCGATCAAGACCGCCGAGACGATTGCCAGCTATTCGTTGCCATCGGTGATGATGACCAAGGAATGCATTAACCGTTCTTACGAAACGACCCTGGCGGAGGGACTGCTGTTTGAGCGCCGCACCTTCCATACGGTGTTCGCCACCGAAGATCAGAAGGAGGGCATGGAAGCGTTTGCCGGCAAGCGCGACGCAGCGTTCAAGCATCGCTGAAGCGCGGGTTCGGGATGGAAGAGATGGCGTGATCGTGGCGGATTACCCGAACGGCCCGGAATTTCACTATAATGTGTAGGATTATTCGCCGCCGGCGCGTCGCCAATGCCGGAAAACCCTGTTGTCAATCTCAATAACGCGATAAGGAACACACAATGGAAATCAAGAAAGTCGGTGTCATGGGCTGTGGAGCAATGGGACTGGGCGTCGCGCAGGTTTGCGCACAAGCCGGCATCCCGACGGTCGCGGTCAAGGCGACGCCAGGTTCGACCGATAAGATTCGTGCGGGTCTGGACAAGTCGCTGAGCAAAATGGTCGAGCGCGGCAAGATGACGGTGGAGAAAAAGGACGCGACCCTGGGCCTGCTGCATTTCACGACCAGCGAGGCCGAGGTGGCCGATTGCGATCTGATCGTTGAATCGATCATCGAGGATTTGGACACCAAGAACGCCCTGTTCCGGCGGCTGGAAGGCATTGTGTCGCCGCAGACTCTGCTGACGACGAACACCTCTACGCTGTCGGTGACGGCGATGATGGCGGTCTGCAAACATCGGGAACGGGTAGCTGGTCTGCATTTCTTCAACCCGGCACCGGTGATGAAGCTGGTCGAAATCATCCACGCCTTCGAGACGTCGGAAGACACCATCAGCACGCTGGATGCGTTCTGCAAGAAGCTGGGCAAGGATCCAGTGATCGTTCAGGACACCACCGGCTTTATCGTTAATCGTCTGTTAACGCCCTACATGCTGAGCGCCATCCGTCTGCTGGAGATGGGAACGGGCACGATTGCCGATATTGACCACGCGATGAAGTCGGGCGCCGGGCATCCGATGGGGCCGTTTGAACTGGCCGACTACATCGGACTGGACGTGGTAGAGGCGATGACGATGAACATCTATCAGGATATGCATCAGCCGCATGTGTCGCCGCCGCACACCCTGACCCGCCTGGTGCAACTGGGCTATCTGGGCCGCAAGACGAGCAAGGGTTTCTACGACTATTCGGTCAAGCCGCCCATCGCGAATCCGCAACTGCGGCATCCCGTCGCCTGAGTATTTAAACTCACGTTCTCGTCGGGGGTTGGATTGTCGTTTTTTTAGCAACCCAACCCACCTCACGCATACCGTTCTTTCAGCCAGCCGAATACCGCACGCAGGGCCATGGCCTCGCCACCCTCTGGCCGTCCCGGCTGAGTCTTCAGATTCCAGGCCATCAAATCAAAATGCGCCCACGGAATGCTGGCTGGAACAAATTCCTTTAAAAACAGGGCTGCGGTGATCGCCCCAGCATACGACGAATCGGAAGCGTTAGCGATGTCGGCTATTTTACTGTCCAGCATCTCCCGGTAGGGTTGATGCAGCGGCAGCCGCCAGCACGGGTCCTGTTCCCGCTCCGCCGCTGCCAGCAGACCGGAGGCCAGCGCCTCGTCATTGCAGAACAGCGCCGGAACTGCTGTCCCCAACGCCACCCGCGCCGCGCCGGTCAGCGTCGCAAAGTCGATCATGACCTCCGGTTGCTCGCTTCCCGCTTCGGCCAAGGCGTCGCAGAGAATCAGCCGGCCCTCGGCGTCGGTGTTATGAATCTCAATGGTCAGTCCCTGCCGCGACCGGATGACGTCGCCAGGCCGGAAAGCGTTGCCAGCGATGGCGTTGTCCACCGCCGCAACCAGGACGCGCAACCGGATCGGCAAGCCGGCGCTCATGATCAGCCGCGCCAGCCCCAGCGCCGTCGCGGCGCCGCCCATGTCCTTTTTCATCAATCGCATGGCGCTGGATGGCTTCAAATCCAGCCCGCCGCTGTCGAAACAAACGCCCTTGCCCACCAGCGTCACCCTGGGATGCGCTGGATCGCCCCAGCGCAGGTCGAGCAGCCGGGGAGGATGGACACTGGCCCGACCGACCGTGTGGATGACCGGGAAATTGTGCGCCAGCAGGTCTTCGCCAACGGTCTGCGCAAACGTCGCGCCGAATGCCTGCGCGAGCGCCTGCATCGTCTCGGCCAGATGCTCCGGCATCAGGTCTTCAGCGGGAGTGTTAATGAGATCGCGAACCAGAGTGACGGCTTCAACCACTCGCTGGATGCGCCCGGCATCACAGGTCGGCTCCAGCACCAGCCGCGCCATCGCCCGCTTCGGCGCTTTATAGCGGGTGAACTGGTAAGCGCCCAGCGCCCAACCCACAGTCAGCCGCTCCGTTTGCCGGGGATCGAATGCCGCAGCGTCGAGCGCGTAATCACCTTCCGGCAACGCCGCCGGCAAGTGACTCAACGCCCATAGATCATCAGCTTGGCTGATGCTGGTAACGACGGCCTGTAACTGGCCGTCTGCGCCGGGAATCAGGCTGAAACTGCCCGATTTGGCTTTGAAACCGGTCGTCGTCAGCCAGCGGCGCAGCGCTTCATCCTGCCGCTCCAGCCAGGTTGCAAACTCGCTTTCGACTACAGGAACAAGGGGAATACCGTGCGGGAGTGGCGCAGGGAGTAGACTGTCATGCATGATAGAAAAGCTCATGGGTAACGATGCGAAAGGTCATTTATTATAGCCGCCATGCTCAATCTCAAACCTCATCATAAAGCGATCTGCGCCTATTACCAGCAGTTGGAAGCTATGGCGCAAGCCGATGCGCAGCATGAAGGGGCGGTCGCGCCAGCGTTTGCCGCGCTGCTGCGGCATTGCGCCGGCCAATTGCCGAATTTGAAGCTGGTAGAGCAGTATTCCATTGCCCGTGATCAGCGCCGTCCACTGCGCGCTGATGGAGCGATTGTGGATCAGTTCGCCCTGCGTCTGGGGTTGTGGGAGGCGAAGGATCGTCAGGATGATCTGGACCGAGAGATACAAAAGAAATGGGCCGAAGGTTATCCCAAGGACAACATCCTGTTTCAATCGCCCGAGCGGATCGTGCTGTGGCAAAACGGGCAGGAAGTCTTGCGGGCCGACATTCGCCATTCGCCAGAGTTATTGATTGAAGGGTTGCAACTGTTCTTCGGCTATCAACCGCCAGCGTATCCGCAATGGCAGGAAGCCGTCGCCGGCTTCAAGGAGAAGGTTCAGGAACTGGGTCAGGCGTTGCTGGCGATCGTCCAGCAGGAGCGTACTCGTAATAAGCATTTTGCTGCGGCGTTTGAAACCTTTTTCCGGCTCTGTCAGGAATCGATCAATCCTAATCTGGCATTGGCTGCGGTCGAAGAAATGCTGATTCAGCATTTACTGACCGAGCGAATTTTCCGCAAGGTTTTCAACAATCCCGACTTCATCAACAAAAATATCATTGCCCGGGAAATCGAACGGGTGATTGCTGCACTCACGTCCCGCGCTTTCAGCCGTGAAGAGTTTTTGAAAAAGCTGGATCATTTTTACCGCGTCATTGAAATCACTGCGGCAACTATTGACGATTACACCGAAAAGCAGAGCTTTCTGAATGCCGTTTATGAACAGTTTTTCCAGGGTTTTGCCATCAAGGCTGCGGATACGCATGGCATTGTTTATACCCCACAACCGATTGTTGATTTCATGGTGCATTCGGTCAATGAATTGTTGCGGCAGGAATTTAACTGTTCGTTATCGGCTAGTGGTGTACAGATTATCGATCCTTTTGTCGGTACGGGTAACTTTATAACCCGGATTTTGCGGGAGATCGATCCAACAGCGCTGACACGCAAGTATACAGAAGAACTGCATTGCAACGAGATCATGCTATTGCCTTATTATATCGCAAGCATGAATATTGAACACACCTATTATGAAATGGTGGGCGAATATCAGCCTTTTGAAGGTATTTGCCTGGTGGATACCTTTGAACTGGCTGAAAGTCGTCAGCACAGTTTCGGATTTTCGATCCCGGAAAATATTACTCGCGTTACCCGACAAAAAGCTTCTGATATCTTCGTGATTATTGGCAATCCACCTTATAACGCCCGGCAAGCCAATGAAAACGACAACAATAAAAACCGAGTCTATGGTGAAGTGGAAAAATGGGTCGCGGAATCCTATGCTGCTCGTTCTACCGCTTCCAATAAAAATGCCCTGAGTGATCCCTATGTCAAAGCATTTGCCTGGGCTACCGAACGTTTGCGGAATCAGCCACACGGGATCATTGCCTTTGTAACCAACAATGGCTTTCTCGATGGGCTTACTTTTGATGGAATGCGTCAATGTCTAGCGGAAAATTTTGCACGTCTTTATTTATTTGATCTGGGTGGAAATGTGCGTAAGAACCCTACACTTTCTGGAACGACGCACAATGTCTTTGGAATCAAAGTAGGGGTTTGCATTACATTTCTGGTAAAATTGGAGACAGCCGGGCCTAGTCGAATTTACTATGCCAGTACTGATCAATTTTGGCGTAGAGAACAGAAATATGAGTTTTTGAAAAGCTGTAATAATTATTCAGCCATTCAATGGCAGGAAATCATACCAAATAGAAAAAATATTTGGCTAACAGAAGGTTTGCAAGCCGACTTTCAAAATCAGATAGCTTTAGGTGATAAGGAACAGAAGGCAGGAAAACAGCTTGCTAAAAATGTGATTTTCAAGAAATTCAGCATTGGCGTACAAACTGGCAGAGACGCTTGGACCTATAATTTTGACGCTAATCGACTCACGGCCAACTTGAAAACCACAATTGCCTTTTATAATGCCCAGGTTTCCAAATGGCTTGATGCTGATGAACCTAAATCTGCAGTGGATGATCTGGTTGATTATGAAGACGCCAAGATCAGTTGGACGAGTAGTTTGAAGCAATCGGTGGAAAATGGTTTGAAAACCCGATTTGACCAGAATCATATCCGCTCCTGTCTTTATCGGCCCTTTACGCAGCAGTACTTGTATTTTGATACTCTATTGACGCACCGGCGCGGACAGTTCCCATGGATCGCATCCACCAGCGATCAGGAGCAGGAAAACCGGGTCATTTGTCATACCGACAAAGGTTCAGAAAAACCCTTTATGGTGCTGATTAGTCGGGGTCTGGTCGATATGCATCTGGTCGGCGCAGGTTCCTCTACACAGTGCTTCCCTTTCTACATTTATAGCGAAGACGGCCAGCACCGTCAGGAAAATATCACCGGTTGGGCCTTGCTGCAATTCAATCGGTATTACCGGGATTCCAGCATCAAAAAATGGGATATTTTCTATTATGTTTACGGATTGTTGCACAGCGAAGAATACCGCCAGAAATACGCCGCCAACCTGAGGCGTGAACTGCCACGCATTCCCTACGCCTCCGACTTTTGGGCCTATAGCCGGGCCGGCCAGCAACTCGCTGATTTGCACCTCAACTATCAACAGCAACCGGAATATCCGTTGATCCGCATTTACGCTCCCGATCAACCGCATGACTGGAAAGTACGCCGGATGCGGTTGGATAAGGAGAAGACGGCCATTACTTATAATGACTGGCTGACGTTGAGCGGCATTCCACCCGAGGCGTTTGCATATCGCCTCGGCAATCGCTCAGCCTTGGAATGGGTCATTGACCAGTATCAAGTCAAGAATGACCCGCGCAGCGGCATTGTCAATGATCCGAACCGCCCCGACGATCCACAATTTATCATCCGGTTGCTCGGCCAGATCGTGCAAATCAGCGTGGAGACGGTCAAAACCATTCGAGCCTTGCCGCCGCTTGCCGCGCCAACGGCGTAGCATCGCGCCGTTGCGCGCGTCTCTCTCTGTCCACGGGCGATTGCTCCGCAATGCCGCCCCTCCTCCCACGAGGCGAACATGCACTCCACCCTCCATCAGCGTCTGACCCGACTGTTCAATGCCGATCCGCACTCTTTGCTGAAAGGTCGCCTGCTGGGCCTGGAGCGGGAGGCGCTGCGGGTCGCACCGGACGGTTACATCTCGCAAATTCCCCATCCCGCTGCGCTGGGTTCGGCGCTAACCCATCCGTCGATCACCACCGATTATTCCGAGGCGCTGCTGGAGTTTGTTACCCCGCCGTTGCCCGGTCCCGAGGCCCTGTTGCAATGCCTGGACGAAATTCACCGCTTCGTTTATCCCCGGATTGGCGACGAGTTGCTGTGGTCGGCGAGTATGCCCTGCATTCTGGCCGGCGAAGCCAGTATTCCCATTGCCGAATATGGCCGCTCCAACCTGGGCCGGATGAAGCATATCTACCGGCGTGGACTGGCCTGGCGCTATGGACGGATCATGCAGGTCATCGCCGGGATTCACTTTAATTTTTCGTTATCGGACGAGTTTTGGGCGGCGTTTCAGACCATGGAAGGTGATCGTCGCACGCTCCAGGATTTCCGTTCCGAATCCTATTTCGGATTGATTCGCAACCTGCAACGCTTCGGCTGGCTGATTTTGTATCTGTTCGGCGCTTCGCCAGCGGTTTGTAAATCGTTCCTCGACGGCAAGGCGACCACCCTGCCGGAATTCGATGACCACACCTGCTATGGCCTCTACGCCACTTCGCTGCGGATGAGCAACGTCGGCTACACCAACCGCACCGAGAAGAAAAGCGGCGTCAATGTCTGCTACAACTCGCTGCCTGAATATATCGCCAGCCTGACCCAGGCGACCCGGACCTCATGGCCGCCTTACGAGCAAATCGGCGTCAAGGTGGCTGGTGAATACCGCCAGTTGAACGCCAACATTCTGCAAATCGAGAATGAATACTACACGTCGATGCGGCCCAAGCAGCCGCCGCAGGGCAATGAAAAACCGACGATAGCGTTGCAGCGGCGCGGAGTGGCCTATGTGGAACTGCGCTCGGTGGACATTAATCCGCTGGAGCCGCTGGGTGTCACCGTCAGTCAACTGCGCTTTCTGGAAGCGTTCCTGCTGTTCTGTTTGCTGGCCGAGTCGCCGCCCTTTGACGCTGAAGAGCGACGGATGATCGACGACAACCAGATGGCGACGGCGTTGACGGGTCGCGATCCGGCGCTGGTTCTGCAACGTCGCCGTGTTCCAGCCTTGCCGTTGCGTCATTGGGCGGAGGAGATTCTCGAACAGTTGCAGCCGGTTTGCGAACTGCTGGATATGGGGGCGGAAGGGCGGCTTTACGCAGCGGCGCTGGCCGAACAGCGGGCAGCGCTGGCCGATCCAGAGCGCACCCCCTCAGCGCGGATGCTGGCGAAAATGCGCGCCAGTGGTGAAAACTTCTTCCGCTGCGCTCAGCAGTTGTCAGAACAGCATCGCCGTTTTTTCGAGTCGCCGCCACTGGCCGAAGAACGGACACAATTTTTCACCGAAGCGGCGAAACGGTCCTGGCGCGAACAGCGGGAACTCGAAGCGACAGACGATCTCTCTTTCGACGAGTTCCTGAATCGCTATTTCGCTCAGGAATGAGGGTGTTGCGGCTCAGTGCTTGAACAGCGCACGGATGGCCGATGACGTGGTGACTTTGCCCTCGCCGCGATAGGCCTCGTGATTGGCCTCAATATCGCTGAGTTTATAGAGGTAGTTCACCATCAGGCCCGCCGACTGGGCGATGCCGTTGGCCGATGTATCCGCCAGCCAATTCAGTCGTTCAATGCGTGAGCCATTGGAGAGGTGGAAGCGCGCCACCCGGTCCAGCACCGGGCCGCCATTGTGTTTTTCCTTGACCAGATAACGGGCGCACAGCCGTATCAACGGTTGCTTCAGCGCTTTGGCCAGTTCGGGCTTGTGTGTCCAGTCAGTTTGCAGCAGAGTTTTCAGCGAAACTGGCTCCTTGCCCGTCCCCGCCGCGCTGGCCAGCGCCTTGCGCTCGGCGGCGGTCAGCCACTCAGCTTCCACATCTTCCCCAGCCTTGGACTCGTTCAATTTGCGATCTAGCCACTGGCGGAAACCGGGAATCGGCGACAGGGTAGCAAACGTCTTGAGATTCTTGAATTCGCCCGCCAGTTCATCGACTACCCGTTTGATGAGGAAATTGCCGAAGCTGATACCGCTCAGGCCGTCATGGGCATTGGAAATCGAATAGAAAATCGCGGTATCCGCGGCATGGGGATCGATCACTGGCGCGGATTCATCCAGCAGGGTCTGCACATTGTCGGCGATGCCATGAACCAGCGCCACCTGGACGATGATCAACGGTTCATTGGCCATACGCGGGTGAAAGAATGCGAAGCAGCGCCGATCGGGACTGAGCCGATTTTTCAAATCGTCCCAACTGCGAATGGGATGTACGGCTTCATAGGCAATCATTTTTTCCAGCAGGGAAGCGGGCGAATCCCAGGTAATGCGCCGCAGTTCCAGAAAACCGACATCGAACCAGGAAGCAAGGAGCGACAGTAAATCCCGCTCCAGCGGAATTAACGTCGGATCATCCTTGCTCCAGCCCAGGAGTTCTTCGCGCAAATCTACCAGGAACAGGAAGCCTTCGGGCAGAGCGTTCAGTTGCGTCAGCAGACGCAGGCGCGGCGGTTGCAGGGCTTGACGCAACGCCCGCTCGGCCTTGGCGCGTTCCCTGGGATCATCACCGGCTTTTTGCAAGGCTACTGCCGCCTGATCCACTGCTTTGCGGTCGATGTCGAATTCGCTGGCCAGGATTTGCAGAAATCGTTGGCGACCTTGAGCATTCAGCGACAGGTAAATACGCCCCAGGCTGGCGGCGCGGGCGCGAGCCGAGACCTCGCCACCGCGCGCTTCCAGACAATCCCGCATCTGGATTTTCAGAGCTTCCGCATCTTTGTCGGGAAGGTGAGGACTCGGGGCCGCGGAAAACAGCCCTTCCCGCCAGTCAGCCATATCGCGCCACGCCTCGCGGAGGTTGTGCATGGTGCGGTCCAGCAGATTGGCACGGGAGATTTCAGACTCGCGGATCATAAGTTCAGTCATGACGGAAGTGCCTAAAGGTTCAGGGTCTGCCGTAAGGGATTCAGGGTTTTTAGTACAAAGATGGGATTCCATCCACTAAACCTGGCTGGCTATCGCTGCAACGCGATTTCTCCCAGTCCAGGGTTTGTGTTTCCAGTTCGCCGATCCGGCTCATCTTGGGGTTTCATCTGTTTGCCGACCTGAGCGAATAATGGCTATTGGCGAATGATCAGCTTGGTTCCCACGCCGGAGCGTGGAAATCAAGCAACAATAATATGGCGGTTAAAACTGCTCTTCAGTCAACGCCATAATGGAAACACCGCCATGCTGCACCGAACGCAACAGCGCGCCGGCCTTGGGCAGAATGTGTTCGGCGTAGAAGCGAGCGGTAATCAGCTTGGCTTCATGGAACACCGGATCCTCGCCGGACGCCAGTTTGCTTTGTGCTACTTGGGCAGCGCGGGCCATCTGCCAGCCGCCGCAAACGTAGCCGGTGAGCATCATATAGTCGACGGATACCGCCATCACGGCATTGGGATCACGGCAGGCCAGAATCCAGTCGGTCGCCGCCGCCAGCGCCTGAATGCCCTCGCCCAGCGCAGCGCGAATAGTCGCCAGGTCATCGCCCGGCGCTGCAGCGAGATCCGCCATGGTTGCCTCCATCTCAGCGAGCAGCGCCTGCATCGTTGCGCCCTGATCCATACTGAGTTTGCGGCCCGCCAAGTCGGCGGCCTGAATACCGGTCGTGCCTTCGTAAATGGTGGTGATCCGGGAATCGCGCAGATGCTGGCAGGCGCCGGTTTCCTCGATGAAGCCCATGCCGCCGTGCACCTGGACGCCCAGTGAAGCGACTTCGATGCCCAGTTCAGTCGACCAGCCCTTGATGACCGGGATCAGCAAGTCCACCCGTGCCTGCTGGGTCTTGCGCACGGCGGGATCGGGATGATGACGGGCCAGGTCCATATGCTTGGCGGTGACATAGGCCAGTGCGCGCATGGCCTCGTTCTGCGCCTTCATGGTCATCAACATCCGCCGCACGTCGGGATGATGGATGATCGTCACCCGGTCGCCGCTCTTCACCCCAACGGGCCGCCCCTGCACCCGGTCCTTGGCGTATTCGCGGGCGGCCTGATAGGCGCGTTCGCCAATCGCCAGCCCCTGCACGCCGACCTTGAAGCGGGCTTCGTTCATCATGATGAACATGTAAGCCAGCCCTTTGTTTTCCTGGCCCACCAGATAGCCGATGGCTCCCTCCTGATCGCCGAAGGCCATCACGCAGGTCGGGCTGGCGTGGATGCCCAGCTTGTGTTCGACCGACACGGCGTGCACGTCATTGCGCGCGCCCAGCGAACCGTCCGAGTTGACCAGGAACTTGGGAACGATGAACAGCGAAATGCCCTTGACGCCTTCCGGAGCGTCCGGGGTGCGCGCCAGCACCAGATGAATGGTGTTGGCCGTCATGTTGTGTTCGCCCCAGGTGATAAAAATCTTCTGGCCGAAGATACGATAGTGATCGCCCTCCGGGACCGCGCGGGTGCGCACAGCGGACAGATCAGAGCCGGCCTGCGATTCGGTCAGATTCATGGTGCCGGTCCATTCACCGCTTACCATCTTGGGCAGATACAGCGCCTTTTGCGCGTCCGAACCGACGTGGCGGATGGCTTCAATCGCGCCGGCGGTCAGCAGCGGGCACAACGCAAAGGACATATTGGCGGAATTCCACATTTCCTGAGTCGCAGTGTTGATTAATTCCGGCAAGCCCTGGCCGCCGTGTTCAGTCGGGCTGCCGATGCCGTTCCAGCCACCCTCGATGAACTTCTGATACGCCTCGGCGAAACCATCGGCAGGAATGACGCCCTGTTCGGGATGCACATGGGTGCCCAGAATGTCGCCGAAGTGGTTGAGCGGGGCCAGCGCCTCGGCGGCCAGCTTGGCGGCTTCCTCCAGCACGGCCTCGACCAGTTCCGGTCCGGCTTCCTGCTCGGCGAAGGCCGGAAGCACGGCGACCTCGGCAAAGCCGGCCAATTCATTGATAACAAACTGCATGTCGCGGGTTGGAGCGAAATAGGCAGTCATGGACGCCTCCTTAATTCGGGATTCGGGATTCGGGATTTGCGCGGCAAACCCGCTCCCGGCGTTAGGCAGCCGGGAAGAGGGCCACGGAAAAGGCGGGGGTTAGCCAGCCGCTTTCAGCTTATCCAGTTCGTTGGACAGTTCGGGGACAGCGACGAACAGATCAGCGACCAGGCCATAATCAGCGACCTGGAAGATCGGCGCTTCCTCGTCCTTGTTGATGGCGACGATTACCTTGCTGTCTTTCATTCCGGCCAAATGCTGGATTGCGCCCGAAATACCGACGGCAATGTACATTTCCGGGGCGACCACCTTGCCGGTTTGACCCACCTGATAGTCGTTGGGAACGAAGCCGGCGTCCACCGCCGCACGGGATGCGCCGACCGCGGCGTTCAGCTTGTCAGCCACGTCTTCCAACAACTTGAAATTATCGCCGTTGCCCATGCCGCGCCCGCCGGAAATGATGATGCGGGCTGCAGTCAGCTCTGGCCGGTCGGACTTGGTTAACTGCTGGCTGACAAAGCGGGATATGCCCGCATCCGCCGCTGGAGTGACGGTTTCAACCGAGGCGGAGCCACCGGTCGCCGCCGCCGCCGGGAACGCGGTGCCGCGCACGGTCAGCACCTTAACCGCATCCTTGGACTGGACGGTGGCCAACACATTGCCGGCGTAAATCGGCCGGACGAAGGTGTCAGCGCTCTCAATCTTGATGACTTCGGAAACTTGCGCGACGTCCAGCAACGCGGCAACCCGTGGCAGCGTATTTTTGCCCGCGGCGGTCGCCGGAGCAAGGATATGACTGTAACCGCCCGCTAACCCGACCACCAGCGCGGCCAGGTTTTCCGCCAGTTGGTTAGCGTAATGCGGAGCGTCGGCAACCAGCACTTTTTTAACGCCAGCCACTTGAGCTGCGGCTTGGACGACCGCGCCGCAACTGTGGCCAGCGACCAGCACCTGGACGTCATCGCCCAGTTGCGCCGCAGCGGTGATGGTGTTCAGGGTCGCCGCCTTGAGGACGGCGTTGTCGTGTTCGGCAATAACCAAAATGCTCATGTTCGGACCCCGGAGGCGTTAGATGACGTGGGCTTCTTTGTGCAGTTTGTCGACCAGGGCGGCAACGGTATCGACCTTGATGCCGGCCTGGCGCTTGGGTGGTTCCTGCACCTTCAAGGTGACTAGGCGCGGTGTTACATCCACGCCGAGATCGGCGGGTTTCAGCACGTCCAGCGGCTTCTTCTTGGCCTTCATGATGTTGGGCAGCTTGACGAAGCGCGGCTCATTCAGCCGCAAGTCCGTGGTGACCAGCGCGGGCAGTTGCAGCGCGACGGTTTCCAAACCGCCATCGACTTCACGGGTGACGGTCACTGTCCCGTCGCCCAGTTCGACCTTGGAGGCGAAAGCGCCCTGCGCCCAGCCCAGCAACGCCGCCAACATTTGACCGGTTTGATTGGCGTCATCATCAATGGCCTGCTTGCCGAGAATGATCAAATCCGGCTTTTCCTTCTCGACCACGGCCTTAAGCAGCTTGGCGACCGCCAGCGGTTGCAGTTCGATATCGGTTTCCACCAGAATGCCCCGGTCAGCGCCCATAGCCAGCGCGGTGCGAATCGTGTCCTGACAGGCGGCGACGCCCAGCGAAACCGCCACGATTTCCTTGGCTTGGCCGGCTTCCTGCAAACGCACCGCTTCTTCCACGGCGATCTCATCAAAGGGATTCATGGACATCTTGACGTTAGCGGTTTCTACGCCAGAACCGTCCGCCTTGGCCCGAACCTTGACGTTGTAATCGACGACCCGTTTTACGGCGACTAAAATTTTCATTGTTGACCTTCGTCTAGGGTTGCGCGTGATGATGGAATGAACCCAGGAGGGGATAAAACCTTGCCAAGTTATGGTATTTAGTCCCCCCGGGGGATGCAATGCATTTATTGGTTAAGAAGCGACCCGGTCGTGTAGTATGCGTCGCTGCGTTTCTTACCCTATTGAACACTTATCCAGTGGAGACAGACATGTATTCCAACCATGAAGGCTATAACGACAGTATCCATGGTTATTATCTGGAAGACTTGAAGGTCGGTATGAGCGCCTCGCACGCCAAGACCGTCACTGAAACCGACGTCGTGATGTTTGCCGGATTAACGGGCGACAATAACCCGGTGCATTGCAATGAAGTCTTCGCGGCGCAGACGCAATTCAAGAGCCGCATCGTGCATGGGATGTTCTGCGCCGGGCTGATTTCCTGCGTCGCCGGCACCCGTCTGCCCGGTCCCGGCTGTGTCTACGTCGATCAGCAACTGCGCTTTAAGGCACCGGTGCGGATCGGCGACACCGTCACCGCGCTATGCACCATCCAGGAGATTATCCCGGAGCGTCGGCGGGTCATCATGAATACCATTTGCACAGTGGGCGACAAGGTCGTCGTCGAAGGAACCGCCATTTTTATGGTCAGCCGGCGAGCCAAAGCTTAGCTCACTCCTCCATGACCACCCGAAACCCGGTCAGCGCGTCGCGGTCGCCGGGTTTCCGGGGCAGCCGTTTCGCCGAACGCAGTTCGCCCGGCCCATTATTCCAGGATCCACCCCGCGTGACTCGCTGACCCTCGTTAATCCGTTTGGCTGAACAGCGCTGTTCCTCGCCGCCGTAGTTCGACTGATATTCCGAACAGGTCCATTCCCAGACGTTCCCCGCCATGTCATACAGGCCCAGCATGTTGGGCCGATAAGTTCCCACCGTCGCAGTCACGGATTGACCGTCGTCCAGATTGCCAACGGATGCACCGGTAGGGTCATTGCGGTCGGAAAAGTTGGCGTAGCGGGGATCGATGTCGTTGCCCCAGTAATAGCGGGTCGCAACGCCGGCGCGGGCGGCGTATTCCCATTCGGCTTCTGTCGGCAGGCGGAAACGCTTGCCGGAACCCGTTTCCCAGGCTAACCACTCGACGAAGGCTTGGGCATCATCCCAGCTCAGGTTGACTGCGGGTTGGGTGTCTCCGTTCAGGGAGCGCCCCTGGGAGGAACCGCTATTATGCATGGGTTTGAAGCGCCCGAACTGATTGTTGGTCACCTCGGTTTTGCCGATCCAGAAACCTTTGACGCAGGCCTGATGGATAGATTCGTCGCTGCTGCGATCCCGTTCGGTGAGCGGACTGCCCATATTAAAACACCCGCCTTCAACCCAATTCAATTCCAGGCCGGTGATAGGATTGGTGTAGGTTTTGACCATAGCGCCAGGGTTTTGGGCAGCGAACAGTTCGGTGCGGGCCGCGATCAGCGCTGGATGCTGGGGATTGATCGCTGCCGCCCGATCCAAATAGAGACCAGCCCGATCCCATGCACGGTCGGCTATGGCCTTGCGGGCCTGTTCGAGGTGTTTAGCGAATTCCGCCTCTCGCTCGCGGGTTTCTGCCTGAGCGCGTTGGGCCGCTTCTTCCTCCTGCTGGCGCTGCAAAGCGGCAGCTTCACGCTGGCGCTGCTCCTGGAGGGTGTGATAGTACTCGTAGGAGAGCAGGCCGATGCCTGACAGTCCTGAAACGGCGAAAACCGCCAGTAGCACTCGCGTCCAGTGGACTGGTTGGGAACCGGTGACCGGTTCAACCGGTTCCAGTGCGCCCTCTGAGCTGTTTCGCGTGGACGATGGGGCGTCAGTTTTTTCGAAACGGGTCAGCGTTTGGGGGGACGAACGCGATTCCGTGAGCAGGGCCCGTTTGGACGAAGCTTTCTTCAGGTGTTCCAGCACCGATTGCGGTGACCGTTTAAGCAGGGGTTCCGATTCTACCGGCGGTGAGGTCTGCGCCGTCAAATCCACCGAGGGAACGCCGTCAGCGGAAGTCAGATCGACCGACGGCGGACTCTCGTCCAAATGTTCCCAGATACTTTCCAGCATCGGCAGGGATAGATCAGCATCGGTGATCTGAAGCGGCGATGGCGCTCCACGATCAGCCGCACTCGCCGGCGATACACGCGGCTCGATACGATCCAGCGTCCAGCCAGGCACATTGTGTTGAGAAGGCGAAGACGAGAATTCACGCCCGCGAGGCACCTCAGTGGGCATGGCGGAGGGAATCGGCGATCGTTGTTGCGGGTCCGAGCGCGGAGGAATCGGTTTGAAGCGCAGTGAGGGAGTGGCCGACGGCAGATCCAGCAGGCTATCATGGATTGGGGGGACTTGGGAAAAATCGGCATGATCGTTGGATCGATCAGCAGCCTGCAACGCCTGCCGCATGGCAGCCACGCTTTGAAAGCGCTCCTCGGGACGAACCGCTAATGCCTGATCGACCACTTGCAACAGTCCACGCGAATACAGGCCCGCACCCACTTCCATAGCAGGTTGGACGGGATCCTTGAGTACCCGGCCCGGCGCTTCGATGGGCGGCGCCCCGGTGATACACCGGTACATGACAGCACCGAGGGCGTAGATATCCGTCCAGGGGCCATAATCCTCGCCGACCGTGACATATTGCTCAATCGGCGAGTAGCCGGGCGTGACGACACTGGTCACGCTGCGGGTGCGTCGGCCCAGCGCCTGCCGAGCTGCGCCGAAGTCGAGCAGCAGGATATGACCATCGTGGCTGCGGATATACAGGTTGCTCGGCTTCAAATCCCGATGCAGGTAGTTTTGACTGTGAACGGCTTCCAGCGCCGGCATCACATCGTCCAGCAGACGGCGCAGTTCGGGTTCAGGCAGGATGCCGCCCCGCTGCAACAAGGCACTTAGTGATTCGCCATCTTCATATTCCATGACAATGTAGGCGCTGCCGTTGGCCGTGAAGTAATCGCGTACCCGCACCACGCCAGGATGGTTGACCTGCACCAGAATCTTGGCCTCGTCCAGAAACCGTTCCAGCCCCCATTGATAACAGGGCGGCTCGCCCTGACGAGCCGGTATTTGACCCTGAGCATTGGCGCGGACCGTGATGTTATTGTGATCGCGGTACGCCCATTCAGCCGGAAAATATTCCTTAATGGCGACCTGGTTTTGCAGCGCTTCGTGGATAGCCCGATAGGTGATACCGAAACCGCCAGCGCCCAGCACCCCTTCGATTTGGTAACGATGCAGGTTATAGCCGGTGGGGAGCGCGTTGGTTTCCTCGGTCATCGGGCTACCCTTTGAGATGGTTGGTGCTGGCTGAATCGGAGGGGTGAGGAACTAGCGGGAGACACGGTTGAACAACGACGTAAAACCCGCCGACAGTCGACGCAACCAGGTCGCCGTTTCAGCCACATTATTGCCCGCCCGCAATAGCACCAGCGTGGTGTTGTCTGCGGTTGCGCCGCCGCGCCGCGCTGCTTCCTCGGCTAGCAGGCGAGCGGCGTCCGCAGGACCATGGTGCTGTGTTGCAGTCCAGAATTCGATTTCAGTCACATGCTCCCAGATGCCGTCCGAACACAGCGCCAGCAGATCGCCGGCTTGAACGGCAAAATCGCCCCGGTCCGCTTTAGGGGATTCCTCGCCGCCCAGGCAGCGATAGAGCCGGTTCTGCGCCGGATGCGTGGCCATCTGGGACTCGTTGATTTCGCCCAGATCCATGAGAAGTTGTACCGCTGAGTGGTCGCGGGTGCGCATTATTCGGCGGCCGCGCCGGAAGTGATACAGCCGGCTGTCGCCGACATTCAGCCAGTAGGCATGCGCCGCAGTGAGCCAGACCATCACCAGGGTGCTGCGGGCAGTTTCCGACTGCTGATTGATCGTTTCATGCATCTGCTGGCACAGCCCGTCGAGCGCGGCGAGTGGGTCAGATTGCAGGAGTTTCGGCGGGTTAAGAACAAAACTTCGGGCGGTGTCAATAACGATTTGCGCACCTAATGCGCCGTCCTGATGTCCACCCATGCCGTCGGCCACAATCGCCAGCAGTTCCTGCCGACTGGGGGACTGAAAAAGGCCCCAGCGATCCTGCTGTTCCCGGCGACCGCCCGGATGGCTGCTGGCGCCCTGTTCCCAGGGGATGGAGGCGTTGGATTCGTGGCGCGTCACTGCAGAGCCTCTGCCAGAGGACTGGGCGCAGCGTAGATCGACGTGGATGTCCAAAGTTTGACCATGTGTGCGGTTCTGGCTGAACGGTCCGGGATTGTTGAAGAATGCGTGGATAGTTTACCCGAATTGCGCGAAAAGCCCCGCACTGATGATCTTCAATAAAACAATCCGGTTTATGAGTCAGGCTCTTAAAAAACGGTATAAATTAGCCAGTTCAAAGCAGCTCGGATTAAATCGCTTGAAGATCAACAGGCTGGGGAAGATGTTAAAGCAATTTGAGTACTTCCTCGGCGTGGTTGGCGCAGTCGGGTTTGTCGATGATATGGGCGATATGGCCGCTTTCATCGATAATGAAGGTGATGCGATTGGCGACTCCGAACAAGCTCATTGCGGTCCCCATCAGTCCGCCGCTGCCTATGGCCCCGTAGGCACGGCTGACGGCGCCGTCAGTATCGGCGACCAGGGGAAAACTGAGATTATATTTTTCCGTGAACCGCTGGTGGGATGCGGCGTCTTGCGTGGAAACGCCGAGAATGGCTGCATCCCTGGCCTGAATTTCCTGATTATGGTCGCGCAGCGAACAGGCTTGTTTGGTGCAGCCTGGGGTGTCGTCCATCGGGTAGAAGTACAGCACCAGTTTTCGTCCGAAGTAATCGGACAATTTAATGGGGCTGCCATCGGTAGCTGTCGCGGTGAACTGGGGGGCAGGATCGCCAATTTTCAGTTTCATTGTTCTACTCTCACGGGTGGTTTCAGTAAGGATTTCCAAGTCCATGGGTTGGCAGTTCCAGAATGCGGATTTTCTGGAGCCGCGCAGCAGGGGTTCCATTCGTTCAGCGGGCTTTTCCTGCCGGTTTCTTTGACCGGTCGATGGGGAAAAGCTCCCGGATTGTGCGCCGCCTGACACAAAAAGACGGGGCCGGAAGTCGGCAAATTACCGTTACCAGTAAATCCCCCGAGTAAACTGCGCAAAGGAAATCTGCTCCAGCGAAGGTTCCTGGGCGTCAGTTAACGGTCCTTTAGCCGCCGTTGACTCGGGGAACAGCCGGAATGCGGTATTCATGATGACGGCATACAGTTTGGGTGCGACCGCGTGCAGCACCTGGGCGAAGACGCCGACCCGGGTGGCGATGCGTTCCGGCCGGGAAATGATGGCCTGGACAATCAGATCAGCCGCTTCCTCGGGACTGAGCGTTGGGATGTGCTGATAGATCTTGGTCGGGGCGATCATCGGCGTGCGCACCAGGGGCATGTTGATCGTGGTGAATTCGATGCCGCTGTCGGCGAATTCCGCGCCCGCGCAGCGCGAGAACGCATCGAGTGCCGCTTTGGAAGCGACGTAAGCTGAAAAGCGCGGCGCGTTGCTCAACACGCCAATCGAGGAAATGTTGATCACATGGCCGCGTTTTTTGGCCAGCATGGTCGGGATGAAGCCCATGATCAGCCGCAGCGCGCCGAAGTAGTTGAGCTGCATGGTGCGCTCGTAATCGTGAAAGCGATCCAGCGAGTTTTCAATGGCCCGACGGATCGAGCGCCCGGCATTGTTAACCAGGATGTCCACCCCGCCGTGATCATTCAACACCTGCTGCACCAGCGTGTCGCAGGAGGCGATGTCGGCCACATCCACCGTGTAGATGAACGCCGCACCGCCGCGTTCCTGGATTTCCCGTTGTGTTTCGAGCAAATTCTCTTCAGTGCGGGCCACGATGAGGGTCTTGGCGCCGGCCTCGGCGATTTTGATCGCAGCAGCTTTGCCAATACCAGAGGAAGCGCCGGTGATCAGCACCACCTTGTTTTTCACTGCCCCGTTCAGGCTGCGGTCGACGAACAGGTCGGGATCAAGATGACGCTCCCAGTGATCCCACAGCTTCCAGGCGTAGGTTTCCAGCGGCGGCACGGCGATATCAGTACCCTTCAGTGCTTTCAGAGTCTCGCGGCAGTCAAAGCGGGTCGGGTAGTTGATCAATCCCATGACGTCCGCCGGGATGCCAAGGTCCTTGAGAATCTGGTCCTGGATGCGCCGCACCGGCTTCAATTGCGCCAACCCGGCCTTGATGATCTGCGGCACGAACGCGAACATCAGGGCGTTGACCCGCAGAGTCATTTCCGGCGCATGTCCCGCACGGGCGAACAGGTTGAGAATGTCACCGACCCGGTGTGGCTTGGGATCAACCAGATGGAAGCACTGGCCGTCCAGATCGGGTTGATGGGCGATATGATCCATGGCGTCAACGATAAAGTTGACCGGTACCAGATTCAGCCGGCCGCCTTCCAGGCCGATCATCGGCATCCAGGGCGGCAGCAGGTTGCGTACTTTCTGAATCAGCTTGAAGAAATAGTAGGGACCGTCGATTTTATCCATTTCGCCGGTGCGCGAATCGCCGACCACAATGCCCGGCCGGTAGACCCGCCAAGGGCGTGAGCATTCGCGGCGGACGATACCTTCCGATTCGTGCTTGGTGCGATAGTAGGGATTGCCAAGTTCCTCGGCCTCTTCGAACATGTCCTCGCGGAACACGCCTTCGTACAGGCCGGCGGCAGCAATGGAACTGGTCAGATGAAAACAGCCTGCTTCAATCGCCTCAGCGAAGGCGACGACGTTGCGGGTACCCTGGATGTTGACCTTTTCCTGGACCTCGGCGCTGGCCTTGAAATCGTAGATAGCCGCCAGGTGGAACAGGTGATCGACGCCGCCCTTGAGTCGGGCGAGATCGCTGTCTGACACGCCAAGACAGGGCTGGGTCAGGTCGCCGACGATGGGTACGGTGCGGTCGGCGTGCTGGCCCCAGCGCTGGCGCAGGACCTCCACCATGGGCAACTCCCGCTCCAGAATCAGATAATAAACGGTGCCGTCCTGACGTTGCAGCAGCTTTTCAACCAGACGGCGGCCGATGAACCCGGAAGCGCCGGTGATGAAGTAATTCATAATCGTTAGGCTCCACGTTGAGTGGTATTTTAGTGATAACAACTCATGATTATAGATTTCGGAATGCCGAAAATCATTGGTTTATTGGTAATGACGCACGGAGGGAAATAGTCAATGAGTGGCGGACAATGGTTCATGCTCATCGTCGCCGTCGCCCTAGCGTCGAGCCTGGCGACGCTGGCGCTGGGTTGGCTGGCGTTCCAGTGGTGGGTTCGTCCACAACTGGAAGCGCAGTGGGCGGCGTTTGCCGATGTGCTGGAAAAGCGGGTGAAGGCCGGAGCAGGAGCGGCGGGGCAGGAATTGCTGGAGCCGTTGCGTACCCAGGTTCGCTGCGGGGTAGAGGATGCCGCTGGTGAGCTGCTACCCCGGATTCGGGCGGAGCTGACAACGGGATTTCGGGAAGCAGCGACGGAAAATTTGCCGGCGTTCCGGGAAGAAGTGCGGAAGGGGTTTACCGACGCGCTGGGTTCGCTGAACGCCGGTGATTTACTGGATCGAACCGCCCGGAAGGTGGTTCGCACCGGCTCGTCGCTGGTTGAGAGTGGGCTGAATCTGCTGCGACTGCGCCCGGAGGATCAGGAACCACCGCTGCGTTAATGGCGCTCTCCTGAAGACTTGTACCCGAACCGTTCTCGGTAGACGGATCAGGAACCACCGCTGCGTTAATGGCGCTCTCCCCCTTGCGGGAGAGGGCTGGGGGCAGGATTAGGCGTTTTTAAGCGATTCGACCAGATCGACGTACTGCTGCATGGCCTCTTCCTTGGGCGTACCCTTCAGCTTGGCCCAGGCGTCATACTTGGCGCGGCCCACCAGATCAGTGAAGCCGGGACGCTTGCCTTCGACATCACCGCTCGACCCCTGCTTGAAGGAGGCATACAGCTTGAGCAGAGTGTCGTTATCGGGGCGCTGGCTGAGTTTTTTGCTGTCTTCAGCGGCTGTTTGGAAACGGGCGGCAAGATCGGACATGTTTCGAAGCTCTCAAGTTGGCGTTTTTCGTGAAGTCGGCAATGATTATAACCAACATAACGGAACCTGCCGAACCACGGATTGCATGTAGTGGCTAAGCCACTGTTCAGCAAAAGACCCCGGCCAATTTGTCAAAGTTCCTTGTAATCCGCCTGCTTAGAATGCAGGGTCATCCGGTGGCCGCATTGCATTCATCGAGTTCTCAATGATTCTGGATTTCTTTATGCCCAAGAAAAAAGACAGCGAGCGCATCTCAGGGATTGATACCGCCTGGTTGCGCATGGAGCGGCCTACCAACCTAATGATGATCACCGGAGTGATGATCTTTGCCGGACGGCTGAACTATGACCGGTTGCGGGAGGTGATCGAAACCCGTTTTCTCAAATACCGGCGATTCACGCAACTCGCGGTCCAGAAAGCCGGTGGCGCTTTTTGGGAGAGCGATCCCTACTTCGACATCAGCCGGCATGTCTTGCGCACCGCGCTGCCGGGCCGCGCCGACAAGGCGGAATTGCAACATCTGGCCAGCGACCTGATGAGTACCCCGCTGGATTTTTCCAAGCCGCTGTGGCAGTTCCATCTGGTAGAGGACTATCAGGGTGGCAGTGCCGTCATTTTGCGCATCCATCACTGTTACGCTGACGGCATCGCCCTGATTCACGTTCTGTTGTCGCTGACGGATCCTGAACCCCATGCGCTGCCCCTGATGCCCGACGAGGAAACGGAACACGCTGAGGAATCAGGTATTTTCCGGCGCTTCTTCGAACCGGTCGACAAGATGGTCAACACCACTCTCAAGCTGGGCCGGGAGCTGGTCGATGAAGGCGCTGATATCGTCCGGCATCCCGCCCACGCGCTCGACTACGCCCGTAATGGGGCACGACTGGCGGCAGAAATCGCCCGACTAGCGTTGATGAAAGACGATTCCAAAACCCGCTTCAAGGGTGATCTGGGCGTATCGAAGCGGGTGGCCTGGGCTGAGCCACTGGATTTGCACGAGGTCAAGGCGGTCGCCAGAGCGCTGGGCGGTTCGGTCAATGATGTCCTGCTGGCCGCCGTCGCGGGCGCGTTGCGCGACTATCTGATCGAGCGGGGCGATCCGGTTCCCCAGGACCTGCAAGTGCGCGCAGTGATTCCAGTCAATTTGCGTCCGTTGGACAAGGCCGCCAATCTGGGCAATTTCTTCGGTCTGGTATTCCTGGCGCTGCCGGTGGGCATCGCCAATCCGCTGGAGCGGGTGTACGAAGTACGGCGGCGGATGAACGAGCTGAAGGAGTCCTACCAGCCCATTCTGGCGCTGGGCCTGCTCGGCACCGTCGGTATGGGACCCAATATATTGCAACAATCGTTGCTGGAGATTCTCAGCAATAAGGCGTCGGCGGTCATGACCAATGTCCCTGGCCCGCGCGAGGCGATCTATCTAGGCGGTGCGCACATTGCCGAGATGATGTTCTGGGTGCCGCAGTCCGGCCAGATTGGCATGGGCGTTAGCATTCTCAGTTATCAAAATCGGGTGCATTTCGGGATGGTGGCCGACCGGAAACTGGTTGATGATCCGGAGGCGGTAGTCAGCCGGTTCGCCGGCGAATTCGACAAACTGCTGTTTATTACCCTGATGAGTCCCTGGGATGAAGAGCTGGATGCCCGTCAGGTCGAACAGTCTATCAAGATGCTGGCTGGGCCGGACCGCCGATCGCAATCCCCCCGTTAGGGTGTTCATTCTAATTTTTGTTGCCAGAATGAACGTCGATATGGAACCAGTGCCGAGCCTCCTCCCATTGAAGGAACAGTGACGCTATGACGACCGATACCGCCTGGGAATGGGCCGACTGGGGCGATGTGACTTGGGCGCGGATGGATACGCCCACGCAACCGATGGTGGTCACCATCATGTTACTGTTGGCGACACCGCTGGATAAGGAAGGGCTGAAAGCGACTTTACAGAATCGGTTGCTGTCCTTCGCCCGGTTCCGACAACGGCTGGTCAAGCGGGGCATCCGTTATGCCTGGGTCGAAGATGCAACGTTCGATTTGAACCACCACCTCGAATGGCGACGACTGCCAGAGGCGGTCGATCAGCCGGCGCTGGAAGCGCTGGTCGGTGAAATCGCCAGTCAACCTCTCGATATGGGCCAGCCGTTATGGCGCTGCGTCGTAGTGGAGAATGCTGGCGCCGGGAGTGCTGTCGTGTTCCGGGTCCATCACTGCATCGCCGACGGTATCGCGCTGCTCCGGGTGTTTCTGGCGTTGGCGGATCGGGTGCCCTGTCTGGACGAAGCGAGCGCCGCGCTGGAAGAACGGCGGAAGCAGGCCCGGTTGGCGGCGAAAACCACCAAGGCAATCAAGCCGCCGCCCAGTGGGCTGGAGCGGGTACGGTGGGGGGCCGCGTTTGTGACAGCGCTGCTACGGCAAGCCGGGTTGCTACCGGATACACGCACCCTCCTGCGTGGGCCGTTGAACGGGCGCAAGCGCATGGCGTGGACGGCGCCGATTCCGTTGAGCGACATCGCCGATATTCGCCAGCGTTTGGGCGGACGGGTCAACGATGTAATGTTGACGGCAGTGGCTGGTGCCGTGGGGCGATATCTGCGAGCGCGCGGCGAGATGCGGCCTGGACTGACTGCGCGCTGGGTGGTGCCGGTCAATCTGCGGCCGTACCAGGAAGAGATTCAGTTGGGCAATGAATTTGCCGTGATTTTTCTGAATTTGCCGCTGGACATTCCCGATCCCGTCACGCGACTGGCGGCGGTGCGGGCGCGCATGGAGCGGGTCAAGACCTCGCCGGAAGCCGTCGCGAACCGGACGCTGATTCGCTTGGTCGGCCACCTGCCCGACCGACTGGAACGCTGGATTATTCGGCTGTTCGGGACCAAGGCGACCGCCGTGCTGACCAATGTGCCAGGCCCGGAGGAGACGCTGTATCTGGCGGGCGCTCCGGTCGCACGCGGGTTGGCCTGGGTGCCGCAAATCACCGGGATCGGTGTGGGATTTTGCGTATTGAGCTATGTCGGGGCCATCACCGTTGGAGTGACGACCGATAGCGGGATCGTCGCCGAACCGGGGGAATTGGTGGCTGGATTTGAGGCGGAAATCGCGGAACTGGCGAGCCGGGTACGTTAGTGAGCGATGGCATTACCCCTAATCATTGACCCGAAATATTAACGGAGGCCACATGCTCGTCACTCAGCCGGAAAGCATTCAGCGTCAAGCCCGCGGTCCCCGCATCGGTTTGGCGGTCGCCGGCGGCGGGCCGGTGGGACTGATCTACGAAGTAGGTGCTTTGCGCGCACTTGATGAGGCGCTGGAAGGCATCGACTTCAACGACCTCGACGTTTATGTTGGAGTCAGCGCCGGCGCGGTAGTCGCAGCGCTGCTGGCCAACCAGATGAAAACCGGACAAATCTGCCATACGTTCATCAGCAACGAATCGGAAGAGCACCCGCTCGATCCGCAGATTTTCCTGACGCCAGCCTTTGGCGAATATTGGCGGCGGTTGTTGTCGGTGCCGAAACTGTTGTGGGAGTCCTGCAGGCGCTATCTGCAAAATCCCCTGGATTCGAGCTTCCTGCAATCGTTAACCCGATTAGGGCAAGCGCTGCCCTCTGGCGTTTTCGACAACGAGCCGATTTACGAATACCTGTCCCGGATGTGGAGCGCGCCGGGCCGCAGCGACGATTTCCGCCAGTTGCCGAATAAGCTGTATGTGGTGGCAGTCGATCTGGATACCGGCGAATCGGTGAAATTTGGCGCGCCGGGTTATGACCGGGTGCGGATTTCCCGGGCGGTGCAGGCCAGCACGGCGTTGCCGGGTCTTTATCCACCGGTGAAGATCGACGGGCGCTATTTTGTGGACGGCGCTCTGCGCAAAACCATGCACGCCTCGGTCGCCTTGCAGGAGGGCCTCGATCTGCTGTTCTGCCTCAATCCGCTGGTGCCGTTCGATGCCCGCCTGGCGGCAGCAGCGGGTCGGCCAACGCAGGTCGGACGCCTGGTGGAAGGGGGGCTGCCGGCGGTACTGTCCCAGACCTTCCGCGCGTTGATCCATTCGCGGTTGCAGGTGGGAATGGAGAAGTACAATACCGAGTTCGAGCATTCCGACGTCATCCTGTTCGAGCCGAACCGCGACGACGCCAAGATGTTTTTTACCAATGTATTCAGCTTTTCCGGTCGGCGCTGGGTGTGTGAACACGCTTATCAGACCACCCGTCAGGATTTGCTGGCCCGGCGTGCGGAACTGGAGCCGATTTTGGCCCGGCATGGCATCCGTATGCGGCTGGATGTGCTGGAAGATCGCGACCGGCACTATTACAGCAGCTTGCGCAACCAGCGGGGGTTGGTGGCTCCGACCCCCTATCGTGGACGGCTGGTGCGGGAATTGAGCGCGACGCTGGATCGGCTGGAGGAGATCACTTCAGGTACTCGCGGCTGATTTGCTGGAGTAGTTCCCGGGCTTCGCCTTTCAAAAATGGCGCAACCAGCGACAAGACTTGATAAACGCCCAGCGCCAGGTGATCGCTGTCGTTGCGCGGGTTAGCAGCACTGGCGCGGATGCTCTGGAAATTTAGCCAATAGGTCGCGATCACCGCGATATTGCGAGCAAGCGCGGCGATGTCATCGTGCGTAGCGTTCATAATGCCGGCCTCGGCTAAGCCCGTGCAAATTGCGGTGGCGGTGTTCACTTTGCGCTCGATAATGCGTCGAAAGTGGGTACGCAGCTTCTTGTTGCGACTCAAGATATTATCGAGGTCGCGGTAGAAGAACCGGTATTCCCAGATATTCTCAAAGGCCAGGTGCAGATAAAGCCACATATCTTCCATGTTGGGCACCCGCCGCTCCGGGACTTGGAGAGCTGCGTCCATCTGTCGCTCGAACTGCTGGAACAACAGCCAGATGATATCGTCCTTGTTACGGAAGTGGTAGTACAGATTACCCGGACTAATGTCCAATTCATCGGCGATATGGTTGGTGGTAATGCGGGGTTCGCCGTGTTCATTGAACAGTTGCAGGCTGGTCTGCAAAATGCGGTCGCGGGTTTTCATGGGCGCAGGTTCGGAAGGAGGCATCGGCGGATGGATCGGTAATGGGCTTACCCCAAGTGTGGTTGAAGCGGGGCGTTTTTCCAGTGAGAAGCCGGCCCGGCTAAGAAAACAAATTCACAGGAGGAGAAAAAGGTGGAAAAGATCTGGCTGAAAGAATACCCGGCGGGAGTCCCGACTGAGATCGACCTGAACGAGTTTGCCTCGCTTAAGGACATTCTGGAAAAGAGTTGCCAGCGATTCGCTGATTTGCCAGCTTATTCTAATATGGGCGTGACCTTGCGCTATCGGGACATTGACCGGCTCAGCCGCGATTTTGGTGCCTGGCTGCAAGCGCAGGGGCTGGCGAAAGGCGACCGGGTGGCCATCATGATGCCCAACGCGCTGCAATATCCGGTCGCGCTGTTCGGCGCATTGCGGGCCGGCTTGACCGTGGTGAACGTCAACCCGCTATACACGCCGCGCGAACTGGAGCATCAATTGATCGACTCCGGGGCGACGGCCATCGTCATCATCGAAAACTTCGCCCATACCCTGCAAGAAGTCCTGGCGAAAACCCCGGTCAAAATGGTGATTACGACTGAATTGGGCGATCTGTTCCCGTTCCCCAAGCGGTTGCTGGTCAATTTCGTCGTTAAGTACGTCAAAAAGATGGTGCCGGCCTGGAACATTCCCGGCGCGATCCCGTTCCGGCGAGTGCTGAGCGAGGGCGCGAGGAAGACGCTGAACAATGTGCCGCTCAACCACGATGATCTAGCGTTTCTGCAATATACCGGCGGCACCACCGGCGTCTCCAAGGGCGCGATGTTGACCCATGGCAATATGGTAGCGAATCTGCAACAAGCTTCGGCCTGGCTACAGCCGTTCTCCAAACCCGCTGAAGAGACCATCATCACCGCCCTGCCGCTGTACCATATCTTCTCGCTGACCGCCAACTGCCTGACTTTTATGAAAGTCGGCGGCCACAATATCTTGATCACCAATCCCCGCGACATGCCCGGCTTCGTCAAGGAACTGGGCAAAGTCAAGTTCACGGCCATTACCGGGGTGAACACGCTGTTCAATGGCCTGCTGCACACACCCGGTTTTGACCGGTTGAATTTCAGCACGTTAAAAATCAGTCTGGGCGGCGGTATGGCGGTGCAGCGGGCGGTCGCCGAGCGCTGGAAGCAATTAACGGGGATACCGCTCATCGAGGCTTATGGTCTGACCGAAACTTCGCCGGCGGCCTGCATCAACCCGCTAACCTTGCCCGAGTACAACGGCAGCATCGGTCTGCCGCTGCCGTCTACCGAATTATCGATCCGTGACGATGAGGATCGGGAACGGGGCATCGGCGTGGACGAGGCGGGGGAGATTTGTCTGCGCGGCCCGCAGGTGATGCGCGGTTACTGGCAACGTCCCGAAGAAACCGCCAAGGTGATGACCGAGGATGGCTATCTGCGTACCGGTGACGTGGGTTACGTCGATGAGCGCGGCTATGTACGGATCGTCGACCGCAAGAAGGACATGATTCTGGTATCCGGGTTCAACGTCTATCCGAATGAGGTCGAAGATGTCGTCGTCCATCACCCCGGCGTGCTGGAGGCGGCGGCAGTGGGAGTGCCGGACGAGAAGTCGGGCGAGGCAGTCAAGATTGTAGTGGTCAAAAAAGATCCGGCGCTCACCGGTGAGGCGCTGATTGCCCACTGCCGCGAGCATCTGACCAGCTATAAAGTGCCGCGTCATGTCGAATTTCGCGACGAGCTGCCCAAGACCAATGTCGGCAAAATCCTGCGGCGGATGTTGCGCTAGGAGAATGTTTCCCCTCTCCCAACCACGGGAGAGGGGGATTTCAGGCCGCTGCCGCAGCCCGGTGGCTGACAGTCTTTTCCAACCAGCCAAGCATCTGGTCAGCGGCCTCGCGCCAGTTCATTTCCAGCATCATGGCGTGCGCCATGTTCGGAACGATATGAGCGTCGGTGCGGTAGAAGCGGGCCGTTTCCTGCACCATCGCTGGCGAAACGAATGCATCGTTTTGCGCCCCCATCACCAACAAGGGCAGCCACAACTGTCCTGGTTTCAGCCGCAGCGGATTGAACCACATCATATCCATCGCCACCATCTGCGATTCTGCCTGCACCAGATTGAAATATTCTTCCAGTTTCGCCCGTGGCGTATCCTTGGAGAACAGCAGTCGCTGCATCATCTCCACCGAGCCATAGCTGGGGCCGAGCATGGCGAACATCGCCATTTGCTGGAAGAGAATCGGATGCCGCATCGCCATGTGCAGATTGGTAGGTAACAGACCCTGTGGCGGCACTGAAGCCATCAAGACTATACCGGCGATCCCGGCGTGATCCTCCAAATACTTCTGGATCACCATCCCACCCATGGAATGACCGATGAGCAGCGGCGGACCAGGCATAGTCTCGACCGCTTTAGCGACATCGGCCACATAGTCCGCCAGCCGCCAACTGTGCAACCGGTGATGACCCTCGCTCAGTCCGTGGCCGCGCAGGCTGACGGCATGGGCTTCATAGCCCTGATGGGCGAAATAGGGCAGGAAATTCACATCCCAGAGGCGGGCATCCGAGAATGAACCGTGTACGAATAATAGCGGCGTCGGTTTAGGTGTGGCTTCGGGATAACGGCTGATCAGGTCCAGTTTCATAACGGCGGCGTCCGGTGTGGGGATAAATCATGCCCCATTCTAATGAATCGCCGCCGGCAATGCTTGGCAGGAATGGTTGCAGGGTCAGGTTTGAGTCAGGTTTGAGTCAGGTTGGCTATGGCCACATCAGGGAATGTTTGTGCAGGTACTGTTGCTCGGCCAGCAGGAGATTAAAGGGAATTTCCTGATGGACTTTCCTGGAAAAAGAGCGAAGGACGTTCCGGGATCGGATAGCGGATGCGGTGAAATTCGCGCCGTTCGGAATGAGTCAAGGTGAATATCCTGTACGTTGGTCTGGCAGAAACCAGTTTATAATAGTCAGCTTAATTCATGATCCAAGTCTTGAGGCCCTGCCCATGCGTATTGTTCAAGAAGCCCTGACCTTTGATGATGTCCTGCTGCTGCCCGCTTATTCTGAGGTGCTGCCCAAGGACGTCAGCCTCAAGACCCGGTTGACTCGCGCCATCACCTTGAACATTCCGCTGGTGTCAGCGGCCATGGACACGGTGACCGAGTCCCGACTGGCGATTGCCTTGGCACAGGAGGGCGGCATTGGCATTGTCCACAAGAATATGCCGGTTGAAAAGCAGGCCCAGCAAGTGCGCCGGGTCAAAAAGTACGAAAGCGGCGTGATCAGCGATCCGATTGTCACCCACCCCAGCGCCAGCATTCGTGACGTGCTGGCTCTGACCCGCGCTCATCATATTTCCGGAGTACCCGTAGTGGATGGCGAGGATCTGGTCGGCATTGTCACCAGTCGCGACCTGCGCTTCGAACACAAGATGGACGCCCCGGTCAGCGCGATCATGACACCCAAAGAGCGTCTGGTGACCGTGCGGGAAGGCGCCAGCCGTGAAGAAGTCGTCACTCTGCTGCATCGGCATCGCATTGAGAAAGTGCTGGTAGTCAACGACCGCTTTCAGTTGCGTGGCATGATTACCGTTAAGGATATTCAAAAATCCAGCGATTTCCCGTTGGCGTGCAAAGATGGGTGGGGCCGGTTACGGGTAGGTGCGGCGGTCGGCACCGGGGGCGACACGGAAGAACGAGTCGCAGCGCTGGTGGGCGCCGGGGTGGATGTTATTGTCGTAGACACGGCGCACGGCCATTCCCTCAACGTCCTCAACCGGGTGCGCTGGGTCAAAGCGCATTATCCCGAAGTGCAGGTCATCGGCGGCAACATCGCCACCGCCGCCGCCGCCCGCGATCTGGTGGAAGCCGGCGCCGATGCGGTCAAGGTCGGGATTGGGCCAGGGTCGATCTGCACCACCCGCATCATCGCCGGGGTCGGCGTCCCGCAGATCAGCGCGGTCGCCAACGTCGCTGAGGCGTTGCGCGATTGCGACGCGCCGGTTATTGCCGACGGTGGGGTTCGCTATTCCGGCGATCTGGCCAAGGCTGTGGTCGCTGGCGCTCATTCCGTGATGATCGGCAGCCTGTTTGCCGGCACCGAGGAAGCGCCCGGTGAGGTGGAGCTTTATCAGGGCCGTTCCTATAAATCCTATCGCGGCATGGGTTCCCTGGGGGCAATGACCCAGCAGCATGGCTCCAGTGACCGCTATTTCCAGGAAGGCAGCGCTGTAGAGAAGTTGGTGCCGGAAGGCATCGAGGGCCGGGTGCCTTACAAGGGCAGCGTGCTGGCGATTATCAATCAGCTCATGGGCGGGCTGCGCTCCAGCATGGGCTACGTCGGCTGCCAGGACATTTCTGAAATGCGGATTAAACCCGCCTTTACCCGGGTAACCAGCGCCGGGATGCGCGAAAGTCATGTCCACGACGTGACCATCACCAAGGAAGCGCCCAATTATCGGGTGGATTGAAGGATACTGGCTATGACCGCCCGCAACATTCATCTTGATCGCATTCTCATTCTGGATTTCGGCTCCCAATACACGCAATTGATTGCCCGCCGGGTGCGGGAAATCGGCGTCTACTGCGAGATTCATCCCTGGGACGCTGATTCGAACAACCTGCGCGCCTTTCATCCACAGGGGGTCATTCTGTCCGGCAGCCCGGAATCCACCACGGTGGCCAACGGACCGCGTCTGCCGCAGGTCATGTTCGAGCTGAACGTACCGTTGCTCGGTATCTGCTACGGCATGCAGACGTTGGCGATGCAGCTCGGCGGCCAGGTGGAATCTTCCGACCACCAGGAATTTGGTTACGCCCAGGTGCGCGCCCATGGTCACTCGACCTTACTGCGCGACATTGAGGATCACGCCAGCCCGGAAGGCTACGGCCTGCTCGATGTGTGGATGAGCCACGGTGACCGGGTGACGGCGCTGCCGCCCGGCTTCATCCGCATCGCCAGCACCGAAACCTGTCCCATCGCCGGCATGGCCAATGAAGAAAAACGCTGGTACGGGGTGCAATTCCATCCTGAAGTGACGCACACCCGCCAGGGTGAGCGCATCCTGCGCCGGTTCATGCTGGACATTTGCGGCTGTGAACCCTTGTGGACTACCGGCAATATCATCGAAGACAGCATTGCCGCCGTCCGCTCCCAGGTCGGCGATGATGAGGTGCTGCTGGGCCTGTCCGGCGGCGTGGATTCCTCAGTCGTAGCAGCCTTGCTGCACCGGGCGATTGGTGCGCAACTGACCTGCGTGTTCGTCGATACCGGCTTGCTGCGCCTGCATGAAGGTGATCAGGTGATGACCACCTTCGGTCAGCATCTGGGCGTGCGGGTGATCCGGGTCGATGCTGAGGAACGGTTTCTGCACGCCCTGGCCGGCGTCGTCGATCCCGAGCAAAAGCGCAAGATCATCGGCGGGCTGTTCGTAGCGATCTTCGAAGAAGAAGCCCAGAAACTGCGCAACGTCAAATGGCTGGCTCAGGGCACGATTTACCCCGACGTCATCGAGTCGGCAGGCGCGAAAACGGGTAAGGCTCATGTGATCAAGTCCCACCACAATGTTGGCGGTCTGCCGGCGGCGATGCGGCTGAAGCTGGTCGAACCGTTGCGAGAACTGTTCAAGGACGAGGTGCGCCGGCTGGGTGTGGAACTGGGCCTGCCTTTCGAGATGGTCTACCGTCATCCGTTCCCCGGTCCTGGCTTGGGCGTGCGGATTCTCGGCGAGGTGAAAAAAGAATACGCGGACTTGTTGCGCCGCGTTGATCATATTTTTATCGAGGAATTGCGGCGGGATGCGCTGTATGACCAGGTCAGTCAGGCGTTCGCCGTATTCCTGCCGGTCAAATCGGTCGGCGTTATGGGCGACGGGCGGCGCTACGACTATGTGGCGGCCCTGCGGGCGGTGGAGACCGTGGATTTTATGACTGCCCGCTGGGCGCATCTGCCTTATGAATTCCTGGATCGGGTGTCGCGCCGCATTATTAACGAAGTGCGCGGCATTTCCCGCGTCGTCTACGATGTGTCCGGCAAGCCGCCAGCGACCATTGAATGGGAATAAGCCCGATGGACGCCGGGGAGCCGAACGACGCACAGGATCGCGACTGGATGCGCCGAGCGCTGGCGTTAGCGCAACGGGCCGCAGCGGTCGGCGAAGTGCCGGTCGGGGCGGTGGTGGTGCAGGGTGGCGAAGTCCTCGGCGAGGGCTGGAATCAGCCGATTGGCGCCAGCGATCCAACCGCTCATGCGGAAATCGTGGCCTTGCGGGCGGCAGCGGCGCGGATCGGCAATTACCGCTTGGTGGACAGTACGTTGTATGTGACTTTGGAGCCGTGTCCGATGTGCGCCGGCGCGATGGTGCACGCTCGGGTGGCGCGGGTGGTGTATGGCGCCGCCGATCCTCGCGCTGGCGCAGCGGGTACGGCATTCGATCTACTGCGCTCGCCCGTCCTTAACCACCGGGCCGAAGTGACCGGCGGGATATTGGCAGAGGAATGTGGAACGTTATTGCGGGAATTTTTCCGCATCCGACGTTCTCCACCGACGCCGATCAACGCTGGTTGAAGCCGCTGCTGTTGTCAGAGTTCGGCGGCTGTTGCCACCAGGGTTGTTGTTCCTGTGGAGGTTGCTGGCGGAGCTGTTCCTGGTATTGCTGTTCAGCTAACTCCCGCTCGGCCTGCTGGCGGCGCGTTTCTTCCAGTTGCGCCTGTTCCCGTTGTTGCTGAAGCAGACGGGCCTGCCGGCGCAGGTTCAGCAAATCCTGGTTCTGGGGCGTTGCGCGTAAACCTCGGCCAATATAAGCCTGGCTTTCGTCCGGGCGGCCCAGGCGCAGGCTTTCTTCAGCGATATCCCGATAGTAGGCGGCGATCCGGTCGATGCCAGCGCGAGCGGCGGCGTTGCCGGGATCCAGTTCCAGGATGCGTTGGTAGCTGCGGAGAGCATTGCCGCTGGCAGGGGCAGTGATTCGGCGGCTGTCCATTTGCTGTTGGGCTTCTGCGAGTCGTTGCTCAATTTCAGCCTGCGGGGTGGGCAGCGCTTCGGGCGGCGTTTGAGGCGGCGTTTCTTCCACTTTCACAGCCGGTGGGCTATCGGCGGCGGGTGGTTCAACAACCAGTGGCGGGGCGTTCGGATCGCTGTCGGTCTCCGGGGCGGCGGTCGGCGGCGGGGTGGCGGCGGCTATTTCCGACTGGGTGGCTGGGGGGTTGGCTAACGGTTGAACCGGGCTGACCGGAAGTTTGGTCGGTGCGCCGGGTGAGGTGGTGGTTGCTGTTAAGTGCTTGGAGGAGGAATTACCCGCACTTCTAAACAGTTGCGACCATTCCTGGGGAATCGGCAGTTGCCACAGAAAGTAAAAACCGATTGCACAAACGACGGCTACCGTACCCAAATAAACCGTAAAGTAAGCAAGCCAGTTGAGAAAACCGGAACGGGTCGTTGCAGAATCCTGATCGGAGTCCGGAGTAGGCGGGTTGTCGGGAAGGGAATGGACAGTATGGCGTGCCTGTTTCATGGCGGTGGTCAGCGGCAAGGTTTTCGTCCTGGCCCCCTGGGAGCGGTCAAGGACTGGCAAAATGTTTTGATTGCGGTAAAATATAAAGCTCTTTCCCGTCCGCTCCAAGCAATTCCTCCCGGAGAGGTACCGAAGCGGTCATAACGGCGCCGACTCGAAATCGGATGGGGGCTTAACCGCCCCACAAGGGTTCGAATCCCTTCCTCTCCGCCAATTCAGCAAATAGTAATTTTTTATTTTTAGATTGAACAGGCCAGCAATCATTAAAAGTAACCTGATCAGCCATATTTTCTTAAGGTGATTCAGGAACTTAATAGCAAAAATTGAAAGTGTGGCTGACTGAAAACATTAAGAGCAACCCATTGATAATAATAAATAATTTTTATGGAAATTCATAATTAATTGAAAATAATCAATAAAATAACTTTGGAACAAGTCTATTCATGACTTGTGGCGTGGCTGGTGCAGACGGGCGTTTCGCTGTTAGATGCTTCGCAGTTGCTGCGCCATGTCGGTATCGTCATCGCCCAACACTACGCTCACCTTGCGTTGCACAATGCCCGGGCGACAATGGAGAAATGAATCCGTGGGGAGAATGCAGTAACTGCTTGAAAATGATGGTGGGCGATGCTGGGATCGAACCAGCGACCCCTGCCGTGTGAAGGCAGTGCTCTCCCGCTGAGCTAATCGCCCTTTAGAAGGGAACGCGGATTATAGGCATCAAAGCCGGCCTTGGCAAGCTTAGTGCGATTTCTCAATTTTTCGATGAGGCCGCACGTTCCAGGAGCGCTTGGATATAGCGGACAGGAATCGCGTAGGTAATACCGCTCGGTTTTTCCAGAATGGCTTCCTTGCTCTCCTGAACAAATACCTTGTTGATCACGCCAATTACCCGGCCAGTGTCGGGTTCATACAATGGGCTACCGCTATTACCGGGATAAGCCGTAGCGTCCAGTTGCAGCACCTCGTAAGGCTCGTTCTTTAACCGCCGGATGGTCGTAGCATCCAACTGCCCCGCTGCCGGAACGGGGATAGCGACCGGACTGATGGCGGAAATGATCCCGGTATGGGTGACGGGAAACAGCCCCAGTACAACGCCCAGAGGAAAGCCGGTGAAAGTGACGGCTTGTCCTTCACGCACCCGCCGCGATTCTCCGAGTCGTAGCGCGGGTAACGGGGCGCCATCAAATTCCAGCAGCGCCAGATCGTGGATGATATCAGTCGCAACCTTCTTCGCCGGGCGCGATTCGAACTGCTGGCCTTGACCGATAAATACCGTGAGGATTTCCTTGTTGGGCGTGTCGAGAAAGTCGGGCAGTGCGTGGGCGTTGGTGATCACTTGCCGACCCTGACCCACCACGAAGCCGGTGGCTTGAAACTTGGCTGGCGGTCGCCGGGCCGGTTGGATTGTACCTACCGCCACGATGCTGGCCTTGACCTTGTCCACGGTGTCGGCTAACTCGGCCGCTTGAACCGGGAACCACCACAAGCTGCTGATCAATAGGCTCAGCAGGCAGCGTCGGGAAAGCGGGAAGTTCAAGGGCATCACGGTTACTCCGGGTTAGATGTATTGTACATCCACGATTTCATAGGTTTTGATGCCGCCCGGCGTATGTACATCGACCGAATCGCCGATGAACTTGCCGATCAAGGCCCGGGCAATCGGCGAGACGAAGGAAATTTTGCCGGCCTTGATATCCGCTTCGTCTTCGCCAACGATCTGATAGCACTTTTCTTCTTCGCTCTCTTCCTCGATCAAACGCAACGTGGAACCGAACACCACCCGGTCCGAGGCGGGCAGGGTGGTCACATCAATGATCTGGGCGCCGGCCAGTTTCGATTCAATCTCAGCGATGCGACCCTCGGCAAAACTCTGCTGCTCCCGAGCTGCATGATATTCGGCGTTTTCTTTCAAATCGCCATGGGCGCGCGCCTCGGCGATGGCGGCGATAATGCGCGGTCGAGCCACACTTTTCAGTTCTTGCAGTTCGGCGCGAAGTTGAGCCGCGCCAGCCGTGGTCATTGGTACCTTTTTGATCATGTGAGCAATTCCCGGTGCAGATCCTGGAGACAGTTCACACTGCCGTTATCGAGTTCACGTAAAGCCTGGCAGGTGGCCCGCGCGGCGGCCAGGGTGGTGGTATAGCTGATCTTGTGCATCAACGCCTCGCGACGGATGGAGAAGGAATCGGCAATGGCTTGCTTGCCTTCCGTCGTATTGACGATCAGGTGAATCTGGTCGTTCTTGATCAAGTCGACGACGTGTGGTCGACCCTCACCAACTTTATGGACCGTTTCACAGGTCAGGCCGTGCTCACGCAGCGCCGTCGCGGTGCCTTTGGTCGCGATCAGCGTGAAACCCAGTCGGTCCAGATCGCGAGCGATTTCAACGGCTTTCGTTTTATCCACGTCGCGGACACTGATGAACGCCCGGCCACCGCGCGGCAATTGATCGCCGGCGCCGAGTTGCGCCTTGGCGAAGGCTTCGCCGAAGGTGCGCCCGACGCCCATCACTTCGCCGGTCGATTTCATCTCTGGCCCCAGCAGGGGATCGACCCCAGGGAACTTGACGAAAGGAAACACTGCTTCCTTGACGGAATAATAGGTGGGAATCACTTCGCCGGCGATTTTCTGTTCCGCCAGCGTGCGCCCAACCATGCAGCGGGCGGCGATCTTGGCCAGCGCCCGGCCGGTCGCTTTGGAAACATAGGGGACGGTGCGGGAAGCACGGGGATTGACCTCCAGCACATAGATGGCGTCGCCCTGAATGGCGAACTGAGTGTTCATCAGGCCAATCACTCCCAGCTCCAGCGCCATGGCCCGGACCTGTTGGCGCATCCGGTCCTGCACGGCGGGACTGAGGGAGAAGGGCGGCAGTGAACAGGCGGAATCGCCGGAATGTACACCGGCTTCTTCAATATGCTCCATGATGCCGCCGATGATGACTGCGCGCCCATCGCTGATGGCGTCGACGTCCACTTCAACCGCATCGTTCAGGAAGCGATCCAGCAGCACGGGCGACTCGTTGGAAACCTGCACGGCTTCCGCCATATAGCGGCGTAAATCCTGCTCTTCATGGACGATTTCCATAGCCCGGCCACCGAGGACATAGGAAGGCCGCACCACCAAGGGATAACCAATCTCCCGGGCCAGCCGCACTGCGTCTTCCGGTTCGCGGGCGGTGCGGTTGGGCGGTTGCAGCAAGCCTAGTTGGTGAATCATCTGCTGAAAGCGCTCACGGTCTTCAGCGCGGTCGATCGCGTCGGGACTGGTGCCGATAATCGGCACACCATTGGCTTCGAGCGGCTTGGCCAGCTTCAACGGAGTCTGCCCGCCGTACTGGACGATGACGCCTTTAGGCTGCTCCTTGCGCACGATTTCCAGCACATCCTCCAGCGTCAGCGGCTCGAAATACAGCCGGTCGGAGGTGTCGAAATCAGTGGAAACGGTTTCCGGGTTGCAATTCACCATGATAGTTTCGTAACCATCTTCGCGCAGGGCGAGCGCAGCGTGAACGCAGCAGTAGTCGAATTCAATGCCCTGGCCGATGCGGTTGGGGCCACCGCCCAGCACCATGATTTTGGCGCGGTCGGTTGGTTCCGCCTCGCATTCCTCCTCGTAGGTGGAATAGAGATAGGCAGTGCTGGTAGCGAACTCAGCCGCGCAAGAATCCACCCGCTTGTAGACCGGATGGATGTTCAACTGCTCGCGCAGGCGGCGGACCGTGGTTTCATCTGATCCGGTCAGCGTCGCCAGTCGGCTGTCGGCAAAGCCCTTGCGCTTGAGAAAATACAGCCGTTCCCGGTCATGCAGCGCCGCCAGACCAATAGCCCGGATTTCGCCGGCGATCTGCACCAGTTCCTCAATCTGCGCCAGGAACCAGGGATCGATCCAGGTCAGTTCATACAGCGCCTCGACCGAATAGCCCAGTCGGAAGGCTTCGGCGACGTACCACAATCGCCGGGGGCCGGGAACGCCCAGTTCCTGCTTGAGAATAGTGTGCGGATCGGTATGGTGGCGGTCGAGCACTTCGTTGAAACCGTCCACGCCGATTTCCAGCCCGCGCAGCGCCTTCTGCACTGATTCCTGGAAGGTGCGGCCAATCGCCATAACTTCGCCGACCGATTTCATCTGGGTGGTCAATCGGGGATCAGCCTGGGGGAATTTTTCGAAATTGAAGCGCGGCACCTTGGTGACGACATAGTCGATGCTCGGCTCGAACGAGGCCGGGGTGCGTCCACCGGTGATCTCATTTTTCAACTCATCCAGGGTGTAACCGACCGCCAGTTTGGCCGCGACCTTGGCGATGGGAAAGCCGGTTGCCTTGGAGGCCAGCGCCGATGAGCGAGAGACGCGGGGATTCATTTCAATAATCACCATCTGCCCGTTATTCGGGTTGATGGCGAATTGCACATTAGAGCCGCCGGTATCGACGCCGATCTTGCGCAACACCGCCAGCGAGGCGTCGCGCATGATCTGATATTCCTTATCGGTGAGCGTCTGGGCCGGTGCGACGGTGATGGAGTCGCCGGTATGCACGCCCATCGGGTCGAAATTTTCAATGGAACAGACAATGATGCAGTTGTCGGCGCGATCCCGCACCACTTCCATCTCGAATTCCTTCCAGCCCAGCACTGATTCCTCAATCAGCACTTCGCTGACCGGGGACAGATCCAGACCCCGTTCAAGAATCTCGACCAGTTCCTGGCGGTTATACGCGATGCCGCCGCCGCTGCCGCCCAGGGTGAAAGAGGGGCGGATAATCGTCGGGAAACCGATCTCGTGATGCTGGGCCAGCGCTTCCTCCAACGTATGGGCGATCACGGAGCGCGGGGTGGCCAGACCGATGTCATGCATGGCTTTGCGGAAGCGGTCGCGATCCTCGGCCATGTCAATCGCGTCGGGCGAAGCGCCAATCATTTCCACCGCGTACTGTTCCAACACCCCGTGGCGAACCAAGTCCAGCGCACAGTTCAGCGCCGTCTGGCCGCCCATGGTGGGCAATAGAGCATCAGGACGTTCACGGGCGATCACCTGGGCCACGGTCCGCCAATGAATCGGCTCGATATACACGGCGTCGGCCATGTTGGGATCGGTCATGATCGTGGCAGGGTTGGAGTTGACCAGGATCACCCGGTAGCCCTCTTCCCGCAGGGCTTTGCAGGCTTGCGCGCCGGAATAGTCGAATTCGCAGGCTTGGCCGATCACAATAGGACCGGCGCCGATGATCAGGATGCTTTGTAAATCAGTGCGCTTGGGCATGGCTCGGTCGTGGTGAGTGTCAGTGGGATGCCGCCATCAGGCCGACGAAGCGATCGAACAACGGCGCCACATCATGCGGGCCAGGGCTGGCTTCAGGATGGCCCTGGAAGCTGAACGCCGGGCGATCGGTGCGGGCAATGCCTTGCAGCGATCCGTCGAACAGCGAGCGATGAGTGGCGCGCAGCGTAGCGGGCAAGGTCGCTTCGTCGACCGCAAAGCCGTGATTCTGGCTGCTGATCATCACCCGGCCACTGTCGAGATCGAGAATTGGATGGTTGCCGCCGTGATGGCCAAATTTCATTTTGACGGTCTGCGCGCCGCTGGCGAGACCGAGCAGTTGATGACCGAGGCAAATGCCAAACAGCGGGAGGCCAGCGTCCAGCAACTTACGGATGGCGGTAATAGCGTAATCGCAGGGTTCAGGATCGCCGGGGCCGTTGGACAGGAACACGCCGTTCGGATGCAGTTTCATGACTTCACTGGCAGGCGTCTGTGCGGGAACAACAGTCAACTGGCAGCCCCGGTCAGCCAACATCCGCAGAATGTTGCGCTTGACGCCGTAGTCGTAGGCGACGACATGGTAGCGAGTGTCGCTGACCGTGGGAAAATCATTGCTGGCTAATTGCCAGCGGCCCTCATTCCATGAATAAGGGGTGGCGGTAGTCACGACCTGCGCCAAATCCATGCCCTTGAGACCCGGAAAGGCGCGGGCCAGCCGCAGCGCCTGTTCGGTGTCCAAATCACCCGCCATGATACAGCCGTTCTGCGCGCCTTTTTCTCGCAACAGGCGGGTCAGCCGGCGGGTGTCGATGCCGGCCAGCGCGACGATATTGCGTTCGCGCAGATAGCCGTCCAGCAGTTGCTGGCTACGCCAGTTGCTGGCCAGCCGGGGGCAGTCACGCACCACCAGGCCGCTGGCGTGGATACGGGTGGCTTCTTCATCGCCCCGGTTGGTGCCAACGTTGCCAATATGCGGATAAGTCAGGGTGATGATCTGCTGGCAATAGGAAGGATCAGTCAAAATTTCCTGGTAGCCGGTGATCGCGGTATTGAAAACGACTTCGCCCTGGGCATGGCCATCGGCGCCGATGGACTCGCCCCGGAACAGACTGCCGTCTTCCAGGGCCAGAAGCGCGGGTTTCCTCAAGAGGGCCTCCAAAAACGGACACGCATGAAAAAGGAGCGGGGGACCGCTCCTTGCGGTGCAATAAAATGCGGAATTAGCGCGAAGTCTACCAAATCCCGCCGCATGGCTCTAGCCGTATCAGCGCAGGCCCAGCACATCCTGCATGTCATAAAGACCGGGGCGGCGTCCAGCCAGCCAGGCGGCAGCGCGCACGGCACCCTTGGCGAAGGTCATCCGGCTAGAGGCACGATGGATGATTTCAATGCGTTCGCCGACATCAGCGAACAAGACTGTGTGTTCGCCGACAATATCGCCGGCGCGGACGGTGGCGAAACCAATGGTGGAATGATCGCGCTCACCGGTCACCCCCTGCCGGCCGTAAACCGCGCATTGTTCCAAATCCCGTCCCAGCGTCCGGGCGACGATCTGTCCCATCGCCAACGCCGTGCCGGAGGGCGCGTCAACCTTGTGGCGATGGTGGGCTTCGATAATCTCAATGTCCACATCATCGCTTAAGACCTGCGCCGCCATTTCCAGCAGTTTGAAGCAGAGATTAACCCCGACGCTCATATTCGGCGCGAAAACGATGGGAATCGATTCGGCGGCTTCAGCAATCGCCGTTTTTTGTTCAATAGAGAAGCCCGTAGTGCCAATTACCATGGCCTTACCCACCGCCTGGCAAAGGGTCAAATGGGCCAATGTTGCTGCGGGTCGAGTAAAGTCGATGAGTACGTCAAAGCGGTTGATGAGCGGAGTTAAATCGGCAATTATCGGAACATTCAGGCGACCGATGCCCGCGAGTTCACCCGCATCGGCACCGATCAATGAACTGTCGGGATGTTCTGAAGCGACGGTGCAGCGGACTTCATCAGTCTGTTGACAGGCATCGAACAGGTGACGACCCATACGACCGGCAGCGCCAGTGATGGCAACAGGAATCATGGATGTGTTCTCTTAAGGCAGGGTCGGAGGTTTTCAGTCGCCGAACAGAACAGCTTTAGGCGGGCCGGGATGTTCGAAAGCGTATTCAACAAAAAGGGGCTACGCGACCGCGTAACCCCTGACATTATGGAGCGGGTGATGGGAATCGAACCCACGCTATCAGCTTGGGAAGCTGAAGTTCTACCATTGAACTACACCCGCCACTAATCTCGCGCCCTCGGACAACAACAAACAGGCGTAGTACGAATCCTAACGCTAAAGCCGGCCCCTTGCAAGTTTGGTATGATCTCCGAACAGCTTGGGGCATGGCGGTCGGGATTACTCAGGAATGCGATAAGCCTCAGGATCTGGTGCGTCCTTCAGCCAGTTCGGCTTTTTACCACGGCCAGTCCAGGTTTGTTCAGGGTTGTTCGGATTGCGATATTTCGGCTTGCCCTTCCGGCGACCGGAGTATTTCAGAATTTCTTCTGGCGACATGCCAAGGGTAGTCGCCTGCTCGAGCCACAGATGGCGAGTGACCTGGATTTCATCGACCTTTTTGCGTTCGATTTCTTCCTGGGCTTTCTTGATCAAACTATTCAGTTGCTCGATGGAGGAAGAGTCAAGGATGTCGCTGATGGTCTCACTCATGGTTTTTTGCATACCGTCGTTAATGGTGGGTTTTGGAAAAAGTGGTATTGGGACCACAGAATAATTGTAGAGCATTTGTTTTTATTTCTGCAATCATTTTGATGCGGTTCAAGCGAAATCAGCGAATAGCTGGATTTTTTCGATGACCTTTTCGATCGGGAGTTTAAATGCGTTTGGTTGATACTTTAAACAGCTCTTTGCAAAATCGGGCGATTCCTGATTATTTGAATGCCAGCGCGTTACGGCGGATTCACAGTTTTGTTCGGCGTGAAGGCCGAATGACTGGCGCTCAGCAGCGGGCTTTGATGGAATGTTGGGAGCCGTTTGGCGTGGAAGCCGGTGCGGTGTTATTGGAACCAAAAATCTTGTTTGGGCGTTGTGCGCCACTGGTTTTGGAAATCGGATTCGGCAATGGTGAGTCGCTAGCGGTCATGGCGGCGGCGCATCCCGAGTGGGATTATTTGGGCATTGAGGTGCATCGTCCGGGCATCGGCCACCTGCTGCTGCGGGCGATGGAATTGCAACTGACCAATCTGCGGATTTTATGCGCGGATGCGGTGGAGGCTCTGGAGCGGCAATTGCCGGATGAATGCCTGGATCGAATGCAGATTTTCTTTCCCGATCCCTGGCCCAAGGTACGCCATCATAAACGCCGACTGATTCAAGCAAAGCGGATTGCTTTGCTGGTGCGCAAGATTAAACCGTATGGGCAATTACATGTTGCGACAGATTGCGAAGATTACGCCTGCGCAATGCTGAGCCTGTTCAATACGACTCCTGAACTGGCGAATACGGCGGCTGGGGGGGGATTCGCGCCGCGTCCAACCTGGCGACCCTTGACCAAATTTGAGCAACGCGGCCAGCGCTTGGGCCACGTCATCCGGGATCTGCTGTTTATTCGGCGCGACTTAGCCTTACCTCTAGCCGAATAACAGAAATTTGACCACAATAGAAGTACTATGTTCCCTTGAGCGAACGTGGCGATGGGGTTGCGACCGCTGAATTTGTTGGGCAGCCCGACCCAAATTTGAAGATGGCGACGAGGTGAATCGCGTGTCCTTACCACTATTGTTGAACAGATTACGCCTGGAGCGGTTGCCGTTCTGGTTAGCAGGCATGGCGCTGTGGATGGCGACTGGCGCGGTGTTAGCGCAGGAAGGAGGAAGCGTCTTTGCTGCGCCGGCAATCGCGGCCCGGGCGGCAGTGCTGATGAATCCGACGACGGGCGAAATTCTGTTCGCTAAGGAGCCTCGCCTGCGTTTACCACCGGCCAGCACCACCAAGGTGCTGACTGCGTTGGTGGCGCTGGAGCGTCTCGATTTGAACGCCCGGGTGTCGGTTAGCCCGCAGGCGGCTAGCGCTCCACCAAGCCGAATCGGCTTGCGCGCTGGCGAAGCGGCGCTGGCTCAGGATTTGCTTTACGGGTTGATGCTCAAGTCAGGCAATGATGCGGCGGAGACGCTGGCCGAAGCAGCGGGTGGCTCGGTGCCGGGGTTTGCCGAATTGATGAACGCCCGTGCTTGGCAAATCGGTGCTCGTGACAGTCATTTCATGAATCCGCACGGTTTGCCGAATGATGATCACTACTCCACCGCCTATGATCTGGCGCTCATTTTTCGCCAAGCAATGAATCATCCATTGTTTGCCGAGATTATCCGCACCCGCAGCGCGGCTCTACGAGTTGAGTCGGGGCAAGGCTTGTATGGCGACTGGCGAATGATCCCGGTGGTGAGCCACAACCGCTTACTGGCCTCCTACGAGGGCGCGCGTGGCGGCAAAACCGGTTTTACCCTTAAAGCCCGGCGTTGCTTTGTCGGTGAGGTGGATCGTGGTGGCGTCCGCTTGATCGTGGCTATCCTTAATAGCCCTAACAGCGGCACGTTGTGGGAGGACGCCCGCAATCTGCTGGATTATGGCTTTGCCCGATATGGCTTGGCGCCGCCGCCACCGGTGAGATCGGAGCTAGAACCGGTGATGGTCCGGCGTGCGCTGCCGCCATCGGTGAGACCGGAATCGGAATCGGAATCGGAACTGGAACCGGTTATGGTCCGGCGTGCGCCAGCGCCGCCTGCTGCAGTGCAGGTCGCAACGGTTCGGTCAGTGTTGGGGAAAAGCCACGGAGCGCGGGTGGTATCGGTTCAATCGGAGACTCGTCGGACAACCCGGGTCGCAGTGGCCAAGCCAGTCGCCAAACCCAAACCGACCCTTGCGGCTAAAAAACCGTCGGCTGTCAACGTGACTGCTAAAAACAGCAAACCGGCGTCGGCAGTGGCTAAAAACAGCAAACCGGCGTCGGCAGTGGCGGTCAAGATCGATGCTAAACGCCCGGTAACCAAGGTGGCGCGCGCCGAACCCGCTACTTCTCCCAAGCAAAAGAACTCAAAACGCGGCGGTTGAGAGATCAAGGACCCTCCCCTCTTCTGGGGGAGGGTCGGGAGGTTATGCGCGTTGCACCAGCGGAACTACGTCGCGCTTGGTAGTGCCGACATAAAGCTGGCGGGGGCGGCCGATCTTCATATCCGGCTCGCTGACCATCTCCATCCAGTGGCTGATCCAGCCGGCGGTGCGGGCGATGGCGAACATGACCGTAAACATTTCTACAGGAATCCTTAACGCGCTGTAGATGATGCCGGAGTAGAAATCCACATTGGGATATAGCTTGCGCTCGATGAAGTAGGGATCGCTCAGGGCAATCTCTTCCAGGCGCATCGCCAGTTCCAGACGTGGGTCGTGGCCGAAGCTGTCCAGCACCTGATGGCAGATGTCCTTAATGATCATAGCGCGCGGGTCAAAATTCTTGTACACCCGGTGGCCGAAGCCCATCAGCCGAACGCCAGAGTTCTTATCCTTGACCTTGGCCATGAAACCGTCAACATTTTTGATATCGCCGATCTGGTCCAGCATCCGCAGCACTGCTTCATTGGCTCCGCCGTGCGCCGGTCCCCATAGACAGGCGATACCCGCGGCAATGGCGGCGTAGGGATTGCAGCCGGAGGAACCGGCCAGCCGCACCGTGGAGGTAGAAGCGTTCTGCTCATGGTCGGCGTGCAGGGTGAACAGCACATCCAGCGCCCGTTCTGCAATCGGATTGACTTCGTAGCGCTTGCCTGGCCGGCTGAACATCATGTACAGCAGGTTACCGGTATAACTCAGATCGTCGCGAGGATAGATGGATGGATCGCCGACGCTGTGCTTATAGCAGGCGGCGGCGATAGTAGGCATCTTGGCGATTAACCGGCGAGCGGTAACCATGCGATGTTCATAATCGCGGATATTGAGTCGGTCATGATAGAAGGCTGATAGTGAGCTGACCGCCGCCGTCATCATGGCCATCGGATGGGCATCGTAATTGAAGCCCTGAAAGAAGCGGCGCAGGTTCTCGGTGATTCGGTCGTGACGAATAATGCTTTCTTCGAAAATCTTCTTCTTGTCAGGATTGGGCAGATCGCCGTATAGCAACAGGTAGCAAACTTCGAGGAAATTGCACTGTTTGGCCAGTTGCTCAATGGGGTAGCCGCGATACAACAGTTCGCCTTTGTCGCCGTCCAGATAGGTAATGGTGCTCTGGCAACTGGCGGTCGACATAAAGCCGGGGTCATAGGTGAAGTAACCAAACTCCTTGGCCAGTTTGCCGATATCGACCACGGACTGGCCGAGGGTCGGTTCCAGCACCGGCATCTGTACGGCTTTGCCGGTGGCATCATCCTTAAAGGTAATCGTTGTCATTCATAAACCTCCGGAGTGAGTGGTGGCAGGGGTCAGGAACAAGCTGGATATTCCGCTGTTGTGATTATGAGTTACCCCAATGGCACTCAGTAGTTATTCAGTCGTTTGTGCACATGGCGGTAAACGTGAGTAATGATAACTAAATGCGGCGTGGTTTGCAGCAGTCCCCCCTGGGATGGGGGGAATCGTGATAGCAGCGGCTCAGGAGGCCAGGCCATACTTGCGGCGGAAGCGATCGACGCGCCCGGCGGTATCGACGATCTTCTGCTTGCCGGTATAGAAGGGGTGGGACTGGCTGGACACTTCCACTTTTATCAGTGGATATTCCTTGCCGTCGGTCCATTGAATGGTTTCCTTGGCGGCAATAGTGGATCGGGTGAGGATCGCAAAGTCAGTGGAGATGTCTTGGAACACCACTTCGCGGTATTGGGGATGGATGCCTTTCTTCATGACGGCTGAAACCCTGGAAATGCGGTTGACTGGTGGATATGGTGCTGTCGCCAGCGGAAGTTGGCGCGCTGGAGGGGCGGCGCAGTTAAACAACATAATCTAGCGGCTTTTGGGGTTAACTCGCAAGCCGGGATCTTTGTATCTTTCGTATGGCGGGGCGGCGGGCTATTGAACTTTTTCGAATCGTCCCAATCTCAAAGGATAAGCGTAAGCCCTTACGCCTGTCCGCTTCCCTCCCTGAGCGGACTCTATCCGGGTTAAACCGGATATCCTATTCGCCCCGGTTGCATTCCCCCTTGTCACCGGGGCTTTTTTTTGGTGGCGCACTTGACGATTGGGTGACTGCCCCCATCTCCATGATCGTTAGCGGTGAATTGTGTACAATCCCGCGTAAAACTGCGAGGCAGGAACATGGAATCATTGCATGGCACCACCGTGCTGGCCGTTCGCCGCGATGGCCGAGTGGTGATTGGCGGCGATGGACAGGTGACCCTGGGCAATACGGTGATGAAGGGCAACGCCCGCAAGGTGCGGCGGCTCTACCAGAACAAGATCATCGCTGGCTTTGCCGGCGGTACGGCTGACGCTTTCACGCTGTTCGAACGCTTCGAGGGCAAGCTGGAAAAGCATGGCGGTCATCTAACCCGCTCTGCAGTGGAACTAGCCAAGGACTGGCGCACCGATCGCCTGCTGCGGCGCCTGGAGGCGTTGCTGATCGTCGCTGATCTCCAGGCCACGCTGATCATTTCCGGTACCGGCGACGTGGTCGAACCGGAGCGCAATCTGGCGGCCATCGGCTCCGGCGGCGCTTATGCTCAGGCCGCTGCCCAGGCGTTGCTGGAGCATACCCAACTTGATGCGCGGACCATTGTCGAGCAGGCCTTGAAAATCGCCGCTGGCATCTGCATCTACACGAACGAAAATCTAACCTTTGAAGAACTGGCGGGCGCATGAACCGGTGTTTGTTGTCGGTGCGCCCGCATCCTGTTTTCGCTTTGCCCGTGGATGGTAGCCTCGCATGTCAGAGATGACTCCCCGAGAAATCGCTCAGGAACTGGACAAACACATCATCGGCCAGGATGCCGCCAAACGCGCAGTG
>Ga0209507_1000076_pt1:5000-151904 | contig 151904 bp, 132 predicted proteins | sample AD_UKC028_MetaG_FD_184414 | JGI IMG/M metagenome (GOLD analysis project Ga0209507, IMG submission 184414) | Active sludge microbial communities of municipal wastewater-treating anaerobic digesters from USA - AD_UKC028_MetaG (SPAdes) (version 2) | ecosystem: Engineered > Bioreactor...
GTCTGTTGAAAAAGCCGGGGATGAGTTGTGGATCGGAGTGAAAGGCTAATCAAGCCCAGAGATCGCTGGTTCTCCCCGAAAGCTATTGAGGTAGCGCCTCATGTCTCACTCCCGGGGGTAGAGCACTGTTTCGGCTAGGGGGCCATCCCGGCTTACCAACCCGAGGCAAACTCCGAATACCGGGAAGTGCAATCATGGGAGACACACGGCGGGTGCGAACGTCCGTCGTGAAGAGGGAAACAACCCAGACCGCCAGCTAAGGTCCCCAAATCAAGGCTCAGTGGGAAACGAAGTGGGAAGGCCCAGACAGCCAGGAGGTTGGCTTAGAAGCAGCCATCCTTTAAAGAAAGCGTAATAGCTCACTGGTCGAGTCGGCCCGCGCGGAAGATTTACCGGGGCTTAAGCCTTGTACCGAAGCTGCGGAGGCCGCAAGGCCTGGTAGGGGAGCGTTCCGTAAGCCAATGAAGGTCGCTTGAGAAGGCGGCTGGAGGTATCGGAAGTGCGAATGCTGACATGAGTAACGATCATGCGGGTGAAAACCCCGCACGCCGCAAGCCCAAGGGTTCCTGCGCAACGGCAATCGGCGCAGGGTGAGTCGGCCCCTAAGGCGAGGCCGAAAGGCGTAGTCGATGGAAAACCGGTGAACAATCCGGTACTGACGGACACTGCGATGGGGGGACGGAGAAGGCTATGCCAGCCGGCGATTGGTGGTGCCGGTTGAAGGACGTAGGGAGAGTCGCCAGGCAAATCCGGCAGCTCAATCCCGAGATCCGATGACGAGGTCGTTAGACCGAAGTGGCAAATGCCCGGCTTCCAAGAAAAGCCTCTAAGCTTCAGGTGTCCGCCAACCGTACCCGAAACCGACACAGGTGGGCGAGGAGAGTATCCTCAGGCGCTGGAGAGAACTCGGGTGAAGGAACTCGGCAAACTAGCACCGTAACTTCGGGAGAAGGTGCGCCCGTGGTAGGTGACCCCCCTCGCGGGGCAAGCCCAAGCGGGCCGCAGTGACCAGGTGGCTGCGACTGTTTACTAAAAACACAGCACTCTGCCAACACGTAAGTGGACGTATAGGGTGTGACGCCTGCCCGGTGCCGGAAGGTTAAGTGATGGGGTGAGCGCAAGCAAAGCTCTGGATCGAAGCCCCGGTAAACGGCGGCCGTAACTATAACGGTCCTAAGGTAGCGAAATTCCTTGTCGGGTAAGTTCCGACCTGCACGAATGGCGTAACGATAGCCACACTGTCTCCACCCGAGACTCCGTGAAATTGAATTCGCTGTGAAGATGCAGCGTACCCGCGGCAAGACGGAAAGACCCCGTGAACCTTCACTACAGCTTTGCACTGGATTTTGCGTCTTCTTGTGTAGGATAGGTGGGAGGCTGCGAAGCCGAAACGCCAGTTTCGGTGGAGCCACCCTTGAAATACCACCCTGGAAGACGCGAGGTTCTAACCTCGAACCCGAAACGGGTTCAGGGACCGTGCATGGTGGGTAGTTTGACTGGGGCGGTCTCCTCCCAAAGAGTAACGGAGGAGCGCGATGGTGCCCTCAGCGCGGTCGGAAATCGCGCGATGCGTGCAAAGGCAAAAGGGCGCTTGACTGCGAGACGGACAGGTCGAGCAGGGGCGAAAGCCGGTCTTAGTGATCCGGTGGTTCTGTATGGAAAGGCCATCGCTCAACGGATAAAAGGTACTCCGGGGATAACAGGCTGATACTGCCCAAGAGTCCCTATCGACGGCAGTGTTTGGCACCTCGATGTCGGCTCATCACATCCTGGGGCTGTAGTCGGTCCCAAGGGTATGGCTGTTCGCCATTTAAAGTGGTACGCGAGCTGGGTTTAGAACGTCGTGAGACAGTTCGGTCCCTATCTGCCGTGGGCGTTGGAGAATTGCGGGGCGCTGTTCCTAGTACGAGAGGACCGGAATGGACAGACCTCTGGTGTACCGGTTGTCATGCCAATGGCATCGCCGGGTAGCTACGTCCGGACGGGATAACCGCTGAAAGCATCTAAGCGGGAAGCCTTCCCCAAGATCAATTCTCCCGAGTCCTGGAGACTCCTGAAGGTCCGTTGGAGACCACAACGTAGATAGGCGTGGCGGTGGACACGCAGCAATGTGTGTAGCCGACCCGTACTAATCGACCGTGCGGCTTGACCCGCTAACACCCAAGCTTTCCCGGGGCCTGCCCCCTTCGCACTGCCTCTCCTTTTTGGCCTGGCGACCCTAGCGCGCGGGAACCACCCGACCCCATCCCGAACTCGGCCGTGAAACCGCGCCGCGCCTATGATCGTGTGAGAGTACTCATGCTAAAGTCGGTCATCGCCAGGCTCCTATTCCATAAGCCCACTGTAAACCGCAGTGGGCTTTTTTCTTTGCTGAAAGAAATATGATTGGGCGAAGCAAGCTGGACACAATCGCCTACCTACTGTTCGAGGCCAATTCCTCTAAAAGCAACTGCAGTTCTACTGCATACTGATAATGCAGGTTCGGGTCGCTGGCCAGCGACGTATCACGGTCGCCGTTGAGAATCGCTCGTAGTTTGTCGATCAGCAACTTGCCAGTGGGAGGCACGTTCGGGCTGGTGGCGATTTGTTCCAGTTTGGCGACCAGCACACTGATTGTTTCCGGATTGCCGTTCCGTAATGCTTGGCTGATCTGGGCGCATAACCGGATGCCGGGATTGGTATTTTCGCCACCGGATCGCCGATAGGCCAGATATTTATGGATCGCCTGCTGCCGTGCCTGATCGGCGATTTCGACATTTTTCACCGCTTGGCTGACATCGCGCAGTCCGCGTCGAATCGTCCAATTGCGGGCAGTAGGGCTTTCAGGAAGATTGCATTCACTGGCGCGGTACAGTTCCTGACGGGCTTCATCGGGCCGCCGCAATTGAATCAGTACATTTGCCAGTTTATTGCGGCTGGCTTCCTCGCTGCGTCCATCGCCGAGTTGCGCATACAACTCCGCCATCCGACGATAGGCCAGGACGGCTTCCTCTAGTTGGTCCAGTACCTGGTGCAGGTGGCCAACCTCGCCCAGAATTTCGGCCACGCTCCGGCGGTTACGCTGTTGTTCGTAGAGATACAGCGACTTTTGACCGGCCTGCAGCGCCCGTTCCATCTGACCATCCAGTTTGTGGGCCATACTGAGTTGCCGCCAAGCTTGGGCGGTTTTTTCCGTCTGCCCCAGTGTTTCGAAGGTACGCCGGGCAGCGTCATACAGAGTGGCGGCAGCAGCGTACTTGCCCTGGCGCTGGTAAACCAGTCCCAGTTGCAGCCGATTAGCCGCACCCGTAGGACTGCCAGGATCGGCTTGAGCGAGGGCCGCTTCGTAGGCCGTGGCGGCATCCTGCAAGCGCCGCAGATAGGCCAGGCAATCGCCAATTTCAGCGTCAGCGACTGCCGCCATACGGGCGGCGCTGGAATTGCCTGCCTCCACCAAGGTCTGGAACTGCTGGCGGGCTGCCGTCAATTCCCGAACTGCTGGTTCGGCAGCGTTGGCCATTTTTAGCAATTTGCCCAGTTCAAAGTGAGTACGAGCTTGATCGTAGGGCGCGCCGGTGTAGGCATCGGCTCCCGCTTCCTGACATTGGCGCACCAGTTGCCGGGCGGCTTGCACGGCTTCTTCCAGTGATTCGCCATCGCGCAGCCGCTCAATACGCAGCCGCTCGGTTTCAAAACGGGTCCGGCTCCAACCGGGTAGCGCTTGACCCGCTCGTTCACGAGTGGCGACTGTTTCGGCCAGTGCGGCGGGAACGCCGAGATGTGCTAGCAGTTGCTCCATCTGACTGGCCAGCCGGGCAGTGCGCTCGGGCAGGGATTGCTGCTGGCAGTCCCGCAATAGGGCCAATAGATTGGGGAGTTCCAGCCGCAGTAGGCGGAGGGTTCGGACGTTATCCTTGAAATACTGCTGGTAAAGAAACGCCAGCAATTGCTCCATGGCAACGCGCCAGCGTTTCCGCCATTCTGCTCGCTGATCGGCACTCAGCCGGCTATTTAAATAGCTCGCCAGCGCTGGATCAATGCGCAGGTGGCTATAACCCTCATCTTCGGCCAGATTTAACGCGATCAACCGCTCGCATAGCGCATCAGTGGTCAGGTTATCGAGTTCCAGGGCATGGCCCAGCGCCAGACGATTGATCCCGCCTTTGGTGAAGGCCAGGATAGCCAGTCGTTCCCGGTCGCTCGCAGATAGCCGATTCAGGGCCAGTTCTATCTCCAGGTAAAGCGGCCATTGGAGGTCATCGCCCTGACGGCGCAGCAGTTCGGAGCGGATAGTGCGGAGATGCTCCAGAGCGGCGCTGACGCCCCGGTCGCCGATTTCATGAGCCAGGCGCCGCACTGCGCCGGGATGGCCGCCGACCAGGGTGACCAGTTCGCACAAGGGCTGGAAGCTGTTGCTGCTGTCGGCGGCAGGCGGGATCTCGCCAGTCACGGTCAGGGTTCGGCTCATCAAGGTAATGGCATCCTGATCATCGAGGGGACCCAGGACGATCTCTCGCCAAGGTGCAGCGAAGGCAGGCGGCCCCAATCGGCCAAGTCCCAGCAGTCGTAGTTTTGGCCATTCATTGAGCAGTTTTTTCCAGAAAAGCTGGAACATCTCATCGTGTTCCGCGGGCCACTGTTCCATCTGGTCGAGTACGATCAACGTCGATTGGGTATGCCGCGTTTGCCAGAGATGATCCACGGCTTGCCACAGATTCGGATAACTGGCGACGGTCCAGTGGTGACCATTGGCTAGCAGTTGCTGGCCCAGACTTTCCACCAGGGTGCGCAGCTCGCCAGCGTCTTCATCCCGTAAGTAAGCAATATGCGGGTAACGACCGCAGCGCATTAGCCAGGTCGCCAGCGCAGCCGCAGTTGCGGTTTTGCCGCAACCGCCGGGTCCTCGGATAAAAATGGCGGTGTGATGGGCGAGCAACCGTTCCAGGATTAGCAGGTTACGTCCGCGTCCGACAAAACCTGTAGGTGGCGGTTCGGGCAGCCGACCCACTGAGCCTGCACCACTCTGGTTGAGCAGTCGCCGCCACAGGTCCAGCGGAGGGCGTAGCGCCAATCGCGGATCCTGGTGGCCGAGATAGAGTTGGACGGCGAACCAGTCGTGGAGATGAACCCCGCCGCCACCTAATCCCTGGGCGCGGTAACTGTCGCTGGCCAGTCGACGCTGACCGGCGAGAACCGCCTGACTGACCCGGGCACCCCGCAGTAATTCTTCGTGGAACGCCCCCCAGAACCGGCGCAGAGCGTCCGCTGGAGTATTGGGATGAATGGTTATGACGGCTGCAGTACCTGTCGCCAGCAGAGTGGCCGCCAGCGCGGCGGCGGCAGGACCAGCGCCGGTTAGGACCACCAGGCGGATGCGATAGGTCGCCAGCAGGGAGGCCAGCATCGGAACCGGCATGAATTCAGCTTCGCGGTACTTGGCCGTTGGGGAGTCCGGATCGGCTTCAAACGCGAATAGCGGTACATCTGCAGGGGTTGTGGATCGCAGATAGCCGTCCAGATGCAGAGCGAAGAAGGGGCGTCCTGCCGCCCAGTCCTCGTTCAATTCCTTTTCCAGCGCGGTCTGGGTCGGCGGCGCCAGCACCCGTACCTCGACTAGCCCACCCAGGCTCTTCAAAGCCTCGAACAGCGGTAATGCACTGCGCCGATGGTCGGGATGCCCCGTGGGTTCGGTATCGGGGCGCGGGTTGACCATCAAGAGTCGCAGGGGAACCGGGGCCGGGAGAGTGGGATCGCCGCCGCCAGGCAGCCGGCGCAGAAACTCGATAGGTTGCTTGCTCTGAACGAGGAAGCCGGTCGGATCATGGAGCAGTTCCCAGGGCAACGCCAGCAGGTTGACGGCGTTCGGATCAGCTACATCGGCTTGGATGGTCAGCCGACGTTCACGGAAGTCCATCCAGTCGGTGATCAGGGTCTGCAACTCGGGATTAGCAAGTGTGGCCTGATACAGGGCACGGCCGCATTTCGCCAGCAGGGCGTCGATGTGGCGGGCGAATTGCCGTACGGTGTCGATGGGCCAGCGGGGATGATCCTGCCAATACCAGCGCAAGGTTCGATCCGGGACTGGCGACGGCAAGGGACCGACCATTGCCTCGGCGCTGGTGGAAGGCGTTGACTCGGGACCGTGATTCAGGCGGGCGGTGAGGGGCCGGCGTCCCATTGGTTCGGCATCCATCGGGCCAAAAGTTAAAGCCAGTTCCACCAAGGACGAGGGACTGCGGTCGGCGTCGAAGAGCGGCGGCGCACCCAATGCGGCTAATAAAGCTGGCAGCGCCGCACCCAGTCCTTCGGCGGTCAGGCCAATGGGCGCGGTCGGCGGCAGGGGCGTGAACCAGCGGTTGAGAATGGCTGGATCCACGCCGGGCAGCAACAGTGGAATCACCCGGTACGTATCGGCCCGCCGCCGTTCCGCTTCCTGGGCCATTTCGATTTCCCGACGCAACCAGGCTTGATCGCCGGTGTTCAACCCGATGACCACGATGACTTGCCGGGCCTGTTCGATCACCCAGCGGACGTCTGGGGCGAGGCGCTCGCTGCCACGCAATTGGCGACTGTCGCGCCAGACCGGGAGGCGGCTGGTTTCCAGCGCCAGCCCTAAATCCCGGGCAAAATCATTTTCGGTAAAGGCGTGACAAATGAAGACAGGAGCAGCAGCCATCGGGCGATTCCGGGCAACGGGGAAAAGAGAGGAATATGAACATAGCGTAGCGCAAAAGACGGTCAGAGGGACTTGAAAATCATCGATTCATCCCCATTTCTCCATCGAGAGCAAAGGGCGTTCAGCGGAACGCCAGAATCTGAAACCCAACGAGAGGAGGCGCTACGATGGCACTGATGCGCTACGAACCCTTGAATCTGCTGAATCAGCTACAGCGGGAAATGAACCGGCTGTTCGAGAGCAGTCGGCTGGGAGATGAAGAAACCGGTCACTTGCTGGCCGACTGGGCACCGGCAGTGGATATTAAGGAAGAGCCGAACCAGTTCGTCATTCACGCCGATTTGCCGGGCGTTGACGTCAAGGACATTGATATCACCCTGGAGAACGGGGTGTTGACCCTGAAAGGCCAGCGGGCGTCCGAGAAGAAAGAGGAAACCGAGAATTACCGCCGGGTTGAGCGGGTTCGCGGAACGTTCCTGCGACGGTTCTCGCTCCCGGATGCGGTAGACGCCGAAAAGGTGGCCGCCAAGTGCAAGGATGGGGTGCTGGAACTAGTCGTTCCGAAGCGCGAAGCGGCCCAGCCTCGCCGAATCGCGATTGAAGGCTGATCGAGGCATAACCTCGGTTGCCCCCTAAACCAGCCCACTCCCCGCAACGAGGGGTGGGCGTTTGACATCCAGGGGTGAGAGCGGTCAAGCGGATTCTCGCACGATCTCTCCTAACCCCGCCTGCCGAAGCGCATCATTGATTAATCGGCGAACTTGGGCGGTCGTGTCCAATGTCATCGCCTGTTGCGCCAAGTTGCGCGCTCCGTCCAGTGTAAAACTGCGAATTGCCCATTTCACCCGTGGCACACTGACCGTGCCAGCGCTCAGACTGTCGACACCCATCCCCAGCAGCAGCACCGCCGCGCCCGGATCAGCCGCCATTTCGCCGCACAGATTCACTGGCCGTTCGGCTTGGTGACCTTCGGCAATGATGTGGGTGATCGCCTTGAGCATCGCCGGATGCAGGTTATCGTACAGCCCGGCCACCCGGGCATTGTCCCGATCCACTGCCAGCATGTACTGGGTCAGGTCATTGGTGCCGACCGATAAAAAATCGACCCGCCGCGCCAGTTGCCCGGCCTGCCAAACGGCAGAGGGAATTTCAATCATCACGCCCACCTCCGGTCGCGCTGCTGGCCAGCCTTCCTCCTGTAATTCCTGATGGGCGCGTTCTAGCAATCTTAGCGCTTCGTCAACCTCTTCGACGGTGGTGATCATCGGGAACAGGATACGCAGGTTGTTCAAGCCCGCATTGGCGCGCAGCATGGCCCGCAACTGAGTCAGGAAGAGGTCCGGGTGATCGAGGGTGAAGCGCATCCCGCGCCAGCCAAGAAAGGGATTGTTTTCCTCGATCTTGAAGTAAGGCAGAGTCTTGTCACCGCCGATATCCAAGGTGCGCATAACGACCGGCTGTGGGGTAAAAGACGCTAGCATTTGCCGATAGATATCGCATTGCTCGTCCTCACTGGGGAACGATTCGCGCACCATAAAGGCAAATTCGGTGCGATACAAGCCGACACCCTCCGCGCCACAATCCTGCGCAGCGGCGATGTCCGTGAGTAAACCAGCCTTAACGTAGAGCGGAATCCGATGACCGTCGCAGGTGATGGCCGGCAGGTTGCGTAGCTCCTGCAATTCCACCGTCAGTTCCGCCTCGGCGGCGAGCAGTTGCTGATATTCCTCGCGCAGCGCCGGATCGGGGTTGAGATAGACCCGGCCCTGATAGCCATCCACGATAATGCTGCTGCCCTCGAAGCGACCCAGCGGACGGTCGCCCAGGCCCATGACCGCCGGGATGCCCATCGCCCGGGCTAACAGGGCGACATGCGACAAGGCGGAACCCCGCAAACAAACGATGCCAGCCAGCCGGTCCGGCGGCACCGCCGCCAGATGCGCTACACTCATTTCCTCGGCGACCAGGATGCAATGTTCCGCCGCCAGTTCCGGTAACTGGGCGGGGCCAGCGCGCAAGTGATTCAACACCCGCCGACCCAGATCGCGGATGTCCTCAGCGCGAGCGCTGAGATAGGGATCTTCGGCTTGTTCCAGCAGCCGAATCCGGGACTGAATCGCATCACGCCAAGCGGCGGGCGCCCAGCAACCAGCTTCCATGCGGGTCCGCGTATCGGTTAGCAAACTGTCGCTGCTCAGCATCATCCGGTAGACGGTAAAAAGCGCTTGTTCAGTCGGCGGCAGCAGGGGCGCCAATCGGTCGCTGGCAGCGCGCAACTCCTGTTCAACGGCGGCAATGGCAGCCTGGAACGCGGCGATCTCGGCAGCGGGATCAGTCGCTGGACGGTCGGGTACATCGTCGAGGTCGGCTAGCAGGTGCGGGATGGTGACCGTGCCGATGGCGACTCCAGGAGCACCCGCTACTCCTTGCAGGGCGCGGTTGCCTGTGATCAGGGGATTCAGCAGTTCCTGGGTCGCGCCGCTGAGAATGGCGTGATTCAAAGTGCTGGCCAGTTGCGCCGCGATAGTGACCAGGAAATCCACTTCGGCGGGCTGAAATTGGCGAGTAGCGGTATCCTGGATGATCAGCACCCCCAGCACTCGCCGGTACTGGATCAGCGGGACACCCAGAAAAGCGTGGTAGCTCTCCTCGCACACTTCACAAACCGGATGGAAGCGCGGATGGTGCGGTGCATCGGGCAAATTCAGGGGTTCCTGCCGTTCGGCCACCAGTCCGATCAAGCCTTGCTGGCGATTCAGCCGTACCCGGCCCACCGCTTGGGGATTCAGCCCGGCAGTCGCCATCAGCACATATTCACGGTTGTCCTCATCGGCCAGATAGACGGTGCAGGCCGCGACGCGCATTGCATCCCGAATCCGGTTGACCGTGATCGCCAGCGCGCTGGGCAGGTCCGGCGCGGCGCTGACATCCTGGACGATACGGCGGAGGGTTTCGAGCATAGGGGAAAATTCCTTCCGGCTGGAAATGGTTCGGAATACAGCATACGTCGCCACCATAGATTGAGATAGCGCTAAGTAATTGAATAGATGATGTATCAAGATTACAACTCCTCTATCCACGTGGCTCCTGCTGGATCCCGGGTTATGAATAGATAACACGGTGCTTAGGGTTGCTTTCTCGTTCAATGGTTCAGCCGCATGGGAAACGGAAGGCGAGTAGAATGCTAGCAAATCAGTCCTTAAATTGAGTGTAATCGCATGAATGATGAGACGCAGATAACTATCGATCCGGCGCGAGCGGGCCGCTTGCTGCGATGGGCGACTTACGCCTCAGTGGCCACTGCCATGATCCTGATTGCGGGAAAACTGGCGGCGGCGCTGATGACGGGATCGGTCAGCGTTCTGGCGTCGCTGGTGGATTCGATGATGGATGCCGCGGCGTCGATCATTAACCTGCTGGCGGTGCATTATGCTCTGCAACCACCCGACCACGATCATCGCTTCGGCCATGGCAAAGCCGAGCCGCTGGCCGGGTTGGTGCAAGCCGCGTTTATCACCGGTTCGGCGGTGTTTCTGATCCTGCACGCTGTGGATCGGCTCGTGCATCCGCAACCTTTGAATGCGGGACTGGTGGGCGTTGGGGTGCTGGTCTTCTCGATGGTCGCGACCGGAGTCTTGTTGTTGTTCCAGCATTATGTCATCCGCCTGACCCAATCCACGGCGATCCGGGCGGATGCGCTGCATTATGCCACTGATTTGCTGACCAATGGCGCAACCATCATGGCTTTGGGGCTGGCGATGCTGGGCTGGCCCATCGTCGATCCGATATTCGCCATTGGCATCGCTTTGTACATTCTCTACAGCGCTGGGCAGATTGGCCACGAATCCGTCCAGTTGCTCATGGATCGGGAATTGCCGCCAGAGGTGCATGCCCGCATTAAAGAGATCGTGCGCGGCCATCCGCTGGTGCGTGGCGTCCATGATGTGCGCACCCGCAAATCCGGGCCAACGTATTTCATCCAGTTGCATCTGATGTTGGATGATCAGATGCCGCTGGTGGATGCGCATCGGGTAACGGATGAAGTCGAAACCGCCATCCTGAACGTCTTTCCTAACGCTGATGTGCTGATTCATGAAGATCCGGCCAGCGAAGCGCCACCGGAACCCTTGCCGGGGTGAAAAGCGAATTCTTTTTTCCCGTGCCTACGCCGGGGAATCGCGGTTAAGATAGTTTCATTCTGTTTCCGGCTACTCAGGAGATTGCCTCATGACTTTTGTCGTTACCGAAAACTGCATCAAATGCAAGTACACCGACTGTGTAGAAGTCTGTCCAGTGGACTGCTTCCACGAAGGACCGAACTTCCTGGTCATCGACCCTGATGAATGCATCGACTGTACGTTGTGCGAGCCGGAATGTCCGGCGCAGGCGATTTTTGCCGAGGATGATCTGCCAGCGGATCAGCAACAATTCCTCGCGCTCAACGCCGAGTTGACCAAACAATGGCCGGTGATCACTACCCGGAAGGAGCCGCCACCTGATGCAACGGACTGGGATGGTAAGCCCGATAAATTGCAGTATCTGGATACGCTAATGCCTGTGGAAATTCGATATGAGTGAATCGTCTTATGTTTTTGAAGTAACCCAGCATAACTTTGCCTCGGTGGTGGAAGCCTCACAGCAAGTGCCGGTGCTGATTGATTTCTGGGTTGACGGACACCTGCCCTGTCAGCAGCTCACCCCGCTCCTGACCAAGCTGGCGCAGGAATACCAGGGCAAATTTATCCTGGCCAAAGTTAACGCCGATGCGGAGCAGGCGCTGGCCGCGCATTTCCGGGTGCGCAGCTTGCCGACGGTGATGGTGATCTGGCAGGGACAGATTGTGGAGCAGTTGGTGGGTTTACAGCCGGAATCCGCCTATCGCCAGATCATCGACCGGTTCCATATGAGTCCCGGCGACCAGATCCGGGAACAGGTCGACGCGCTCTGGCAACGCGGTCGTCAAAAAGAGGCCATTCAATTACTACGCGAGGCGCTCAAGCAGGAGCAGAGCGTTGAACTGAAGGTGATACTGGCGGAGAAGCTGTTGCAACTGGATCAAGGCGAAGAGGCGCGTCAGCTATTGCAGAGTCTGCCAGTCGAGGAACGGGAGCGGCAACCGGTCAGTGGTCTGCTGGCGCGACTGCAATTTGCCGATTTGGCCCAGGGCGCGCCGGATCGCGGGGCGCTGGAGAAGAAAATACAGACCGACCCGACGGATAGCGCGGCGCGCCGACAACTGGCGGCCCGCTGTGTGCTGGCCGGCGATTACGAAGCGGCGCTGGAGCAGTTTATGGAGATTTTACGGCGCGATCCAAAGTTTGAGGATGAAGCGGGCCGCAAGGGGTTGATTGCGATTTTTGAGATTCTCGGCAATGAGGATCCGCTTGTGACCACCTACCGGCGGCGGATGTTTTCATTGCTGCATTGAGAAACGCCCCTCTCCCGCAAAGGGAGAGGAGTTAATGGGCTACAGAGAACAGTTTCCAGGCAAAACGCAATTGCTTAACCCTTCGCCGCTTCCTCCTGTACCGGATTGCCGAACCATTTATTCCGGGCCGCCTTGCGCAGCAGATCCACCGGAATGATGATCACCGCCAGCAGCAGCACCGCGATCCATTCGGAAACCGACAATCCTACCGTGCGCAGCACCTGACCGCCAAAGGTAATAAAAAACGCCTGAATCAGCATGATTCCCGGAATAATGATCGGGAACAGCCGGTTGTCGAACAAGTGTTCAAGCAGATTCAGCCCCTGAGTACGGGCGTTAAATGTGTTGAAGATGTGCAGGAACACGAAGAAGGTGAAGAAGGCCGTCAGGAATTTGGCCGTTGCCTCCGGCGTACCCACTGCATGACCACCGGCAAACAGGGCATGGGTCCAGTCGCTGGTCAGGAATAGCAGACTCAACAAGGCCACCATTAACCCGTTCAGCAGGATCGCTGACCACATATCGGCATTGATCAACGGTTCGTCGCGGCGAATGGGTTTTTCCAGCATATAGCGTTGCAACGCCGCTTCACCGGCGAAAGCCAGCCCCGCCAGAGTGTCCATGATGATGTTGACCCACAACAACTGCGTCATGGTCAGCGGCAGATCGTAGCCGAAGAATGGCCCTAAAAACGCCACCAGCACGGCGGAAATGCCGACCGTTAACTGAAAAATCAGGAACTTGCGGATCGACTTGAATAAGGTGCGTCCGTACAGCACCGCCTTGGTCAGCGAGGAGAAGTTGTCGTCGAGAATGACGATATCGCCGGATTCCTTGGTCATCTCGGTGCCGCTGCCCATGGCGAAGCCGACATCGGCATTTTTCACCGCCGGGGCGTCGTTAACCCCATCGCCGGTCATACCGACCACCAGGCCGATTTCCTTGGCCAACTTGACCAACCGGCTCTTATCGGTCGGGAAGGCCCGCGCTACCACGTACAGATGCGGCAACTTCTGTTTCACTTCCCCATCCGACAATTGCGCCAATTCGGCGGAAGTCAGAATAATCGCCTGGGGATCATCCTCCAGCAGCCCCACGTCTTTAGCAATAGCCTGTGCAGTTTCCTTGGCGTCGCCGGTGATCATCACGACATGAATACCGGCGTTCTTGGCGGTTTTGACGGAAGCATAGGACGTTTCGCGCAATTCATCGCGCATCCCGAACACGCCGACTAGGGTCAAATTGGGCGGCAGCACCTTGCTGTCGTCAATCGGCGCATCGGTGACCGCCACCGCCAGCAAACGCATGGCCCGGGAGGACAGTTCGCGCATAGCGGCTTGCAGGGCGCTTTGATCGCTCAGGTCGATCGTATTGCCATCAGCGTCTAAACAGCGCACGCAGTTTTGCAGGATCACTTCCGGCGCGCCCTTGACCAGAGTCACCGTCCGGTCGCCCGTGACTTGGGTCGCGGAGAATTTGCGGGTACTGTTGAACGGGATGAGATCGACAATATCGACATTCCCGCTCTGCGCCAGATACGGCTTGACGAAACGCAGCAGCGCCTGCTCAGTGCGGTCCGCGCCGACCATTTTCGGATCGTTCGGGTCGCTGGCGTCGATCACTGCGCTGGTGTTATTGCGCAGGGCAAAACCGGCAGTGTCACGCAGCGTCTGGGGAATCGCTTCCAGCTTGTCGTACTGGGTGCCAGCGCCGGTGAGGAAGGCGCTGACCGACAGCCGACCTTGGGTCAGGGTACCCGTCTTATCGGTGAACAGCAGATTCAGACTGCCAGCGGTTTCGATGCCTAGCAACTTGCGCACCAGCACCTTGACGCTGAGCAGTTTCTTCATATTGATCGCCAGCACCATCGCGATCATCATCGGCAAACCTTCGGGAACGGCGACGACGATCACGATGATGGCGAGAATGGCGGCAGTGATGAAGTCCTTGATGATGATGCCACTATCCAACGCCCAGTAGCTGTCGATGCCTTGGGGCAGCGGCTCCCAGAAGATATTGTTCAGCATGAAGGCGAAGAAAATGAAAGTTGCGCCGATATAGCCAAACAGGGCGATATGGCCGCCCAGAACCGACAACTTATGTTGCAGGGGCGACAGGCGGTCTTCGGCGGTTAACAGCTCCCGCATGGTTTGGCCGTAGCGGGTCTTGTCGCCGACGGCGCTGGCCTGCATGACGCACTCGCCATCGACCAGCAGACCGGCGCGGAACAGGCGATGATGTTCATCCTCGGGATTGGCGCCTTCGGGCAACGCAGTCTTTTTGACCGGCTCCGATTCCCCGGTCAGTGCCGCTTCATCGACTTCAGCGTGTCCAGCGATCAGTTGGCCATCGGTCGGTACGGTGTCGCCCGGTTGCAGCAGGAGATAGTCGCCGACGACCAGATCGTTGATCGAGATTTCCGTCAGGTGGCCGTTGCGGAACACCTTGACCAGAATCAGTGAAGCCTCTTCCATCAGTTTTTGGAAGGATTGCTCATTGCTGTGTTCCGACCAGGTGGCGACAAGGGTGGCGATGACGACCGCGAAGGCAATGCCGACGCCTTCATACCAGTCAGCGTAGCCGAACCCCCAGAGCACTAAGGTAATCACCAGGGCGACTACCAGAATAATGATGATCGGGTCTTTCAGATTGCCCAGCAGTTTGTCCCAGAAGGTTTCCACCTCCTGGCTGGCGACGGCGTTGGAGCCATACTGGGCGCGGGAAGCTTCGACTTCCTGATCGGTTAATCCGGGATAGGTAAATTTCATAGCGACCTTTCTTGATGAGAACGGTGTGGAGGAAAAAGGCCAGAGCTTCCACCAAGCCGCAGGGTGTGGAATGGCCCAAACAAACAAAGTGTATCAGAGCGCGCAAAGCGGATAGAGTGCCATTGACGCCATACGTGTCGATGGTTCCGGTGTTTATCATCGGTTACGATAATCATCAAACGCCGTATCTAACTGGAACCCCATGAAAACCCGTACTCAGGATTCCCCCGCCATTTACCGCACTGATCGTACTGAGACCGGGCGACAACTGCGCTTTGACCGGGGTACGTTGCTGCTGGAAGGCGTGGCCGAATTGCCGGCGGGATTGGAAAACTGCTTCCAATACGATCCCCGGGTCGAAGCCTACCGTGCCCCGGCTCATCGCTACAGTGAAATCATCGGCCCATTGAAGGGCGAACTGGCGCGCAATAAAGCGCCGCGCTACCAGCGCCGGGAATTGATTTGTGCGCTGGAGATGACGCCCTACCCCCATCAACAGGAAGCGCTCGCTGCCTGGAAAGTTGCCCGAGGACGCGGGGTGATTGTATTGCCGACCGGCGCGGGTAAAACCCTGGTCGGGTTATTGGCGATGGGCTGGGCGCAGCGCGATGCGCTGATCATGGTCCCGACCCTGGATTTGATGCAGCAATGGTATGCGTTGCTGCGGGCAGCGTTCCCGGATCAGGAAATCGGCTTGATCGGCGGCGGCTATCATGAACCGCAGCCATTGACCATTGCCACTTACGACTCCGCCGCACGGCATGTGGAACGGCTCGGCGACCGCTTCGGCCTGCTGATTTTCGATGAAGTGCATCATTTACCTTCCGAGTTTTATCGCAGCATCGCTGAATTTTCCCTGGCCCCTTACCGATTGGGGTTAACCGCGACCCCGGAACGCAGTGATGGGCGGGATGCCGATTTACTGGAATTGGTCGGCCCGATGGTTTACCGTCGCTGTCCCGAACAACTCGCGGGCGATGTGCTGGCCGAGTTTCAAATCCGGGTGATCCATGTCGATCTATCCCCGACTGAGCGGGAGGCTTACCGGCAGGCGCTGGAAGAACGCAACGCCTTTTTGCAGGCCAATCGGTTATCGCTGAATGCGCTGGAAGGCTGGAATCGTTTTGTGATGCTGTCGGCGCGCAGTGTGGAAGGTCGCCGGGCCATGCGCGCTCATCGCGACGCCCGGCGCATTGCTCATGCCACCCCGGCCAAATTGCGGGCGCTGGGCCTGATTCTGGCTAACCATCCGGGAGCCAGAACGGTGATTTTCACCGAGGACAATGCAACGGCTTATGAAGTCTCGCAGCGATTTTTAATTCCCTGCTTGACCCATCAGACGGCGATCAAGGAACGGCAGGATATTCTCGACCGTTTCAAGGCCGGAACTTACGCGGCGATTACCACCAGCAATGTCCTCAATGAAGGCGTGGACGTGCCGGAAGCTTCCATCGGCGTCATTCTGTCCGGTAGCGCCTCAGCACGGGAGTTTATCCAGCGGCTGGGACGGATTCTGCGGCGCGGCGAGGGTAAAAAGGCGGTGCTTTATGAGGTGATCGCCCGAGAGACCCGCGAGGAACGGGTCGCGGACCGACGGCGGGAGCGTGGAATCCATGACCGGTCCGGAATGCCAGGAAATGTGGAACTCGCTGAGGAGACTAAAGGAACAGCAGTTTCTCAATCATTGCTTTGGGATGACCGCCAGAATTGACCCGCAAGGTGTCCAAGCAATCTGTCAGGAAGGCGAGCGCCTGGAGGAAGGGCCTCTACTGGGGGCGGTGAGCGTCATGGCGCGACCCTGCGCCAGGGCTGCCAGCAATTTCAGTTGCCAGTGCGGTGAAAATCCGGGTCAACTCCGTATAATCACCTCTTTCGCAAATTTGCAAACAGCACGAACGGCATGGAATTTATCCGCGGTCAACATAATCTTCGTCCCCGGCATCATGGTTGTGTCGCCACCATCGGCAATTTCGATGGGGTGCATCTCGGCCATCAGGCGATTCTCACCCAACTGGCCGAACCGGCCAGGCAGTTGCGTTTGCCCCGGTTGGTCATTACTTTTGAACCGCAGCCGCAGGAATTCTTCGCCGACCCGACGGCCCCGCCCGCCCGGTTAATGCGCCTGCGTGAGAAACTGCTCGCGCTGAATGGGCTGGGCATCGAGCGGGTGCTGTGCCTGGAATTCGACCACCGGCTGGCAGCGTTGCCGGCGGAACGCTTCATCGAGGAGTTGCTGGTTCGCCGACTGGGCCTCCGCTATCTGGTCATCGGCGATGATTTCCGCTTTGGCCATCGCCGCGCCGGGGATTTCGCTATGCTGGTCAAGGCCGGCCAGCAACACGGGTTCGAGGTCGTCGATAATCACAGTTATATGGTCGACGGCGAGCGCGCCAGCAGTACCCGGGTGCGGCAGGCGTTGAGCTGGGGCGATCTGGAACTGGCGGCGCGGCTGCTAGGTCGGCCTTATGACATGTGCGGGCGGGTGGCGCATGGCGACGAGCGTGGCCGCACCATCGGCTTTCCGACTGCTAATATTTACCTGCACCGCCGCGCCACGCCGGTGTATGGCGTCTACGCTGTTCTGATGAGCGGCCCCGGCCTGAAACTCTGGCCCGGCATCGCCAATGTGGGTCGCCGCCCGACCGTCGATGGCGTTCGCGAGCAACTGGAAGTCCATCTGCTGGATTTTCAGGGTGATCTCTACGGCAAGCACGTCAAGGTCGATTTTCTGCGCTATCTACGCCCGGAACGGCGTTTCGAGTCGCTGGACGCCTTGCGTTTGCAAATCCAGAAGGACGAGCAGGAAGCCCGCGCCTGGTTGACGGCACGCGGGATATTGCAAGCTCCTCCCGCGCCGCGCCCATCAGGAGCAGGAGGTCAGATGCACTCACCTCATTCCGGGGAAAGCAACGCAAATTCCTCATTCCCCGCCTCTCTCTCGCCAGAGAAGAAGGGCGCTTAAGCACCGGTTTCCAGAGGTTCTCACCGTGGCCGATTACAAAGACACCCTCAACCTGCCCCAAACCGCTTTCCCGATGAAAGCCGACCTCGCCAAGCGTGAGCTGGATGTGTTGCGCTACTGGCAAGAAATGGATTTGTACCGCCGCCAGCGCACCGAATTCGCCGGTCGGCCCAAATTTGTCCTGCATGATGGCCCGCCCTATGCCAATGGCGTTATCCATATCGGCCATGCCGTTAATAAAGTCATCAAGGACATGATTGTTAAAGCGAAAACCCTGAGCGGTTTCGACGCGCCGTATGTGCCAGGTTGGGATTGCCATGGTTTGCCGATTGAACAGGTCGTCGAGAAGAAACTGGGCAAGGTCGGCGTCAAGGTGGACGCCCGCCAGTTCCGCAACGCCTGCCGGGTATTCGCGACGGAGCAGGTCGCCAGTCAGAGCGCCGATTTCCAGCGACTGGGGGTGTTAGGTGACTGGGCGAATCCCTATCTGACCATGGATTTCCGCGCCGAGGCGGATATCGTGCGCTCGCTGGCGCGGATCATCGCCAACGGCCATCTCTATCGCGGCTCCAAGCCGGTGTATTGGTGCATCGACTGCGGCTCATCGCTGGCCGAGGCGGAAGTCGAGTACGAAGACCGCGATTCGCCGGCGATTGACGTGCGTTTTCCCGTGGCCGACCCCGAAGCGTTGCTGGCCCGCCTGCATCATGTCGAAGGTCATGAAGGCCAGGGGCCGTTGTCGGTGGTGATCTGGACCACCACACCGTGGACCCTGCCCGCCAATCAGGCGGTAGCGCTGAATCCGGGGCTGGAATATCTGGTCGTACAGGTGGAAACCGACCGGGGACAGGAGCGGCTGGTGGTCGCCGAGGCGCTGTTGCAAGATTCATTGGCCCGCTGGCAGGTGGAGAGTTATCGAGTATTGGCCCATGGTCTGGGTCGCGATCTGGAAGGGCTGGCGCTGCGCCATCCGTTCTATGACCGGGAAGTGCCGGTCATCCTCGGCGACCATGTCACCACCGAAGCCGGCACCGGTGCGGTGCATACTGCTCCTGCCCACGGTCAGGAAGATTATGTGGTCGGTTCCCGCTATGGGTTGCCGGTGGATAATCCGGTCGGCCCGGACGGCAAGTTTTTACCGGACATCCCGCTGTTTGCCGGGCTGCACGTTTTCGCCGCCAATGAGCGGGTCATCGATGCCCTCAAAGTCCATGGGATGTTGCTGCGCGTCGCCCGGCTGACCCATAGTTACCCGCACTGCTGGCGGCATAAGACCCCGATCATCTTCCGCGCCACCCCGCAATGGTTCGTCGGCATGGATCATCATGGCTTGCGCACCCGCGCCCTAGAGGAGATCAAAAAACTGCGGTTTACCCCGGACTGGGGCGAAGCGCGCTTGCAGGGCATGGTGGAAAATCGCCCTGACTGGTGCGTGTCCCGCCAGCGCTATTGGGGCGTCCCGATGACCTTGTTCACCGATAAAAAAACCGGTGAACTGCATCCGCGCACCCAGGAACTGATGGAGCAGGTTGCCCAGCGCATTGAACAGGGCGGCGTCGACGCCTGGTTTGAACTCGATCCCGCCGAATTGTTGGGCGCGGAAGCAGCGCATTACGACAAGGCGTCAGATACCCTGGATGTGTGGTTCGATTCCGGCACGACGCATCTTTCCGTGCTGGATCGCCGCCCGGAATTGCATTTTCCCGCCGACCTGTATCTCGAAGGTTCGGACCAGCATCGCGGCTGGTTCCAATCCTCGTTGCTGGCGTCGGTGGCGATGCGCAGCATTGCACCCTATAAGGGTTTGCTGACCCACGGCTTCACCGTGGACGCCCAGGGCCGCAAGATGTCGAAATCGCTGGGCAATGTGGTCGCGCCGCAAAAGGTGTTTAACTCGCTGGGCGCGGATGTGCTGCGCCTGTGGGTCGCAGCCACTGACTATCGCGGCGAAATGGGCGTGTCCGACGAGATTCTCAAGCGCATGGCTGATTCCTATCGGCGGATGCGCAATACCGCCCGGTTCCTGCTGGCCAATCTCAACGGCTTCGACCCGGTGCAGCACTTATTGCCGCCGGAACAGATGCTGGCGCTGGATCGCTGGGCGGTGGATCGCGCCCGGCGCTTGCAGGAGGAGATTCTGGAAGCTTACGACCAGTACCTGTTTCATTTGATTTATCAGAAGATTCACAACTTCTGTTCCGTCGATATGGGCAGTTTGTATCTGGACATCATCAAGGATCGCCAGTACACCACCGGCAAGGACAGCATCGCCCGGCGCTCGGCGCAGACCGCGATGCACCATATTCTCGAAGCGATGACCCGCTGGCTGGCGCCGATTCTCAGCTTTACCGCTGAAGAAATCTGGCAAAACCTGCCGGGTGAACGCGGCCCCTCGGTGTTCCTGACCACCTGGTATCCAGGACTGTTCGCGGTCAGCGATGAAGATGCGTTCAACGCGGCGTACTGGGAACGGCTGCTCAATGTCCGCGAGGTGGTCAGCAAAAAGCTGGAGCGGTTACGGGTCGAGGGCGGCATCGGCTCCAGCCTGGATGCTGAGGTGAGTCTGTACTGCGATGGCGACCTGGCGACCGACCTGACCCGGATCGGCGATGAACTGCGTTTCTTCTTCATCACGTCCTACGTCCATGTGTACCCGCTGGCCGATGCGCCGAGCGATGCAGAGACCGTGCAGGTCAATAGTCAGCCGTTGGTGCTGGAGGCCCTGTCGAGCGATCACGATAAATGTGTGCGCTGCTGGCACCACCGGATCGATGTCGGCCATTATCCCGATCACCCGGAACTGTGCGGGCGCTGCGTAGAGAATGCCTTTGGCGCGGGCGAAGCGCGACAGTTTGCCTGAGTGCGCGGCACGAATTGCGGCCCATCACCTGGAATCTTTCATGCTCAAATCCTGGATTTGGCTCAGCGTTCTGATCGTCGCGCTGGACCAGGCGACCAAATATCTGGCGGAAACGCTGCTGGTCATGCATCAGCCCGTGCCGATCCTGTCGTGGTTCAATCTGATGCTGACCTACAACACCGGTGCAGCCTTCAGCTTCCTGGCCGACGCCGGTGGTTGGCAACGCTGGTTCTTTCTCGGCCTGGGGTCCGCGGTCAGTATTGGCTTGGTCATCTGGTTAATGCGGCTCAAACCGGAAGAGAAATGGCTGGCGGCGGCGCTGGCGCTGATTCTGGGTGGGGCGGTCGGCAATCTGATTGACCGGGTCTGGCTGGGTCAGGTCATCGACTTCATTCAGCTTTATTACGACCGCTGGTATTGGCCCGCCTTCAATATCGCCGATTCGGCCATCACGGTCGGCGCAATTTTGCTGGTCATGGACAGCCTATGGTCGCGGAATACGCCTTCCACCCCACCTCCTGCTGACGCCTGACACCGATGAGCGCACACATTCATCTCGCCAACCCTCGCGGCTTTTGCGCCGGCGTCGACCGAGCTATCGGCATTGTTGAACGAGCGTTAGATCTGTTTGGCGCACCGATCTATGTCCGCCATGAAGTCGTACATAACCGCTTCGTGGTGGACAACCTGCGCCAGCGGGGCGCGGTGTTCGTCGAGGAGCTGGATGAAGTCCCGGATGGGGCGACAGTGATTTTCAGCGCCCACGGTGTCGCGCAGGTCGTCCGGGAACAGGCGGCGCAACGCGGATTAAAAGTGTTCGATGCCACCTGTCCCTTGGTCACCAAGGTGCATACCGAGGTGAGCCGTCACGCCCGCGCCGGCCACGAAGTGATCCTGATCGGCCATGCCGGCCATCCCGAAGTTGAGGGCAGCATGGGGCAGTATGACGAGCGCGCCGGCGGGCGGATGTACCTCGTGGAAACGGTCGAGGATGTGCAGTCGCTCACCGTGCGCCATCCCGACGAACTGGCTTATGTGACCCAAACCACACTATCGGTCGATGACACGGCGCGGATCGTCGCTGCCCTGCGCGACCGCTTTCCCGCCATCGAGGGGCCGCGCAAGGATGATATCTGTTACGCCACGCAGAACCGGCAGGATGCCGTGAAAGATCTGTCGCGCAACTGTGAATTGCTGCTAGTGGTCGGCTCGCGCAACAGTTCCAATTCCAATCGCCTGCGGGAATTGGCCGAGAAGGCCGGCACGCCGGCGCATCTGATCGATGGGCCGGAGGACATCGACCCCCATTGGCTGGTCGGCAAAACCGCTATCGGTGTGACGGCTGGAGCCTCGGCGCCAGAGGTGTTGGTGGAGCAGGTCATTGCCCGGTTGCGGGAACTGGGCGCAACCACCCTGACGGAAAGCGCTGGTCGGGAAGAGAATGTGGTGTTCGCGCTGCCGAAGGAGTTGCGGTAATTGCCCGGCTTTCTGCCCAATTTCTGCGCCAACACTACGGTTTTCCTGACGGTCCTGCTGGCGGAATTGTTTGCTCTGGTGCTGGCCCTCAGCGAGGCGGACCGGTTGGGCGATTTCTGGAACCGGCTGGCGTTGATCTCGCTGTTCGTGCAATGGGTGGTGCTGGGCGCTGCCGCCGTGTTATGCCTGAGTCGGCGTTGGCTGGCCCAACTGGGTCCTGCCGCCGCCACCTGCGCTGTATTCGGCCTGACGCAGTTGGTGACTCTGGGCTTCTCGCTGCTCGGTGGCGGGTTTCTGAACCCCTCACCGGAACTGGTCATCCCTTCGCTCGCCTTCATCGCCCGTAATTTGGCGATTGCCGGTATCATCACCCTGATTGCTCTGCGTTATTTCTACATCCGCCATCAGTGGCAACAGCAGATCGAGGCGGAATCCCGCGCCCGTTTGCGCGCCTTGCAAGCTCGTATCCATCCCCATTTTCTGTTCAACACCCTCAACACCATCGCCAGCCTGATTCCCGGCCAACCCGACCAGGCGGAACAGGCCGTGCTCGATTTAGCCGATCTGTTGCGTTCTGCCCTCGCTGACCGAACCTCTATTCCCCTCACCGAGGAACTGGAACTGACCCGCCGCTATTTAGCCATCGAACGGCTGCGCATGGGCGAACGGTTGATCGTAGATTGGCAGTTGGCGGAGGATCTGCCGCTGGATATGCCCTTGCCGCTGCTGGTGTTGCAACCACTGGTCGAAAACGCGATCCGCCACGGGTTGCAGCGCTTGCCGGAAGGGGGAACGCTGACGCTGCGCATCGACCGGCAACCCGCCGCGCTGTGCTTCACTCTTGTCAATCCCTGCCTGCAAGAGGATGCCCCGCAGCACGGTCAACATATCGCCCAAGACAACATTCGCCAGCGGCTGGCGCTGGCCTACCCCATGGCCCCGCCGCTGGAGATTGTCGAAACTGCTGGACAGTATCGGGTCACCTTCACGATTCCGCTGACGCCGGAGATGCCATGCGCGTCCTGATTGTCGATGACGAACCGCCGGCCCGCGCCCGGTTGCAGGAGTTGCTTAACCGGCTGTCCAACTACGAGTTCTGCGGTGAAGCTGGCACAGGCGCTGACGCTCTGCGCCTGACGCAACGGCTGAATCCCGACATCGTGTTGCTCGATATCCAGATGCCGGGGTTGAACGGTCTGGAAACCGCCCGTCAGTTGGCCGAACTGGAGCAACCGCCGGCGGTGGTCTTCACTACAGCCCACGGTGATCATGCGTTGGAGGCTTTCGAGACCGACGCCATGGCCTATCTGCTCAAGCCGGTGCGGCTGGAGCGACTGGAGCAGGCCTTGATTCGCGCCGGACGCATCAACCGCGCTCAATTGAGCCGATTGGCGGCTGATCAACCGGCGGACGGCAGCCGCGCCCATCTCTGCGCCCGCATCGGCCAGCGCCTGGAGTTGATTCCACTGGCGGAGGTGTTCTATTTCCAGGCGGATCAGAAATATGTCACGGTTCGCCACCGGCATGGCGAGGCGCTGATTGAAGAAGCGTTGAAGACTCTGGAACAAGAGCTGGGGGCACGGGTGGTGCGGGTTCACCGCAACGCGCTGGCAGTGGCGATCCACATTGCTGGACTGGAAAGGGCAGCAGATGGTAGTACCGTGCTGGTCTTTCACGATATCCCCGACCGGCTGGAGGTCAGCCGTCGTCATCTCCCGGCCCTCCGCCAGTTCCTCAAGGAAACCTGACAACTATTGTCAATGCTTGGCTGAGTGGACTATCATCCCCACTTTCAAATTCGCCGGAATAGCTCAGTCGGTAGAGCAGCTGATTCGTAATTAGCAGGTCGGAGGTTCGATTCCTCTTTCCGGCACCATAAAAATCAACGCCTTGGCGCAACATCGCTGAGGCTTTTTTTACGCCCTGCGTAATTCCTGCGTAATCGCACGTGGAAAAACCGGGTAAGAGGAAATCAACTGCCGTAACGTATCTGGCAAGAAGTTTGAGTAGCCTCTTCGGAGTGAGGCCAGCAATGCGCACCAATGGTCAGCTGGGTTAACCGCTGGAGCGCAGTGCAGTCTTCAGCTATAGCGCCCGCTCGATCCGCGTCATCCAGATCATCGCCTCGTCCTGGGTTAGCAACAGGATTTGCCACTGGTTACGGAAATCCTGCCAGGATTTTTCCACACATTCGCTCGCGGTCTGCACGCAGACCACCATCCATTTTTTCGCGGGATCACCTGGCCGGATGGTTTTCGCCGACTCCGCTCCGTGTTGCAGACACAACAGGTAAGTATCCAACGTCTTGCGCACTGAACTGAGAGCCGCGATGTTGAGCAATCCGGTCACACGCATCGTGCATTGCCAAGCAAGCAGTTGGGCCGCTTTCTGGCGTTCAAACAGCTTTTCGTTCTTCATATCCACTCCTCACCCCGGTTTTATTGTGCATCGCAACATAATTTGTGGAAGCCGTCAAGTCATAGTCACTGTCATCACAACATTTTTAGACCGCTACCGGTGCCTTGATCGCTGGATGGCGCCGATAATCGAGAATCTCGAAATCCTCATACCGATAATCGAACAGCGAATCCGGTCGGCGGCGGAGGGTTAATCGCGGCGGCGGATAAGGCTCGCGGCTGAGTTGTAATTGAACCTGCTCTAAATGATTCAGATACAGATGGCAATCGCCGCCCGTCCAGATGAATTCACCGACGCGCAAATCGGTCTGCTGGGCGACCAGGCAGGTCAACAGCGCATAACTGGCGATATTGAACGGAACCCCCAGAAAAAGATCGGCGCTGCGCTGATAAAGTTGACAGGATAGTTCGCCATTGGCGACATAAAATTGAAAGAGCAAATGGCAGGGCGGTAAACGCATCCGTTCCAATTCCCCAACATTCCAGGCCGAAACGACGATCCGCCGTGAATCCGGATCGTGCTGCAGCAGATCGACCGCGTTAGCTAACTGGTCGATGCAACGCCCATCAATCGTTTGCCAAGCTCGCCATTGTTGACCGTAGATCGGCCCCAGATCGCCGTTCTCATCCGCCCATTCGTCCCAAATTGTCACACCCTGTTCGCGCAAATAGCGAAGATTCGTATCACCGCGCAGGAACCACAGCAACTCATGAATGATCGAGCGCAGATGTAACTGCTTGGTGGTGACCAGCGGAAAACCGACGCGCAGATCGAAGCGCAATTGCGCGCCGAACACGCTGAGCGCGCCGATCCCGGTGCGATCCGCCTTGCGGACTCCTTCGGTCAGCGCCCGGCGCAGCAAATCGAGATACGGTTTCATTCTACTTTCCCCAGTCCCGACGAAAAATCTGGAATTTTATGCTGCAATGCAATATAGTATTTTCAATTCCACGATACATGAATAAGTTACCGCACTCAGGGTTGAAAATGGCTGCCAAAACAACTTCCTCGATTCAAGTGATTGCCCGGGTATCCCGGCTGTTGGATACCCTCGCCGCTCACGATGAACCGGTCAGCCTCAAAACCCTGTCTGGCGCTACCGGGCTGCATCCCTCGACCGCTTTCCGCATCCTGGCGTCACTCATTGAACACGGTTTTGTCGAGCGCAGCATGGCTGGACACTATCGGTTGGGAAGCCGGTTGCTCCAACTAGGCAGTCAGGTACAAGGCCGAATCGACCGCCATTCAGTGATTCGCCCCGCGCTGCCCGAGGAGTTAAACACCGTCGTTCATGTTCCCCGGCCCTTGTCCTCGCCGGGAGACAGGGAGATAGGGCGATAGAGAAAGTTCCTTATTCACGCGCTACTTCCTGGCTTCCTCCCCGTCTCGCGTCTTGCCTGGTAATTCGACAACAAACGTTGCGCCTTGGCCGATTTCACTTTCCACCCAGATGCGGCCATGGTGGTGTTCGACGATCTTTTGACTGATCGGTAGACCCAGGCCAGTACCCTTGGGTTTACCAGCATGGCTATCGTTGACCTGGTGAAATTTTTCAAAGATCAGCTTGTGCTGGTCAGGCGCGATGCCGGGACCGTTGTCAATCACCTCGATACGCCAGCGGTTCAGGCTGGGTCGCAGACGAATGATCACCTCACCCCCCTGTTCCTGGCAAAACTTCACCGCATTGGACAACAAGTTGATAATCACCTGGATCAGCCGATCACGATCGCCGGCGATAATCACCCGTTCGTCGCCCAAGTCTTCGCGCAGCGCCACGGCTTTGTCATGGAACAACTGGCTGGTCGAGTTAATTGCGTCCTGAATCAATGCGCCGAGATCAAGGTCGTCGATATGCCAGTCGATCCGCCCGGAATCGATTTTGGCCATATCCAACACCTGATTGATCAACCGGGTCAGCCGCTCGCTCTCCTTGACGATAATGCTCAGGAATTTGCTGCGCTGGGCGACCTCCATATCCGGGTTAGCCAGCAAGATTTCCGAGAAGGCGCGAATCGACGTCAGCGGGGTGCGCAGCTCATGCGTGACCGTGGAGATAAATTCGTCCTTGAGCCGGTCGAGTTCCCGCAGCCGGTTATTGGCCTCGCGCAATTCAGCGGATGCGGCTTCCAGTTCGCGGGACTTTTGCTCCAGCCGGCGGCTGTATTCGAGAACCTGGGTGCTCTCGTCGAGGATGGTCATGACTTCCTCGATGCTCAACACCTCGCCCATCACAATCGACGAGATCATCACCCGGGCGGAAGCGGCGCCAATCGCCCCGGCTAATAACCGTTCGGTGTAATGGATCAGCCGGGAATCCGCCTGGAACGGATAGCCGCCCTGATCGGCCGCATAGCGGTCGAACGCCTCGCTGGCGCGTTGCGGACCGAGGAAGCGGGCCAGCAGATCATACAAATCCGCCGTTTCCACGACGCCTCGCCAGAGCAGGGAATCGCCGTCATGGCGTTCCCGCTTGAAGATATCCACGAACTGGCTGCCCTGCACCTGCTCAATCGGATCGGGCCGGCCCGGCAGCGAGCCGTACACCAGTCCCCCGATATTGACCAACATGCTCCAGAACACCGCGTGCATGTAGGGATCGAGACCTTCCAGACCAAACAGCGCATAGGGTTTCAACAGCTCCAGACCGAACGGCCCAGTCTCGACGAAATTGGCACTGATCCAGCCGGAGCGCGCCATAGCTGGCAGAAACAGGGTGTAGGCCCACACCACAAAACCGCTGCTCAGGCCGATCAACGCGCCACGCCGGTTGGCGCGCTTCCAGAACAAGCCGATCAGGATCGGCGGCGCGAACTGGGCAGCGGCAGCGAAAGAGACCAGCCCACTGGCCACTAAGGCGTAGGATTCTCCGACAAAGCGGAAATACAGATAACCCAGCAGAATCAAAATGACAATGCCGGCCCGGCGGATGCCGAGCAGCAGTCCGGACAGATCAGAACGTCCGGCCAACCAGCGTGGATTGGTACGCAGCAGGATCGGCATGACCAGATCATTGCACACCATGGTGGACAGCGTGACGGTTTCAAACATGATCATGCTGGTCGCAGCCGATAGTCCGCCCAGGAAGGCCAGCAGCGCCAGCAGCGGCATCTGTTCGGCCATGGGCAGCGCCAGCACGAAGGTGTCGGCGTCCACGCTGCCATTATTGAACACCAGTCGCCCGCCCAAGGCGATGGGCAGCACAAACAGGTTGATGGCGAACAGGTACAGGGGAAACAGCCAGATCGCTTTGCGGATATGCGCTTCGTTGACGTTTTCCACCACCAGCACCTGAAATTGCCGAGGCAGGAACAGAAAGGCCATCATCGACAGAAACGTCAGCGACAGCCACCCGCCGTAGCCGCCGGGCACGACCTCAAAGCGCAGCAGCGGCGCTAAATCTGGATCAGTCGCAGCTTTTTGGAACAAATCGCCGGGACCGTTGAAAATGACGAAGGTCACCACCGCGCCCACCAGCACGAAGGCGACCAGCTTAAACAGCGACTCGAAGGCCGCCGCCGCCACCATGCCCTCATGGCGTTCGGTGTTATCGATGTGGCGGGTGCCAAACAGAATGGTGAAGACGATCAGCACCAGGGCCACGTAGAAAGTGGTGTCCATCCAGAACGGATGCTGTGTGGAAATTGCCAGCCGACTCACCTCCGGATACTGGCGCAGCAGGCTGAAACTGGCGGCGATGGCTTTCAGTTGAATCGAGATATACGGCAGGATGCCGAGCATGACGATCAGCGTCACCATGCCGGCCAGCAGACCGCTCTTGCCGTAGCGGGACCCGATGAAATCGGCGATGGAGGTAATGCGATGCACTTTAGTGATGCGAATAATGCGCCGCAATACGAACCAGAACAGCACCGCCATCAGGGTGGGGCCGAGGTACACGGGCAGGAAATCCACCCCACTGACCGCCGCCAGTCCGACGCTGCCGTAGAACGTCCAGGCGGTGCAATAGATCGCCAATGACAGGGTGTAGATGTAGGGATTGGCGATGATCGAACGGCCCGCGTCAGCGCGCTGATCGCCATAGTAGGCGATGCCGAACAGGACGCCCATATACGCCAGGGCGCTGGCAATGATAACGCCGTCACCCATGTCAGGGCGGCTCCGCCGGAGGGTGGCCGCTGGAATCGCCGGATCGGGATACGCTTTCCGATTCCAGCGCCCCGGGTTTAGGCGGTTCTTCGGATTTATGGATTTCCGAGCTTTCCACGACGGCGATCAAGACGATAATGAGAACGAGCCACACCAGATAGAGGTAAAAATACAGTAGGGGTATGCCAAACGGCGCCCACGGCCGGTCGAACAAATCCAGCACCGGATAGTTGATCGCCAGAACGGCACCAATAAATAGAATAACGATGTATTCCCGGGATTGTTGCCGCATGAGCGCCGCTTTCCTAAAAGTTCGCCTGCGTCTTGCGAATCTCGACCATCTTGTCCGAGACTTCCAGTGCCTGGCCGAGGGTGTTGACGCCTTGTGCTTCCATTAAATCCAGCAGCTTGAGGAACACTTGCGCGGTGACCAGCGAGTCGCCCAATGCAGTATGGCGCCCGTGGACGTCGACTCCCAACCGGTCAGCAATCGCATCTAGGTTGTGATCATCGGTGTAATCGTGCAGGTAGCCGGACAACAGCAGGGTGTCCAGCACCGGATTGCCGAAATGCACGCCGACCTTTTGTTCCTTGAGCTTGAGGAATTTCATATCAAACGCGGCGTTGTGTGCGACCAGTACGGTGCGTTCGCCGCCGACGAATTGGTGAAACTGCGGCAGCACGACGTCAATGCCGGCTTGGTCTTTAACCATATCCTCGGTAATGCCGTGGAAGCGGATCGAAGCCTTGGGAATGGGCCGACCGGGATTGACGAGTTGATCAAAGGTTTCTCCGGCCAGCAAGCGACGGTTGACGACGCGCACCCCGGCAATCTGAATGATCTCGTCACCCTTGGAGGGGGACAGGCCGGTGGTTTCAGTGTCGAATACGACGTAGGTCAGCGCGTTCAGCGGGTAGTTGAGCAGGTCGCCCCATTCCGCCCGATGTTCCGCCAGGGAAAAATCGTAGAATTCCGGCCGCTCCGGCAAATCCTTGGGGGGTTCGCGCCACTGACGGGTCGATGCCGGCAGCGGCAGCCGCAGCAGGGCATGGCCGGGCCGACGGTGGAACTGGCTCCAGATGTCGCTGTTGTGCCGACGCAGCACTTCACCCACGGTGGTGGCCCCGACCAGATCCTGCACATGTTCGCTCAGCCAGCTTTCCAGTTGATCGGTCGGCAGGGGTTTGCCCGGCCAGATGATATCCAGATAAACCTGACGGTTGCCGAGCAGGCATTCAATCTCGAACGTATCGCTGATGCCATGGGTTTGCAGGTGTTCGAGCGTGCGTTCGAGCAGCAGCATGATCGAGTGGTTATCCACGTTCAACCAGAGTGGCGCACCAATGGTGTTGACTCGGAGACTGGAGCGTTTCTCTAGGTGATGGAGGACACTGCCGATCAAATCCGCTGAGTAGACGTCATTCATCGGCCAGCGGCTGGCGTACAGATTGCGCAGGTCAAGGGCCAGTTCCTGCAGGCGCTGGCTGAGCTGTTCGCTTTCTTCAAAGATGATCCGCTGAAAGGCTTCGCGCTGTGCTTGATCCATGTCGGTGAAATGCATGACCATTTCCGCTGCTGCCCGCAGATTGGCCAGCGGCCGGCGCAAGTCCTCGGTGCGGGTCTTGACCAGTGAACGGTCGATCTGCGCAGTGACGTCGCGAAAAGTGATGACGAAGGGAGACGCCCGGTCGGCAGCGCCGGGCAACAGGCTCATCCGGCAATGAAACAGGGTCTCATCATCGACGGTGGCGCAAACGAATTCAGCGTCGCTGGCCGGCTTGCTTTCGCCGCTGCTCTGCTGACGGTAAAGCAACAGTTGCAGGGTGCTTTCAATCGGGGCGCGGGTCCAGAGATCGTAGAGTGAACGGCCCAGGCCCAGCGTTGCGCGGTTGGGCAACAGTTTCGCCGCCGCCGGGTTGTACAGCAAGATGCGGGCTTCGCCATCGCAGACCAGCACGCCTTCTGACAACTCGCGCAGCACGGTCTCCAGGCGGGCTTTCTGTGCCTCGATTTCCTGGGTGCCGGTGGCGGTCGCGGCGGCCACGTCGCGCCGGGCCTTGTGCAGAGCCTCGCCCAGTTCCAGTAACAGGGGGGGGAATTCACCCAGCCAGTGCTGTTTGGGCAGTTCCAGCGTATAGCCGGGATTGCTGCGGGTGATAATTCGTGCGCCGCGCGCCAGAGCGCCGAGCGGAATGAAACAATGCCAGTCGAGCAGCGACCAGACCACGGTGACGCCACCCACGATGGCGAACGCCGCCAGCATCAGCCACAGCAGCGTCAAATCGCGCTGGTCTGGGTCGGGAACGACCTGGAAAACCTGCCAGCCGATCCAGATCAGCGAGATCAGCGTCAGGATGGCCGGAATCAGCCACAGCAGCCAGAGCCGAGTCCGGTAGCGCATAGTGGCTTAACCCGCTTCCGCTAATAACTCGCGAACCCGCTCCACGACTTCCTGCGTGGAGAAGGGTTTGGTGATGTAGTCATCCGCGCCGAGCGCCAAACCCTTTTCACGTTCAACCTCGCGCCCCTTGGCGGTCAGCATGATGATGCGGATCGCCTTCCAGTCGGGATTGGCGCGGATTGCCTGACAGACTTCGTAGCCGTTCTTACGCGGCATCATGACATCCAGCAGTACCAGGTCAGGCTGTTCGGCGGCGATAGCAGCCAGCCCGGCTTCGCCGTCCGAAGCAGTTCGCACCAGGAAGCCCGCTTGCTTCATCAGAAATTCCAAAGACAGGACGATATTCGGTTCGTCGTCCACCACCAGAATCTTATTAGCCATATCCATTCCCCAGGTCGGCGGGTTTGCTCATGCAGGCATGATCACGCTGACTTTTCAGTACCGTTGCGCGCCGCGCTGTTCTCATACGGTTCCGTCGGGTTTTCGGTTTTTCGATCAGTCGCGTCCTTGCCTGCCGCCGTGTTGCCTCCGCTGGCCTTGGCGACCGCCTCCCAAAATTTCTGAACCATTTCCATCGAATGAAACTGGGTGGGCAATAACGGTTTAAGCAGACCGAGGGCGTCGAAGTTGATCACACCGCGCTGCATATTGTCGCGAACGGCCTGCAAAATATCATCATGTAGCGGTTGCACGTTGGGTAGGCCCAGAAATTCGCGCATTTCCTGGGCAGTGGCTTCAACACTAACATTGACTTTCATTGAGAGACTTCCTCGTGCTGCGGAATCGTGGGTCGGGCCACTGGGAGTGGGGTCATGGAATTCAAGTAGCGACCGGTTGATCAAGAATAGCAGGAATGGCGCTGACCTTGCGCGCTGGATATTATTGAAATCCGTTTCCAATGCGAGGTGAAACTAATGGAAATCACTGTTTCAGGCAACCATTAACCTACCGAGCAGCGAGCGTGGCGACGCTTGAGATGAACCAGCAGCAGAGAGACCGCAGCGGGAGTCAGACCCGGCAGGCGGCCCGCCTGACCCAGGGTGCGGGGCCGATGGCGATTCAGCTTCTCTCGCACTTCCCGCGACAGGCCCTGCACCTCGGCGTAGTCGAGATCCGCCGGCAGCAGCAACTCTTCATGGCGGCGCTGCCGTTCGATATCCCGGCGCTGCCGTTCGATGTAGCCGGCGTACTTGACCTGAATCTCCACCTGTTCAGCCACTTGTGGGTCGTCCACACTGGGACCGCAGCCGGGCATGCTCATCAATCCGGCATAGCTCACTTCAGGCCGGCGCAATAACTCGACAACGGAACTCTCCCGGGTCAACGACCCCTGAAAAACCCGTTGTGCGTCCGCCTCACTGATCTGGGCGGGACGAATCCAGACCTCTTGCAACCGCTGCGTTTCCCGTTCAATGGCCTCGCGCTTGGTGTCGAACGCCTGCCAGCGCTCATCATTGACCAGTCCCAGCCGGCGACCGATTTCGGTTAAGCGCAAATCAGCATTGTCTTCGCGCAGCAGCAGGCGATGTTCGGCGCGGCTGGTGAACATTCGGTACGGCTCGGTCACGCCACGGGTAATCAGATCATCGACCAGCACGCCAAGATACGCCTCATCACGGTTCGGTCGCCAAGGCGCTTCGCCCCTGGCGAACAAACCCGCGTTAATCCCGGCCAGTAGACCCTGCGCCGCCGCCTCCTCATAGCCGGTCGTACCGTTGATCTGCCCGGCGAAGAACAGGCCCTGAATTGAACGGGTTTGCAGCGCGTCATCGAGATCGCGGGGATCGAAAAAGTCATATTCAATTGCATAGCCGGGCCGGGTGAGATGGGCGTTCTCCAGACCTTTCATTGACTGCACCAGTGCCAGTTGGATGTCGAACGGCAGGCTGGTGGAAATGCCGTTGGGATAGAACTCGCGGGTCTGCAAGCCCTCCGGCTCCAGGAAAATCTGGTGGGAATTTTTGTCGGCGAAGCGGTGAATTTTGTCCTCAATCGACGGACAGTAGCGCGGACCGACGCCCTCGATGACGCCGGTGTACATCGGCGAACGGTCCAGCCCGCCGCGAATGATCTCGTGGGTTTGCTCGTTGGTGTGGGTGATCCAGCAGGAGATTTGTCGTGGATGTTCAGCGACCGAACCGAGATAAGAAAATACCGGGCAAGGATCATCGCCGGGCTGTTCGGTCAGTTGCGAAAAGTCGATGCTCCGGCCATCCAGACGCGGCGGTGTGCCGGTCTTGAGCCGTCCGACATGCAGCGGCAATTCGCGTAACCGGGCCGCTAACGCATTGGCGGGCGGATCACCCGCCCGTCCCCCTTCATAATTGGACAGCCCGACATGAATTCGCCCGGCCAGGAAGGTGCCGGCGGTCAGGATGACCGCTCGGGCGGTGAAGCGTACGCCGGTTTGCGTGATGACTCCGGTGACCCGTTCGCCCTCGATGACCAGATCAGCAGCGGCCTGCTGGAAGACCCGCAGATTTGGCTGGTTTTCAATCAACGTCCGCACCGCCGTCTTGTACAGCGCCCGGTCGGCCTGACAGCGGGTGGCGCGCACCGCCGGCCCCTTGCGGCTGTTGAGAATGCGGAACTGGATACCGGCCCGGTCCGCCGCCTGGGCCATGACGCCGCCGAGCGCGTCGATTTCCTTGACCAGATGACCTTTGCCGATGCCGCCAATGGCGGGATTGCAGCTCATCGCGCCGACCGTTTCAATGGTATGCGTCAGCAGCAGAGTGTTCAGCCCCATGCGCGCCGCCGCCATGCAGGCTTCGGTGCCGGCATGTCCGCCGCCAATCACGATCACATCAAAGGGTTCGGGGTAGTTCATCGCTCATCGTATCTATTGATACCCTCCTTTGGAGAAGGGGGGTTATGGAGAATTTCAAGATGTTAATCAAGTAGTTGCGCAGCGTAATTAGACACCGGCAGCGCCACGGTGATCACGCCTTGTTTGGCCAGGAACTGGGCGAATCGCCGGTAGCTCGCTTCGTCCAATGCCGCCGGACGACGAGCCAGTCGGGGCAACGTATCGCGCCAGGCGCGGCGATTCAGTTCGTCGTCCAAGTCCTTGTGCTGGGCAATGAACGCCTGCCAGGCTTCGTCCGGGTGATTCAGAATATACAGCGTTGCCTGCTCCAGCGCGGTCAGGAACCGCCGAAACCGGGGATCGTTTAACTGATCACGATTCGCCACTATGACCAGTTCTTCATACGGTGGTACGCCTTCTTCTTCGGGGTAAAACGCCCGTCCGGGCTTTTTGGCCAAATCCATCTGATTCAGCTCGAAATTGCGGAAAGCACCGATCACGGCGTCCACCTGCCCTGACAGCAGCGCCGGCGCCAGCGAGAAGTTGATATTGACTAGGGTCACGTCTTCCGGCTTGAGACTGGCCTTGGCGAGGAATGCCTTGAGCAGCGCTTCTTCGAAACCGCCGACCGAGTAGCCAATTTTGCGGCCCTTGAGATCAGCCAGCGTCTTGATCGGTCCGTTTTTAAGCACCACCAGCGAATTCAGCGGTGTGGCGACCAGCGTGCCGATGCGCTTGATCGGCAGGCCCGCGTTGACATGGATATGCACCTGCGGCTGGTAGCTGATGGCCAGATCGACTTTTTCAGCGGCCACCAGTTTGGGGGGATCGTTCGGATCCGCCGGGGTTTGCAGCTCAACATTCAAACCTTGGGCGGCGAAAAAGCCTTTTTCCTGAGCGATCACTAGCGCTGCATGATCGGGATTGACGAACCAGTCGAGCATGACCGTCAGTTTCTGCAAATCAGCCTTGGGCGGTTCGTCGGCCCAAGCGGTCGCCATCGTCAGGGTCATGAGCAACAACAGAAAAGCGTTGAAGGTTCTTTTCAAAATAATCACAGCTCACTCCATTCAATCGATGTCAAGATCTTCCGGGTTTGGGGAATGCCAAGGCAATAGCCATTTTAGCCCGGCGTCGACGGTGAAATAGAGACCCACTGCCAACGTCGCCAGCGTCAACAGCGCGGCGAACAGCAAGTCAATCTGCATCCGGCTGTTGGCGTGGAGCATCAGGTAGCCCAGCCCGGCGCTGGAGCCGACCCATTCGCCCAGAACGGCGCCGATGGGGGCGACCGCAGCGGCCACCCGCAATCCCGAACCGAGCGCCGGGAGGGCGGCGGGCATGACAATATACCGCAACACCGCCCAGCGCCGGTCTGCTGGCGCCATGACCCGCGCCAAATCCAGCCAGCCGTGCGGGGTATGGCGCAGACCGTCATAGAAATTGGCGGTGACGGGAAAATAGATGATCAGCGTCGCCATGGCAATTTTCGACGCTAAACCATAGCCCAGCCACAAGACTAGCAGTGGAGCGATGGCGAATACGGGAATGGCCTGAGAGGCGATCAATATGGGTAACAACCAATGCCGCACCCACTGCGAATAACTCAGAGCCAGCGCACTGATGCTGCCCAGCAGCGTTCCTAACAGCATTCCGAGGACGATCTCCAGCGCAGTGACCCCAGCGTGGCTGAGTAACAATCCCGCATCCCGCCAGAGCCGGGTGACCACCGCCCACGGATCGGGCAATAAATACGGCGGCAGTTCGCCAAGCGTGACCACCGCTTGCCAGATCAGCAGCAAACCGCCCATCGTCACCAGGGCGCGCCCTAGCCGACTCATTGTCACACGGCTCCCAACATGCGCAAAATAGCCCGATAGGCATCCTGTACTGCGGGATCGCCGGGGTCGCGAGGCGAAGCGCCGGGTAAATCCGGGAGTGCGGATAGCGTCGCCGGGCGACCGTTCATGATCAGAATATGATCCCCCATGCGCAACGCTTCCAGCGGATCGTGAGTAACCAGTAGAACGGTTCGTCCCGCCAGCAATTGGGCGGACAAGGCTTGCAAGCGTAATCGCGTCAGGGCGTCCAGGCCGGAAAACGGCTCGTCCATCAACACCACTGGACGATCTTCCATCAGGGTGCGTGCCAGCGCCGCTCGTTGACGCATCCCACCGGATAATGTATCGGGTCGAGTAAAAGCAGCATCGGCCAAACCGACGTGCTCCAATAAATTGAGCGCCTGCTGCTGATCCGCCTTTTCACCACGGAGCCGGTTGCCGAGAGTGATGTTATCCAGCACGCTCAGCCAGGGCAGTAATAAATCCTGTTGTGCCATATAGGCGACCCGTCCCGTGAGCGACTGGCCATCGCCGCCGCGCAGTTCGCCGCTGACGCCCGGCGAGGTCAGACCCGCTAACAATCGCAGCAGACTGCTCTTACCAATGCCGCTGGGACCGAGCAAACAGGTAAAACTGCCACCCGCCAGCTCTAGATCGAGCCCGTTGAACAGCGCCAGGCCGGAATAAACCAGCCAAGCAGCGCGCAGACTGACCGCTAACAGAGGAGGCATCGCTCCCGTGAATGAAGTGGATATGCTGGGCAACAAGGTCATTACGCCATTTTAATATCAAAGGGAAATAAATATATAGATATTCATTCCTTTTAGATTTATCAACGGACTGCTAAATTTACAATAAAATAGTCAGGCATTCAGGCTATAAACTTCTACTATGCGTTAAAATGACCAGGAAACCCCGTGATGACCCAGGTGCAGACCCTTTTTCAACCCAATGTCGATCTGCCCAGGTTCGACGTGGACACAATGAACCGCGAATTGGAGACTCAGAGCGCCGAGCAACGGGTCGCGTGGGCGCTGGCGAATTTCCCCAACCAGATCGTCATGACCTCCAGCTTTGGCGCGCAGTCAGCGGTCTGTCTGCACCTGGTCACTCAGCAATGTCCAGATATTCCGGTCGTGCTGGTCGATACCGGCTACCTGTTCCCGGAAACCTACCAGTTTATCGACCGGATGTCCGAACAACTGTCCCTGAACCTCCGTATCTATCGCGCTCCGCTTAGCGCGGCCTGGCAGGAAGCCCGTTACGGCAAGCTGTGGGAGCAGGGGCTGGAAGGCCTGGAGCGCTATAACCATGTGAACAAGGTCGAGCCGATGCAACGGGCCTTGCGCGATTTGGGCGCGGCCGCCTGGATTTCCGGGTTGCGGCGGCAACAAGCCAAGAGCCGTCAGTATCTCGATGTATTGCTATGGCGTAACGGCCGTTGCAAGATTCACCCGCTGATCGACTGGACCGACCGCGATGTTTATCGGTATCTGAGTCAACACGGGCTGCCCTATCATCCGCTGTGGGAGCAGGGCTATGTCTCCATCGGCGATGTGCACACCACCCGTCGGCTGGTGGACGGCATGAACCCGGAAGACACCCGGTTCTTCGGCCTCAAGCGTGAATGCGGCTTGCACGAGCATGTTTGAACCGTTGACCCGGTTCCCTTAATGCGCGATTTGGAGAACAAATCCGTTGGTGCGTCCCTATCCAATTGAATTGGAAGAAACTCTGCCTTTGCCGGATGGCTCCACTCTGCAAATTCGCCCGGTGCGCCCGGAAGACGCTCCCGCTTTTATCGCTGGTTTCGCCCGCTTGTCGCGTGAAGACGTCCGGATGCGCTTTATGCATATCGTCAAGGAGTTGACCGATGCTGAGGCGGCCCGGCTGACCCAGATTGATTACGACCAGGAAATGGCGCTGGTGGCGCTCCGGCAGCGTCCAAACGAAGTACCGGAGGGGTGCGGCGTCGCACGGATCATCAGCGAACCGAATCGGGAACGCGCCGAGTTCGCTATCATCCTGTTGCAGGAAGCGACCGGCATGGGTTTGAGCAGTCTGCTATTGCGCCGACTGATTGATTATGCCCGCGACCAGGGGCTTCAGGAAATCTATGGGGAAATCCTGCGGGAAAACGAGCCGATGCTGGAATTATGTCGAGCGATGGGTTTCATCCTTCGCGTTTGCCCGGAGGACGCCGGGGTGATGATCGCTACCCTGGCGCTGACGTCGCATCCTTAACCTCTCCCGTCTCCATCCACACCCGAAACCGGGTTAATAACCACAAACCTGGTATGGTAGCGACCATGCAGAACAGGAAGAAGCCTTCCCAGCCTAGCCATTCGGCCAGATAGCCGGTCGGGGTGTTGACGATGACCCGGGGAATGCCCATCAGACTGCTCAAGAGGGCGTACTGGGTGGCGGTGAATTTCCGGTTGGTCAGCGTGGCCATGAAGGCGACATAGGCGGTAGTCGCCATACCGCTGAACAGGTTTTCGCTGGTGACGGCCAGCGCCAGCCCGGGCAGGCTATGACCCAGCCGGGCCAGAATGACAAAGCCGAGCAGGCCGATGGCTTGTAACACGCCGAAGGTCCACAGCGAACGGTACAGTCCCATTCGCAGAATGAGCACTCCGCCGAGCAACCCGCCAATCACGGTTGCCCAGAAACCGAACAGCTTGACCACCGTGCCAATCTCGGTTTTGGTGAACGCTAGGTCCAGATAGAACGGCGTGGTCATCTGGCTGGCCATCATCTCGCCAACCTTGTACAGCAACACGAACAGCAGGATCAGCACCGCATCCTGGCGGGAAAAATACTCGGCGAAGGGTTGCACCACCGCTTCGCGCAAGGTGCGGGGCGTACCGGCCGCCACCAGCGGTTCCACACAGAACAGGGTCGTGATCAGACCGGGCAGCATAGCCGTCGCCATCACCCAGTACACCGCCTGGAACGGGATAAAATCGGCCAGGATTAACCCGCCGCCGGAGGACAGCAACATCCCGATACGGTAGCCATTGACGTACAACGAAGCGCCCAGGCCTTGCTCATCGTCGGCCAGCGATTCGCGGCGGTAGGCGTCGATCACGATGTCCTGCGAAGCGGAGAAGAACGCCGTCAGGAACGCCGCCAGCGTCACCAGCGGCAGGCTTTGCGTCGGATCGGTCAGCCCCAGACTGGCAATCGCCGCGATCAACGTCACTTGGATCAGCAGCAGCCAGCCACGCCGCCGACCCATGCCGGACAGCGGTGTAAAGCGATCCAGCAGCGGCGCCCACAGGAATTTCAGGGTGTAAGGCAGGCCGACCAGGGCGAACAGGCCAATCGTTCCCAGATCAACCCCGGCCTCTTTCAGCCAGGCCTGCAGCACGGAACCGGTCGCCAAGAGCAGCGGTAAGCCGGAGGAAAAACCCATCAGCAACGCCGTCAGCATCCGCCCGCTGAGGAAGATGCGCAGGATGTCGCGGGTGGAGCGTTGGCGGGAATCAGAAGGCATGGTCGTAATCCATGATCAGCGGCGCGTGATCGGAAAAGCGCTCATCGCAGTAAATGGCGGCGGCGCGCACTTTATCGGCCAGTCCCGGCGTGATGATCTGATAATCAATCCGCCAGCCGACATTTTTCGCCCAGGCCTGGCCGCGATGCGACCACCAGGTGTATTGCTCCGCTTCGGGATTCACCACCCGAAAGGCGTCCACCCAGCCGAGCGGGCCAAACAATTCATCCAGCCAGGCCCGCTCTTCCGGCAGAAAACCCGAATAGTTCTGATTGGCCCGCCAGTTTTTCAGGTCGATCTCCTTGTGGGCGATATTCCAGTCGCCGCACAGAATGTAGTCACGACCGCTGGCCTGCATCGCCCGCAAGGGTTCGGCCAGTCGCGCCATGAAGTCAAATTTTACTGTCTGCCGCTCCGGACTGGAGGAGCCGGAAGGTAGATACAGTGAGACGACGCTGAGAGGGCCAAACCGCGCCTCCAGCCAGCGCCCTTCCGTATCGCATTCTGGCCAGCCCAAGCCAGTCTGCACTTGATCCGGCTCCCGGCGGGCGTACAGCGCGACCCCGCTGTAGCCCTTGCGCTCGGCATCGTGGTAGTAGCAGTGATAACCGGGCGGATGATAGGACTCTGGCGGCAACTGGTGAGCCTGCGCCTTGGTTTCCTGAATGCAGACCACATCGGTGTTCTGCCCGGCCAGCCAGTCAAAGAAGCCCTTGCGGGCGGCGGCGCGGATGCCGTTGGCGTTGAAGGTGATGACGCGCATGGTGAAGGTCGATGATCAGGTGGCAGGCTCAGGGAGCGGCTATGATACGGCATTCTTCATCCACCACTGCTGGAATCTCCCACCATGCGCGACTATCAGCGGGACTTTCTCGACTTCGCCATTGACCGGGGCGTCTTGCGCTTCGGTGAGTTCACCCTCAAATCCGGGCGGGTCAGCCCGTATTTCTTCAACGCCGGATTGTTCAACAGCGGCGCAGCGCTGGCCCGATTAGGCCATTACTACGCCGCAACAATCACGGATGCCGGGCTGGAATTTGATGTTCTGTTCGGCCCGGCTTACAAGGGCATTCCACTGGTTTCCGCGGTCGCCATCGCCTTGGCTGAACAGCAGAATCGTGATTTGCCCTGGTGTTTTAACCGCAAGGAAGCCAAGGATCACGGCGAGGGTGGCCTGATCGTCGGCGCGCCGCTCCAGGGCCGGGTGCTGATTGTGGATGATGTCATCACCGCCGGCACCGCCATCCGCGAGACGATGCAGATTCTTGAAACACATCAAGCCACCCCATCCGGCGTGGTCATCGCTCTGGATCGGCAGGAGCGCGGCCAGGGGGAATTATCCGCAGTGCAGGAAGTGGAACACGCTTATGGCATCGCCGTCGCCGGCATGGTCACGCTGAGCGATCTGGTGGCGTACCTGACCGAGCAGCCGAAGTACGCGGAATATCTGGAGAAGATGCAAGATTATCGGGCGCAATATGGGATAGCGTGCCCGATCAGATAAAGCACGCCGGGTCGGGCAGATCGTCTGCCGCCAAAGCCTGGGGCCTGGCTTCCTGAATCGGTTGTTCCTGGGTGCCCAGCAGTAGCGTCGTTGCCTGTTCCACCCAGGCGGCAATCAATTCCGCTGCGGGCCGATCTTCGCACAGGTGGCAACCCTGACCCGCCCACAGCGCCATAAAGTCGGTCAAACCCCGTTCCGCCGCGGCCTGTCGCAGATCTTGGGTCAGAAACAGTTGCAGGGGAAAGCCTGGCAGTTCAGCCTCATGGGCGTGCAGCGCGTTGACCAGCCGGTTGCGCAGCACCCGGCCATGGCGTCCGGTGAAAACCCGGCTGAGGACGGTGGCGATTTCGCTGCCTTGGCTCAGCAGAGCCTTGTAGGCGGGATGCGCGCCGCTCTCCGGGCAGGCCAGAAAAGCGGTGCCCATTTGGACGCCGACGGCGCCCAGCATCTGGGCGGCAACGATGCCACGTCCGTCCATGATGCCACCAGCGGCGATGATGGGAACCGCCACATGCTTGGACAACAACGGCGTCAGCGTCATGGTGCCGACCAGGCCCTGTTCGGGATGACCGACAAAAGCGCCACGATGCCCACCCGCCTCAGCGCCCTGAGCAACGATGAAATCCACCCCGCTTTCCTCCAAAACGATCCCTTCCAGCAAGTGGGTCGCGGTGCCGAGCAGGGTGATTCCCGCCTCCCGCAACAGGGTCAGGTAGGCAGCGTCGGGCGCACCGAAGACGAAGCTTAAGACCGGGACCAGGGCTTCCAGAATCACGTCCAGTTGTTCATCAAATCCGGGCAATTCCGGCAACGGCGGCGGCTCCGGCGGCAATCCCAGTTCAGCGCGGAACGGCGCCAATAATTCCTGGGCGCGGGCGATGCGCACCGGATCGAGCTTGGCAGGATGCGCCGCCGACAGGTTGACGGCAAACGGTCGGTCGGTGAGGGCGCGTACTTCAGCAATCGCCTGACGCAGCGGTTCCGCGTGCAGATAGCCACCGGCCAGACAACCCAGTCCTCCCGCATTGGATACCGCTGCGACCAGTTGCGGCGTTCCGGGACCGCCGGCCATGGGCGCCTGAATGATCGGATAGCGGATGCCGATTTGCTCGGTCAGTGTAGTATTAGGCCAGTTCATGTGCGCTGGGGATCTATCGCTGGGAAACTGTCTGGAAGGTTAGGTGGAATCCCAACGGTTTGCCATACTGTTTCCCGATTCGCTCGGCCCACTGGAGGAAAAATGCAGCCGCACCCATCAGCTCCGCTTGCTTCAGCCACAGAGAGTGTTCACCCAAAGCCCTGCGCCCGCGTATTCCGCGACCCGGTGCATTTTCTGGCCTTGGGGTTTGGTTCCGGTTGCGCACCGAAAGCGCCCGGCACCTTTGGCACCCTGGCGGCGATTCCGCTGTATTTATTGATGCAACCGCTGCCGCTATGGATTTATCTGCTGCTGACGGTCGGCGGCTTTGCGCTGGGGGTGTGGATTTGCGACCGGACCGCCCGCGACCTGGGGGTGCATGACCATCCCGCCATTGTCTGGGACGAGGTGATCGGCTACTGGATCACCATGATCGCTGCGCCGTCTGGCGGGCTGTGGGTGATTGCCGGATTCGCGCTGTTCCGGCTGTTCGATATTGTCAAGCCTTGGCCGATTCGGCAGGTGGATCAGCAAGTCGGCGGCGGCTTCGGCATCATGTTCGATGATGTGCTGGCAGCGGGTTATGCCTGGCTGGTTTTGCAGGGTTTGGCTTGGATGTTCCGCTAACATTCTCCCCCTAGGTGGGGGAGGGTTGGGGTGGAGGCCAGAAACTCTACTTGTGGCTATCTTTGTAGCGTTCCACGCTGCGCAAGACCTCGGCCTTGGCTTCCTCCGGGCCGTCCCAACCGTCAATTTTTACCCACTTGCCAGAATCCAGGTCTTTGTAATGTTGGAAAAAGTGGGCGATTCGGGCCAACAGCGTCTTGGACATTTGTTCGTAGGAATTAATGTCGTCGAACTGGGTGCATTCCTTCTTGATCGGCACGGCCAGAATTTTGGCATCGCCACCGCTCTCATCGGTCATTTTCAATACGCCCAGCGGTCGAGCGCGCACTACGCAACCGCTGATCACCGGCAACGGGGCCACGACCAAGACGTCCATAGGGTCGCCATCCTCGCACAAGGTGTTGGGAATATAGCCGTAGTTGCAGGGATAGTGCATGGCGGCATTCATGAAGCGGTCCACAAACAATGCGCCGGTTTCCTTGTCGATTTCATACTTGACCGGGTCTGAATGCGCCGGAATTTCAATGATGACGTTGAATTCTTCGGGAAGGTAGTGACCGGCGTCCACTTTGTTCAGAAGCATGGCGTTGCCCTTCTGTGCTGCGGTTGATAGGAGAGCGCTTATACTACATCAAGGCGCTGGCCTTGACAGCAGTCACCCTCCCAGATACGCCTTCCGCACCTCATCATTGGCCAGCAGATTAGCGCCGGTATCCGCCAGCACGATCCGGCCGTTTTCCAGTACATAACCCCGATCCGCCAGTTGCAAGGCGCGATGAGCGTTCTGCTCCACCAGGAAGATGGTGACGCCTTCCTCGCGGATTTCCTTCAGAATCTGGAAAATCTGCGCGATGATGATCGGCGCCAGCCCCAATGACGGTTCATCCAGCAATAGCAGGCTGGGGCGGCCCATCAGCCCCCGGCCAATCGCCAGCATCTGTTGCTCGCCGCCGGACAAGGTGCCACCGCGCTGATTGCGCCGCTCCTTGAGGCGTGGAAATAGGGTGAATATCCGTTCCAGATCGGTTTCCAGCCGCGCCTTGTCGGCGAAGAACCCGCCCATTTGCAGATTTTCCTGCACGGTCAGGCCGGGAAAGATTCGCCGCCCCTCCGGCACCAGCGCCAATCCGCACTGCATGATGACGTGGGTCGGTTTATGGGTGATGTCCTGTCCCTCGAACAGCACCTTACCCTGGCTGGCTTGCGGCGAGCCGCAGATGGTGAGCAGTAGCGTGCTCTTACCCGCACCATTGGCCCCGATCAGGGTAACGATCTCGCCGGGGTGTACGTCCAGCGATACGCCCTTGAGCGCCTCGATCTGGCCGTAGAAGGTGTGGACATTGTCCAGTTTCAGCATCATGAAGGAGTTCCCTGTTAAAGCAATCGATCCTGCTTGTCCGGGTTTTCAGGTTTCGCCTGCTTGAAGGTTTCACCGCCCCGGCTCAAATCGGGATATAAAGCCCGCTCGGTGTGATTGAGCAGCCCTTCAATGGTCAGGATTTGCAACCGGGGATAGGAACCTAATAGCGGCGACTCGTAGTAACCGGCGGTGACGGCTTCCTTGAGCATGGGTTGGGTCGGCGGGGTCAGGGTGACAAACAGGCCGATCTGCGCTTTTTCCCGCTCCAGAACACCCTTGAGATCGCGGATCATACTGACGTTGACATTCTCCCCGCCCTTGACCGAGACAATGATTTTCTTGGCCAAGCCGTCATCATCGCGGAAATAGAGCAGTCCATCGATGCCGGAATCCGCACCTTTCTTTTTACCGAGATAGGGTTGAGCGTTGACCAGCGAACAGGCCCACCACTGAAATTGATATTTGTCCCGTCGCGCCAAATCCTGGGCGTTGGCGAAATCCTTGGGAATACCTTGGACATCAAAAACAATGCCGGGAAATGCGGTTTTTAGACGTTGTTCAATCGTTGAAATTGCTAAATGCGTAATATCAACGCCAATCCATTTCCGACCCAGCTTGTGTGCGGCGTGAACCGCAGTACCGCAACCACAAAATGGGTCCAGAACAACATCGCCTTCATGACTGGAAGCCAGGATAATTCTCTCCAGCAGCGCCAGTGGTTTTTGCGTCGGGTATCCCAGCCGTTCGGCGGCCTGGGAATTTACCGGAAAAATATCAATCCATAAATTATCAATTAATCCACCTTTTTGCTCATCAAGGTAACGCACCAGATAAGGCGTTCCGGTTTTTGACCAATACAACCGGCCAGCCTGATCAATTTCTTCCAGTTTCTCTTTCTTCATTCTCCAGCCGAACTCAGGAGTAAGGCCTTTATACTCATAAGATAAATTAGGACGTAATCCCATACTTTTAGAGCGAATGATATTATCTAATCGGTAAATGCGTCCGCTATTGTCTTTATGGTTGTAATGCGATGCAAGATAACTCTCGGAGTAGGATTGATATTGAGAATTCCATTTGGCCGGTTGGTTTTTTATATAAAACAATATGTTGTCGGTTATATGACTGAATCCGTATTTAGTGTCTCCATGCGATGTGGTTCGTTTCCAGATGATTTCATTCTTGAAATTTTTCACTCCAAAAATAGTATCCAGAAGAATTTTTAAGTAATGACTGGCGGTTGGATCACAATGCAGATACAGACTGCCGGTTGCTTTCAGCACCCGATGCAGCTCCAGCAGGCGACCGGCCATCATGGTGAGATAAGCGAGCATATCATTTTCACGCAGAGACCGACGCAATGACAGCATCAACTCCGCCACTTCGGTTCGGGGCTGATGCAGAATCAGATCGAATTCCCGTTCAGCCTGTTTTCCCCAGTGCCAGGAATCTTCAAACGCCGTGATTTGCGCATCCATCGCATGACCTTTAGGCGTTTTGAACAGAAGGTTATAATCCCGATTAGAGTTAAATGGTGGATCCAGATAAATCAAATCCACCGATTCATCAGGAATCTGTTCCCGGATAATCTCCAGACAATCTCCAAAAAATAGCGTATTCATTCCTCCCCCAAATACGCCTTGATCACCTTGGGATTATTACGAATCTCGGCGGGCGTCCCGGTCGCAATGGGCCGACCGTATTCCATGACCAGAATTTCATCGGAAATGCCCATCACCAAGCTCATGTCATGCTCAATCAGCAGCACCGCCACGCCATGCTCGGCGCGCAGTTCGTTAATCAACCGATCCAGATCGCGGGTTTCCTGGGGATTCAGACCCGCCGCCGGCTCGTCGAGCATCAGCAGCTTCGGCTGCGTGATCATGCAGCGGGCGATTTCCAGCCGCCGTTGCTGACCGTAAGCCAGATTGCCCGCCTCGCGGTTGGCGACGGACAGCAAACCGACTTTTTCCAGCCAAAACCCCGCCCGGTCGAGTGCTTCGGCCTCGGCGCGGCGATACCTCGGCGTTTTGAACAGGCCGGGAAACAACCGGGTTTCCAGTTGCGTGTGCTGCGAAACCAGCAGGTTCTCGACCACGGTCAGCGTTTTGAACAGGCGCACATTCTGGAAGGTGCGCACCAGGCCGCGCTGGGCAACGTGATGGCTGGACAGCCCGTGAAGCGGTTGACCGTCCAGCGTCACTATGCCGGTGGTGGGTCGATAAAAACCGCCCACACAGTTGAATACTGTGGTTTTACCTGCGCCGTTCGGGCCGATGATGGCGAAAATCTGCTCGCGGCGCACACCGAAATGCACAGTGTCCACCGCCAGCAGTCCGCCGAAACGCATACTCAGATGGCGCACTTGCAGCAGCGGAGACGGTGCAAGGTCAACCGCCGGCGCTGTTTTAGCCAGTTCCAGACTCATCGCTGCGTCTCCCGCTGTTCGGGCAGTTCCAACCGGGGCCGGACTGCGGGGATTAATCCCTGTGGCCGCCAGATCATCATCAGCACCATCACCAGACCGAACGCCAGCATCCGGTATTCATCGAAGCCCCGGGCCAACTCCGGCAAGGCGGTAATCGCGATGGCCGCCAGCATGACCCCGAATTGCGAACCCATGCCGCCCAGCACCACGATGGCCAGCACCATCGCCGATTCGATAAACGTGAACGACTCCGGGTTGATGTGGCCCTGACGGGCGGCGAAAAATGCTCCAGCCAGTCCGGCAAATGCGGCGCTCAGAGTCAACGCCGACAGTTTGATCGTGGTCGGATTCAGACCCAGTGAGCGGCAGGCGATTTCATCCTCGCGCAGCGCTTCCCAGGCCCGGCCCAGCGGCATCCGCAACAGGCGGTTGATGACGAACAAAATCAGCAACACCAGCGCCAGACCGAGCAGGTACATAAAAATTACGCCGTAGTCGCCACTGTAGTCCAGGCCGAAAAATTCATGGAAGGTCGTACCGCCTTCACTGGCTCGGCGACTGAATTCCAGACCGAACAGCGTCGGGCGCGGGATGTTGCCGATGCCGTCCGGACCGCCAGTTAACACATTGAGATTGTTCAGCAACAGTCGAGTAATTTCACCGAAACCCAAGGTGACGATGGCGAGATAATCCCCGCGTAGACGCAATACCGGCAGACCGAGCAGAAAGCCGATGAACGCTGCCAAGGCTCCGGCGACCGGCAGGCTGAGCCAGAACGACAGGGCGTAATGCTGGGCTAGCAGCGCATAGGTATACGCACCGACCGCGTAGAAGGCGGCATAACCGAGAACCAGCAGACCGGCGAAACCCACCACGATGTTCAGCCCCAGCCCCAGCATCACGTAGATCAGCGCCAGGGTCATCACATCCACCGCGCCGCGTGAGGCGGTGAACGGCCAGATCACGGCAGCAAGGAATAACAAAATCCAGAAGATCGCCTGATAGCGGGGTTGTTGTCGCATCTGGCTCAAGGCGGCGGTTGCGGCGTTCTCCCGCCAGGCAGTTGGAATAGGTCGCTTCGCCCAAGCTTGGCGCAACGGCTCTTGCAGCAGCCGCCAGAGAAAAACGATCACCACCGCGATGATCACCGGCGTAGGGTTGCGATTCAGCGTGACGTTGACCCCGTCAACATGGATACGCAGACCGAAGATCGGGGTGAGCAACAGGGCGGTTAAAGCCGCCGCGATCAGGGCTTTCGGCAGGATGCGGCGCATGATTTATACCTTCTCCACGTCGGGGCGACCCAACAGACCGGTCGGACGCACGAGCAACACCAGAATCAGCAGGCCAAAAGCCACCACGTCCTTATACTCGGTTTGCAGATAGGCTGAAGCGAAACTTTCCGCCAAGCCCAGCACCACTCCGCCCAACATCGCTCCGGGAATGCTGCCGATTCCGCCTAAAACAGCGGCGGTAAACGCTTTGAGTCCGGCGAGAAAGCCGATGAACGGGTTGACCAGTCCGTAATACATCGACACCAGCACGCCGGCGACTGCGGCCAACGCTGCGCCCAGCACGAAAGTCAGCGCGATCACCCGGTCGGTATCGATGCCCAGCAAGTTGGCCATGGCCCGATCCTGGGAGCAGGCCCGGCAGGCCCGGCCCATCCGCGACCGACCGATGAACAGACTTAAACCGGCCATAAAGGCAACCGTGACCACGGCGATCAACACCTGCATGTAGGACAGATAGACTTGGAAACCGTCTTCCGGGCCGAAACGCCAGCCGCCGGTCAACACCGGCTGCATAGACACATCGCGGGCGCCCTGACCGATTTGTACATAGTTTTGCAGGAAGATCGACACGCCAATGGCCGAAATCAGCGGTACCAATCGGGGGCTGCCGCGCAGCGGTCGATAGGCCAGCCGCTCCACCGTCCAGCCGTAGGAACCGGTGACCAGGATGCTGATCGCCAATGTCGCCAACAGAATCAGCGAAATGCTGTCCACGCCAAGTAGCCCGAACACCGTGATGACCAGCAGGCCGACGTAAGCGCCGATCATGTAGATTTCGCCGTGAGCGAAGTTGATCATGCCGATGATGCCGTACACCATGGTGTAACCGATGGCGATCAGCGCGTAGATGCTGCCCAGAGTCAGACCGTTGATGATCTGCTGGATGAATTCGAGGAGCGAGAAACCGGACATGAGCACTATGCCTGTGACGATCTATAGATGATTGAGCATAAGAAAATTATCATTTAATTTGAAATTAATATGATAGGTTATTTTTTATGAACTACTAAGAAAAAAGAGCCTACACGAGCCATTAAAAGTGTTAATTTCCAACGTAAACTCATTGGCCAAGGACGATACGATAAATGCTGTATCTCAAGCGGCTGCCTCTGGCTAATCTGATTGATAGTAGATATTATTTCGGTAGGATTCATAAAACTAACTACACAAATACCTGCTTGAAAGTACTTACAGCGAATTGTATAGCGATTAGCAATTTTGGAAAGGTAATAAACAAGCCTTGAGAAGATTTTAACTTGATTTATTTCTTCCTCAAATATCAGATAACCATTGTGCTTGGTAATTCTAAGCATTTCACATAGAGCTTGTTCCTGTAATTTAATCGATTGATTAGGTGTATCGCCTACCAAGTGATGCAAGACATGGCGAAAAGTTACAATATCAAACTGATTATCCGAAATACCACTATCCAAAATGGATGAATGAATAAAATTGATCTTTAAATCAATATATCGATTAGAAAATTTATTTTTATAATCAATTACATCAAGAATTGATCCATTGATTTTTCTGGAAGATCTACGAATAATTTCGCCGAGTATAACTCCACTTGCACCACCAATATCACAGATTGACATATTATCTCTGTCAATTTTAGAAAGTATTAGATCGATAATAAAAGAATCTTTAGCTGAAGCTTCTTCAAAAAGAAAGCGATCAACATCCAATATGAGATCTGGTGTAATTTGCTTAGGCAAATTATTTTTCATTATTGCTTCCCTAAAATATCATGAACACATGAAAAGTTGATACTATAAAGCCCAAAGAGCGAAGGTTTGATCCATCGCTCTGGTGATAGTTTAGACTATTTCACCGGCGTTTTGGTGGCGTCTTTGTGCCATTCAAAAATGACAAATTCGAATTCCTTGAGGTCGCCATTCTCCTTGAAGGCCACTTTGCCAATCGGCGTATCGAAGCTGTTCTGACGAATGTATTCAGCCAGCTTGACGGCGTCCTCGGTTTTAGCACCAGTGATCGCGTCAGCGATGATCTGCACCGCTGCATAAGACGGCATGACGAATGGGCCAGTCGGGTCCTGGCTCTTATCCGTAAAGACTTTGACTAGGTCCGCATTTTCCGGGTTGGTGCTGAAGTCGGCGGGCAGAGTGACCAGCAGACCTTCCGAGGCCGGGCCGGCGATGGCGCTGATGTCCTTGTTACCGACGCCTTCCGGACCCATGTAGGTCGCGTCAAAACCCTGTTCCTTGGATTGGCGCAGCAACAGGCCCAGTTCCGGGTGATAGCCGCCGTAGTAGACGAAATCGACGCCGTCCTTCTTCATCTTGGTGATCAGGGCGGAGAAGTCGGTCTGGCCTTTGTTGATGCCTTCGAACAGCACTGGCTTGATGCCGGCGGCCTTGACCGTCTTATCGACCTCCTTGGCGATACCTTCGCCGTATTGCTGCTTGTCATGGAGGATCGCCAGTTTCTTGGGCTTGATCGTTTGGGCGATGTAACGTCCGGCGGTCGGTCCCTGCTGATCGTCGGTGCCGATGGTGCGGAACACCATCTTGTATTTTTGCTGGGTAATGGCCGGGTTGGTGGCCGCCGGAGTGATCATCAGGACGCCTTCCTCCTCATAAAGCTTGGAGGCGGGCTGGGTGGAGCCGGAGCAGAGATGACCGACGACGTACTTGATCTTCTGGTTGACGATCTGGTTGGCGACGGCGACCGCCTGCTTGGGTTCGCAGACGTCGTCCATCAGCACCGCTTCGAGTTTCTTGCCGTTGACGCCGCCCTTGGCGTTGATCTGCGCGACGGCCATTTGCGCGCCGATCATCTGCATGTCGCCATATTGTGCGACCGGCCCGGTGATCGGCCCGGCGACGGCAATCTTGATGGTTTCTTCGGCGTGGGCCAGTCCGCCCAGGCTCAGGATGACCACGCTAACAGCGGCGCTCAGGACATTGCGGTTGAAGGCATTCATACGACGTTTTCTCCTGGTGATAATGACGGTAAGGGTTGGGGTCGCCACAAACGGGCGCTGGGTTGCAAAGAATTAGCTGAAATTCCCGGATAGAACAAGCCAGAAATGGAAAAATCCCGGTGACCCGTGGGTCAAATCACCTTGGAAAACCGTTGTTGCTGCTGTTCCCGCAGGTAGCGGTCGAACGCCATGCAGATATTGCGGATTAGCAACCGCCCTGGCGGCAAAACCTGAATCCCCGCATCGGACAGCGCCAGCAGCCCATCGGCCTGCATATCCGTTAACGTCGCCAGTTCCGCCGCGAAATAGTCGGGAAACACGATGCCGTATTGGCGTTCAATGGCGGCGAATTCCAACTCGAAATGGCAAATTAGCGCGGTAATCACCGCCCGCCGCAACCGGTCGTCTTCATCCAGCCGCACGCCCCGGAACACCGCCTGTCGCCCCTCGGCAATCCGGGCGTAATAGTCCTCCAGTCCCTTCAAATTCTGGCTGTAGCTGTTGCCGACCATGCCAATCGACGTCGCGCCCAGGCCGATCAAATCACAGTCGGCGTGGGTACTGTAGCCCTGGAAATTGCGATACAGCGTTCCCGCCTGCTGCGCCCGCGCCAGTTCGTCATCCGGCTTGGCGAAGTGATCCATGCCGATGTAGACATAGCCCGCTTCAGTCAATCGTTCGATGACCGTTTTCAGAATCTCCAGCTTGACCGCCGGCGGTGGCAGGGTGTCGGCGTCCATCTGGCGCTGGGTTTTAAATAAATCCGGCAGGTGGGCGTAGTTGAAGACGGAAATCCGGTCGGGATTCTGGGCGATAATGTCGTCGATAGTGCGGGTAAAACTGGCGACGGTTTGCAAAGGCAGGCCGTAAATTAAATCGACACTGATGGAATGAAAACCCTCGGCGCGGGCCGATTCAATCACCTTCAGGGTGATTTCGCGGGACTGGAGCCGATTCACCGCTTTCTGCACCTGCGGATCAAAGTCCTGCACGCCCAAACTCAGCCGGTTAAAACCGATATTCCGCAGCAGGCCCATGGTGCTGTCATCGGTTTCCCGTGGATCGACTTCGATGGAATACTCACCGCTATCGTCGGGCAATAACTGGAAATGTTCGCTGGTGACCCGCATCAATTCGCGCATTTGCTCCGCGCTGATAAACGTCGGCGTTCCCCCACCCCAATGCAGTTGCGTCACCGGCCGGGAGTGATCAAACAATGCGCCCTGCAAGGCGATTTCCTGATGGAGATGATCAAGATAAGGAATCGTGTGGCGGCGATTCTTCGTGATGATCTTATTGCAGGCGCAGTAGAAACAGACCGTATCGCAGAACGGGATATGCAGATACAGCGATAAGGGTCGGCCACTGGCGTTACTCGCTTGAGCTTGTTCCTGGTAGTCCGCTTCGCCGAAACCGGTGTGGAATTGGACAGCAGTTGGATAGGAGGTATAGCGGGGACCGGCCTTGTCGTATTTACCGATCAGGGTCGAGTCAAAAATAATCGCAGTATCCATCAAACGCTCCATCAATCGGGTTCGGTAGAAGGTGGACAAAACCAGCGGATTACCGATGAATTCTATCGTTTCAACCGCCAGCAGGATATGCTTTCGCAGAGTCAGCCGGTGGAAAAGTGGGGAGAGGGCGCAGGGTCAAGCCACCCCGACGCACCGCATGAACCCAGGAGCGAAGGAGATCACCATGCGTTTTCCCTACGGCATTGCCGATTTTGCCGCGATCATGAACGAAGGCTATTTCTATGTGGATCGCACCGACCGGATTCCGTTGCTGGAAGAGGCCGGCAAACAACTGCTGTTCCTGCGCCCGCGCCGGTTTGGCAAAAGCCTGTGGTTGTCCACGCTGGAGAACTATTACGACCTGGCGCGGGCCGGCGATTTCGAGCGGCTGTTTGGCGGCCTGAAAATCGGCCAGAACCCCACGCCACTGCACAACCGCTATTTCGTCCTTTCCCTCAATTTTTCCATGGTGGACCCGCAAGGCGACCCGGACACCATCCGGCGTTCGCTGTTCCATCATCTGAATATCCGGATCAAGGAAGCCATCGCCCGCTATCAGGATCACCTGGATGACCGCGTCGATATCGAACCGGACGATGGCATTGCCTCCTTTCAATCGCTCACAAGCGCTGTTTCGCAAACCCCGCACAAACTGTACGTCATGGTGGATGAATACGACAACTTCGCCAATGAAGTGATGATCAGTCCGTTGCGGGGGACAGATCGCTACCAGCGGCTGGTCGAAAATGAGGGCACGATCAAGACCTTTTTCAAGACGATCAAAGCGGGAGCGGAAGGGCGGGGGATCGACCGGGTGTTTTTGACTGGCGTGTCGCCGGTCGTCCTCAGCGACATCACCAGCGGTTACAACGTCGCGGAGAATCTTTCGCAACGGCCGCTTTTCCATGACCTGTGCGGCTTCAACGAGACGGAACTGCGGCTTGCCTTGGAGATGGTGGCGGTGGCGCACGGCCTGGACGCCGGCCAGGTAGAAACCGCTGTGACGCTGATGCGCGACTTCTACAACGGCTACCGGTTTACGTCGCAACGCGAGGAGCGGGTCTACAACCCGACCCTGGCGCTGTATTTCCTCAAGCGCCTGGCCGAGGACGGCGTTTTCCCGGAACAACTGCTGGACGACAACCTGGCGATGGATCGCAACCGGATTCAGTATGTGGCCCGGCTGCCGCACGGCGAAACGTTGGTGAATCAGGCGCTGAATGAAGCCGAACCGTTGGCGGTGGCGCAACTGGTCAATCGGTTCGGGGTGCAGGACATGCTGACCGCCCCGCGCAACCCAGACTTTCTCGCCACCCTGCTCTACTACTTTGGCGTCCTGACTCTGGCTGGACGGGATGCGCTGGGCAAGTTGCAACTCGCCATACCCAACCAGGTGATCCGCAAGCTCTACGTCGAGCGGCTCCAGGAACAGATGCTGCCGCGCTACGAAGACCAGGAACAGCGTCAGAAGGTGGTCGAGCGGTTCTACGCCACCGGTGATCTCGGCCCGCTGTGCGAGCTGCTCGAACAAACCTATTTCAAAGTCTTCGACAACCGGGATTTGTGCTGGAGCAACGAATTAGTCGTCAAGACCGCCTTTCTGGTGGTGCTGTTCAACGACGCCTTTTACCTCATGGACTCGGAACCGGCATTGGAACGACGCTACGCCGATTTACTCTTGCGGGTGCGACCTGACATGCGCCAGTACGCCCTGCTCGATCACCTGCTGGAATTCAAGGCGGTCAGTCTCAAGGCGGTCGGCTTGACCAGCGCCGAACTGGCGGCGAAGCCACGGGACGAGTTGCGTGTGCTGCCGGCGGTGGCGGAAAAGCTCAAGGAAGCGGAGCAGCAACTGGTGACCTACCGGGAAGTGCTGGAGAGCACCGAGGGAGCTACGATGAAGTTACGCATCCACGCCGTGGTCTGCATCGGCCTGGAACGGCTGGTGTGGTGAAGGTGGACAAGCCTACGGAAAATCAAGGAGGTAAGCGATGCGTAGATCAGCCCCCCCTCCCGCAAGCGGGAGAAGGAATTTTTTAGACAACCGCTTAAAGTCGGCGCACCTGCGCTGCATTCAATAAAAACACGCCCTGGCCACCCCGCTCGAACTCCAGCCAGGTAAAGGGTACATCCGGCAGCGTTTCACAGAGTGCGTACTGGGCGTTGCCGACCTCGACCACCAACAGACCATCACGTTTCAGGAAATCCGTCGCCTGATGCAGGATTTCCAGGACCACATCCAGTCCGGCCACACCTGCCGCTAGTCCCAGCCTGGGTTCATGGTGATATTCCGCCGGCAGAGCGTCCAGTTCCTCCAGCGCTACATAGGGGGGATTGCTGATGATGATGTCGTAGCGACGACCCTTCAGCGCTGAAAACAGATCGGATTGAATCACCTCGACCTGATCTTCCAGCCCATGCTCCACCACGTTGCGCCGTGCGACCTCCAATGCATCGGCGGAAACGTCTACCAAATCCACCCGCGCATCGGGGAAGGTATAGGCGCAGGCGATGCCGATGCAGCCGCTGCCCGTTCCCAAATCCAGGATATGTTCGACTTTGCGGCTGTCGGTCAACCATGGCGCAAACTGCCGCTCAATCAGTTCCGCCAGCGGCGAACGCGGCACCAGCACCCGCTCGTCGACGTAGAACGGCAAGCCCATGAACCAGGCGCGCTGGGTCAGATAAGCTGCTGGCCGGCGTTCTGTACGACGCCGCTCCAGCAGATGCAACACCACCTGTTTTTCGTCCGCAGTGAGCGCGGCCTGTAAATAGTCGGTGTGCAGATCGGGTGGTAGATGCAAAGCGTGCAGAGTGAGCGCCGCTGCTTCGTCGAGGGCGTTGTCGGTGCCATGGCCGAAATGCAGACCGGCTTCATTCATGCGGCTGGCGCCCCAACGGATGAAATCGCGGATCGTGTGCAGATGGGTTGAAACGTCAGGGGAGGCGGTCATGGGCGATAGAGGCTATTTTCAATAGGGAGCATAAAGGGGGGCGATCATGAATCACGCCGGCGAAGAGCGGATGAATTCTATCGTTTCAGTCGCCAGCGGGATATGCTTTCAACTTCAAACCGACCGAACCGATGTCCAATGTCCGATGCTAAAGCTTCTCCCATCCCTTTCAGCGACCGACTGCGTTACCTGGCGCAATCCCTGTTGCCGCAACGGTTGCTCACCCGCTTAACCTACTGGGCGACGCGGGTGCGGTCGCCGTGGTTCAAGGATGCCTTGATACGCTATTTCATCCGGCATTTTCAGGTGAATCTGGCCGAAGCCCTGGAACCGAACGCCCGCGCCTATCCCCATTTCAATGCCTTTTTCACCCGGGCGCTGAAACCCGGCGCACGACCGATAGCGCCCGGTGACCGGGTGATCTGCTGTCCGGTCGATGGCGCAGTCAGTCAAATCGGCGTCGCGGACGCCGATACGCTGATGCAGGCCAAGGGACGAACGTTCTCCCTGACCGCGCTGCTGGGCGATGCGGAACGGGCCAAACCCTTTCAAGGCGGCGCGTTCGCTACGCTGTATCTGTCGCCGCGTGATTACCACCGAATTCACCTGCCGTTGGCGGGCCGGTTGCGGGAAATGGTGCACATTCCCGGCAAGCTGTTCAGCGTCTCGCCGCTGACCGCCCGGATGGTTGACGGACTGTTCGCTCGCAACGAGCGGGTAGTGACGCGGTTCGACACCTCAGCGGGACCGATGGCGCTGGTATTGGTCGGGGCGATCAACGTGGCGTCTATCGAAACGGTGTGGGCCGGAGCCATCACTCCGCCGCTGGGGAAAACGATCCGGCACTGGGACTATCCGCTGAATGGTGACGGCGCGGTGCGGTTGAATAGGGGCGCGGAAATGGGTCGCTTCAATATGGGGTCTACGGTGATCGTACTGTTCGGGCCGGGCCAGGTACGCTGGGAGGCGGAGATCAAGCCGGGCGCAACCGTGCGGATGGGCCAGCGGCTGGGGAAGATGGCCAAATCGGCTGCGTAACCCGTCAGGCCGGGCGGCGCGATTCCGGCAGCATGTGGCGCATCGCACCGACGATCCGCATGGTTTCGACGCTGACCCGCGTCACCCGGCATAACAAATCAATGACGTGATCCTGGTAGTCTGCGAAACAGTAGGCGTTGAACTGGGCGCGGAGGGTGGGATCGCGGGGCATGGTTTCCTGATATTCCTCCAGAATCCACTCCAGCGCCGAACGGTTGCCCAAGCGATAGTCCCACGCTTCCGGCGGCACACCTTCCAGCCGGGTGACGCCGTCAATTTCGATAATGCCCGCCGCCTTGTCGGCCTTGAGCCGGGGTTTGGAAGTGCTTGGGGCGGATCGCTCCTCCTTGCGCACCAACGGCCAAGGCTCTACACCTTCAAATCCGGTGTGTAGTCCAATGAGCGCTTGGCCCCAGGCCGTCCATGGGCGAAAATCGGCATAAAACGGAATGCGAGGAAATTCCGCCTTGAGATTAAGCGTGTAGGTTTCCCGATAAAAAGGATCGTGCAGGATGGCATAGACATAATAGAAAATAGCTAGTTTTTCAATCGACTCGTCGTGATAATGAGCGCGGAATTTCGTCAATGCCCAGTCGGTGATGTTGTCCTGACGGGAATGGTCTGCCGCGTAGACCCAAAGCGGCAGTAACTGATTTTTTTCAATGCATTCGTAATCGGCCAGTCCGCTGAACGCCAGCGCCTGAAACGGTTTCATCGCTGAACCGCCGGAAATGCCGATACAGCAATTACTCTGCTGTAAATCTGCGCCATAAATTTGGTAATGTAGTGAAGTCAACACATCACTCAGGCATTTTTCCGCATAGAAAAATACCCTGATAAAAGGTCGCCAAAGAGAAGGTAAAATCCGCTTTGGCGAATAGATGATGCGATTGAACCGCTGGGCTTTTAGCTTGAGATCCCGGCTCCACTTGATGGAATAATCCAGCGTTGCTGCATCCAGAGAACCCTTGGCAGCTTGACGATTAAAGGCAGCGATAAAATATTGCACCTTGCGTTTCAACTGCTTTTTATCAAAGTCATAAACCCATTCATCCCGGTTAGTTTTGATACTGCTCGCGAACAGTCGAAAAATCGCCGCTTCGGACTGCCCGGCTTTAACGGCCTTGTCCGCTACAGGCAGAAATGCGGACCAATTGGCGGTCGGTTGATCAATCCAACCGCCGCGTTCATTCGGGCGAAGGCGGGTCAATTCGCCATCCCGCGCCAGTTGTCGGAGCGAATTGCCCCCCAGCCAGCGGCGTTTTTCCATGGCGGTCATGAAGTCATCGAGCGCGATATGGCGAATCTCGCAACCTTCCAGTTTTGGGTTGCGCACAAAAAGGCCAATAGCGACGCCCGTTTGAATTCCAAAAATATTATTCTTTGTTCCAGATATTTTTGGGTTGCGCCGCACATCACTTTGCAAATCTATGATCCAAATTTCCTGAAACTCTTTGGCAACAGATTTACGGAATCCATCTGCATGTCGGGCGTCCAGATAGGAACGATTGGTCACGAAGCCAATAATTCCTTCTTCGCCAATCCGGTCGCTGGCCCAGCGGAAAAAGCGTAAATAGGGGTCATACAGCTTGGTTTTTTGCGCGGAGCTTTCCGCTAAATAGGTTTCCTTGATGCGGGCGTCAGCAATCGGCGCGGGTTCATTTTTGTTGTTGTCGTTCTCGCTGCGCTGATTCGCGTTATAGGGCGGGTTTCCGAGAATGACCGGAATACGCCGGGTGTTCTGGTTTTGAATCCGCCGCCGATTTTCTTCCGTCAATGCACCAAATAAATCTGATTGCGCGCCCCGATGTTTCAACTCAAATCCCCAGTTAGCCAGCGTGTCGACAAAACAAGCACCGACAAATTCTCGCCAGGTTCCCATGATTTCCGCGTAGGTCTGCTCAATGTTCAAACAGGCGATGTAATAGGGCAAAATAGAAATTTCATTGGCGTGAATTTCTCCAGTATATTTGCGCGTCAGCGCCGCCCGATCCCCGCGTAGCCAGTCCAGCAATTCCACAATAAACGTTCCCGTCCCGGTACACGGGTCGAGAATGTCCAGTTCCGGGTCAGCCAGGTATTTGCCAAAATGCCGCTGCGCCAGCCAGTCACAACCGGCAATGATGAATCGCACCACTTCGCCCGGCGTGTAGACCACGCCCAGCTTGTCCGCATCCCTGGGGTTATAAGCAGTGTAAAAATCCTCATAGATGGCCTTGAGGAATTCCTGTTTCTCCGGGGCAGAAATCGCCCCCGCCGCTGTCCGGCGAATCGCGGTGTAATAGGGTTCCAGGCGAATTAAGAGATTGCGCCGGGTTTCGCCGCGCAGAAAAGCGCTTTCCAGATCGGTCAGGGCGCAGGCTAAATGATTGGCCCGGTGAAATTCACTGACCGGGAAAATATCGCGGAAAATCTGCTCGGTCAGAATGTGCTGAATCAGCATTTCCCGCGCCTGATCCACTGTCACCCGCCCGCCAATCGTGTGCTGGCACTGATCGAGAAAGGCAGAGAACCGCTGTTGAAACGGCGGGTGATGCGACAACGCCTCAGCCAATAGATCATTCAGCGCGGCAATGACGGTTGGCAGTTCACTGCGGAACCGGGCGGTCGCCGCCGCGAAGCGTTCCACTTCCGGCGGGCGAAAGGTGAAAAAGCGCTCCAGCAACCGATTCAAGGCCGTTTCATCGGTGGTTGCCGCTCGCAGGACTTCCTGACCATTCTGTATCAATACCGCCGTGCAGGTGTCCTCGAAAATGATGTTGTCGGTCGGATAACCTTTGGCGAGTTTGGTGGCGATCTCCTGGCCCAGATCGTCATGGGAATCCTTGGCCTCCCACCAGCCGTGCGTTAGCCGCACCCGATCCAGCAATGCGCCATCGGGCCGCAAGGTTTTACCAGGGGCGAGGGTGAACGGATGCTGTTGCGACAGCACCAACTGGTGTTCCGCCGCCCGGGCTTTCAGCAACCCGGCGAACGCCTGGGACACTGCGCCTTCGTGATCCGCGCCGGCCACCCGCTGCAATTCGTCCAGTTCCCGCCAATACGCTTGAATGTCGTGCATGACTTTATCATTGAATAAAAAGAAAAATTTCTACCAGACTGCGAATATGCCCGGTGGAACCCCCTAGCGATTCAAACAGGCGCGTTGCTTCTCCAGCCATGCTGCTTGCAATTGGGCCAGTTCCTGGCGCAACTGGTACTCGCGCTGGCGGGTCGCAGCGGATGGGTCTATCAGCGCCTGGGCATTGGGGGAAACGGCGAATGGGAGATGGCCCCATTGCAGGGCGAGTCCTTCACAACCGCGCAGGCCGATCAGCAAGGCTACGATCAGCGCAAGCAGTAACCCAATCCAGAGAATTTTTCGCCACGGGTCGCTGGGCGCGATGGCCTTTTCGCTGGAATCCATGGCGTCAACCGCAACATTGGTCGCTGGCGTTCCGGGCCGTCGCCGGGCAATAGGCGCTGCTGGCGCGTCCACACACTGCCGAACTTTTCGCACTCCCGATAAAGGCTCCGAGATTCCCACATCCACGCCCGCGGGCGCTTTTGATCGCATAAGCGACGCCGCTTGCCACGTCAAATCGGCATCGTTGAACCGTAGACCCCAACCCGCAACCACCGGTTGTTCACCGACCCGGAACAGGTTTTGATCAGGAAATGTCAACATGCTCTGGAGAATTTCGCCGATCAATGGTTGATCCGACTGCGGGCTGACGCTCAATGGCGGCACCAGTTGCTGAAGGCCAGCGACCAACTGCCGGGTTTCCTGCAACAATGCGGCTTGTTCTGCTTCATTCAGTCGGACAAAGGGTTTAACTTCACCTTCGGCGGCAGTGAACCAGTCGATAGTGTTAGCAGTGATCACCGGTTCAGCGAATAACCCAGCGTGATTTTTCCCCAGCCGCAATTCAATAAACCGCGCCATTTGTTGATAGGCGCTGATGACCCATTGACCGCGAACGCCGATCAGTTGCGCTCGCGAGCGTTCAGTCGTTAAAAGATGGGTGGTCGCAATCATGGTGGATGTCCGTTGATCTCAAGACTCAGGGAGTCGTTTTCGCCGTACAGGGATTTTCCGCGACGGTGACCGGAATCTGCTGCTGGCGCAAATAGGCGAGCAGGGCATTGCCACCGAGTGCGTAATTACCCTGACGCCGCGACTCATCATCCAGACGAATAAGCGTGTTAATACCGATCACTCGACCACACCGATCTACCAGCGGCCCGCCACTATTACCCTGAGAGACAATCGCGGTATGGGCGATGATCGTCGGCGCTTCCCCTTCCCCGCGCACGACGCTGATTTCACCACTGGACATCACCAGTTCGGGAATCGCGGACATTTCATTGTTGTCCAGTAACGCGGTGAATTTTGGATCTACCTGCAACTCGAAACCGGGAAAACCGGCAGCGACTACCGGCTCCAGTTTTTCAACCATGGCCGTCAAGGGCAACGCGGGACTGTCGGTCAAGGTTCCCGTGGTGAGCTTGAGCAGGGCAAAGTCTGGCGTATTTAAACGTTCCCGAGCTTCTGACAACGGGGTAGCGTTTAACAATTGCGCCTTTTGCAGTCCGCCCAATGCTTTGCCGGTCACAAAAATCGGACTGTTGGGGGCCGGCGTCCCGATGACATGGCTGTTGCTGAGAATCACGCCGGGCGCTACCAGAAAACCGGTGCCCATGCTCAGACCGTCGGTTTGGGGCGACAACACTAAAACCGTCGCCTGTTCCAGACGCTGCGCCAGGGTGGGGACTGGAGAATCTCCTGGAACCGGAGCCGGGTCGCCCTGCGCGGGCTGCACGGGACTTTGCGCCGGGAAGGGCAGCAGCGAGCGCGGCGATTCAGTAGCGCAGACGTTGCCCGCCAGCGCTTTGCGGAGTCGGTCTGCCTGCTCCTCCAGAGAGCGGTTGACCTCATTTTGCAAATGCAATAAGTCGTTGGCGACCGGCGATTCCGCTGGGCGGGCTTCCATGAACCGGATCAACAGGCCCAGCAGGAGGCCGCAGAGCAACAATGCGCCGCCGGTCACGGTGTAGGCCCAGGAATTTTCACGCCAGGACGCCGCAGCAGCAGGCGGTTCCGGCGCAGGCGGAACGGGCGGAACCGGGGCGGGCGCAGCTTCGGTTGCCGCAGCGGGCGGCGCAGATTCCTCGCTGGACCGCTCCGGGACAGGGGGCGGGTTGTTTCGCTGGAAGGCTTCATGAACCGGCGTGACGGGCCAGGGCAGCGTGACATAACGGCCCAACGTAGCCTCGAAGTGCTGGCGCAGCCCGGCTTCGCTGTCCGCCGCAGACGGCGGAGCCAGACCCCAGTTGATGAGGATGACCTGATCGCCGACCAGCAGAATATCCTCGACCGTGGCGACGATCAGCGCTCGTTGCAGCAACGGTCCCCGATCGGGATCGGCCAGCCATTCCGCCGCCGGTTGCAATGCCTCCCGGAGTCTGCGCAGCGCTTCTTGCTGGTGATCGGGATGCGCCCGAACCAGTGGCGTGATCTCGCCTTCCACCGTGGTATACCAGGCCATCGAGCGTGCGGCGCTGCTGCGCTCGCTGGCGAGCGCTGGCTCGGCCAGTAATCCGCCCAGCCGGCCATGGCTTTTCGCCTCCAGAAAGGCGCGCAACGACTCGAAAGTCTCCAACACCCGTTGTCCGCGCCATTGAATCGGTTCAAAGGCGTTCATCTCGGAAGTGCAAATAAACCGTAACGGACTCATGGCGCGCTCACCCTGGCGATTGTAGTCGTGATGATGAATTCAGCTCAGATCAAGTCGTGCATTTATCGGTAGGCGCCCAGTCGCTGGCGTCAGGATTTTTGCAAATATCCCGCACCATATTGGCACCGTTTTGCGCCACCTTTTTACTTTCTACCTGCTTGGTTTCAGCCTGTTGCAACTTCTTTTCGGTCGCTTTAACTTCCTTCGAGACCGCTACCGTCGGTACACTCCTGGACTTGGCGGTTTTCTTCGGGGGAGTCGCCGCGCTGGCAACCTGGTTCCGGTTCAGACCGGACTGTTGCAGGCTTTCTTCGTAAGAACGGGTATAAACCGCAACATTTTCCGTGAAGCGGCTATCAACCGTTGCAATCAAGCCATTGGTCTCCTGCAGGCCGTCAACGATTTCCGTCAGGCGCTGCCGACCTTCCTGGGCATTGACGCGGCCTCGTTTTTTATCCCGGAGCAGTTTGGAATATTCCTTTTGATAACAGCTTTGCGCCTTTTGTGCGGACGCCAGCGTTAAATCCATGTCGCTCACATCGCCGTCAATGTAATAGGCGTATTTGTCCGCGAGATTGGAGCGATCCTGCGCCGCCTGCTGCGTAGCGCCCTGATCCTGTTGTGCGGTCGCCATGGCACCGATCAAGCTGCCCGCCAGACCGCCTAATAACGCACCCCGCCCCCGGTTATTGCGGTCCAGCGCCGCGCCGGCAATCGCGCCCAGCGCCACTCCAGCCAGGATGCCGGCGGTTCTGGCTTCCTCTTGGCGCTTGGACATGCGGGCGCTGACATCGTAGCGGCGCAGTTCTTCGACCGGTTGGTAGCAGTTGGGGTAGTAATGGGTCGTGACCAGACGGGGAACGCTGGACACCTGCGATTCCTGACCCGGCATATTGGCGCAGCCATGGAGACCCAGACTGCCGGCGATGGCGAAAGCCAGTGTGGAACGTTTGCAAACAGCATGAGTAAACATGGTAAATCTCCTTTGGGGGTTAACGCGATCCGCAAACGGATCATGATCGGGTCGGATTGACAATGTCGTTGAGCACCTGGTCAGGATCGGCTTTTCGTGCCTTACGATAGTTTCCCACATGGTTGATAAATAAATCGGTGCGCCGCACTAAAACACGGCCCAGCACTTCCTTGCGTCCCAAGTCTTCCCGCACCCGGGTGGCCTGTTCCTGGACGACCGAATCAGGGTAATCGATGCAGGAAGCGATGTTATCGACATAAATAGCCAAAGCGCCGCGCAGGGCCTTATTACCGTTGGCGATGGTCACTTCATAATCCGCCGCATCCTGTTTTTTGCCGGTCTGACGGGCTAATTGAAGCTGTTCCTGCAAATCCCGGAGACGCCCGTGATAGTTCTTGATGGTCTCGGCGATCAGCGCCGCCGACTGGATAAGGTTGGCGACGGTATTTTTTTGCTGTTCCGCCAGTTGGCCGATGGCGCGCTTGAGTTCGGCGTTGACAGCGATCAGCGCCTTTTTTTGCTGGTCGTCCATCGTTGCCTTGATAATGACATCCAGGCGCTGGGCGGGATTTTCTATCGCATCGAGATTGAGCAGCGCGGCAAAATTGCCGTCTTCCTGTTTCCATGCATCCAGCAATGTTTGCGAACGGGCGTTAGGCGCGGACAGGGTGGCGATCACCACCCGGAATCCGGTCGTTTCATTGCGGCGCGGTGCACCATTATTGTCAAAAAATGGATATTCCCGACGCATCCCGGTCAACAGGGCATCTTCGCCTTCGACGTAATTGCCGCCTTTGACGATAAAGCCGCCGGTGGCGCCATGCGCTCTGCCGCTGCCACGCACTAAATGAAACGGCTCCAGAATCATCTCAGCCGCGTTGCCAATGACGTCGTGCAGTCCGACCGGATTCGGGCGCTTGCTGCCAATCGGCATCAACCGCGCCGTGAAGCCACTGCCGCCGGTTTTGGGCTGGTAAACCGCCCAATCGCTTAACGGTCCTTCGCCGCCGCTCTCCAGTTTCCGAGGGAACAGGCGGTCTTCCAGTTCCTGATGATTCACCTGCTGGCCGCCTCGCGCGGCAAATTCCCATTCCGCCTCGCTCGGCAGGCGAATAAAGGCCAGTGAACCGCCTTTTTCCGGGCCGCCCGCCGTTGCCGGGAGACGATCCCGGGCGTGGCGCGCCAGCCATTGGCTGTAAATCTCGGTAAAGCGCAAGGCGTCGAACCAAGAGAGATTCACCTTGGGCAAGCGCTGCTGGGCCAGCGCTCCCGATTCCGGGGAGGGACAGCCGACTGAGGCACCGGGATTGGACGCGGTGGACATCGCCTCGGCCTGGGACAGGACCAGCCGGTATTGCCAATCGGTCACTTCGTACTTGGCGATGAAATACAGCATCGGTTGTAGCGGTCCATCAGGCGAAGCGCTAGGGCGTTTCAGCATGGGACCCAGGGTAGTCCGCCAGGTGGGCGGCAAATCTTCCAGAAGAAACTGACCCGCGACCGCGCCGCTGCGATGACCGGCCAAAAACGCCTGACGATAGCCTGGCTCCCCTTCGCTGAAGGGGTAGCCGAGATTGAAGCTTTGATCGTCCAGCAGGCCCTTGCCCAGAATGTAGACATAACGGAACACCATCTTGCCGCCGCAGGGCAGGGGCAGTTCCAGATCATCGGCCAGCGGTTTGGGGTTAAACAGTGGATCTGGCGCGGGTTGCGCCCCTGCAGTAGCCGCGATGAGTCCTGCCGCCAGACCGATGAATGGCCAAAATCCCCCGTCAAACATCACGAAGACCCTCTGCCGGTTCGATGCGCGCTGCCCGCCAACCGCCGGCGCTGGCGGCGAGCAACATGATGAGTACGGTCGCGGCGGCGGCGGCTCCGCCCTGTCCGACCGTCAATCGGCACACGGCTTCGCCGGCCTGTACCTGATCAGTAAACCGCTGGTTAATGACTACACTGACTACAAGATAGGCGATGCCCGCGACCGTTACCCCGCAACTGGCGGTGAACAATGCCTGGAGCAGGGGAAAGCCCACCAGTCCGCGCCCCGGCAAGCCCAACAACCGCAAAATGCTCAATTCCCGGCGCTTGCGCTCCACCGCCGCCAGGACATTCACCCCCAAAGAACAAGCGTAGCCGGTGGCGCTCAGGATCGCGATAATCGCGAAGATGACGGTCAAGTTACGATTCAGCGCCTGAATCTGCGCAATCGCCGCCGCCTGGGTTTCAACCTCAATGCCTTGTTTTAGCAGGATATCCCGCAAGGGTGCGACTTGATCCAGTGTTCTGGCGTACAAGCGAAAAGCGGGATAACGCCGTTCTGGCAGGTCGGTGGGAACGGGTTGCCCTAACCAGCCGAAGCGTTCTACCGCGAAGCCATCCCGATAGTCTTCCACCGCCTCCAGTAAATCGAGGCGGGCGAACGCCGCATCCCGGCTAAAAGCGGCGAGTGGTAATACGGTGTTGACAGTGACGGTCATCTGCGCATATTCCACGCGACCGTCATGACTCCGGCTCACTGCGGCGGGCAGGGATTCGCCGCCGCGCAACTGCAATTTTTCCGCGACCGACTGAGTGACCAGCAGTTGCGCGGATGCTGCGGGCGGCGGAATGGTTTGAGGCAGCAATGGATCGCCGGGCGCAGTGGGGAGCAGTTCCACCGTGACCGAGCGGCCTAAATCCGGGCGGCGCAATTCCAGAGTCCCGGCAATCTGGCGCGTGCGGGGAATGATAAACGCTACTTCAGGTCGTTCCCGCAGCGTTTCAAACCAGTTCCCGGTGAAGCGCTGGCTACCGATGGGTAACAATTCCCGGTTGCGCGGTTCTTTCGCCAACCGTTCGATCAGGGTGGATACCACGCCGTGCTTGAGTCCCAACAGCACCAGCAATGGAGCTAACACCGCCGCCAGCGCTAATACGGCGCACAACGACAGCCGCCATTCATGGACATAATCCCGCCAGGCGAGATGGGCAACGTTGCCGAGCCATTTCATGGATCGATTCGGGCAAAGCGGGCCGTCACCTGATCGCCATCCGCTGAAGATTGCCGCGCCAGTTCCGGGGCAATCCGCCGCAGGCCATAGCGCTCCATGCGTGGCCAGTCGTGGCTGGCGACAATGACGGTGACGCCCTGTTCGGTGACCAGTCCCAGAAACAGATCCATCACGCTGTCGGCATTTAGCGGATCGAGGGAAGCGGTCGGCTCGTCGGCCAGCACGATGGGGGGGCCATGCGCCAGGGCGCGGGCAATCGCCACCCGCTGCCGTTCCCCGACCGACAGGGTAGCGGGGTAGGCGTCAAGCAGGCGGGTCAATCCCAGCCGTTCCGCCAGCCGCGCCACCGTGTCATCTTCCGGCAACGCGCACCAACGGCGCGGCAAGGCGATGTTGTCGCGAACGGTCAGAAAGCCCAGCAAGCCACCGCTTTGCAACACATAGCCGAAATAATGCCGGCGCAGGCGGGTGAAGGCGTCCAGCGCACCGCGTCGCCACAACAGCGCCAGATCGTGGGTCGGCTGGTCGGGTGGCGTAAATGCAAAATGCTCGGCGCGGTCCACGCTCAACACCATCGCCAGAATATCCAGCAGAGTACTCTTGCCGGAACCGCTCGTGCCGACCAACGCTAACCGTTCGCCGGCCTGAATCGTTAATTCCGGGACTTCCAGACAAAACGCCGCGCCGCTACTGATGCGCTGTTTGCGCAACTGGCGGATTTGGAATACGACTTCAGGCATGGCGGCGCGACTTGAGCGAAACACTGCAGGTATCCGCAGCGTTTTGCCCGCTGATGCGTCGCAACCCGTCCAGTTCACGCCAATAGGTTTGAATGTCATGCATGGGAATCAGGGCAGTTCGCTGAGCGGAACGCGATACACTGCATCGCCAGGCGCGGCGTTGCCGAAGCTGATCCAGTGGGCGGTGTCATTGTGGATCTTTTCATAGCCCTTGATTTTGGATTCCAGCTCGTCGATGAAATCCTGCTGTTCGCCCACGCTCCAACTCAGCCACAACTCCTGGGTGATGCCCAGCACCTTGCTTTTGTAGGGTAATCCCTCCAGAAATTCGCCGAGCAGACCGCTTTCGTACAGATTGCCCGACGCCTTCTGACCCATACGGTCGGGATCGCGGCTGAGGTGAGCTGCCGCTGTGGCGACTTCCTGAAAGAAGTTCTGTGGGCTGACGCGGGTCTTGATCGCCGCGTCCACCACGACTTTGAGTCCCCGTTGCAATTCATTCAACTGGTGTTTGCTCAACAGAATGCATACCTGAAAGGCCGGTTGCGCAGGGTCCGCCAGGTCATGATCCGCCACCCAGGCCGAAACGACTTTGGGCGCCTGGCTGTTCCGGGTCCGACCCAGAAAATCCATCTGTATCGCGTAACCCAGCGCTTCCGCCTTGGCTTGGGGATCGGTGATGGGCTTGCCGGGCGGTGGGGGATTCAACGGTTTGCCGGCGGCGACATCCCGCACCAACTGGGTGTACACGGATGCCAGGCGCTTCATCTCTTTCCCGAAGCGATCCACGTCGCCGGTGGGAATGGGGACATACAGATCGCCAATCCGGGGATTAACCTCCGCCGACAGTTGGCGATACTGGTTTTCCGCCGCCGCATGATTTTTCACCCCCTGCGGCGTGAGCAGATGCAGCACGAAAATCTTGACCTGCTGCCGTTCCGCCGCCGCCAGAATCTGCGCTTCATTCATACCGGTCGCAGAAAAGGGATCGTTACCGCGCAACGACCCGGCGTCGGTGATCAGGAACAGGATGCGCGCCCCGTAGTCGCTCCAGTCCATCTTTTCCAGCGCATCCATGATTCCGGCGAAGGCATCTTCGTTGAAGGAATGGCTGGACACCTTGGTATCTTGGACACTCTGGATCAAATCGAGGAACTGTTCGCGGTCCTGACCTTCGTCCAGATTGGCGTAAATGCGGCTGACGTATTCCAGGCCAGGAGTTTTAGCGACGCTGTTGCGATAGGCGATCAGGCCAAAGCTTACCTTGTCGCTCAGCCCGGCGGCGGCGATGGCGTCATAGAGTTGGGCGATGATCTGGCGGGTGCGGTCGATGTACGGCTCCATGGACAGCGTGGTGTCGATGACAAACGCCATCGCCGTTTTCAGCGCACGCGGCGGCGGCGCGGTCATGGTTTGCAAACCGCCGCCGGGATCGATAGAGGCGACCTGCAACAATTGCACAGGCGAACCGCCGGGCGTATAGGCTTCGGTGAAGTTGAAGATCGGCAACAGATAGAACCGGCTTTGCGAAACGGCTTCTTCGGTCGGCTCCAGCGCCACCAGTTCCCCGGCGCTGCCCTGACCGGCTTTAGCGGCCTGCGCTTGGGTCAGCAGGGTTTGCACCCGCTGCGCTGGCGCGGGATCGTTGATAAGCGTCGTCAAGGGATTCTGCGTGCGGAAGAACAGCACCGGTTGGCGTCCGGAGCGTTCGGCGAATTTGAGAACCAGGGTTTGTTTCCAGTCGCTCAGTTGACTGGCCGCCATCCAGCCGTCCGGGGCGCTGCTGGAAGCACCGACCTGAACCCACGGTTCGCCGTTCACCGTCTGGCGTTCGTAGACATACAGCACCGAGAAGGCCGGCGGCGATTTCGCCAGAGGCTGACCGCCGGGCGCTTGGCGCAATTGTCCGCCGGGATGCGTCAGCACACGCTGATACAGGGTTTTCTTGCCTTCCATCAGCAACGGCGTAGCGGCCAGCGCCAGCGATGCAAAGCAACTTGTGAGAATGGCCGCAACCAGCCAGGGAATGAAGCGCATGGGCAACATCGCGGCGATCCTCCTAGTTTTGCCAGTCCTGCAACAAGGTTTGCGCGTCGGCATCGCCACGCGCTGCGGCTTGTTCCGCCCAAGCGCGCAGTGCGTCCAAATGCTGACTGGCTTCGGCAACCCCGCCTGCCGTCGCCTGGCGATACCAGGCATAGGCTTTGGCGGCGCGGCGGCGCGGCAACGGCGTCGGTTGACTGGATGCCGGATCATACATTTCGCCCAGTTTTAAAGCAGCGGCGGCATGACCCTGTTCCGCCGCCTGTCCGTAAAGCAGAAAGGCGCCCTGCAAGCCATCAGGCTGCGTCTGAAACTGTTGCGCCAGCGCGTACATCTGATCGGGTGTTAATCCTGCTTGCAATTTCTGACGGGCGTCCTGAACCGAGAAAGCGGAGGGCGTAACCACCGGGGGCATCACCGTTGGGGGAGGCGTCTTTCCCGGTTTGTCCACGACGGGCGGCGCGGGCGCTGGTAACGACCACCAGTATCCACCCACGCCCAGTACGGCGAGTGCGCCGACAGTGGCTAGAATCAGCCACATTTTTGAGGAGGACGGGCGGCGTTTGTGTTCATCGGTTTGGTGGAGCAGGGGCGGCTTCGGTTCAATCACGACCGGAGGCGCGGGTTGAATCACCGGCGGCAAGGTTGATGATGTCGGTTCCGAGCCGACCAGCGTCAGGTCTTCGGCGGGTGACGGCGCTGCCGGAACCGTTCCCGCCATTCCTCCTCGGCGACGTTTGACAACCGCCGGTTGGGGAATATCGCGCCATTGCATGACCCGTTGTTGCGGTTTGCTAAAGCCAGGCGCTTGCAAACCGAGTTGATAATTGCCATTTTCCAAATGCCGGGCAATCTCTGGCCCGACCAGCAACCGGCTTTCCTGGGCTGAGAGCGTATCGATTCGCAACGGCGCAAACCAGTGTTCGCCGTTGCGCCAGCCCTCCGGCCCCAGATCGTCATTGCCAAAACCGGACCGGCGGATGGAGTACTGCACCTCGTGCGGCGGCAGCGCCAAACCCTCGATGACCAGCGCGGCATAGCCGGGGCGTTGTTCAGGATCGGGTTGTACGCGCACCCGCCATTCACCATCGTTCATCATGACCTCGCCCCCGGTTTGCTCGGCCGGGACTTCCTGGATTTGTGATAAAGTGACCAGCAATTCCGCCGCCGTGGCAAACCGTTGTTCCGGTCGTTTCGCCATCAGGCGCTCCACTAAATCCTGGTAGCGGGCCAGCGCGCTGGGCAGACGCGGAATGGGTTGATGGATATGCATAGCCAGCAGGGCATGGCTGTCTCGCGCCTGATAAGGCCGGCTGCCGGTCAGCATCTCGTAGAACATGACGCCCAGGCTGTAGAGGTCGCTGCGACTGGTGGCCTGCTCGCCGAGCGCCTGTTCGGGACTCATATAGATGGGAGTGCCTAGTACGGAGCCGGTCTGCGTGAGGTGTTGATCCTGAAGACTGTCTTTGGCGATGCCGAAATCCGCGACCTTGGCGTCGCCATTGGCCATGAACAAAATGTTGGCGGGCTTGATATCCCGATGCACCAGCCCTTGTTGATGGGCATGATCGAGCGCCGAGGCGATTTGCCGTAAAAAAGTCAGCGATTGCGCCGTGGTCAGTCCGTGCTTAATGCGCTGATCAAGTCCACCCCCATCGGCGTATTCCATCGCCATGTAGCCGCCGCCGGGAAATTCTCCGACATCGTAGATAGTAATGATGTGGTGATGATTGAGGCGGGCGACCATGCGGCCCTCATGAATGAATCGCTCACGTAATTCCGGGTCGCCCAGCGTCATGAGTTTGAGCGCAACCTTCCGGTTGAGCGAGTGTTGCAGGGCCAAATACACCTGTGCCATACCGCCCGCGCCGAGGCGCTTTTCCAGGGTGTAACCGGGTATTTCAAGGTCGGAAGTCATTACCGCTCCACCTGACTGCGGTTGTCCAGCGCCGCCAGCGCCTGATCTAATCGCCGGTTTTTTTCGAGACCTGCCGCAGTCGCCACCGCTCCGGCAACATTTCCCTCAATCAGCAGGGTCAATGCATACAACCAGTCGGCGTAAAAATCCTGATCGTAAGGCAGCGGTTTCGGGCCGAGCGGCGGATAACCGGTAAACGGCGGGCGCGGCGCGAATAAGGGGCGTTGTCGTCCCGCCACGGTAATCACCGGTCGCCGGGTTGAATCGCTCTGCGGATCGAAGCCGAGGCTGCTGACATAGGCGTTTAATAGCGCGGCGGCCAGCGCCGCCTGCTTCCAAGCCAGTTTCTCACGATGGATATTATGGAAATGCGAAGCATCCCGCACACCGGCGGCGATGCGCCGACACAATTCCAGCCGTTCCGCGCCGGTTGCCAATTCGTGAACCAGCGCGCTGAATTCCTCCGCCGCCAGGCCAAAATAGCTTTGCGCGGCGTTCTCGCCGCTCAATTCCCGCAATTGATCCAGCCAATGCGCGATCACCTCGCTGGCGTAACGGTCGGCGGCGTCCAGCATCAACCGTGTCGGGGGGCGGGACGGTTCAGACGCGGGCGTCGGCTCGTCCGGTTCATCATCGCCGAACAAACCCAGTAAATCCGCCGTGTCGACTGGTGCGCCCATCAACTCCGGTTCAGAATGCGCCGACTCGGCCTGCGGTTCGTCCGGTTGACGCTCAATCTGGAAATATACGTCGTACAGGCTTTCGTCGCTGACGTACAGATTCCAGAGAAACTCGCCAAAGCGCTGGCTTGCCGCGCAATTCACCAGTTTCCGCGCTAGGGTCTTGCCCAGTTGGCGCTTTCTGGCGCGCTCGGCGTCCACATCATCGCTGACGTAATAACTGCGCAATCGCCCGGCAGCCACCCGGGCCAATTCGTCTAACCGCCGGGCGACTTGCCGCCGTTTAAGTTCCGGCTGGCACATCGGATCCAATTGCTCGACGAGATAACCCACGCCGCCGTCATTCAGGCGCATGGCCGCATCCCAGGCGCGGGCCGGATCGGCGAAATGGCGGCGGACATCCGGGTTGTTCAGGAATCCGGCGCGCAGGCTGGCGATGTAGGCCTGTTCCGCATCGCGTACCTGCCGCTCGCGGTCGCCGTCATAGTCGAAAATCGCCTTCTGCTTGAAGTTGGGATTGCGCAGCCAGAAGGCATGGCGAAAACCGCCCTGGGGATCCCAGTGGCGCGGCCAATCATGCTGCTTGCCGAAGAAATCCAGCAATGAGGAATACAGGCGAATGCTCCAGCGCTGCGCAGGGTCGTCGGACGCGCCGGCTTTTTGCTCAAACTCCATATCGAATTTGGTCAGCACCAGGAACAGCGATGTGGGATGGTCGGCGCGGGCGTCGGCAGTCGCGCCGTGGGTCGCGGCGATCCAGTCATTGACCAGATCCGGCAAGCCGCGCACCTCCTGATTGCCCGGCCCGATGCATAGCAACATCGCAGTCAATTCCTGTTCAGCACAGTAACGCTCAAATAAATACGCTACCTTGCCACGCAGGAAAAAGCCGGACAGCGCTTCGGGACGGTTCAAATATTCCGGCAAATCCTTGATCTGTTCCCGCGACCGTGCGCCGGGAAAGTCGAGCAGGTCGGTATGTGCAAAAAAATCATACGCCGCGCCGTCCAGCCCGGCGGGTGGATGCTCCAGGACGATCTGGAGTTCGGCAGTCAGCGCGGCAACTTCGGCGCGCGGCAATTCCACGGTACGTGTTCTGGCCAATACCGTCACCCGGTCGCCGCCGTCGGTCCCTAATCCGCGCAGCATCTGCACATCGATAATACTCAGTTCACGCGGCGTCAAGGCCGTCAACGGGCAGCGGGCGACGGGGGCGAAATCGAGACTTTTCAGCGTGTGATACAGCCGCAGATAGAGCTGGGTGAACGCTTCAACATCGCCCCATAGTAGCGCCAGCAGGCGGGCACGATCCGTTGGCGGCAGACGGGGCGCAAGGTCGGCGGCCTGATTCCAGAACGGCGTGTTCTTTAGGACCTTGATGCGGCCCGCGCCGCGAAAAGAGCGCCAAAAATAGTCTTCCAGATCGTAGAGATCGTCATCACACCAGGGATCGACGGCGGTCGGCTGGGCGTGGTGCGCAAGCTCCGCCAGCCGCTGGATGATGGCTTCCGGCTCGGGATCAGGCCAGTCATCATGGCGACAATCGGCGTAATAGGTGTTGCCGATGATTTTGACCAGATCGCTCTGGGTGAGCAGGCGCAATTCCACCGGATAATCCGGCGTCGCTTCGGTCGAACGATCCAAGGTAAAGCGGGTGACCAGTCCGGTCGATTCGCGCCCGCCCTCCGGGTTGATTTCCCGGATGAAATCGACCGACTGGCCGGCGAAGTTAGCAATCAGCGGCTTGATCCCCGGACGGGCCAGCGCCGAGACCAGATAGGACTTGCCGGCCTGGCTGGGGCCGAACACGCTCACGCCCATTTTGCGGCGGGCGGCGGTTTCCAGACTCCGCGCCAGCAACAGGTTTTTGCGCAGATCGCGATGCAGGCCGGCACTGGCCTGACCGATGCGGTCGCGTTGATCGTCAACCCAGGTTAAGGCGGTTTGCAGCGCCTGACCGACCGTTTGGCAACGCGCTGCCAGTTGTTCGTCTTCGAGTAACATCTTTGTCCCCCGGAACGGTGTCCCTTTTTTCTCTCTCGGAGAGAAAGGCGCTAAACCAGGCTGAAAATGCCGGTGTCCAGCCAATAACCCTCGTGATTTCTCAGCGTTTGCAGGCGCAGCGTCAGTTCTTCCCGCCGCACTGGAGCACCATCGGCGGCAATCACTTCCTCAATCTTGAACTCCCCCTCATCAATCTCCGCTGCGCCGTTCGCCGCGTCGTTGCGGGGTCCGGAGGTGAAACTGACCGTAACTTGGTAGGGCAACCGCCCACGGGCGTTGGCAATCGCCTGCTGATCAGCGAAACCGAGCCGGTAAAAGGGCGTCGCCGGCCAGCGTTCCGCCGCCAGTTGACGAAAGCCGATGAACAGCGGCGCTTCAAAGCTGAAGGTGTGCGTCAATTCCCGCTCTTCGTCACTATCCAGGTCCAACTCCCGAAAGAACACTTTGCTGTCCAGCATTTGACCGGACAATTCCATTTCCCCGACAAAGCGCGCTGTGGATTGGGGATGCAATTCACTGCTGCGGAACGAGAACGCTTCGAGTTGGCCCTCGGCCAGCGCGCACAGCATGGCGCCGATGACCACTGTGGTTTTGGGATCGGCGATCAGCCCGTGGGCGTCGCGGTAGGGATACCAGTTGCTCACCCGATAGCGATGCAGAGCGATAATACGCTCTGGGGACAACGGCATTTTCGCCCGCGCTACCCCGCTGAAAGCGGGCAATCGTGAGGGGCGACCGGTGAGCAACAACAAATCGCAATCATAAAGGTGAACGACCTCGCACAAATCGGCGACAATTGGCCCGATGCAACTGCGCACGGTGCGATCCAGGGCGCGGGCATCAAAGGCCAGCGGCGCGGTCGCCAACTCAAAATACAATGCGCCAGCCTGCCGGGCGGCTTGCTCCACATACGCCGCCAGATGCGTTGGCCATCTCGCCGGATCGGGCAAATAGTCCCGCAACGAACGGCTGTAGCCGGGATTGCCTTTCTGGAAATCCACCGCCTCGTAATCCCGCAACAACCGCAGTGCAATGGGCATAGCCACTTGGGTAGCGAACTGGCGGCGCAAACTGCGCTCCAGTTCCGACTGCCCGCCGAAATCGCCACCAAATAACTGGTTAAGCAATGCCTTGGAATCGGCGACGCCCGCTGCCTGCAACGCTTGACGGATCGCTTCCAGCACATGGCGTTCGATGACGGTCCGCAGAATGTCGTCCCCGGCGATGGTAAAGCCTTCGCGGAACAACTGATGGGGCCGAATCACAGCGGTAGCGCCCTCACCGAGGGTTTCGTAGGTGGTGATCATTAACGCGGTGGTGCCGCCGCCGATGTCCAGTGTGGCGATGCGCAGACTCTCGCGGCCCGGATGCTCGGCGCGTTGCCGACCGTACAGGCGAAAGAGGAATCGGACGTCGCCCTGGAATTTCTGAGTAATCTCATTGAACAGAAACACCAGTTGGCTGGCGCTGGCTTCATCCCAGTCGGCCCGCAGATCCGGCGCTTCCCGATAATCATTGCTGCGGACCGTGCGACTCCCCTTCCGGCGGGTCGCTTGCCAGTCCCGCCAGCCGAGAGACTCCCAGAGCGTGTCTCGCGCCCATTCCGCCCAGCGGCGAAACAGCTTGCGTTCGGTCAGCGGCATGGCGGTCGGGACGGTCAGAATCACCCGCCGCAACCGGCGCGGAATGTCGGAATGGGGGCGCTCGCTGCGTTGGGCGGGGGAATTGATCGTTACCAGTGCGTGCATGATCAGCTCGCTCAGGACAAACATCATCAGCGAACTGCGCGAATAGCGGGCGCGCAAGGCCGGTTCAAGCGATTGGGTTCTAAATGCGGCTTCCCGGCGCAACCGCCCACTTTTTAAATGGGTCAGCGGTGTGCCAACTTCGTTGAGATCGAGAACGTAATTGCCAGAAGTCACCGGCTGCTCGCCGGCTTGGGGATCATCAGCGGGACGGTTATAGCGCCATTCCTGATGCCGGGGTTGCAAATCCCACAAATAGCGTTTGGGGCTGGACATGCCGGTATGACCGCTGGCGGCGGCGGAGTGGGCGGCCAGCCGGGCGGCTTCTTCGCCGACCCGCACCACGGTCGGCCAAACAAAAGCTTCGGTGCGTCGGCCACTGCGCCGTGACAACGCTAGGCATTCCGGCATACCGAATAGCGCCTTGCTGAATTCCAGGCGCGATTCAAACGGCTCGCGGTAAATCTGCTCTGGTCGCGACAGATCGCGCAATTCCAGCACATAGCTATTATTTAAATCGGTAGTGGCCGCGTCGGGAATCGTTTCAATCAATACGCCACAGGTGCGGGAATTCCCGACATCGATGATTAAATCCACCTCAATCGGCGCATATTTGCCGGGGTCGATCAGGCGCAGTGTCGGGACAATCCGGGATTTGGCTAGAACGCGGAGCAATGCCAAGTAACGCGCCAAATGTTCGCAGGCATATTCAAAATCTTCATCCTGCAAGGGCCGACCGCGTTTTTGCGCCGACTTGTAGCGATAAAACAGTTGATAAAGCCATTCATCGAACCAATCCTGACCGAGCAGCCAGGCGTTGTCTCGTTCATCGTCGGCCAGCATGAATTCTTCGCCGGCCTGAATGTCTTCGGGTGTCAGGGCGAAATAGAGTTCGCCGGGCGGGCGGGGTTCACTGACGGTGTCCAGCGCAATCGTCAGGCGGTGGGAGTGTCCATCGCGATCCGGTTCGGGTAGTGCGGTTAACCGGCCCCGCGCCCAGTTAGCGGGTCCAGGGTGGAAAGCGGGTTGACCGTTCGGTTTAACGCCACTCCGCCGTAACAGGGGCAGAGGAATCCACTGGTCGAGATAAACTTCGACTGCCTTTTCCGCCTTGATGGAATACAGCGGATCAGCGTTTTGACCGTTTTGCCGGCTGATATAATCCTGAGTGGCCTCATTCAATTCGAGGCAATGCAGATCGTAGATATCCTCCGCGCTGGGCCTGGCGACTTCATTGAAGGCGCAGGAAAATTTGGCGAAAACTGTCAAGTTTAATCCCAGATCAATAAACTGGATACAGCCGCCCGGAATAATACTGATAACGGATTTATATTTCGGGACGGTTCGCAGCATGGCAGGATTCCATCGCGTGAGAATTATTTACGAAGCAGCGTTACGCTAAAATGGGTTTTATCGTTGTAATTAAAGCCCTGGCAGACCGCTTGACCCTCTTTGTGGGATTGGCAGATCACTTGCCAGCCGCTAAAGCGACTTTCGTTATTGCAGCCGAGTGACGAGTCCAGCGTTTTGATGACCAGTTTTTTTCGTCCTTGCATGACCGCACTTATTTTGCCGTTACAGATGAAGTGGTTGGATTTGACGGTGACTTCACCCGCACCGCTGTCATTGAAACAGTATTCATGTTGAAGGGGCTTTTTATCCCGCGTATCGAAAAGATCCGTCACCGAACGCCAACAACCGGTCAGAAATTCCAAGTTTTCCGGCTGGTCGGGAATCACCAGCGGTGTATCTGGCGGGGATGTGGAAGGCGCTTCCACAAGGGGGGCTTCTGCCGGTTCGAGTTTTGAGTCCGGTGGGCGAGCGATGACCGGGCATTGCATCTGTCGTCCCAACCATTGCTCTTGGAGAAGAGCCAACTCCCGGCGCAAATCGGCCTCACGATCCAGCGCCGCTTGCCAGTCGATTTCTGTGCCAGCCGTCGTGGCCCGCGTGTAGAGCAATACCCGGAAACCGGTCGCCAGCAGCACGGCTAACAGCAGGGCCAGTAATACGGATAACCCCATCAGCCAGTGCAGGTAGCGTGGCGTTCCTGAATACCGGTCCTGATCAGGTCGGGAAAATGTGGCGTAGCGACGGTGATTGCTCATATTGCGGGGAAGAGGTCGGTGTCAATTCGCTAATGATTTGAGTGTAGTCGAGTAGACCCAGGAAAATAGCGCAAGCGTACAAACAATGGCGAGGAGCGCTCATCAATCACGCCCGCTCAAACGGAAACGCCAGTACCTCCGCCAGCGAGTTTTTCCCCGCCGCCAGCATGACCAACCGATCAAAGCCCAGCGCCACTCCAGCGCAATCCGGCAACCCGGCTTCCAGCGCTGCCAGCAAGTACTCATCCACCGGCGTTACTGGCAAACCTTGCGCCTGCCGCGCGGCATTCTCCGCCTCGAAACGGCGACGCTGTTCCACAGCATCGCCCAATTCGTGAAAACCGTTCGCTAATTCGACACCGTACAAATACAGTTCAAAGCGCTCACCGACTGGCGGATCGCCCGGACGTAAGCGAGCCAGCGCCGCCTGCGAGGCCGGATAGTCGTAGAGAAAGCACAGCCGTCCCTGACCGAGATGCGGTTCAATGCGCTGAGTCAGCAATAAATCCAACCACGGATCAATATCATCCGCTGGCATTCCCGAGGGGATCGGTACACCCTGACGTTCCGCAGCCGCCGCCAGTTCTGCCACGGTCGCCCGATGCGGGTTCAGATCGAGATGCCGTTCAAACGCCTGCCGATAACTCAACCATTCCGGCTCCGCCAGCGACAGACGGTCACGCAGCAACAGGGTCGCCAGTTTCGCCACTTCGGTCATCAATCGGTGATGATCGAAGCCGACCCGGTACCATTCCAGCAGAGTAAATTCAGGGTTATGACGACGACCTGCTTCACCATCGCGGAAGACACGGGCGATTTGATAAATACAACCGCTGCCCGCCGCCAGCAGCCGTTTCATGGGAAATTCCGGCGAGGTGTGCAGGTAAAGCGTTTGTCCGTAACGCGGCCCTGGCCCTGAATACACCGTGGCAAAACTGGCTAAATGCGGATCGGTGATCGCCGCCGCCGACAGCAGCGGCGTTTCTACTTCCAGCACGTCCCGCGTCGCAAAAAAGGCCCGGATGCGCGCCAGCAATTCAGCCCGCAACCGCAACGTGGCGAGATCAGCGCCGGGCCGCCAGTCAATAGAACATTCCACGGACAAAACCGTTACGCCGCCAGCAGTGAGTCCACAACTTCCGGTGCGACGCAAACCCGGTTACGTCCACGGTGTTTGGCTGCATACAGCGCGGTGTCTGCCCGCTGAATGAGATCCAGCAGGGTTTCCTGCGGCTGACGAATGGCCGCGCCAATGCTCACGGTGATCAGACGGTCGGCCATCGGCGCCTCGAAGCGGAGGGCGGCGACTTTTTCCCGCAACCGTTCCGCGAACTGGGGAACATTGACCACCGCCTCGCCCACTACGAAAATGGCGAATTCTTCACCGCCCAGCCGTACTGCAATGTCGCTGCTACGGGCAGTAGCCAAGATTTCCGCCGCCACCCGCCGCAATACGATATCGCCCTGATTGTGACCATAGGTATCATTCACGTTCTTGAAATGGTCGATGTCCAGCATCAAGACCGCTACCCGATGGCCAGGGCTGCGATCCTGAATATCGCACAGCCGCTGTACCACTTCCTGCATGTAGATGCGGGTAAACAGCCCGGTCAGCGGATCGCGGATGGACCGTTCATAAATTTGTTGCCGTTCCAGATCCATCTGGCGATAGATCACTTCCCGCTCCACCGCCACCTGCAAGGGAACGCTCATCTGTTCGATGATCTGGTGCAGGGCATCATTGGCCGTCGTAGGTTCGGCCAGATGAATGATCGCCACGGCTTCAGCCGTTCCCTTGGCCGGCGAGAACAACGGCAGCATCAAGATCAGCGAATCGCTGTCGCCAGCCAGTAGAAACTCGGCGGCGTTGACCGCGTTCAGTTCGCTCCATTGTTTGTGATCCAGATCGAGAATACGGGCCACGGCTGCTGGCGGCTCCGCTTCTTCAATGCCGCGATAGCGACTTTCCGGGGAGAGATGCAATACGCGCTGTTCGTCCAGCCGGGCGTGGAATTCCAGCGAGGTTGCCGGCAGCACCCGTTGCGTAATCTCCAGCAGGCTGTTAGCGATATCGCGAAAATCCCGGTAAATCAGCATGGTGTTCGTGATATCGCGCAGGGTTTGATTGAGCTGGGACAGCTTCTGGATATCGGTATCACCGCGTGCGATCAAATACAGCCCACAGTCCAGGGTTTTCAGATGGTCGATCATGAACCCGACCAGTCGTTCGGGAATGATCGAGCCGTGCTGCGGGGCGATGATCCGCACCGGATGGCGTTCGATGGCCCGCAGCGCATAACCGAGAATATCGCGGCTGGGCATATAATGTTCATGAAAAGGCCGCATCGCCTCGAAATAGCTTTCGTCCTTGGCGACCAGCGAGAACTCCGGAGTCAACCCACCAAACAGGTCGCTGGAAAATAGTACCTGCGACACGGGGTCGAAAGTGCAGATCGCGCCAGGAAAGTGGGCATAGGGGGTAAATACGAAGTCCAGGCAGCGATCGTCCAGCGCCAGTTTCCAGTCATTTTCCTCCACCAGCCAAAATGGCAGGCGCAGTCCGTAATGCTTGACCAGCATCCGGGTTCGCCAATGCGTCACCAGCACCGCGTCGTCCCGGCTGATGAGTTGATCGATCAGCGGCAGCGCGCTGGTGATATCGGGATCCTGATGGTGGCAGACGAAATAGCGGATCTGCGTAAACGGAATGACCTCCTCGATCTTGCGCAGGGTATAGCGAAAGGTCAGTACCGAACCTGGATCCAGCAGCACTGATTGATCACCCTGTTCGATGAGATAAACATGGCATTGAAAAATGTCATTTTCCTGGCAATGCCCAACCCACCAGACCCGATCAGCGATCTGGATCGCATGATCGATATCTGCGTGCTCGAGATCGTTGATCGTATAGGGGGGCATGATGGCGTTCTCCTACTCTTTGACCCGGGAAACGTATTCACCGGTGCGGGTATCCACCTTAATGACTTCACCGCTCTGGACGAAGAGCGGCACCCGCACCACCGCGCCGGTTTCCAGCGTTGCGGGTTTACCGCCGCCGCCCGACGTGTCGCCGCGCAACCCAGGGTCGGTTTCCACAATCGTCATAATGACGAAATTGGGTGGGGCCACGCTCAGGGGGATGCCATTCCACAAGGTCACCTGACAAATCGCTTCTTCTTTCAACCATTTGGCAGAATCGCCCATCGCCGCAGCGTCAGCAGTCAACTGCTCATAGCTTTGCTGATCCATGAAATGCCAGTACTCGCCATCGTTGTAAAGATATTGCAGCTCCACATCCACCACATCCGCGCCTTCCGCGGTATCGCCCGACTTGAAAGTGCGTTCGATAGTGCGCCCGGTTTTCAGGTTGCGCACCTTGACCCGGTTAAACGCCTGGCCCTTGCCAGGCTTGACAAACTCGTTCTCAACAATAGCGTAGGGATCACCATCCAGCATGATCTTCAGCCCGCTCTTAAATTCATTGGTACTATATGTCGCCATGCGAAACCTGCCTTGATGTGGAATAATTCGAAATGGTGGAGTGATAAAGCTGAATATGATAACTGCAAAGAGGATTTCCCGTCAGGCTCCGCGCTGGCAAGAGCAATTGGCCGACGCAATCCGTGATCCGGCCGAATTGTTGCGGGAATTGAATCTCGATCTGGCGTTATTACCGACGGCACAGGCCGCAGCGGCGCAGTTCCCGTTGCGGGTGCCACGCGGTTTCATCGCGCGGATGCGCCCCGGCGATCCGGACGATCCCCTGTTGCGGCAGGTGCTGCCGCTAGCAGCGGAACTGGAACCTGCGTCGGGATTTGTCGCTGATCCGCTGCACGAGCAGACCACGCAAGCCGCACCCGGTGTTTTGCACAAATACCCGGGCCGCGCTCTGCTGATCGTCACCGGGGCTTGTGCTGTGCATTGCCGCTACTGCTTCCGCCGGGAATTTCCTTATGCCGAAAATCACGCGGGCATGGACGAGTGGCGGCCCGCGCTCGCTTACCTGGCGGGCGACGCCAGCCTCCGGGAAGTCATTCTGAGCGGCGGCGATCCACTGGCCTTGTCCAACCGGCGACTGGGTGAGTTATTGACGGCGCTGGAGCGCATTCCGCATCTGGAGCGCTTGCGCATTCACAGCCGTATTCCCGTGGTTCTGCCTGAACGGATCGATGACGGATTGCTGGAAGTGCTGGCCCGGACCCGGTTGCGGCGGGTCGTGGTGATCCACGCCAATCATCCGCGCGAGATCGATGACACCGTGAGGGCGGCGCTGGAGCGATTGACCGGCATCGGCGCAACCCTGCTCAATCAGGCCGTGCTGCTGCGCGGGGTCAACGACACTTCCGAAATCCTGGCGGAATTGAGCGAGACGCTATTCGCCGCTGGAGTGTTGCCCTACTATCTGCACCTGCTGGACCCGGTATGCGGTACAGCGCATTTTGAAGTGAAGGAAAGCGCCGCATTAGCTATTATGAAGGTATTGCGTCAGCGACTGCCGGGCTACCTGGCGCCCCGGCTGGTGCGAGAACAACCGGGGCAACTGGCCAAAACCCTGGTAGAACGATGCTCATGACGCTTTGCTTCCTGTTCAAGTCCTGGCCCCTAGCAGAGGTTGGAACGCGTGTCTGATCCTTCTCTCATTAATCTGCTGATCCTGGATCGCTCCGGGGCGGATGCTGATCATATCGTGAAAACCCTGCGTGGCGATGGCTACCAACTCGAGTCGATCCAAACCGACCAGGTTGAAGAAGCACGGGGCGCTATCGATTATCAGCCGCTGGATTTAATTCTGCTTCGGGTGACTGACGGATTGCCCACCATCGCCGAGGTCCGGCTGATGGTGGCCGAAGCTCAGCAGGATATTCCGATTATCGTCGTGGTCGATGACGATCACCGCCAGGTATGTCGCCCATCCCGGTTGCTGGAGGAAGGCGCCGACAACTTTTTTTATCTGGACGATGCCGACCATCTGGTGACGACTCTCCGCAAGGAATTGCGCCATTTACGGGATCGCAAGCGCCAACAATCGTTTGAAGTGCGCTTCAAGGAAAGTGAAACCCGCAGTCAGGCATTGCTGGAGAATATCCAGGAGCCAATCGCCTATATTCATGAAGGTGTTCATGCTTATGCCAATTCGGCCTACTTGCGCCTATTCAACTACCAACGCAAGGAAGAACTGGCGAATATTCAGTTAGTCCACATGGTCCCGCCGGGATACCGGGACGCGCTGAAAAGCGTCTTGCGTCGCAGTATCCGTTCCGGCAAGGCCATCGAACCGGTAGAACTGGTCGGACTGCGCAGCAATGGCCAGACCTTTCCGATCCTGCTGGAATGCGCCCCGACGCGGATGAATGATGAGCCTTGCACCCAGATCATCGTCCGCGACGCCACGCCGGAGAAGAGTCCCTATAACCAGCAGTTGGAGGAAATGCTCAAACTCGACGAGGTGACGGGTCTATACAACCGGCGATTTTTCCTCGAAGCCCTGGAGATCGACCGTGATGGGGCTGTGCTGTATATCCTGTTCACGGATTATTCCGCCATTCGTTATACCATGGGCTTTGAAGCTCTTGAGGAGTTCGTCCGCGAAGCCGCCCTTCTCATCAAGCAGATGTTGGCACCGGATGACATGGCGGCTCACTTCGCCAGCGAGGTCTTCGTCGTCTATCTGCCGACCCGTTCCTCGACGGATTCGCTGGCGCTAGCCGACCACATCCGTAAAACCATTGCTGAATACAATTTCAAAATCGATGGCAAGCTGTTTACCACCACCTGCTGCATCGGCGTCTACGATGCGCGCGGCAGCCATGAAAATGCTTTACAAATCTTATCGCGCGCTGATCGCGCCTGTGAAGCCGCTCGTCAACGGGGTGGCAACCAGGTTGAGATCTATATGCCGCCCAAGGAACAAAGCCAGCGGAGCGCAACTGCGGGCGTGGAAGTCAGTGAAGAGGATAAAGCGATCATCCGCCTGATTCGCGAGGCGCTGACCAATGGCCGCTTTACGCTGAATTATCAACCGATCGTCAGCTTCGAAAACACCGAGGAAGCACGCTACAAGGTTTATCTGCGAATGGTCGACGAATCCCGCGACCGCCAGTCGATGGATAAGCTGGGCGGCGTAGCAGTGCGCTATGGCATGATGAGTACTCTGGATAAATGGACGATCATTCGCGGCATGGCGGCGCTGATTGAAATCCAGAAGCGTGGGGCTAAACCGCCCACCCTGTTTATACGGTTGTCCCGTAATTCGCTTTCGGACAAGGATTTTACAGACTGGCTCACTAAGCGCTTCAAGGAGAGCCGACTGGCCTGTTCGCTGCTAGCCTTCGAGATCAAGGAAGACGATGCCGATGAGTGCTTCGAGGAAAGCCGGTTGCTGCAGGCTCATCTGCGGGAACTGGGCTGTGGCATAGCTCTGTCCCATTTTGGTGGCAAACCCCATTCCGAGCGATTGCTCCAGGAACTGGTGCCGGATTACATCAAACTGGATGGCAGTCTGATCGAACGACTGGCCAAGGCCAAGGACAACAACAGTCGGCAGGCGATGGCGGCGCTGGCTCAGCAGGCGCACGATCTAAAAACCCGGGTGGTGGCTGCCGGAGTGACCACCGCACCGCAAATGGCCAGCATTTGGCAGTTCGGCGTCACTCTGGTGCAAGGCAGCATGGTAGCGGATGCCGGCGAACAGTTGGATTTCGATTTCCGCCAGTACGCCGGGTGAAGGTGGGGCCGACTTCCAGTCGGCCTGAACGCTTATCCCTGCTGACGCAGCGCGGCGATACGCTCTTCCAGCGGCGGATGAGTCATCAGCAGCTTGCGCAGACCATCGCCCAGGCCGCCATTGATGCCGAACGCCGCCATTGACGAGGGCAGTTGCGACGGTTCATGCAACTGCCGCAATCGCTCCAGCACAGCAATCATCTTGCCACGTCCCGCCAACCGGGCGCCGCCGGCGTCGGCGTGAAACTCCCGATAGCGACTGAACGCCATGACGATCAGCGACGCCAGAAAACCGAAGACGATTTGCATGACCATGCTGGTCAGGAAGTAGCCGATACCGGGACCCCGCGATGTCTGACCGCGCGACAGCGCCTGATCGACCAGATGGCCGATCACCCGCGACAGGGCGATGACGAAGGTATTGAGGACCCCCTGAAGCAGCGTCAGCGTCACCATGTCGCCGTTGGCAACGTGGCTGACCTCATGACCGAGTACTGCTTCCACTTCCTCAGCGCTCATCTGTTCCAGCAAGCCGGTGCTGACTGCGACCAAGGCGCTATTGCGGTTGGCACCGGTGGCAAAGGCATTGGGTTCCGGCGAGGAGTAAATAGCGACTTCCGGCATGCCAATCCCTGCGCCTTGGGCTTGGCGGCGCACGGTTTCTACCAGCCATTGCTCGGTCTGGGTACGTGGCTGTTCGATCACTTGGGCGCCGACCGACCGTTTCGCCGCCCACTTCGATATCAGCAGCGAGATGATGGAGCCGCCCATGCCAAAAATGGCGGAGAAGATCAACAAACCAGGGATGTTGAGTCCCGTTCCGACCAGAAACCGGTCAACGCCCAGCACTTGGGCGATGATGCCGAGCAGCACGAGGACCGCCAGATTGGTCGCGGCGAACAGCAGAATACGTTTCATGGGGGTGCTCCGTTGAGAAGATACTGGCGACTCTATAGACATGTTGCGGAAAATTTCAAGCTGCCTTGCTCAGACCATGGGCCGGCGGGTGATGAACATGGCGTCGCCGTAACTGAAAAACCGGTAGCGCTGTTCCACTGCATGGCGGTAGGCGTGCAGAATTTCCGCCTGACCGGCGAAGGCGGCCACCAGCATGAGCAGCGTCGATTCCGGCAGGTGGAAATTGGTGATCAGCGCGTCCACGCACCGGAAACGGTAGCCGGGATAAATAAAAATTCGCGTTTTGCCCGTCCAGGGTTGCGGAATCCCGTCATCATCGGTCGCAGTTTCCAGCGCCCGCGTGACCGTGGTGCCGACCGCGATGATCCGTCCACCTCGTTCCTGCGCCGCCTGAATGTACTCGCAGGCCACCGCGCTGACCTCGATCCGTTCAGCGTGCATCACATGTTCTGCGATGCGCTCCACCCGCAGCGGCTGAAAGGTGCCCGCCCCGACATGCAGGGTGATGAATGTCTGTTCCACGCCTAGCGCGGCCAGTTGCTCAAGCAAGGCCGGATCGAAATGCAAACCGGCAGTCGGCGCTGCTACTGCGCCCGGCCAGCGGGCGTAAACCGTCTGGTAACGCTCGCGGTCTTCCTCGGTCGGTTCACGGGTAATATACGGCGGCAAGGGCATTCGGCCATGTCGTTCCAGCAGCGGCAGCCACGCTTCATCGCCTTCGAGGTGAATTTCAAACAGACCTTCGTGGCGACCGAGGACCGTGGCGACAAAGCCGGCGTCGAACTGCAATCGTCCGCCCGGCTTGGGCGCTTTGCCGGCGCGAATTTGCACCAGCGCCCGTTGCTCGTCCAGCAGGCGCTCCATCAGCAACTCGAACCGCCCACCGCTGGGTTTGCGTCCGAATAGCCGGGCGGGAATCACCCGGGTATCGTTGAACACCAGCAGATCGCCGGGCCGCAGCAGTTCCGGCAATTCGCGGAACTGGCGGTCGCTGATCGCGCCGGTTGCGCCATCCAGGGTCAATAACCGACTATCACTGCGCTGGGCCAGCGGTTGCTGCGCAATCAATTCCGGCGGCAAATCGAAATGGAAATCCTGGCGGCGCGGCGCATCCGCCAGAACAGACCGGGGGTGTTCTGCTCCCGTTGACTGGCCCTTATGGAACCCTGACCCTTGTCTAAACTCTGATCTAAACTGTGAATCTGTCATTCCGTTGCCATCATGTGGATATTGAAATGCGTAAAACCTTGCTGATTGCCGCCGCCTTCTATGCGACGGGTGTACTGGCTGCTGAAGACGTCAAGCCGGCAGCGGCTCCGGCGCCTGCCATTACGGTGAAACAACCGGATCTCGCCAAACTTCAGGCGGCGCTGAACGGTGAAAAACCCGATAGCGTCGTTCCATCCGCGATTCCGGGACTGTTCGAGGTAGTCCTCGGCGGTCAGGTGCTTTATCTGAGCGAGGATGGGCGCTTTATAGTGCAGGGCGACCTCCTCGATCTGGGTTCCCGCGCCAATCTGACCGAAAACCGGCGTGGTGAGTTGCGCGGCAAGGCCATTGAGGCGGTGAGCGAGAAGGATATGGTGATTTTCGCGCCCGCAGGACCGGCCAAGTACACCGTCACGATCTTCACTGATGTTGATTGTGGCTACTGCCGCAAGATGCATAGCCAGATGGCCGCCTATAACAAGGAAGGCATCAAGATACGCTACTTGCTGTTTCCGCGTGAGGGCATCAATTCCGAGTCGTTCAACAAGGCCGTTTCGGTCTGGTGCGCCGATAACCGACAGGAGGCGATGACGAAGGCCAAGCGCGGCGAAACCATCGAAAACAAGAGTTGCGATAACCCGGTGCAGGCGCAGTACGAGTTGGGGCAAAAGCTCGGTGTGCGCGGTACGCCCAGCATGATCCTGGAGAATGGCGAGATGTTACCGGGTTATGTGCCGCCTACCCAGTTGGCGGAACTGCTGGCCAGCGGCAAGGATAAAGCGGCTAAAGCAGCCGGCCAGCCCTGAGAGGGAAAATAGCTGAATCACGGGTATGCGTTCACCCTCTCCCACGTTGGGGAGGGGGAGTCCGATAACCGACTGTTTTGTAAGACCCCCTCCCCCCTTTATCAGGGCAATCGCGCTATGTGGTAGCTGGGCTAGGTTGGCCGAAAAGCAGACGCAACCGATAGTCATCGTTGAGGGCAGCCCGGAGCTTGCGGCGCCGGAGGCTATCGCGCACCGGGCTGTTGTGGCGCAGCACGTTGAGGACCATGCGGCGAATCACAGCCAGGTTTTCCGCCGAGTGGTCCTTGCGGGTCCGGCAGGCATCTTCCCCAAATTGCACGTCCAAGACCCAGTGCTGTTGGTTTTCGATGCCCCAGTGCTGACGCACCGTGGCCGCAAACTGGTCACGCTTCGCCAGCGAGTACAGGAAGTAGCGGCATTCGGTGCTGGTGTTTTTCCCGATAATCCGGGTGGATTCGACCCGGCCGACCGCTTGGAGTCCCGCCCAGTCCGGTTTCGCCTCCAGCCAGTCGATCGGGTGGCTGAGCGCATAGCGGCGGATTTCGATCCGGCCATGGTCCTTCTCCACCGTTTCCCGCACCGCCAACCGCCCGCCCGCCCCTTCGGTCTCCAGCCAGAGTTGCACGTCCGCGCACAAGGTGGGATGGTTGTCTTTCAACGTCAAGACGTACTCCGCACCCGCGTCGATGCGGGTCTGGGCGATGGCTTTCTGGCAGCCCATGGCGTCGATCGACACCACCGCTCCGCGCAGGTCCAGCAGCCCTAGCACATCCGGAATCGCCGTGATCTCATTGGACTTCTCCGCCACCGCCTGCTGCCCCAACACCCAGCGCGCCCGGCCGGCAAACGCACGCACCAGATGGACGGCCGGGTTCGCCCCGTCTCGACTCCCCCGCACCGCCTTGCCATCCACACACACCGGCTCGTCGGCCAAGCTCGGCAACGCCGCCGTCGCCCAAGCGGTGAAGGCCGTCTGGAAGGCCACCGGATCGATCCGCCCCAGCACGTCGCTCAAGGTATCGTGCGAAGGAATGCCATTGGGCAACTCCAGAAAACTCCGCAACCCGGCTTCCTTCTCCTCGGCGAAGTCCGACATGCCTACCCAGTCCTCCACCCCGCTCAACACCGCACACAGCACGATCATCAGAATATCATGGAGTTTATGGAGCTTGTTGCGCGTCTCGCGGCGCGGGTCGGGCAGATCGGCAAAATACGGGCGCGGGTCGAGCAATTGGGGCAGCATCAGTTCTCTCCAGCCGACAGTTCCTGCCTCGTCACCCCGGCAATCCCCCTCTTGTCAACCCCCCATATAGCGCGATTGCCCTGACCCCCTGATGGGGGAAGGCTGGGGGGGGGTCTGCACGGTTACAATCACGGATTGGCGCGGATGACCGGATGACACGGCGGGTTCTGTGTCATCCGGTCATCCATTGAATCCGTGACGCAGACAGCGTGTGATGATCGCCCCCGGAGTTTGGTCGCGGGAAAATTGACGGCGGCGAAATTCCATCCCTTCACATCCTGAATACCTTCATTTCCAATCGGCAGATTATAAGCCTCCGCCTGATGATCTTTAAAAATTTAATCCGGTATACTGAGAAGGCGATTCCACCCACGCCAGAGGAGCCGATCATGCCGCGACGCCAACTTGTGTTGAGTGAGACCGAACGCCGAGAGTTGGTCCAACTCCGGGATCATGCCCGTCAGCCGTATCAGCGCGAGCGGGCGGCCGCGTTGTTGAAGATCGCCGATGGGATGCCGGCGGCGCTCGTAGCCCGGCACGGCCTGTTACGCCCGCGGCGACCCGATACGGTCTATGCGTGGTTGGACCGCTATCAAGCCACGGGCGGTGCGGGCCTGAAGGTTCATCCCGGCCGCGGGCGCAAGCCCGCTTTTTCCCCCTCGGCATTCGACGGCGGTGGCCCACACCGAATGGCAATCCCTTTGCCCGCGTGACCCGCGCGTCTGTGGGGTCGAGCGGACCCGCTGGACCTTGGCCAGTCTCCGCCAAGCGTGTGCGTGGCTGGGCGGCTTGACCTTGGCCGGGGTTCATACCGTCCTGCGACGTGTGCGTATCGTGTGGAAAGTCCTGATCCCGACGACGACGCCAAGTTGACCGATGTCGCGGCGGCGGTGGCCGCGGCGAAGGCGCAACCGGGGCCGGTGGTGACCGTTGACTTGGACGAAGTCACCGTCGAACGGCAACCGACCGTCGTCCACGCCTATGCTCCGACCGGATCGTCCGAACAAGCTCGGGCGGTGCGCAGCCCAAAATCGAATCCGGTGACGCGCCTCCTCGGTACCTTGAATGCGCTGACCGGTGGCGTCTTCTATCGCCGGGCCAGCAAGATCGCCGTCGGGTTCCTGGTGGCGTTTTATCAGGCGCTATGCCAGGCCTACCCCGACGCTGAACGGATCGATGTCATTCAAGATAACGGGCCGGTGCATACCCATCCCGATCTGTTAGTCGCCCTGGAACCCCAAGAGACGCGCTGGCCGGGGTACCGCCCCCCGAATTGGCCGACGGAACCCAGTGCAACCGCAATCTGACGATGGGGTGAATTGAAACTACCCATCCAAATCGTGCCGCTGCCCACCTATGCCTCGTGGTGCAATCCGATCGAGAAGCTCTGGCGCAAACTGCGCCAGGACGTGACCCACCTCCATCGCTGGGCCGATGACCTCGAAACACTCTGTACCGAGATTGACCGCTTCTTGGATCAATTTGCCCATGGCTCCTTGGAACTGCTGCGCTACGCGGGCCTAGAGATACCGGATTAAATTTTTAAAGATCATTAGCCGGTTAGTCATTGAGATAGGACAAAGAGACCGGGAGTTGCTGGATCGGAAGAAACTGAATTCGGTTCATATTGAACCGGGCCGGGCTATTCAATCTAAGCTGATTTTTGATAAATCCAGTCATTTTAATCATTAAAAAATATTTTATTATCAATATGATAAATCAATTTGTCATGCTTATTGCTTGACTTTAGTTATGGTTGCAATTTTAACTAGACTATTTAAGGGCATTGCCCTCAAGAATTGCCGAAAATAAGTCGGCCACTCACTGAATCCAAGCCATGAGGTATTCGCAATAATGAGCATCGATATGAGCAAAAAGGTAGACATCTACCTGCAAAATCCAGCATTCTTCCAGATTGATCTGGAGAATCAGAAATCTATTTGGATGGATAATTATGTTCGTCCACTAGGCAGCCACTATGAGGCGGCGCTCCGGGCACTCCAAGACGTATTTACTGAAGCCAGTCGAAGAAGAAAAGAACAAGAGGCTAGACTGGCAAAGATTGATGCAATCAATGGATTGGTTCTATCCATTCTGTTTGCAGGCATCGATATTATGGGCGCTGCCGCACTCAAAGACGTAAAAATCCTCAGCCGTATGTCCACCAATAAGGGATTAGAATCCTTTCTTGAATCCAGTAATGATACGGCTACAGCAGTCAAAAATTTTCTCTCCCAATCATCTTCTTTCAGCGAAAAAATTTTCGCGAATCTAGACGATAAAATTAAGGGCTTTGCCCAGACCGGGACCGTTACCGGTTCAATCGAGTTTGTCAAAAAGATGAGTGCGGATGTTGGGGCTGCCATCCCCAGCGATCCCAGCGTATCCTGGCCAGGCGAACTCAAGTTTCAAAATGATATGGCTATTTTCTATTCAACTACCTATAGGTTGATTAACGAATCATTTGTCAACCTGGTGCGGGATAGTAAAGTGGGCGCCGATCAGAAACGGAAAATTATTGAATTGTTGGTCAATCTACCGATTCTCCACCCGCCGACCCTCAGTATGCAATCGTTTGAGGGATTTTTCACGACTTATTACGAGGTGTGTTATTGGTGCGATTATCTTAGCGCAGTCACATCGCTAGGGTTTTTAACGGAAAAAGGCGTGGATGCTAATAGACCTGCTGGAATCATGCGCGATGGCATCCTCGCCGATGTGATTAACGAGCGCATTGCCAAACTCACCGGCTACTATCTGACCAATACCGGTGGCAGAGTCGTTGCCACACCTGGCGTGGATATTCGGCTGGAATGGGATGGGTATGTAAACAAATCGTCTCAGGTGGTTTTTCTCAGGACGGTCCGTTCTGAAGCATTTACTAAAAACGTAAAGCCTCTGCTTATCGCCGCCGGTGCCAGCACGACGCTGTTTTGAGAATGAGAAACCATTAAAAAAAAAGGCAGAACGCGCTTTGTTCGCGTTTTGTCTTGGATTTCTCGCTTTTCAAACATTCAACCCGATAATTCACCACGCCTTCACATCAGTGAAGGTGTCAATTAGGCCGTGTTTAAAAAATAGCTAACGAAGCATGATGACGATGAGGGGGTAGTGTTCTCGGCGTGGATATGAATATTAACAACTCTTTGATTATGTTTAATTTGATCCGTTAAATATCCATGTCTGGAGTACTATCGATCTTCGCCCGCCGCACGTCGCCGAGCAGGTCGCTGGGGACCAGCTCGCGATCCTGGTAATAACTGTCCGGGTCGTGCGGCTGGAGGACGCGCAGCCGATCCTTGATGGTCAGGCCCGGCGTGCAAATCAGAAAGCCGCGTGTGAATTGTTTGCTCCCCGGATGCCGCACCGCATTGATCGTCTGCCAGGCGATCAGCAAGGCCATAACCGTTATTTTACCTGCGCCGGTGGCCAGCTTGAGGGCCAGCCGCATGAGTTCAGGATTGGCGTCATGGTTGGCGCTGGACAGATGCTTCAACAACTCTTTACCCGGCTTTGATTGCGGAGCGACTTCGGTGAGCCAGATCGTCGTTTCCACCGCTTCGACCTGACAGAAGAACGGGCGAACGCCACTGAAATCGTGATGACGCCAGTGCTGAAGCAGACGAGCGGTTTCGGGCGTCACCTGCCACTGCGACGGGTTCGGCAACGCCCGCCAGGCATCCACCGGTCCGCGCACTTGGTTGATGATCGACGTCGGGTCGTATTGCTGGGCTGCGGTGGAAAGACCGATGCCCTCGTCGAAGACGATCCCCTGCTGACTGGCCACCTTCTTGTGCTTCTTGGGCTTCGGGATGGGGGTGATGAACTGTGCGCGCCGACGGTGATCGAGGATCTGCTGGGTGGGCTGCCCGGTTTCATCCAGTTCCCAATGCCGGGATGGGCGTTCGTAGGGGGAGTTCAGAATCGGATGGTCAAAGAACGGATTGGATATCGTTGTCATTCAGGCGGCGGATACCATTGGCATTCGTGGAATGATCGTGCAGGCGCTTTCGCCCGCAAGCTAAAGCCTTCTACGAGCGTGTGGGTTTCGATCTGTCCCCGCGTGCTACACTTGATAATAGCCATCTTGAAAAAACGCTGCCATGTTCTTCGGTCAAAAAATCCATCCGCTGAATTTCGATCTTCCCGAAACACTGACCCTGACGGGCGACGCTGTGGAACTGAGCGGGCCGGGCGTCCGGTTGCGGGTTTATTGTGCGGACATCATGGCGGGTTGTTTGCGCTTGCGGTTCAAGAATGCCCAGTCTGCTGATCTGCAACAGCATTCGGATGCAGTCTTGCCGGAACTCCGTCAAGGGTGTCCGACGGTTTCCCCCCACCCTGACTCTCCCCTACCAGGGGGAAAAGAGATTAACGGGGTGCAGTTTAGCGCCGCTGCTGGCAATGTTGAGCTGAGTGCCGCGCAACTGCGGCTGGAACTGGCCGGGTTTACCCTGGAAACCGTGGCTGAGGGCGTCGGCGCGTGCGGGGACAATCTGCTGCTCAATTTCGCTCTGCGCGGCATCGATGGTTGCTATGGGTTCGGCGAGCGCACCCGACGGCTCAATAAACTCGGCGACAGCGCCGACCTGCTGACCGTGGACGTAGTAGCGGTGTTTCGCCATACCTACGCCCGCGATGACTACGATCCAACCTATGTCGCTATTCCACTGGCTATTCTGAAATCCGGCGACCGATTCCTGGGGCTGTTTTTCGACAATCCGGGCCGGGCCATCATGGACGCCGGTAAAAGTCAGCCCGGCGAATTCTGGTATCAGTCCTTCGGCGGCGTGACCGATCTGTATTTGCTGGCTGGACCGACCTTGCCGGAAGTCGTGCGGCGTTATGCGGCATTAACGGGCCGGGCGCCGCTGCCGTCCTTGTGGGCGCTGGGTTATCACCAATGCCGCTGGAGTTATCGCAGCGCGGTGGAATTCCGTCATCTGGCCGCGCAATTCGCCGCTGCCGATTTGCCGGTCAGCGCCCTGTGGTACGACATCGACTACATGGACAATTTCCGGCTGTTCACCTGGAACCGGCAGGCGTTTCCCGATCCCGCCGCGTTGAACCGTGAATTGCAGGCCGCCGGCATTCGCGCCGTGGCGATTATCGATCCCGGCGTCAAGCGCGAGCCGGGCTATGCCGTGTACGACAGCGGGCGGCAACAGCAGGTGTTTTGCCAAACCGCCAGCGGTCGGGACTATATCGGCAAGGTCTGGCCGGGCGATACCGTATTTCCCGACTTCACCCTGGAACATACCCGGAATTGGTGGGCAGGCCAGTTGGCGACATTTCTGCGCGATGGCGCGGTCGATGGCGTCTGGCTGGACATGAACGATCCAGCGACGGGCTACAGCCGCACCGAGGAAATGCGCTTTGTCCACGGCGCGATTCCCCACGACCGCTATCACAATCAGTATGCCCATTTCATGGCCATCGCCAGCCGCGCCGCCTGCGATCAGCTTAATTCTGACGGTCGCCCGTTTCTGCTGACCCGCAGCGCCTGCGCCGGCACGCAGCGTTATAGCGCGGTGTGGACCGGGGATAACGCCAGCAACTGGAAACATCTGCGGATGGCGCTGCCGTGTTCGTTGAATCTGGGCTTGTCCGGCGCAGCGTTCAACGGTCCCGATGTCGGCGGCTTCATGGACGACGCCAGCGCCGAATTGCTGGTGCGCTGGCATCAGGCCGGTTGCCTGTTCCCGTTCTTCCGCAACCATGCCAGTCGAAATTCCCGGCTTCAGGAGCCGTGGCAATTCGGGCCAGACGCGCTGGCGGCGATTCGCGGAGCCATTCGCACCCGTTACCGGCTATTGCCCTATCTGTATCAATGCTTTTTCGCCCACTGGCGGGAAGGCGATCCGATCATCCGCCCGCTGCTGTATCACTACGCCGGGCCGGAATACGCCGATCTGGACGATCAATATCTGGTCGGCGACGCGGTATTGGTTGCGCCGATCCTGCACGGCGAGGGCCAAGGGCCAGAGATGATTCGCGATGGGATTAAAATGCAGGAACGGTCGATTCTCTTGCCACCGGGCGGCTGGTTTGATCTGAACCGGGGCGAATGGCTGGAAGGGGGGCGCGCCCTGCACTACGCCGCTGCATTGAACGAGTTGCCGCTATTTGTCCGCGATGGGGCGGTCGTGCCGTATTACGCCGGACCGTTACGCAACAGTTTCATGGACTTGAGCGCGGTCGAATTGCACCTGTTTTGCCGGGAACGATCCGCGCAATGCGACTATTTCCTCGATGATCGGGAGACCCGGCGCTATGAGCAGGGCTATGGCGCAGCCCGGATTGTCGCCGAGATCGACAGCGAGCGGTTGCGGGTGGAAATTACCGAATCTGGCGATTATCCACGGGATACCGTGCGCTTTACCCCAGTCGTTTACGGTCGTCCTGAAGTGCGGGAACTGGAACTAACCGTCAACGGCCATACGGAAAACCGACCGTTGCAGGCCGGCCAGCGCGAATGGCTGTGCCGGGAGCTGGCGGTGCAGGTTTAAGAGGTTGGTGACTACCTAGCATCCTTGAAATCTCGTTCCCACACCGGAACTTGGGAATCCGCTGGGAATAGTTCATGTCTGAATCACGGATTCACTGGATGGCGCAGATTTCACGGATGAAACCCTTCTGTGTCATCCGTTAATCTGTTAATCCGTGATTCAGACGGGGAGTGCTGAGTCATTACACCGTTTGATCAGCGTTCAAAGTCCATCCAGCGAGGAGCAACCTTATGGCGATATTCACCATTACCGGCGATGTTGACCCCTTCCTGCATGTCTCCCTGCACAAGGGCGAGAAGATTTATTGCGAATCTGACGCCATGGTGATGATGGAAGACACGCTCGATCTGACCGGCAAGATGACCGGCGGTCTGGGCAGCGCCTTGATGCGTCGGTTCGCCAATGGCGAGTCGTTTTTCCAGCAGCACATCGAAGCCAACCGGGGCGAAGGGGACTGCCTGTTGTCGCCGGTTTTGCCGGGCACGATCCAAGTTCTCGAAGTGGGCGCAACCCAGTACATGCTCAGCGATGGCGCGTTCGTGGCGGCGGAAAGCGGCGTCGATTTGAAGGTCCGCACCCAAAGCCTCGGCAACGCGCTGTTCGCCCAGTCCGGCGGTTTCTTCGTCATGGAGGCCACCGGCAAGGGCAAGCTGGCGGTCTCTGGATTTGGCTCCGGCTTTATCCTGGATGTGGAGCCGGGCAAGGACGTGATTATCGACAATGCGCATGTGGTGGCCTGGGACAGCCAGTTGCGCTACGAGATTTCGGTGCCGAGTCAACAAAGTGGCGGGATGTTCAGCCGACTGGTCAGCAGCGTGACCAGCGGCGAAGGTCTGGTGCTGCGTTTTTCCGGGCGGGGGAAAGTGGTGATCTGTTCGCGCAACCGCAACGCCTTTTCCAGTTGGGTGCGCGGCGGGGCCAGCAGCAGCTAACTCACGCTCTCAGCCGTTTCCCGACCCTGACGCTTCTTCGCGCTTGGCCCGATTCCATAGGCCATCCATTTCTTCCAACGTCGAGTCGGTTGGGGTGCGTCCGTCCTCAGCTAACCAATGTTCGATACGTCGAAAGCGTCGTTCAAATTTGGCGTTGGTTCCCCGCAACGCCGCTTCGGGATCGAGTTTCAGATGCCGGGCTAGATTGGCGACGGCGAACAGTACATCGCCCAGTTCATCGGCCAAGCGTTCCGGCGGAGCCTGAGTGGCGATCTCGTGGCGAATTTCGCCGATTTCCTCTTGAATTTTCGCCAGCACCGGTTCGATTGCGCCCCAGTCGAAGCCGACCTGCGCCGCTTTTTTCTGCAATTTGGCGGCGCGGGTGAGCGCGGGCAACGCCAGCGGAACGCCGTCCAGGACGCCGGCGGGCGCTGGAGAGTCTGCGGCTTTTTCCGCCGCTTTGATCCGCTCCCAGGCGGCGGTCTGTTCGGCAGCGTCGGCATAGCGTTCATCACCGAAGACATGCGGGTGACGGCGGGTCATCTTCTCGACAATGCCCCGCGCCACATCGGCGAAATCGAAACGTCCTTCTTCGCGGGCGATCTGGGCGCAGAACACCACATGAAACAGCAAATCGCCCAGCTCGGCGCGCAGTTCCGCCCAGTCTTCGCGGGCGATGGCGTCAGCGACTTCGTAGGCTTCCTCAATCGTATGCGGAACAATCGTCGCGCAGGTTTGTTGTCGATCCCATGGACAACCCTGCTCCGGGTCGCGCAGGCGAACCATGAGTTCCAGCAATTGTTCCAGCTCAGTCACAGCAAATTCTCCTGTTCGCCGGTCAGCGTTTCCCGTTCCGCTTTTTTGAAGGTCAGTCCGCCTTGGCTCAGGTCGGGATAACGCGCCCGTTCCGCACCGTTTAACACCCCTTCAATGGTGAGGATTTGCAGTTTGGGAAAAGCGCCGAAATGCGGCGACTGGTAATAACCGGCGCTGAGGGCTTCGGTTTGCATCGGCTTAGTGGGCGGAGTCAGCGTGACAAACAGACCGATAGCGGCTTTTTCCCGCTCCACCACATGGCCTAAATCCCGAATCATGCTGACATTGACATTATCGCCGCCCTTGACCGAAACAATGATCTTCTTCGCTAAACCGGCGTCATCCTGGAAATAGATCAGGCCATCAATACCAGAATCTGCACCTTTTTTCCTACCCTGATACGGCCGGGCATTCACTCGCGCACAGGCCCACCACTGGAATTGATATTTATTCCGGGCGGCTAAATCGCGAGCGCTGGCTAAATCCTTCGGAACGCCAATCACTTCAAACTTAATGCCGGGAAACGCTGCTTTTATCCGTGTTTCAATCACCGCAATCGCTAAATGGGTAATATCAATTCCGATCCATTGCCGGTTCATTTTGTGCGCCGCATGAATCGCTGTCCCGCATCCGCAAAATGGATCTAAAATCACATCACCTTCATTGCTGCTGGCCTGAATAATTCGTTCCAATAAAGCCAGCGGCTTTTGTGTCGGATAACCCAACCGTTCCGCCGCTTGGGAGTTGATCGGCGGAATGTCAGTCCAGATGGTCTGACAGGGCATTCCAGTGGATTCGTCGAGATAGCGCTTGAGCCGAATGCCGTCCTTGTTGGTAAAATGCAGGCGACCTTCTTGATCCAGTCGTTGCATCGTTTCGAGGGGGCAGCGCCATAGCGATTTAATACCTTTGTATTCATATTGATAACCGCCGCCACTTAATCCCTTGGCGGTCAGATTATCATCGGCCCAGCGTCGGCCATCCGAATCGACATTCCGAAACCGCGCTTTGTAAGCGTCGTTATAAGACTGATAAACCGGATTGAAGATATAATCTTCCGAACGTGAATAATAAAGCAGGATATCCATGTTCGCTCCAAAACGCTTGGTGTCACTGTGGGCGCTGGTGCGTTTCCAAACCAGTTCATTCAGGAAATTCTCTTTGCCAAATACGGCGTCTAGCACGATTTTCAGATAATGCGAAGCCGTTGGATCGCAATGCAGATATAAGCTTCCCGTCGATTTCAGCACTCGATGCAATTCCAGCAGACGATTTGCCATCATCACCAGATAGGCCATCATGTCATTCTCGCCCAAGAATGAACGCAACGCCTGCATCACTTCGGCGGTCTGGGTGTTCGGCTGATGGAGAATTTCGGCAAACTCCCGCTCGGCTTCCGGCCCCCAGCGCCAGCTATCCTCAAAGGCCATGATTTGCGCATCAACCTGCTGGCCCTTGGGCGTTTTGAACAGCAGGTTGTAATCGCGCTTGGAGTTAAACGGCGGATCGAGATAAATCAAATCCACGCTTTCATCCGCGAGATGCTCACGGATGACCGCCAGATTGTCGCCAAAATAGAGTCGCTGGAGAGTCATGAGGCTGTGTCCATGCAGAATACGATCACTGTCCGCCGCGCCGTTTACCGCCGCCGCAGGGACTACCCTGAGTAAAAGCGCGTGCTGACTGTCGATCCGTCGATAAATCCCTTCCCTTTTGCAAAGGAAGAACTTGATGGGTGCGTGGCGGCAATCCGGTGTGCTGGGTCAGAAATGTCTGTGACCCGTGCTTACGGCCCGTCCGTCCGCCTTCCCCGCCACTCGCGCCTGTACCCGCCGGTTGCCAGAGTGGAATCAGATGCCGCTTGCCGTTACCGATTAAATCAGCGCGGCCCATCTGTTTGAGCGCTTCACGCAGCAGCGGCCAGTTCTCCGCGTCGTGGTAACGCAGAAACGCCTTATGCAACCGGCGCTGTTTCAAGCCCTTGGCGGCGAAGACGATTTCACCCCGGTCACGGTGAATGCCTTTCAGCGGATTCCGCCCGGTGTGGTACATGGCAGTCGCCAGCGCCATGGGACTCGGTAGAAACGCCTGCACCTGGTCAGCACGAAAACCGTTGCCCTTCAGCCATAGCGCCAGATTCAGCATGTCCTCATCGGTCGTCCCCGGATGGGCGGCGATGAAATAGGGGATGAGGTACTGCTCCTTGCCGGCTTCCCTGGAATATTTCTCGAACAGTTCCTTGAACTTGTCATAAGCGCCCATGCCCGGTTTCATCATCTTCGACAACGGCCCGGCTTCGGTGTGTTCCGGGGCAATTTTCAGATAGCCGCCGACATGGTGCGTGACCAGTTCACGCACATACGCGGGATCACGAATCGCCAGGTCATAACGCACCCCGGACGCGACCAGTACTTTTTTGACGCCCGGCAATTCCCGCGCCTTGCGGTACAGGTGAACCAGGGAGGAATGATCGGTATTCAGGTTCGGACAGATGTCGGGATAGACGCAGGACAACTTGCGGCAACTCCGCTCAATCTCCGGCGACTTGCAGGCGAGGCGGTACATATTGGCGGTTGGCCCGCCGAGGTCGGAAATGACGCCGGTGAAACCGGGTGTTTTATCCCGAATCTCCTCGATTTCCCGCAGCACCGAGGCTTCCGAGCGGGACTGAATAATCCGGCCCTCGTGTTCGGTGATCGAGCAGAACGTGCAGCCGCCGAAGCAGCCACGCATGATGTTGACCGAGAAGCGAATCATCTCCCAGGCGGGGATGCGGGCGTCGCCATAGCTGGGATGGGGAGCGCGGGCATAGGGCAGGTCGAACACCGCGTCGAATTCAGCGGTGGTCAACGGAATCGGCGGCGGATTCAGCCACACCTCGCGGTCGCCGTGACGCTGGATCAAAGCGCGGGCGTTGCCGGGGTTGGTCTCCAGATGCAGCAGGCGGGAGGCATGAGCGTATAGCACCGGATCACTTTTAACCTGCTCGTAGCTGGGCAGGCGCAGGACGGTTTGGGTGCGGTCGTGGCGGGGCGTGTGAGCGTCACGATCCGGCGCCGTCGCATCGATTTCCAGCCAGCCCTCCGGCAAATCGCCGCGATGGATAAACGCTGCGCCGCGTAAATCGCGCATCGTCTTGGGATGCTCACCGGCGGCGATGCGGTGCGCGACTTCAACAATCGCCCGCTCCGCATTGCCATACAGCAGCAGATCCGCCTTGGCGTCCAGCAAAATCGAGCGGCGCACTTTGTCCGACCAGTAGTCGTAATGGGCGATTCGGCGCAGCGACGCCTCAATGCCGCCAATGACGATAGGCGCATCGGGATACGCCTCGCGGCACCGCTGGCTGTAGACGATCACTGCCCGCTCCGGCCGCTTCCCGCCCTCGTCGTTCGGCGTGTAGGCGTCGTTATGGCGCAACCGTCGATCCGACGTGTAGCGGTTGACCATCGAATCCATATTGCCGGCGGTGACCCCGAAGAACAGATTGGGCTGGCCCAACGCCTGGAACGGTTCCGCCGAGGTCCAGTCCGGTTGGGCAATGAGGCCCACTCGAAAGCCCTGGGCTTCCAGCAACCGGCCAATGATCGCCATGCCGAAACTGGGATGGTCGATGTAGGCGTCGCCGGTCACCACGATGATGTCGCAGGCATCCCAGCCGAGCGCGTCCATTTCGGTGCGCGACATCGGCAGGAAAGGCGCCATGCCGAAACGGGCGGCCCAGTATTTACGGCGGGAAAAGAGAGGAATCACGGCGGACATACAGCTCCAGGCAGCGCGGGGTGGAAAGGGTGACAAAGATGACAACGCTTTCGCGGGAGGGCGGAAGGCCAAGTTTAACAGACCACCAAGGCCGGTGATCCCTACGCTGATCTTCGTAGAGTATTTTCCTGGAATCTGTCACATTTTCAGGAGGCAGTCTGGCGATGGACGGCGGATTGTGCCAATCTTCGCGCCTGTTTTCCGCTGTGAGTTTTGTTTCCTACCATGTCAAGTCCAGAAGCTTCCCACACCTTCGCCGGCACTGTCCCGCCCACCCGCCTGATCGCCTATAGCGTGGCGTTGGCCGCGCTGGCGGTCGCCCTGTCGCCGATCAGCATCCCGGTAGGCATCGCCAAGGTGTCGCCTTTCCAACATTTCATCAACGTCATCGCCGGAGCGCTGGTCGGTCCTTGGTGGGGGCTGGCGACGGCCTTGGTGACTTCCTTGGTGCGCAACGCGCTCGGTCTGGGTACGCCGTTGGCTTTTCCGGGTAGCGTATTTGGCGTGGTGCTGGCCGGCCTGGCTTTTCGCTATACCCGCAATATCTATGTCACTGCCCTCGGCGAAGTGATCGGCACCGGGCTGATCGGCGCTTCGGTCGGGGCATTGCTGGTTGCGCCCTACCTGATGGGCCGGGACATCGCCCTGACCGTGCTGATCCTGCCTTTCCTGCTGTCCTCACTGGCTGGCGCGGCGCTGGGCATTCTCGGTTTGCGCGTGCTGCGACAACTCGGTTATTTGCGTTAAGCAGCGATGACCGATCCGTTGGTCGTCTGCCGAAACCTGAGTTACCGTTACCCCATTGCCGAAAAGCTCGTCCTGCAAGACCTGGAGTTCACGGTCCACGCCGGTGAATTCGTGCTGCTGGCCGGGGCCAGCGGTTCCGGTAAGTCGACCCTGTGCCGGTTGTTGAATGGCCTGATTCCACACCTGCATGGCGGCGAACTGCGCGGTCAACTGACGGTAGCCGGTGCGGATCCCGGCGTGACGCCACCTCATCAGTTGAGCCGGACGGTCGGGCTATTGCTGCAACGGCCCGACGCACAGTGTCTGGCGGCCACGGTCGCTCGTGACATCGCCTTTGGCCCCGCCTGTCAGGGACTGGATCGGGTCGCCATTGTCCGCCGGGCACGTGAGGCGGTGGAACGGCTGGATATCGCCCATCTGCTGGAACGGTCGCCGCATACGCTGTCCTGCGGTGAGCAACAGCGGGTGGCGCTGGCGGGAGTTTTGGCGATGGGGCCGAAACTGCTGGTGCTGGACGAACCGTTTGCCTTTCTCGATATGGCAGGCGCAGCGCAATTGCGCGAGTTATTACGCTGCCTGCCTGACTCCGGCATCACCGTCATCATCGCGGAGCATCGCTTGGGTGAATTGACTGACTTGGCCAACCGGATGTTGGTCTTGCACCAGGGCCGGCTGGTCGCTGACGGTTCCCCGGAAACCGTATTAGCCGGCAACATCGCCGCCTGGGGTCTGGAACAGCCCGGCATTCACTCCTTCCCTCCATCTTCCAAAGTTCCCTCCCCTCTGGCGGGGGAAGCATCAACTCCCTCCCTCTTGGCGGGAGAATTCACATCAACGCCTTCCCCCCTGGTGGGGGAGGGCTGGGGTGGGAGGGAACCGGTGATTGCATGGGATAGCGTCGGCTGCGAACGTGATGGTCGCTCCGTGCTGAATGGAGCCAGTCTGGCGAGTCGCCCCGGCGAGATTGTGGCGTTGTTCGGCGCGAATGGGGCGGGTAAAAGCACCTTGTTGCGGCATGGCAATGGGCTGTTGCGCGCCCAGCACGGCGAAGTGCGGGTGCTGGAGCGACCCATCGGACGCCGGCCCGTTGCGGCGTTGGCCGGCGAAGTCGGGCTGGTGATGCAGCAACCCGCGCACATGCTATTCGCGCCGACCGTGCGCGCTGAACTGGCGGTCGGCCCCCGCGCCTTGGGCCGCCATGATCCGGCCTGGTGTGAGCAACTCAGTGAGCGCTTTGGCCTAACGGGGCTGCTGGATCGGCCCCCGCAGACCCTCAGCGCCGGTGAACAGCGGCGATTAGCTATAGCGGCGGTGCTGGCGTCCCGGCCAAGGGCATTGCTGCTGGATGAGCCAACTGCCGGGCAGGACGCGGCTGCTCGGGCGACGTTGCGGGCGCTGCTGACGGAGTGCGCTGCGGAAGGCGTAGCGATGATTGTGGCGACGCATGACGCCCACTGGGCCGGGTCGCTCTGTCACCGTTGGACGGTACTCACGGAGGGGCGCATTCATGATGCCCCTGTGCCTGCAAGCGTTTACCCCTCTCCCCAGCCCTCCCCCACTAGGGGGGAGGGAGTTTTCCCCCTTGGTGGGAGGGGGTTGGAGGGAATCTTCCCCCCCTCCCCTGGTGGGAGGGGGTTGAGGGGAGGGGGAAACTTTGATCCTCGGGCGAAGCTGGTTGTCTATCTGCTCTATTGCGGACTGATTCTGCTGACGATACAACCGCTGGTGTTACTGCCGTTGCTCGCTGCGCCCTTAATTGGCATCCTGCTGACACACGGTTGGGCGGAGTGGCGACGGGTTATGTGGCTGCTGTGGCCGACTCTGTTGCTATTTGCGGTCATCGTCGGCGCGGGGAGCGGCCTGGAAGCGGCAGCCGGCGCAGTGTTGCGTTTGCTAACCTTGGTCACTGCCAGTGTGCTGTTCTTTGCCCTGACTCCACCAGAGGAATTAGGAGAATCCTTGCTGGACAGCGGTTTATCACCCCAGGTCGTGTTCCTGCTGGAAGGAACCTTGCGTTTTGCGCCCACCATGGCGGCGTTGGCCCGCGAAGTCCGCGAGGCGCAGGAAAGCCGGGGCATCCGGCTGGACGGGTTCTATCTGCTGCGCAACGGTGTTGCCCTGTTGGGACCCTTGCTAGCGGGTGTGATGCGCTTGGCTGACGACTTGGCCGAGGCGCTGGAAGCGCGCGGTTTCGGTGGACCGACCCGCACTCCTCTGGCGGATTATCGGTTTCAGACGCGGGATTGGGTGCTGATCGCCGGGGTGCTGGCCGCGGTGTATTCCTGGGCGATTTTCAGATAGCCGCCGACAGGATGCGTTACCCGTTCACAAACATAGGCGGAATCGCGGATCGCCAAGTCATAACGCACACTGGAAGCGACCAACTACAGGAAATCGCCGAAGCGGCTAAAAATCCAGCGGACTTTTGGCTTCCTTCAGCGTCATGCTCCGCACGGTGTGGGTATAAATTATCGTCGTGCGCACGTCGCTGTGTCCCAGCAACTCCTGAATCGTGCGCATTGGGAATCCGGGTGCGGTGTACCGCTTCTTTGATGGCCTTTGACATCGAGGTTCCGGCTGATGCTTGACCCGCAATTTTTCCTGAAAAGCGGGCAAACTCTGGCGATCAATCGGCGCGACGCTATACTTGTCACAGAAATCCAGGTCATAGCGCAGCCACTGGTGATAGTGCGGACGCTGCCCGGCCATGGCGTTCTGTTGCGCCAACCGCGCCTCGTAGTGCTGGGCGAGTTCCGAGGGGACGGCGAGCATGGCGGGATTTCCAGGGTTGTGAGGTTTGCGATGAATGTTATGCTGCTGATGAAGGCTAGCAAGATCAACTTCTTGTCAACCATGGCAAATAGCGGTAGATAGGCGGAAACCACATAATCATTAGTTGTCGCGGACGCGACAACGGGGCGACTTATCTGCCGCCCTGTTAGGCATCAAGGAATTATCATGCGTGATGCGTTGCATCTTGAAAATCTTCGATCACGTTTCAATTCCGGAGAGAAGTTGAAGTTTGCCTTCTTCTGGGGGCATCAGCAGAGTAAGAATGGAATCACTTCGTCATGTTTCAGTCAGTGGTACGGAGTACCATTCGTAGTTGATGGTCAACGCTATCCAACGGCTGAGCACTATATGATGGCGGAGAAGGCTGCGTTATTTAGCGATACAGTCACAAGAGTACAAGTGCTTCAGTCCCCAAATCCCGGCGCAGCAAAGGCACTTGGCCGGCAAGTTCGTGGCTTTGATGAAACTGTCTGGCTGGAGAATAGATTCTCAATTGTTGTCAGGGCAAACGAAGCCAAGTTCGGCCAGAACGCTGAGCTGAGAGCATTCCTCAAACAAACCGGTTCGCGTGTTCTTGTTGAGGCAAGTCCTGTTGATAGAATCTGGGGCATTGGCCTAGCTCAAGGTGATGAGAAGGCGAATAACCCAAACCTTTGGCGCGGCCTCAATCTTTTGGGTTTTGCTCTCATGCAAGTACGTGATGATGCCTAACAATTCGATCCAGGGGACACCCAGCAAGCTGGGTTCCCTCCCTTCGGTCGGTGCCCCTGATCTCAAACGTTGTCGCGGACGCGACAACGGGGCGGCGGATGGCATCCGCTGCTTGCACGGCGCGAAGCGCCTCACAACCAGCGGATCAAGCGGACTTCGCCCGTCAAAAATTGCATTTTGTCCGGGCTTGCAGGTTATCCGCCGCCCCCGTTAGCATGATGACAATAGGCACACCCTCTGCTACGCTTCCCTTATGAAGCCAATCAACTGGAATGCAGAGAAAAACCAAGTTCTGATGAGTGAGCGAGGCATCTCTTTTGAAGATGTTGTGTTTGCCCTGCAGTCAGGCGGTCTGCTTGACGACCTGATCCATCCCAACAAAGAAAAGTACCCGAGCCAGCGCATGTTCGTTGTTGACATCGATGACTATGCTTGGTTGGTCCCATATGTTGAAAATGAGCAGGAGCTTTTTCTCAAAACCATCATTCCCAGCCGCAAAGCGACCAAGCAGTATTTGAGGGGGCAGCATGAGTAAAGAAAAGTTGGATCGGGAAGAGCAGGAATTGCTTGAGACCTTTGACTCTGGCGAGTTCGAGTCAGATTTGAGCGAAGAACGTCGAGCGTATCTCGCTCAGACAGCGGAAGAGTCTTTCAAGAAGGACAAGCGGATCAACATCCGGATATCCAGCCGCGATCTGGAGGCACTGCAGCGTCGTGCCTTGGAGGAGGGATTGCCCTATCAATCCCTTGTATCGAGTGTTCTTCACAAATACGTATCCGGCGGACTCAAAGATATTTCCGCTAACAAGGCGCTGCACCGGACAAGTCGGTGAGCGCTGGTGTTAGCCCGACGCTTTGCGCGAGAAGTAGAATTGACAATTGGCTTTATTGGTAATACGTTATGTATTACGAGGTAGATATGACGAGTGTACGCCTTCCCAATGATATTAAGGAAAAGCTTCAAATGCTTTCTATATCAAGACATAAATCCAAATCGGACATCATCAAGGAAGCTCTGGAACTGTTTCTGAAGACAGAGAATGAAGAGAAAGACTCCTATGAGATTGGAAAGGAGCTGTTTGGCCGGTTTGGATCTGGGGGCAATGATGTAGACTACAAGACAAGAGTGAAGGACAAGATTCGTGCTAAACACCATTCTCATTGATACTGGTCCGCTCACAGCTCATCTTTGATAAAGATGATAAGTTTCACAGAAAGATTGTTGAATTTATTAAAGATAAAAAATTTCGGTTCGTTACAACCACTGCAGTTCTAACAGAGATCACGCACCTACTTGACTTTAGTGTTGAAGCTCAAATCAACTTTTTTCAGTGGATTCTAAATAATGGAGTCACAATTGAGGAAGTTGGAATTTCTGATATTGCAAGGATTATCGAACTGACAAAGAAATACTCTGATCAGCCAATGGACTTTGCTGACGCAACACTAGTCGTTGTCGCAGAAAGAACCGGAATAAAGAAGATTATTAGCATAGATTCCGATTTTGACATTTACAGGTTGCCAGGAAAAGTTCGAATAGAAAATGTATTTGGCTAACATTGGGTTCGAGACCGACAACCGGGACAAGCCCGATTGCGGCTCAACCCAGCGTTGTCGCGGACGTTTCATGCCCGCGACAACTACACATTAAATCGGAAATGCATGACATCGCCTTCCTGGACAATGTATTCCTTCCCCTCCAGTCGCCATTTACCGACCTCGCGGGCGCCAGCTTCACCGTTAAAGGCGATATAGTCGGCGTAAGCGATCACCTCGGCGCGAATAAACCCGCGCTCAAAATCGGTATGAATCACCGCCGCCGCTTGCGGAGCCGTGGCGCCAATTCGCACCGTCCAGGCGCGCACCTCCTTGGGGCCGGCGGTGAAATAGGTTTGTAAACCCAGCAGCTTATAGGCCGCGTGAATCACTCGATCCAATCCTGGTTCGGCCAGCCCGTAATCGGCCAGAAATTCGGCCTTGTCGGCATCGTCCAATTCAGCTAATTCTGCTTCAATCGCTGCGCAAACCGGTAAAACTTCCGCACCTTCTCGAATGGCGATTTCCCGCATCTGATCGAGGAATGGATTATTTTCAAATCCATCTTCAGCGACATTCGCGATGTATAAAACCGGCTTGCCCGTCAGTAAAAACAGTTCCCGCAAGCCTTCCCGCTCGCCGGCTTCCAGCGCCAACGTGCGCAACGGTGCGCCGGTATCCAGATGCGCCTGCACCCGCTCCAGCAACGCCTTGCGCTCCAGCGTTTCCCGGCCACCGGACTTGGCCGCTTTCTCCGCCCGCTGCAACGCCTTTTCCACCGTCGCCAAATCGGCCAACGCCAATTCGGTATTAATCGTTTCAATATCTTCGCCGGGATTCACCCGCCCAGAAACGTGAATCACATCGTCATTCTCAAAGCAGCGCACCACCTGCGCGATAGCGTCGGTTTCGCGGATATGCGCCAGAAACTGATTACCCAGTCCCTCGCCTTTCGACGCGCCAGCCACCAGCCCGGCGATGTCCACGAATTCCACCGTGGCCGGAATAATCTTGGGCGGTTTGACAATCGCCGCCAGCGCCGCCAAACGCGGATCAGGCACCGGCACTACTCCGACGTTGGGGTCAATCGTGCAGAACGGATAATTTTCGGCCTGGATGCCCGCTTTGGTCAGGGCGTTGAACAGAGTGGACTTGCCGACGTTCGGCAAGCCGACGATGCCGCATTGAATGCCCATGGGCGGTTACTCGGAGGTTTGATTGGCGGAAAGAGCAGTGGGGGGAACGCGCCGACTGTGCAGGGCCTGCATCGCCCGTTCCCATTGACCGGCCAGCAGGCGCGGCACTTCACGCAGGGCGTCGGCAATCGCCTGTTCCAATAATTCCTGCTCAGAGCGTGGCGCGCGGCGCAGAACGTGGTTCAACACCTCGCGGCTGTCGCCGGGATGACCGATACCCAGCCGTAACCGGGCAAAATCATTGCCACCCAGTTGGGCGATTAGATCACGCAAGCCATTGTGGCCGCCGTGACCACCACCCTGTTTCAGGCGGACCGTACCCGGCGGCAGATCCAGATCGTCATGAACGACCAGAATGGCCGGCAAGGGAATTTTGTGAAACCGCGCCAGCGCCGCAACCGCTTGGCCGCTGCGGTTCATATAGGTCATCGGCTTGAGCAGCCACAATTCCTGGTCCGCCAGCACGATGCGGCTCGTTTCGCCATGATATTTGGCGTCCGGGCGAAAATGGCCGCCGTGCTGGCGAGCCAGTTCATCCACCAGCCAGAAACCGGCGTTGTGACGAGTCTGGGCGTATTCGGGGCCGGGATTGCCCAGCCCGACGATCAGCCGTAACAAGGAGGCCGGTTCTGGCATCACAGGGGAATCAGGAGATTAAGCGGCTGGCGTCGTCGGTGTGCTGGGTGCTTCCTCGCCGCCATGGGCGTGGTGGATGCTGACCACGATCACGTCCTGTTCAGAGCCGGCAGCGATGTGGTTGGCCAGTTCGACGCCATCGGGCAGTTTGAGGTCGGACAGATGCAGCGCGTTGCCCAACCCCAGATCGGTCAGATCGACTTCAATGAATTCCGGCAAGTCCTTGGGCAAACAGGCGATTTCAATGTCGATCAGCGCACGGCTGACCACGCCGCCCTGCTGCTTGACGCCGCGTGAAATGCTCTCATTGGTGAAATGCAGCGGGATATGGACCCGGAGCTGGCGGTCGGCGCTGGCCCGCAGGAAGTCGATATGCATGACCGTCGGCTTGAACGGGTGGCGATGCATGTCGCGCAACACGGCGGTTTCCATAGTCCCGTTGATTTGCAGAGTCAGCACATGCGAGTAGAACGCTTCCCCCGCTTTGTTCATCAGATTCAGGACTTCCAGGAGATTCAAGGTCAGCGGCTGTGGCTCCTGGCTTCCGCCGTACAAGATCGCCGGCAAATGACCGGTGCGACGCAGGCGGCGGCTCGCACCTTTCCCCAGCTCGCTACGCGGCTCGGCTTTCAATTCAAACTTAACACTCATGAGCACTTCTCCAAACGCTAAACATAAAAATGCGACGCGCCCGCGACCAGACGCGCCGCTCTCGGTACTCCCGTCATCGAATCGGACGGGGCAGCAAAAATCTCAGAGGAATAGCGAACTGACCGACTCTTCCAGATGAATGCGGCGCATGGATTCAGCGAGCAGACCTGCGACGCTGATCTGGCGGATATTTGGACAGGCTGCTGAATCGGGACGCAGAGGAATGGTGTCGGTGACGACCAGCTCATCCAGCGCCGACTTGCGGATATTCTCCGCCGCCGCGCCGGACAGCACCGCGTGGGTGCAATAGGCCCGCACTGATGCGGCGCCCCGCTCTTTCAGTGCCTTAGCCGCCAGGCACAGGGTGCCGGCGGTGTCCACCATATCGTCCACCACAATGCAGTGCTGATCCTCGACATCGCCAATCACATGCATGACCTGGGCTTGATTCGGCGCAGGACGGCGCTTGTCGATGATCGCCAGTTCGGAATCATCCAACCGCTTGGCCAGCGCCCGAGCGCGCACCACGCCGCCGACATCCGGCGACACGACCATCAAATCGCCAAGATTCCGGGCGCGGATGTCATTCAGCACCATCGGCGTGGCGTAGACGTTATCCACCGGCAGGTCGAAGAAGCCCTGAATCTGATCCGCGTGCAAATCCACGGTCAGCACCCGGTCCACACCGACGCTGGTGATCATATTGGCGACCACTTTGGCGGAAATCGGCACCCGCGCTGAACGGGGGCGGCGATCTTGCCGGGAGTAACCGAAATAGGGAATGACCGCCGTGACCCGCACCGCTGAGGAACGGCGCAAGGCATCGGCCATCACCAGCAACTCCATGATGTTGTCGTTGGTCGGCGCGCAGGTCGGCTGTACGATGAACACATCCTTGCCGCGCACATTCTCCATTAACTCGACCATCACCTCGCCATCGCTGAACCGGCTGACGACTGCCTGGCCGAGCGGCATCTGGAGATGGCTGACAATATCGCGGGCCAGTTGGGGATGGGCGTTGCCCGCAAACACCATCATGCGACCTTCATACACAACCCATTCCCCCACTGTCGGTCTGCGATGATAAAGATGGCTGGGCCGCCAGGATTCGAACCTGGGAATGCCGGAGTCAAAGTCCGGTGCCTTACCACTTGGCTACGGCCCAATAAATCGGAAACACTTCAGGCGGATACCTGTTGCTCTCGCGCCAGGCGTTCATGCAGCGGTGAACGGTTGCAACCCCGCGCCACAAATCCCGTCCAGTCTGGCGGCAACCGCGCTAGCACTTGCCGGGCGCTATCCACATCCGGGAAGGCGGCGAACACACAAGCGCCAGTGCCAGTGAGTCGCGCTACGCTTTGCTGCGCCAGCCAAGCAGCGGCAGCGGCGACTTCCGGGTAGCGGCGATAGACCACCGCTTCGCAATCATTACCGCCAGCGCCGTTCACGAAGTCGACTATTGTGCTGAGTGGGGAGTTTCTTGTCAATTCCGGGTCGTTAAACACGGCCCCGGTAGCGACCTGGCAAGCCGGTTTAAGCACCACAAACCAGGGTTCGTCCAGCATCACCGGCGTCAATCGTTCGCCCACGCCTTCCGCCCAGGCAGCTTGCCCGTGGACAAAGACGGGGACATCCGCGCCGAGTTGTAAACCCAATGCCGCCAGTTCCACCAGACTCAACCCGGTTCGCCAATAGTGATTCAGCGCTACCAGTACAGTCGCCGCATCGGAACTGCCGCCGCCCAGCCCGCCGCCTATCGGGAGATTTTTGATGATGTGGATGGTCGTGCCCTGACCGGTTCCCGTGATCTGCTGCAAGCGGCGGGCGGCGCGCACCGTCAAATCGTCCTCCAGGGACACGCCGGAGACTTCGCCGATGCGCTCAATGACGCCATCCTCGCGCGGTGTGAACCACAACCAGTCGTGGTAATCGAGGAACTGAAACACCGTCTGCAACAGGTGGTAGCCGTCCGGTCGGCGTCCGACGATGCGCAACATGAGGTTCAGTTTGGCCGGGGCCGGCCAGGCGGCGGATAACTCGATATACCCCTCGCCCGCTTGCGGGAGAGGGGTTGGGGGTGAGGGCGGCGTGGTTACAACTTCCATTGTTCGATGACCAGTTTGACGCTCAAATCCGGACGCCGGGCAACGATGCGTTCCGGCAGATCGAGGTTGAGAATGGAGGTCGGCGCGTAAGCGGGATATTCGATGATCCAGCCGTTCTGCTCCAGGCGGGTCAGGCGACCGCTGGCGTCGGTTTGCAGCACGGGCGTTGAACCGGGTTCGGGCAGACCGCGCACCCAGTAGCGCAACCCGTTCACTGGCAGGCGCACGCCGAGTGTCTGCTCTAATAAGTCGTCGGCATCTGGCGCGGTCCAATTCTGGCCGTCTTGGGTCTGAATCCGTACTTCCTGACCGTTACTTTCGACGATGACCCGGCCCTGACCGAGCGGGCCGATTAAATCAATGCGATAGCCGGAATCCTGTTGCGCCCACTGAAAGCTGGCGTGCCAACCCTCCTGGCCGCTGACCACGCCAATTCGACCGTCCGCCTGCCAGGTAGTCAGTTGCTTGAGCACGGTTTGTCGGGCAGTCCAGGCGCTGGCGGCTTCCGGGGAGAGAGTGGGCGGTGTGGCGCAACCGGAGAGCAGGGTTAAGGCGAGGACCAGTCCGGCCCAGTGGGATTTTGGATTTTTTTGACGCATTTCAAGTCAGTTCTGCGACGAAGCTGGCAATACGGCTTTGGATTCAGGCAATTTCCAGAAATAGAGTGACTCGGTCCCGCTTGGCGGCGTTCGCTTACCACCCAAACCGTTCCCGCAATTTGCGTAAATGCATACTGTCCGGTTCACGGGCCAACGCCTCCTTCCAGATTTTTTTAGCTTCCTCGCGCTGACCGTTGACCCACAGCACCTCGCTCAAATGTGCAGCGATTTCGGCGTCGGCACTGGCCCGGTAGGCGCGGCGCAGATAGTCCACCGCCTGGTCTCGATTGCCCATCCGGTATTGCACCCAACCCATACTGTCCAGCACCGCCGCATCATCGGGCATCTGCGCCAGCGCCTGTTCGATATAACCCAGTGCTTCCTGATAGCGGTCGGTGCGGTCGGCCAGACTGTAACCGAGCGCGTTTAACGCCTGGCCATTCTTCGGATCAGCGGCCAGAATGGCGCGTAAATCCTGTTCCAGAACATCCAGCCGATTGATTTTTTCCGCGGCCAGCGCTCGGGCGTACCGCAGTTCCTTGTCGTCAGGATGCACAACCAGCGCCCGTTCCAGGCTGTCAAAGGCCTCCTGATAGCGTTCCGCTTCCCGCAGCGCCTCGGCCTCGGCCAGATACAGAGTGATGCCGTTCTGGGGATGATTGCGGCGCAGCGTGTCGAAATGTTGACTCACAGCAGGGATATCGCCGGCTTTGGCCAAAACTGCGCCCATCCGTATTTGCGCCGGCAGATAGCGCTCTTCATCCTTCACCCGCTCATACCACGCGCGGGCTTTCGGGTAATCGGCGCGCTGTTCCTCAACCCGGCCCAGCTCGAAATAGGCGTCGGTCAGTCGGGTTTTACGCTTGATCAAATCCAGAAAATAGGTTTCGGCCAGGTCAAATTGCCGGGTTTCTGCCGCCAGCAGCCCGAGCGCGTAGAGTGAGTCGGTATCCTTGGGATTCTGACTGAGCAGGGTGGCAAACTCGCGGCGGGCCTTGTCCAGTTGGTTGGCGTCGATCAGCAGGCGGGCATAACTCATGCGCAAATTGCGGTCGCGGGGAATGGCGGCGACCGCCTTGGCCAACCCGGCCAGCGCCGTTTCCTTGTCGCCGCCATCCAGCAACAGGCGGGTGCGCAGTAAATGAGCGGGAACCAGTTTCGGATCGCGGGCCAGCGCCAGATCCAGACTGGCCAGCGCCTGCCCGCGATCCTCGGCGGCGGCCGCCAGCATCGCATAGTAATACTGAGCAAAGGCCGAACGCGGATTGCGGTCGCGGAACTGGCCCATCACCCGTAGCGCCAGCGCCTTGTCGTCCGCCTGGCCGAGCAGCGCAGCGACCGTCGCGTAGCCCTGTTGCTGGTCTTTCTTGCTGGCGGCGCGCCGAACGGTTTCCAGATAACCTGCGGCTTCCTCCAGTCGGCCATTGCGCAGCAGCGCCAGCGCCAGCGTCTGTTCGGCCTGCTCATTATTGGGGGCCAGTGCATGCCAGCGCTGCGCCATTTCCAGCGCGGCGGTGTTTTCCTTCATCAGCAACGCCAATACCGCGGCGCGCTCGGCCACCCGGGGATCGTCACTGACCTTGGCGACCTGTCGGTAGTGACCGAGCGCCACATCCAGTTGATCGCGCTTGCCCGCCAGTTCCGCCGCCAGTAACTGATACATCAAATCCGCACGAGGGCTGGGTTGCAGCGTCGGGCGAATGGTGAATTCCGGCTCAGTCGGCGCTTGCGCGTCCACCACGGTAGCGCAGCCGCCCGATAGCAGGAGCAGACCGCTAAAAAAAGCTTTTAAAAGTTTGTTCATGACCAGCGTCGAAAACCGTCCTGATGAAGTAAGTGCAGGATCAACCGTTTAGACCCCCAACCCGGCCTTTCCCCGTAAAATGGGGAGGGGGCGAATGCTAATGGTGCGGAATAACCGTGTAATATAATCCAACAGAGGTATGACCTTGCCATACGCCGGTTTTATCCCGCACAATCCCACCGTTTTTGACCCTATCCTGACTGCAAGCTTATGCCTTTGCTGGCTCTTGGCCTCAATCATCAGACTGCGCCCGTCGGCGTTCGTGAACGAGTGGCGTTTGCGCCCGACCGGCTGCATCCCGCTCTGCGCGACCTGCTCGACCGGGGCGGCGCTTATGAAGCGGCGATCCTGTCCACCTGCAATCGTACTGAACTGTACTGTGGCCTGAAAGACGGCGACAGTCGGCAGGTAGTGGAATGGCTGGGAGATTATCATAGGCTACAGACCGTGGATTTGTGGCCCTATCTTTACCAACATGCTGAGGGACGGGCGGTTCGCCATATCCTGCGGGTGGCTTCCGGGCTGGATTCGCTGGTGCTGGGCGAGCCGCAGATTCTCGGTCAGGTCAAGGCCGCCTATCAGGCCGCCAACAGCGCCGGCGCGTTAGGGATGCGCCTGGAGCGACTGTTCCAGCACACCTTCGCCGTCGCCAAGCAGGTGCGCACTGATACCCGGATTGGCGTCAGTCCAGTGTCGGTAGCGTTCGCGGCAGTCAGCCTGGCCAAACAGATTTTCGCCGACTTGCCCCAGCGCACCGCGCTGCTGATTGGCGCCGGCGATACGATGGAACTGGTCGCCCGCCATCTGCATGAGAGCGGCATTCGCCGGCTGGTGGTCGCCAACCGCACGCTGGAACGGGCGCATGCGCTGGCGGCGTCCTTTGCCGGTTACGCCATCGCTCTGGAGGAAATTCCCGCCCATTTGAGCGAAGCAGACATGGTCATTTCCGCCACCGCCAGCCCAGGTTTGATGCTCGATGCGTCCCTGATCCACCGCTGTTTAAAACAGCGTCGGCACCAACCGATGTTCATGGTCGATCTGGCGGTGCCGCGCGATATTGATCCGGTAGCCGCTGATCTGGACGATGTCTACCTGTACACGGTCGATGATCTTAAAGACATTATCCAGGAAAATCTGCGCTCGCGGCAGGCCGCCGCCGCGCAGGCCGAGGAGATTATCGACAGTCAGGTGGAGCATTTCATGGCCTGGCTGCGGATGCAGGACAGCGCTGTGAGCATCCGGGCGTTGCGCCAGCGGGCCGAAGCCCTGCGTGATGAAGTTCTGGCCCGCGCCCAGCGCCAATTGGCGCAAGGCAAGGATCCTGCCGAGATCCTGAATTGTCTGGCGAATACCCTGACTAACAAATTGATGCACCCCCCTTGCGCCGGCTTGCGCGAAGCCGCTGCCCAGGGCGATGTCGAAACCCTGACCCTCATCCAGAATTTATACCGTCTACGCGACGGAAAGCCCGGTCCATGAATTCATCCATGCTCGCCAAGCTGGAACAGTTGGCGGCTCGTCACGAAGAAGTGAGCGCCCTGCTGGCTGAACCGCAGATCATCAACGACAACGACCGCTTCCGTGCCTTGTCGGTGGAATATGCGCAACTGGAGCCGGTCGCCAGCAGTTTTCACGCTTATCGGCGGGTACTGGACGATCTTGACAGCGCCCGCGACATGACTCGCGACAGCGACCCCGAGTTACGCGCCCTGGCGCAGGATGAGTTGCTGGAGGCCGAGGAGCGGCGCATCGCGCAGGAGCAGACGTTGCAATGGCTGCTGCTGCCGAGCGACCCGCATGACGCCGGCAACGTGTTTCTGGAAATCCGCGCCGGGACGGGAGGTGACGAGGCGGCGCTATTCGCCGGGGATTTATGGCGCATGTATGGCCGTTATGCCGAATTGCGCGGCTGGAAGCTGGAAATTCTCAGCGAGAGTTTCGGCGAACACGGCGGCTACAAGGAAGTCATCAGCCGCATCATCGGCCAGGGCGCTTATTCACGATTAAAATTCGAGTCTGGCGCGCACCGGGTGCAACGGGTGCCGGTGACGGAAGCGCAGGGCCGGATTCACACTTCGGCGGCGACGGTGGCGGTGATGCCGGAATTAGCGGAAGTCGAGCAAGTCGATATTAATCCCAATGAGTTGCGTGTTGACACCTTTCGCGCTTCCGGGGCGGGCGGCCAGCATGTCAACAAAACCGATTCCGCGATCCGCATTACCCACTTGCCCAGCGGTATTGTCGTGGAATGTCAAGATGAGCGTTCCCAGCACAAGAACCGCTCGCGAGCCATGTCGTTGTTGCAGGCAAAATTGTTGACGGCGGAGCGGGAGAAGCAGACCAGCGCCCAGGCCCAGACTCGGAAACTGCTGGTCGGCAGCGGCGACCGTTCGGAACGCATCCGCACCTACAATTTCCCCCAGGGACGGGTGACCGACCATCGCATCAATCTGACGCTCTACAAGCTCGATGACGTGCTGCAAGGGAATCTCGATCCGGTGATTGATCCGCTGATTCAGGAATATCAGGCCGATTTGTTGGCGGCGTTGGCGGAATAGGTGGGTGAATGCCATCACGTTTCGCGAATGGTTAATCATCGCTACCCAGCAACTGGCTGAAGTCAGCGAGTTGCCGCGCCTGGATGCTGAACTGTTGTTAGCGGCGGCGCTGGGTCAAACCCGCAGCACTCTTCACGCCTGGCCGGAGCGGATGCTGGAACCGGAACCTGCTGCCTGTTTCACCGCCTGGCTGGAGCGTCGCTGTAGTGGGGAACCGGTGGCCTATATTCTCGGTCACCGGGAGTTCTGGTCACTGGAACTGCAAGTTACCCCGGATACGCTGATTCCCCGTCCGGAGACCGAGTTGCTGGTGGAACTGGCGCTGGAACGCTTGCCCGTGAATCGTCCGGTCAAGGTGGCCGATTTGGGAACCGGCAGTGGGGCGATTGCCCTGGCGCTGGCGGCGGAACGACCCCAGGCGCGCATTGTCGCCACCGATCAAAGTTCCGCCGCACTGGCCGTCGCCTGGCGCAACGCCCAACGGCTGAATATCACCCACGTTGAATTCCGCCAGGGCGACTGGTGTACACCGTTGGCTGGCGAACGCTTCGAGCTGATCGTCACCAATCCGCCCTATGTCGCCGCGACCGATTGCCGCTGGCAGGAAGGCGAGTTGCGCTTTGAACCGGCAGCGGCACTGATTTCCGGTGCAGAAGGGTTAGACGCCTTGCAGATAATTATTGCCACTGCGCCCGATTGCCTGCAATCCAGCGGCTGGCTGCTGCTGGAGCATGGCTACGATCAAGGCGAGGCGGTACCGGCCTTGTTGCGGAAACGGGGATTTGTCCAAGTCAGCGATTATCAGGACGCTGCTGGATTGAGCCGGAGCAGTTGCGGACGCTGGCCGGGTTGAAAGTGTACTGGTCAGCGTCTAAAACCAGGGTTTCACCAGACTCCATCGACAGAGAGACCGAAAACGATGAATCATTCAGCACTTGGCAAGTGGGTGGGCAGCGCGTTGTGGCTCCTGGCGACGGCGGTTCATGCCCAGGAAATTGGCAGCGTGGATACGACCTTCCAGTGGGTGGGGCCGAATCATAAGATCGTGATCGAAGCGTTCGATGATCCCAAGATCGACGGTGTGACTTGCTACGTCAGCCGTTCCAAAGCGGGCGGCGTCAAGGGCGGACTGGGATTGGCTCAAGACACATCCGATGCCTCGCTCGCTTGTCGGCAAACCGGGCCGATCAATATCAAGGAAAAGTTCAAGGATGGTGAAGAGGTGTTCACTGAGAGCCGTTCGTTGCTGTTTAAAAAGATGCGGGTGGTGCGCTTCCTGGACAAGCCGCGCAACACGCTGGTGTATCTGGTCTACAGCGACAAACTGATAGAAGGTTCGCCGAAAAACTCGCTTTCTGCGGTGGCGATGATGCCCTGGGGCAATCTACCACCCAAGATGACGCCCTGATTGCTGGAACCGGATCACCGTCAGGCTTTGGCGATGGGCTGGCCGCCGCTGTTGAAAATATCACCTTCATGAACCGTGTTGAGCTGAAAGGGGCCTGGCATCGATGTTCTGAAATACGGGGCCGTTTGAGAAATGTCGGTCAGCGTTCCGGCCCGAGTCAAGGTATCATAAAAAAATATAACCCAATGATTTTATTTTAATAAATATGTCTTCTGACGCGAACTCAAGCAGCTACCGATCGACGGCAACGCGCACACCGCCGAAGACCTTTCTGAATGTTGATTTCTCCCAGAAAGATGAGGCTAAACGTCTGGGCGCGCGTTGGGATCCCAATCAGAAACAGTGGTACGTCCCGGCAGGTGGTGATCTCGCGCCCTTTGCCCGATGGCTGCCCGACGTGGCTTCAACCGTTCGAGAGACTTACGATCTCCTGGCTCTGTCCCCTGAGGGCATTTCGCTGCGCGAACTGATCCATCAGGTCCGCTTGGCTGTTCGACAAGCGTTGCCCGAATCCTGGTGGGTCCGTGCGGAGATAGCGAAGGTTGATAATAAATTCAACTCGACCGTATTTCTGGAGCTGGTTGAACGGGATCAGACCCGTGAAGTCGCCAGCATCAAAGCGGTCATTTGGAATGCGGAACTCATGCTGTCCCGGTTCAGCCGGCGGACCGGCCATGGATTAGCGGCTGATATGCAAGTGTTGGTGTTAGCGCGGGTCGAGATGCAGGATCGTTTCGGCCTGCGCCTGGTCATTGATGAGATTGATCCCGCTTATACCGTGGGGGTGATGGCCAGCCGGTTGCAAGCGATCCGCCAAACCCTCCAACAGGAAAAAATCATCGACGGTAATCGTCAACGACCGTTGCCGGATGATTTCTTCAGAGTGGCGGTGATCAGTCCCGAGGGCGCCGCCGGCCTGGGCGATTTTCAGGCTGGAGCTGATCCGCTGGCGCGTTTCGCGATTTGCCAGTTCCACTATCTTACCGCGATCTTTCAGGGACCCAAGGCCAAGAACAGCCTGTTAAGCGCGATTCATGCGGCGCTCGCCTTACCGGCGCTGGATGCGCTGGCGATCATCCGGGGAGGTGGGGCGATGGCCGACTTACACTGGCTCAATGAATTGGAACTGGCGCGGGCGATCTGCCGCAGTCCAATCCCGGTGATCACCGGCATTGGTCATCAAAAAGATCAAACCATTTTGGATGAGGTGGCGTGCTGCGTTGCAGGAACCCCATCGAAAGTGATTGCGTTGATCAGCGAGACGATTCGTCATCGGGCCGCCCGGACCCGCGATGACTTCAACGCGATTCAGGCGGTGGTCGAACGCCGACTGACCCAGGCGGATCACCAGGTTGAGGTTTACGCTCAAACCCTGCGGATCGCCGCACGCCGGACGCTGATCGAAGCAGAAAAAATGGTGGAAGCCCGGCGATCGTCGGTGAGTGACCGGGCGATTTTCAAAGTGGATGTTGCCGAACAACGCATGACCGTCTTCCATGAGAATGTGCAGGCGAGCGCCTGGCACTGGACTCGACGGGTTGCTGAAGAAATCCATCGGCTATTACGGGAAATTCTCGGTCAGGGCCTGGAAAAAACCTTGCAGCGCGGTTTTGTCCTGGTGCGGGATAACGATCTTCGTCCAGTGACTTCACGGGCGCTGGCGGCGCAGCAGACGCGGCTGATTCTCGAATTCCATGACGGACGACTGCCCGTCAACCGAGGGATTAACGATGGATGATCATCCACTGGATCCGCAGAGCTTCAATGCGGCCTATGCGGTGCTCAAAAGCAACGCTGCTTTGTTGAGTAATCAACAGGAACCGGATATTGACCAGTTGTTGCCGCTGGTTGAAGAAAGCATCCAGGCTTACAACATTTGCAAGGCGCGGCTGGACGCGGTGCGGCAGGCTTTAGAAAAACAGATCGGACCAGAACAGTCGGAGCATGACCCGGCTGACGTTTAAGGTCGATGGCCTTGGCGCGTCGCGGATGCTGACCAGCGACCGGTCGCTGAACGCTTTGCCATCTCCGGTGGTCATTGATGGAGCCGTTCCCGGACGTATCGGAACATCGTTCATTCAGGGACCCTCTCATTGCCAATAACCAGGAGATTGATCATGCTGGAAAAACCCGCTGCAACTTCCGTCGCCATTGCCGAGGTCATCGCCCGCCGCTGGAGTCCCCGCGCCATTGACCCGGATCAACCGGTCAGCCGTGAACATTGGTTGGCGCTACTGGAAGCCGCGCGCTGGGCGCCGTCCTGCTTCGGTGATGAGCCCTGGCGTTATCTGGTCTGGGATCGGTTCGCCGATGCCGCTGGCTGGCAACAGGCGTTTGAATGCTTGGCGGAAGGTAATCAAATCTGGGTCAAGAACGCGCCGGTGCTGTTGCTGTCCGTGGCAGCACCTAACTTCGGCCACAACGATCAGCCAAATCGCTGGGCGCAACACGATACCGGGGCGGCCAGTGAAAATCTCTGCCTGCAAGCCGCTGCCTTGGGACTGGTAGCGCATCAAATGGGCGGGTTCGATCCCGACAAGGCCAAGGCGACGTTCAATATCCCTGCTGACCATGTTTGTATGGCGATGATCGCTGTTGGTCATCCGGGCGCCGTCGAACACTTGCCCGAAACGTTGCGCGGGAAGGAACAGGCTCCCCGGCAGCGCAAGCCACTGGCGCAGATCGCCTTTGCCAGCGTCTGGGGTCAGGGCATTCGGTAGAAATAGCGGAGCCGCTCACACCCTTCTCCTCTGGAGCGAGAGGGTGTGTAGCAAGGAAATCGTCGATGTCCATGACCCTCTCTGATCAGCGCCCTACTCGGGGCGCGGGTCGTTATTTGCTGCGTTCCCTGTTGTTTCTGGCCCTGTTGGCCGTGTTGGGCGCGGTGTTCCAGAAACCGCTGACTGCGGCTTTTCTGACCAATCCTTATCTGAATGGGGCCATCGCCGTAGCCTTCCTCTTCGGCGTGGCCTACACCCTTCAGGCGCTGGTCGGGATCTTGCGCGACACCCGGGCGACGGGCCGCATTGCCGATGTAGCGTTGAAAGGCCGCCGCCATGAGTTGCCGTTGTCACAGGCCAATGAAACGTTGCTGGACGGCGCGGGTGATACCGGCGATTTTCTGCGCAAGGTCTATCGGGTCATCCAGCATGGCGACGCCGCTGCGACCTTGCCGTATCTGCTGGATTCACTGGCGACGCGCGGCGATGACCGGCGGGCGCTGGTGCGGTATCTGGTCGGGGCGCTGGTACTGCTGGGCTTGATCGGCACCTTCTACGGTTTGTTGCTGACCATCGCCGGGGTGCGCGACGTGATCGCCGGGCTGTCCACGGAAAATGCGACGGACACCATGACCCTGATCGCCGGGTTCAAAGACCGGCTGGCGGTGCCCTTGGGCGGAATGGGCACCTCGTTTTCCGCCTCCCTGTTTGGCCTGATTGGCGCGCTGGCGCTAGGGTTCCTGGAGCTGCAACTATTCCATGCCCAAAATGACCATCACGCCCAACTGGAAGCGCTGGTGGTCAGTGACCTGGTTCCACTCTGGCAGCCGGTCGTCACCATCACCGCCAGTACCGAAACGATTTCACCGCGCCATTTGGCGGCGCTGTTGCAAGCAACGACGGATCGGTTGGAGCGAGTTGCAGCGACCACCGAATATCTGGCCAATCGCGGCGAGGGCGTCAGCCGGGTGGCGGAACAGGTGGCGACGCTGGGCGAGCACATCGAGTCGTTGCGGGCGACCTTGCAGAATGTCGAGAATGACCGCACCGCCGATTTGCGGCATGAATTGCGCATCATCGCCCGACTGCTGACTGAACGAGATGCCCATGCCCCGTCGGCGTGAGTCGCTCAGCGAGTTCAATATCTGGCCGGCTTTTACCGATGCCTTGGGTGGGTTGGTGATGGTGCTGGTGTTTCTGATCACCGTGTTCGTCATCACCGAGGTGCTAATTGGCCGCGAGATGATGGGCAAGGAAACCGCCATTGGTCAGTTGCAGCGGATCGTCGAACACCTGGAAGGTCTGGCCGGCGACGCGGAAAAGGAAGCGGCGCGGTTGCGCGGCCAGGTGCAGGGATTGGAAACCACGGTCGGCGAGCGGGAGCGGTTATTGACGCAACTGCACGATGAACTGGCGGCGGTGCAGGCGGCGCGGGCGGCGCTGGACGTTGACAAGCGCAAGGCGGAGCAAACTGCGACGACCGTTCAGGAACAAGCGGCCCTGTTGAGCGCCCGCGCCGAACGGTTAACTGCGGAGCTGGAGCGGCTCAACCGGGCATTGGCGGCCAACCAGCAGGAACTGACGCAACGCGATGCGGTGATCGTTGCACAGAAGGGCCGCATTGAAGCGCTGGACAGCGCCTTGAAAAAGCGGCTGCTGGAGCGGGTGGAGGAACTGGAGAAATACGCCAGCGATTTCTTTGGCCGGTTGCGCCAGGTGTTCGCCAATAACCCGGACATCAAGGTAGTCGGCGACCGCTTTGTGTTCCAGTCCGAGGTGCTGTTCGGCTCCGGCGAGGCTGCCTTGTCGCCGAACGGACAGGGCGATCTGGACAAGTTCGCCATGGTCTATCAACAACTGGCGACGCAATTGCCGCCGGATTTGCCGGTGATCATCGAAGTCCAGGGGCATACCGACCGGGCGCCGATCCGCAGCGGGCGTTTTCCCTCAAACTGGGAGCTATCCACCAGCCGGGCGCAGGAAGTGGTGAATTATCTGATCCGACAGGGCGTTCCGCCGCAACGGCTGGCGGCGGTCGGTATGGGGGAATATCACCCGATTGATCCGGCGGATAATCCCGAAGCTTATCGCCGCAACCGGCGTATTGAGTTGAAAATCACCAGTCGTTAGGGGAGATTGCCGCCCTTAAGCCGTAAAATAGTTGTGGTAAACTGCCCACATTCCTGTTCCCCCAGCCGCGAGAGTAGCCTGCCATGGATTTTAAAACGACCGATCTCTGTGATGAATTTTCCGACCGCCTGCAAGTCGCCGAACCGATTTTCGGCGATTACGGCGGCGAGGTGATGTTTTCCGGCCCCATCGTCACCCTGAAGGTGTTTGAGGATAATTCCCTGGTCCGTACCGCTCTCGAAAAACCTGGCGACGGTCGGGTGCTGGTGGTGGACGGCGGCGGGTCGATGCGTTGCGCCTTGGTGGGCGATCAACTCGCTGAGCTGGCTGAGGAAAATGACTGGGCCGGCGTGATCGTCAATGGTTGTATCCGTGACTCCGCCGCCATTGCCGAAATTCCCATTGGCGTCAAGGCGGTCGGGGTCCATCCGCTCAAGAGTGTCAAGCGGGGCGTCGGCGAGTGCGATATTCCCGTGCGCTTCGCTGGCGTGACCTTCCAGCCCGGCTATTATGTTTATGCCGATGAGGATGGTTTACTGGTTTCCGAAAAGCCACTGTTCTGAATGGTGCCGCCTCGTTGCATTGAATCCCGGAAAACCTTCGGGTTCTCCGGTGTTTTATTCACCCTCTCGCTACTCAAGCCCCTTTCGCATCCTGATGGTCAACACATTCTGGCCCTCCTCACGGCGGTAACTGACTTCATCTGTCAGTTGCCGGATCATGAAAATGCCTAACCCGCCGGGTTGGCGCTGCTCCAGTTCTAATGCCGTATCCGGGTCAGGTTGGGACAATGGATCAAAGGACGGTCCCTCATCGATAATTTCCACTGTCAGACCATCCACTGCAACCCCGATCCGGCAGAGTACGGCCCCCGGGTTAGGCTGTCTGGCGTAGGCGTAATTAAACACATTGACCAGCGCCTCCTCGACCGCCAGTTCCAGCCGGGTTCCCTGGGCTTCCGCCAGTCCGGCGACTTGGGCAGTTTGCCGGACATGGTCGAGAAAAACCGGCAACTGATCGAGTTCTGCGGGCAGTCGCAGGCTGAAAAGTTGTGCAGCAGAAGGCTCAGTGGACATGCGCTAACGACTCCACGGTTGGCTCAATTTTACCGAGTGTGCTGTGAATAATACGCTCCTCTCGACCGGCTGGCAGGCTCATCTGACGCTTGGTTTCCAGCGTCGGGGCCAGCGCACCCTTTTGGGTCAATGCGCGCATCAAGGCCCTTTGCAGGTGCAGCGACCGTTCTATCCCGAAGGGGAAACCGTTTGCCATATCGCTATTCTCCATCCACCGGGCGGAGTAGTCGGCGGCGATGAATTGCGCCTGGAGGCCCGGCTTGACCCCGGCGCTCACGCCCTGCTCACGACCCCGGCGGCGGGCAAATTCTACCGCAGCGCCGGTCCCCTGGCTCGTCAGATACAATGCCTGACGGCTGCGCCCGGTGCGGTTTTGGAATGGTTACCGCAGGAGAATATCGTTTATAACGGCGCCCGCCTCCAGACCCTGACCCGCATTGACCTTCAGGGTGATACACGTTTTCTCGGCTGGGAGATTCTCTGTTTGGGGCGACCGGCGGCGGATGAAATTTTTACCACGGGTGAATGCCGGCAAACGCTGGAACTCTGGCGCGATGGCACCCCGCTCTATCTGGAATCAGGATGCTATAGCGGCGGCGATCCAGTACTGAATGCCGCCTGGGGTTTGCAAGGTCAGCCGGTGACCGCTACATTGCTGGGTACGCCCGTCATGCCGGGGTGGGTTGCCGCGCTTCGCACCGGTTGGGAGTCTTGCACTGCGCTGGCGGTCGAGGGGGAACAAGCGACCGTTACCGCGCTCGATGGCGTCCTGATCTGCCGCTACCTTGGCCCCTCGGCAACGCGGGCCAGACGCTGGCTGATACTGGCGTGGAGCTTGCTCAGACCGTTGATGCTCAACCGCCCAGCCTGCCCTTCCCGTTTCTGGAACACCTAACCGTTGCGAGAATGTCCATGGAACTGACCCCCCGCGAAAAAGACAAGCTATTGCTGTTTACCGCCGGCCTGCTGGCGGAACGGCGCAAGGCCAAGGGCCTGAAACTCAACTATCCCGAAGCGGTCGCCTATCTGTCCTGCGCGTTGCTCGAAGGGGCGCGGGAGGGTCGGAGCGTGGCGGAACTGATGAGTGAGGGCCGCACCCTGCTGACCCGCGACGAGGTGATGGACGGCGTCCCGGAGATGATTCCCGAAGTGCAGATTGAGGCCACCTTCCCGGACGGCACCAAGCTGGTCACGGTTCATCACCCGATTCCCTGAGGAGAAGCTCATGATTTCCGGCGAAATGATCACGGTTGACGGCGATCTCGAACTCAACGCCGGTCGCCGCCTGACGCGGTTGACCGTGGCGAATACCGGCGACCGGCCGATTCAGGTCGGTTCGCATTACCACTTTGCCGAAACCAATCCCGCGCTGCGCTTTGACCGGGCGCTGGCGCGGGGTTGCCGGCTGGATATTCCTGCGGGGACGGCTGTGCGTTTTGAACCTGGTCAGGAACGGGAAGTGGAATTGGTGGATTACGCTGGCGCACGGGAAGTTTACGGCTTCCGCGCCGAGGTGATGGGGCCGCTGGAGAAGCAGCCATGAGCCGCATCGACCGCCGTGCTTATGCGGAGATGTACGGCCCGACCGTTGGCGACCGGGTGCGGTTGGGCGATACCGAATTATGGATTGAAGTTGAGCGTGACTGCGCCATTTACGGCGAAGAGGTCAAATTCGGCGGCGGCAAGGTCATTCGCGACGGCATGGGCCAGTCGCAACGTTCTCAGGCGGACGGCGCGGTCGATACGGTGATTACCAACGCGCTGATCGTGGATCACTGGGGCATCGTCAAGGCCGACATTGGCATTAAGGACGGGCGCATCAGCGGCATCGGCAAAGCGGGCAATCCCGATGTGCAGCCGGGCGTCAACATCATCATCGGCCCCGGCACCGAGGCGATTGCCGGTGAAGGGCTGATTGCCACCGCCGGCGGCATCGACAGCCATATCCATTTCATCTGCCCGCAGCAGGTTGAAGAGGCGTTGATGTCCGGCGTCACCACGATGATCGGCGGCGGCACCGGGCCGGCGACCGGCACCAATGCGACGACTTGTACACCTGGCCCGTGGCATCTGCGGCGGATGTTGCAGGCGGCGGAAGGGCTGCCGATCAATCTCGGTTTTCTCGGCAAGGGCAACGCCAGTCATCCAGCGGCGCTGGAAGAGCAGTTGGAAGCCGGCGCGATGGGGTTGAAACTGCATGAGGACTGGGGAACGACGCCGGCGGCTATCGACAACTGTCTGGCGGTGGCCGAACGTTATGACGTGCAGGTGGCGATTCATACCGATACGTTGAATGAATCGGGCTTCGTGGAAGACACCCTCGCCGCCTTCAAGGGCCGGGCAATTCACACTTATCACACGGAAGGCGCGGGCGGTGGCCACGCCCCCGACATCATCCGCGCCTGCGGCGAACCGAATGTACTGCCTTCTTCCACCAATCCGACCCGGCCCTACACGGTCAACACGGTGGATGAGCATCTGGACATGCTGATGGTCTGTCACCATCTCGACCCCGGCATTCCTGAAGATGTGGCGTTCGCCGATTCACGCATCCGCCGGGAAACCATCGCCGCCGAGGACATCCTGCACGATCTGGGCGCGTTTTCGATGATCTCCTCCGATTCACAGGCCATGGGCCGGGTGGGCGAGGTGATTACCCGCACTTGGCAAACCGCGCATAAGATGAAAGTGCAACGAGGTCATCTCCCCTCGCCCCTTGTGGGAGAGGGGCCAGGGGATGAGGGGACCAATGACAATTTCCGGGTCAAGCGCTACATCGCCAAATACACGATCAATCCCGCAATTACCCATGGCGTCAGTCATCTGGTCGGTTCGCTGGAAGTCGGCAAGCTGGCGGATATCGTGCTGTGGCGACCGGCGTTCTTCGGCGTCAAACCGTCACTGATCATCAAGGGCGGGTTCATCGTCGCTGCGCCGATGGGCGACGCCAACGCTTCTATTCCCACCCCGCAGCCGGTGCATTACCGGCCCATGTTTGGCGCGTTCGGCGGGGCGCTGGCCGCAACCTGCCTGACCTTCGTTTCCAAAGCGGCATTGAACAGTGGGGCGTTGGACGCGCTGGGCCTGCGCCGGATGCTGGCGGCGGTATGCAAGACCCGCACGATTGGCAAACACGACCTGATCCACAACGATTATCAGCCGGTCATCGAGGTGGATCCGCAAACTTATGAAGTGCGGGCCGATGGCGTGTTGCTGACTTGTGAACCCGCTCGGGTATTGCCTCTAGCGCAACGATACTTTTTGTTCTAAAACCATTAGGAGTGACAATTCGCCGCCCGACTGATCCCGAAGAGGCTGTTCATGGACGCTGTGGAACCCGTGGAATTACAGATTATTGAGCGCCTGCACGAGGCGCTGCTGGCTGAAACGACGCTGACCCTGCCTTTTGAGTTGCGTCAGAAAAGTCGGCTGCGAACCTGGCTGGACAATGGAGCGGATGTCGGTTTGTTTCTGCCGCGCGGCACGGTGTTACGCGGTGGCGACCGGCTGCGAACGACCACCGGGTTGGTGGTCGAAGTCCGTGCAGCGCCGGAAAGTGTTTCTACGGCCCGGACGGATGATCCCCGGTTACTGGCGTGCGCTGCCTATCATCTTGGCAATCGCCATGTCCCGTTGCAGGTCGATGTAGGCTGGCTGCGCTATCTTCACGATCATGTACTGGACCGGATGGTTCGGGAACTGGGATTAGACATCATTTGTGAGCAGGCGCCGTTCGAGCCGGAGGCCGGCGCGCAGGGTGAAGTTAACGTCCATCACCATCATCATCCGGCGTAGCGTGTTTTCACCCCTCACCCCCAACCCCTCTCCCACCAGGGGAGAGGGGAGTACCTCACCCTCTCCGGCCCCTCTCCCTCAAGAGGTGAGGGGCGTCTCGTTAGCCTTATTGCGACTTTTGCAATTATGTAGTCCCGCCCTGCCGGTGGGCGCCTATGCCTACTCCCAGGGATTGGAATGCGCCGTAGAGCGCCGCTGGGTGCGGGATGAGGCCAGCGCTAGCGACTGGATTCTCGGCCTGCTCCGCCATAGCGTGCGACGGCTGGATCTGCCGGTTTTCACCCGGCTATACACTGCGTGGCGAGCGGTGGACGTGGCCGAAATTCACCGCTGGAACGCCCAGCTGTACGCCTCGCGGGAGGCGGCGGAATTGCAACGGGAAGATCAGCATCTCGGCGCGGCGCTGGCCCGGTTGTTGACCGATCTGGGCATTGAGGAAGCGGAACCGTGGCGGAATACGTCCCGAGTTTGTTTTGCGACGCTGTTCAGCCTGGCGACCGTGAAATGGGAAATTGCCCTGCCGGAAGCAGCAGCGGGGTACGCCTGGGCCTGGGTTGAGAATCAAATCGCTGCCGCAACCCGATTGATTCCACTGGGTCAAACTGCCGGCCAGCGGTTATTAATCACTGCCGGTCCAGTACTCCTCGATGTGGTGCGGGAAGGGCTGGCGTTGCCGGATGAAGACATCGGCGCGGCTGCGCCGGGCTTGGCGTTGGCCGGGACGTTGCATGAAACGCAGTATTCGCGGCTGTTTCGGTCGTGATCACCGGAGAGATACGCTATGAATAAATCCCCTCTGCGCGTGGGCGTAGGCGGGCCGGTTGGCTCGGGCAAAACCGCCTTGGTCGAAGCGTTATGCAAAGCCCTTCGCGACCGTTATCAAATCGCCGTCGTGACCAACGACATCTACACCTATGAGGATGCACAATTTCTGACCCGCGCCCAGGCGTTGGAGCCGGAGCGGATCGTCGGGGTGGAAACCGGCGGTTGCCCGCATACCGCGATTCGGGAAGACGCTTCAATGAACCTGGCGGCGGTGGCGCAGTTGTGCGAGCGCTTTCCCGATCTCGATCTGGTGCTGGTCGAATCCGGCGGCGACAACCTCAGCGCCACCTTCAGCCCGGAATTGTCTGACCTGACGATCTATGTGATCGACGTAGCGGCGGGCGACAAGATTCCCCGCAAGGGCGGCCCCGGTATCACCCGTTCCGATCTGCTGGTGATCAACAAGATCGACCTCGCGCCCTATGTGCGGGCGTCGCTGGAAGTGATGGAGCGCGACGCCCGCAAAATGCGCGGTGAACGGCCCTTCGTATTCACCAATCTGAAAACCCGGCAGGGGCTGGAACCCGTCATCGCGTTCCTCGTTGAACGCGGGATGTTGTGAGTTCGAGAAGCCCGCTTGCGCGTAATAGCCGATTCGCCGCGCTTCCGACAGCCTGTTCCCGCGTTGTCATATCAGCGAATATTCCAGCAGTTGCACCCCTGAAGGATCCTTCTTTAAGCTAACGGTTGACTCCCACGTCAGTGATTAATCGTCCGAGGTATGGCAAGCGCTATGAACCTGTTACTCGTAGAGGATCACGCCGACTTGGCTGCCAATGTCGGTGAGTTCCTTGAGTCACGCGGACATCAGATCGACTATGCAGCGGATGGGCTATCCGGTTTGCACTTGGCCGCAGTTAACGCCTACGATGCAATCATTCTGGATTTAGGTCTGCCGGGTCTCGATGGCCTGACTCTGTGTCGACGCCTGCGCGAGGACGCCCGCAATCCGGTGCCCATTCTGATGCTGACCGCCAGGGGCACCGAGCGTGACAAGCTCGCCGGTTTCGAGGTCGGCGCCGACGACTACCTGACCAAGCCGTTTTCCTCGCCGGAACTGCTCGCTCGTCTCCAGGCGTTGATTCGACGGGCTTCGGGCTTTGGCACAGCACGAGTGTTGCAGGTAGCAGACCTGACGTTGAACCTCGACACCCTGGTGGTGCGCCGAGGCGAGCACCGTCTGGAGTTGACGCCGAGCGCACTGCGCCTGCTGCAGCACCTGATGGCAGCCAGCCCGCGTGTGCTGGGCCGATCCGAAGTGGAACGCATTTTATGGGGTGACGATCCACCCGACAGCGACGCTGCGTTGCGTGCGCACATTCACGCACTGCGTCAGGTCGTCGACCGCGACTACGCGCTGAAACTCATTCACACTGTCCATGGCGTCGGCTACCGGCTGGCCCAAGATGACACGCTTTAGGGCAACCCTTCGCACGCGCTTCGTGAGCGCCGTGTTCTTGCTGGTGGTCTTGATCTGCGGCGGCTTCTTCTACGCAGTCCATTATTTTGTGGAGGTGTTGGAGGCCGAGCTGATGGAAACCGCTGTCAAGCGAGAGCTGCATGAATTGGTCGACGCCTACCGGCGGGACCCGACTACGTTGATCCCCCATACAAACGATTTGCAGGGATATATCGTTCAACGCGGCGAATCTTCGCCGGAGACGCTTCCCCCGGCGCTGTTGTCGTGGACTTCAGGGCGCTACGATGAAATCAAGGTCGATGGCCAAGAGTTCTATGTGGGCCGCGAGGATGTGGATAACCAGTCCCTGTTCATCGTCCTCGATCTAGCCAGGATCGAAAGCCTGGAGGCACGATTGATCAGTATCGCTTATATGGTGATCCTGTCGGCGCTCATCGCCGCGGTTGTGGTCGGCTACCTGCTGTCCCGTCTGGTTATGAAGCCGGTTTCCCAACTGGTAGGGTACGTTGCCGCGCTGGAGCCAGGAGCGGCGCAAGTCCGACTGGGCGAAAAATTTGGCGATCAGGAAATGGGGCGGATTGCCAAGGCATGTGATCACTACCAAGAGCGCATCGGGCGCTTCATTGATCGCGAGCGCGCCTTCACCGATGACGCAAGCCATGAATTGCGCACCCCTTTAGCGGTTGTGCTCAGCGCCCTGCCGCTGTTGCAGGAAGAGACGGCGCTGACATCCCAAGGAACAGAACGCTTGGCGCGAATCGAGCGGGCCGCGCGGCAAATGGAATTACTCATCGCGGCGCTGTTGGCCCTTGCACGGGAAGACGAGGGCTGGCGCGCAGAACCCTGTCACCTTGAGCAGGTGCTGAATGAGACGGCTGAAGCGTTCCGTCCGTTCGCCGAACAAAAATCTCTGGAACTCGCATGCACCATCGATCAGCCGGTGACCGTCCTGGCGCCGCCGGGCATGGCGACCTGTGTGGTGGGTAATCTGCTCGGCAACGCCATTCAACATACGCAGCAGGGACGGATCCTCCTGCGCCTGCAAGCCGACCGCATCATCGTCGAGGACACCGGTCCGGGCATCGCAGACGCCGAGTTGTCCCACATTTTCGAACGTCGTTATCGGGGCGCGTCCAGCCAGGGGCTGGGCATTGGGCTTTACCTGGTCCGTCGCATCTGCGAGCGTCTCGGCTGGACCATCGAGGTTCAAAGCGCGCCGGGCGTTGGAACGTGCATTGAGGTGCTCTTGAAGTCTGAAGAACTCACGAAAATCTAACGCTTCGCCAACGCGGCTCTCAGGAGCCGTGGTGGATGATAGTGGGTATGCAAAGCCTTTTTCTCTACGCTGGCGTCGGGGTTATCGGCACGGCGATTCACTACACAACGCTCTTGACCCTGGTCAGTCTGCCGACCTGGGGCGATTCCCGGCAAGGCGTTCTGTGGGCCACAACCATTGGCGCAGTCCTCGGCGCCGGCGCCAACTACGCACTTAACCAGCGCTGCGTATTTCCTGGCGCACACCGTCATCGCCAAGCCCTGCCGCGTTTTGCAGTGGTGGCGGGGGTGGGTCTGATCATCAACGCCGCCGCCGTCGCCGCTCTGACCTCACTGCATGTTCCTCTGTTGCTCGCCCAGCCTGGCGCTACCGCGCTCGCGCTGGGTTGTGGCTACACCCTCAACCGATTCTGGACCTTCTCATGACGCTCCCCCTGAAATCGCCCGCGTTCGTCGAGCGTGCGTTTGGGCTTGATCTGCTCAGTATCGTCGTACCTGTCCACAACGAAGCGGCAGTCCTGACCGCATTTCACGAACGCCTGATGCAAGTAATGGACGAGTTGCCGCTGGCGGTAGAGGTCGTCTACGTCGATGACGGTAGCAGCGACCCGTCACCGAAAATATTGCGGCAACTGCGTATGCGCGATACACGAGTTGCGGTACTCGAACTCTCGCGCAATTTCGGCAAAGAAGCCGCGATGACCGCTGGGCTTGATCATGCGGGCGGCGACGCCATCGTGGTGATCGACGCAGACCTTCAGGATCCACCGGAATTGATCGCCGATATGGTCGCCGCCTGGCGCGAGGGTTACGACGTGGTCGTGGCGCGGCGGACCCACCGTGATGGAGAAAGCGGATTCAAGAAGCTATCGAGCAAGTTGTTCTATCGCACGCTCAACCGCGTTTCCGCGGTTCCGATTCCGGTCGATGTCGGCGACTTCCGTCTCATGAGCCGCCGCGCGGTCGAGGCGCTTAAAAGACTTCCCGAACGCAATCGCTACATGAAGGGCCTGTTCGCGTGGGTCGGTTTTCCGCAGAAAGAACTCCTTTATGTGCGGGAGGCTCGACACGCCGGACGCTCACAATGGGGTTTCTGGAAGCTCGTCGGCCTGGCTCTCGATGGCTTGACCTCGTTTACCTGGGCACCGCTGCGGGTTGCCACGGTGGTTGGCGTGCTGGTAGCGGCCGGTGCGCTGACGATGGGCGGGTTCATTCTGGTCAAAACGCTGTTGTATGGCGACCCGGTTCCCGGTTATCCCTCCCTGATGTGCATGGTGCTGTTCCTCGGCGGGATGCAGTTGCTCGCGATTGGCATCCAGGGGGAGTACCTGGGGCGACTCTTCGTGGAATCTAAGCAGCGGCCCATCTACTTGCTCAAGAACTGGCAACCGGCTGCTTCCGTGAACCGTGCGTTCCGCTCTCGGGAGAGAGCCGCATGAATCATCCCATGACCCCCGCGACGCGCCATTTTTTGATCCTGGCGCTTGCGGCCATCCTGATCATCCGCCTGTTCAGTCTGGGCGCCTATCCGCTTACTGACACGACCGAAGCGCGCTACGGCGAGATAGTGCGCAAAATGGTGGAACTCGGCGATTGGGTCACGCTCTGGTTCGACTATGGGGTGCCTTTTTGGGGCAAGCCACCGCTGGCATTCTGGTTGTCCGCCGTCTCGGCCAAGGCCCTCGGTGTTAGCGAGTTCGCGCTACGCCTGCCGAGTTTTCTGTTGGGCCTCGGTATGCTCGGCCTCGTAGGCGGACTGGCGCGCCGCCGGCGAGGTGACGATCTGGCTCTGATCGCCATCCTGGTGTTGGCTTCCAGCGGTCTGTTCTTCGTCGCCAGCGGCGCGGTGCTCACCGATACCGCACTGGCGTTCTCGGTCACGCTGGCGATGGTAGCGTTCTGGCGCGGCGTGATTGATCCGCACTCAGAGGCTGTTGTTTGGCGTTACCTGCTATTCGCCGCGCTGGGCCTGGGTCTTCTCTCCAAGGGGCCGGTCGCCCTGATTCTCAGCAGTGCGCCGATCTTCGCGTGGGCCGTGCTCAGAGGTCGGTTGTGGCCGTCGCTCCGCGCCCTGCCCTGGACTAGCGGACTTGCACTGATGTTGCTGATTGCATTGCCCTGGTATCTGTTGGCCGAACAGCGTACTCCGGGCTTTCTCGATTACTTTCTCGCTGGCGAAAACTTCCGGCGCTTCACTGACCCCGTCTGGTCGGGCGATCGCTACGGCAGTGTCCACACCCGACCCTGGGGGTATATCTGGTTGCTGTGGTTGTTGGCTACTGCGCCCTGGTCGATCAAGTTGCCCTTCACCGCAATCAGAGGGTGGCGCCAGCGCCGCCATTCAGCGGTTCCGCCAGCGCCGATAGCGACGCCAGGCGATTCGGGCTGGAGGATTTATCTGCTCTGCTTCGCGCTGGCGCCGGGGCTGTTTTTCACTTTTTCCGGAAGCGTCCTGTGGACCTATGTATTGCCGGGATTGCCCGCTTTCGCGTTGCTAGTCGCAGACCTCGGTTTTGCGCAACGCCCGATGCTGGAGTTGCGCCAACTTGCCGGGATCGCCGTCATCTTGCCCGTGCTGGGCGCCCTCGCTCTGCCGCTGTTCAATGCCAAACTGGCGGCTGACCTGTCTCAGCGCGAACTCCTCGCGAGTGCGCCGCCGGGTGTCGGGATTGTCTACTTCCCCAACCGGCCGTTCTCGGCGCAGTTCTACAGCAAGGGCCGAGCGCGACAGGCCGTCGACCTAGACGCATTGCGAGCAGCCCTCGCCGGTGCGCCAGACAGTTACTTATCGACTCCGGCCAACGAGTCGTTGCCCTCATGGATCACCGATCGCTACCGTGCGGTAGCACACGCCGGGCAGCGGCACGAGCAAGTGCTGTGGGCGCCGGCCCAGGATCGGCAGACCCATCTGGCTCGATGGTGAACTCACAACGGTAGTGGGGATCAACTGGCGTCCACCTTCCGCTCGACAAGTGTTGAACGCTATCGCTGGAAACAGGGAAAGTTAGCCAGCCCGCAACAACGGCAACGCTGCCTCGGCCAGAAAACCGCCCGGATCTGTTGAAGCTGCTGGCGCAGATTTGACCACCATTCGGCATGATGAAAAGCGGTCGAACTGTTTCAGGCGGTCGCCGATGGCCAGATCAAGGCGATCTGGATCATGGGCACTAATCCGGTGGTCAGTCTGCCCGACGCCGACGCCGACGCCGACGCCGACACTGACACCGACCATCCACATCGATGCGAATTTCGCTGGCCCCTTCGGCGTGACTGGCCCGACGCAGTTGAATGCTGTCATGAGCGTTTTGCAACAACTCACGGATGAACACATCCGGCTCCGGGTACAGGCTTTTCGCCCGCAATCGGACCAGACCTTGAAAGCTGGCGCGCATTTTAGGCATGGGGTTTCCTGCAGCGGTCAAGCGCGTTCCGCGTGGCTACGTCTGTCAGAAATAGCACCGCAATCGCGCTTCGAGGCACCGTTCATCCTGTTTCTCTTTGGGTAAACCAAGCCTCAATGGCTATGCCGGTGATGGGCGTCTGGGAAGTGCGGATGACCGTGCGTCAGTGGCTCGTGGCGGTGTGGGTGACGATGCTTGACGCCGGTCAGCGTCCGTTCGTGATACGGGTGCTGGTGGTGGGCATCGTGACGGTGCTCATGCTCATGTTCCATCGTCTCGTGCGTGTGGGGGTGGCTGTGCTGCTCGGTGAGATGCAGCCAGACGCCCAGCGCCATCAAGGCGGCGGCAATCAGCAATCTAGCGCTGACCGGCTCACCCAAGAGGGGAATGGCTAGGACGGCGCCGAAAAACGGCGCTACGGTGAAGTAAGCTCCGGTTCTGGCGGTCCCGAGATGCCGCAGACCGACCACGAAAAGGGCCAAGCTCACGCCATAGGCCAGGAAGCCCACGACCATCGCCCCGGCTAGATTGGGCAGCGGCGGCCAGGTCGCCCCCAGCGCAACGGCCCCGGTCAGATTGACCGAACCGGCGACCCATCCCTTGACCGCAGCAATCCAGGTTGCATCCACCAGCGAAATCTTGCGCGTCAGATTATTGTCGAATCCCCACGCGAAGCACGCCCCCAGCACGGCTAGGGACGGCCACAGGCCCGCGAAGCGGGCTTCATCCGGCCAGCTCAAGACCCCCGCGCCGGCCACGATAGCGACCATGCCCAGCGCAATCCGTCGATCGACGTTCTCCTTGAATACGAACCAGGCCAGCAGGGCGGTGAATACGCCTTCAGCGTTCAGGAGCAGCGATGCGCCTGAGGCAGGCATCCCGGTCAAGCCCAGCATCAACAACACCGGGCCGACGATGCCGCCCGCCACGATGGCACCGGCGAACCACGGTTGTTCGTGGCGCGGGAGTCTGACGGCAGGCGCGCTGTGCAAACGGCGGTACAGCGTCAGGCCGATGCCGGAACCGAGGTAAAGCAGACCGGCCAGCAGCCAAGGGCTGACATGACACTGTTCAAGAGCAGTTTCGTCAGTGGCGTTCCCGCACCGGACAACAAGGCGGCCCCGAGGGCCGCAGGCACACCCGCTTGGTGTATCGCTTCTTTCCAATTCATCCGGTCATTCTATCTTCGTATGCGATCTATACGGTCGCCAACTCGTCGCGGGTGTGGCGAATCACCTGCCACGCCGACGACAACGCGAGACCGGCCATTAGCGAGGCAACGATCATGTCTGGCCAAGCCGCACTCGTGCCCAACACCCCGAGCGCGGCCAACATCACCGCTACGTTGCCCAGCGCATCGTTGCGCGTGCAGAGCCAGACGCTGCGCATGTTGCTGTCGCCACCTCGATAGGCGTAGAGCAGCCCTGCTACCCCAAGGTTGGCCGCCAGCGCGAGCACCCCAATCAATCCCATAGTGGGCGCGCTCGGGATCACACCCGTGATTGCCTGCCAGGTCGTGTAACCCAGCACCCACACGCCGAAAGCCGCCATCGACAACGCCTTGAGCAACGACGCCCGGGCGCGGGTGGAGAGTCCCAGCCCCAGCACCCACAGGCTGATCCCGTAGTTCGCTGCGTCGCCGAGGAAGTCCAGCGAATCGGCCAACAGCGCCGCGGATTCTGCCTGCATCCCCGAAACGATTTCAACGGCGAACATGGCCGCGTTGATGACCAAAGCGATCCACAGCACGTTTCGATAGTGACTCTGCAGGTTCCGGTATTGGTCCGGTTGGCGGTCTTGATGGCAGCAATGCGCACTCATGGGATTCTCCTTTTGGCATGATTCGGGTATCCTGAACCCTGTAGCCACTACGGAGTCAAGTCATGTCGCGAAAGCGAACCATCGGCACATTGAGCCAGGATTCCGGGGTCCACCTGGAAACCATCCGCTATTACGAGCGGATCGGTCTCTTGCCAGAGCCGCCGCGTTCCGCCAGCGGCTACCGGTACTATGACGACACGGCGGCCCAACGGCTGCGCTTCATCCGTCGAGGTCGGGAACTCGGCTTCGGCATCGCGGAAATCAAGACTCTGCTCCAACTGGCCGACCACCGGAATCAACCTTGCCGGGAAGCGGATCAGTTGGCGCAGGCGCACTTGGTCGAGGTGGAGGCCAAGATTGCCGATTTGATGGCGATGCGCGATGTGCTGACCCAACTCATCCAATGCCAAAGCCCTACGGTCGAGCACTGCCAACTGATCGAAACGCTGGAGCAGCGAAGATGTTGCAGTTCGTCTGATGGAGTGCACAGAGAGTAGTGCGCTCGGCGACGCTCATCGCGTCAATTGCCGCCTGGCCGCGATCAATCCAGCGGCTGCGCGGTCGACGTCCTCGTCGGCGGTCATCATCTCTACCGAGAGCCGCACTGCGCCCGCCGCGCGTCCGGCGTTGACGCCCATCGCCGCCAGCACGCCGCTGACGTGAAGACGATCTCGTCCGGCCTGGCGCCGATCAGCGCCGCCACCTGTCGCTAGGCGTTGTTCACCGCAGCTTTGGCGAACTGGCCCCAGGCGTGCGATGACGAGGGATTGCCGAACTGCGTGCGCAGGAACGGCAGCATCGTCTCCCCCGCTTTCGGGGCCACCGGCGTGGTGGCGTTGTAGTCGAGGTAGACCGGACTGCTCATGCCAGCGCCTGCTCCAAATCGGCGATCAGATCAGCGGGGTCTTCCAGGCCGATGGACAGGCGCAGCATCGAATCGGCAATGCCCCGGCGGGCGCGTTCCTCCGGGGTGAGACCGTGAATGGCGCGGGTGGCAAGGGCGTGGCGAGGCTCGGTAGTCATGGATCGGGTTCCGTGGGGGTTCAAAAGACCAGGACTTTATCCACCGTCGCGGTCCAGTCCGTCAATTCGGCGAGCGTCGAAAGCTTCTTCTCCTCGCCGGCCAGGGCGCGGGCCAGCCGCAGCGCATTGTAAGGGCGTTCGTTGCCGTAAGGGGCGTCGTTGATAATGAACAGGGTCGAAGTTATGGTGTTATATCCCAACAAAAAATTCGTACAGGTTGAAAAAGTTGGAGTTCACAAGCTTACCCTAAACTACCGTCCTGCTCAGGTTATCGCTCAGCGCGTGCGGACGTGATATTGCGTCAGCACACATTCTCCCCCCAAGCCATCTGCTTCTACTAGCAGCCCAACGTCACGGGCATAGTAACGGCCACGCCATTCCATGCGCCGCTCGGCAGTGATTTGTGGGTCGTCGCGGTCGAAGTTCTCAATCCGGACTGCATCGACTTGCTTCAGCGCTGGCGTGTCGATCCGTTCACCGCCCGCTACGGTCCATGTCCCGACATGTTCGCCTGCCTTGGGTGCGGCGGTGATCAGTGGTTCGCTGCCGTCCCGACTGGGATTCGGCACGCTGAACACATGGCCTTCGACATCGGTGAACAGATAGTAAACCAGTGGCTTATCCTTTTTGATTCGCAGTTCCGCACGAAAATACTGGACATTATCGCGGGCGCTGGCGGAAACCAGCCGGACGGTCTTGGTGAACTGATGTTCGCCGTCCACCGAGCAGCGGTAGGTCCAGTAATTGCCGACGGCCAGCGGGAAATAGGGCACCGGACCGGCAGATGGGCGCGGCTCCCCGGTCAACGCGGTGCTCGCAACTCCGATGCCGAGGGCAAGGGCGCCGGCCAGGGTTGGTAGTCTCCTGATTAGCGAATTTCGAAATGAACGCATCCGTTCCGCTCCTTTAACACCTTGCCGCTCAGTAAATCCAAATGGGCCTTGGCAACCAGCTTGACGACTTCAACCTGTTTGTTATCAATGGCGCTCGGCCCGCCAATGTCAACGGCTTTGCCCTTCTGGTGCATACTCGATCCGGGTGCTGCAATGGCCTGACCCACGCCGCGCACCATCTCCAACACTTTCGATTCGTTGGCCAGTAAGTTGGCTTTGACCGCGTCGTACTGCTGCTGGCCATACTTGGCAATAATCTGAATTCGGTAGGTGTTCAGGAAAAAGTTGTGGAGAATCCGGCGCTGTTCATCAGCGCTGCGGTAGCCGCTGCTGCAATAGCTGCCTTCCGGCAGCAAGGGATCCACCCAGTCCCAAGCTTCCCTAAGCCGGCCAGGCAACTGCACGCCTGGGCTGATCGGCTTGTTCTTCCAGTTGGCTAGAAATCCCTGGGTACGTCCACCCACCGAAATCACGCCGTCCGGTGTCAGCATAAAATGGCGCTGCACCTCGATGATCCCTTGCAGGATGGTGTTATCGAATGCGCCGGTGCAAACGTAGCAGGGAATTTTTCCAATATCCATCAGACACTTGTGAATGGATTTGACATCATCAGGGCGGTTTGGACAATTTTTGCCCACAGCCTGTTGCAAGATCAAGATCGACATCGACATAGGTAGCGTTCCTCTGGGTAACGTAAACGCACATTTCGAATGCGAAAAACCATGGCTAACTCCCAAGTTACCTGCGACTATTGTAACACCACGTATAGACCCCGTCAGCACCAGGAATCGCCGCTTGCGCCTCACTCGCGGGCAGCAGCCATAGAGTCGCCGCAGCCGCTACTGCCACGCTCTTGATGATTCGATAGGTCTTCATAACCAATCTCTCCTCTTGGTGGTTTGGCATAAAAAGTTTCTTCTTGGCGACTTACTTCGAGACGATCGTGAAACAGGACCGACAGAGTTGAGGTTCATCCCTGCGGACCGCGAACCTCACCGGTTCACAGCGCTGGCCAGCATCACCAGCATCAGGATTGCGGTTGTTCGAAGTCCCAGGTTGGTCATTCCAGGCTCCAGGCGTCAACGTTGGAACTCACGGTTTGCCTGATCTTTGTTTGAAGGAAGACAAGCGTGATGTCTGGCATCGAATCATGTGCAGCGTGAAGAGGCTCCTGCTCAACACGCCCCGTCATTGGACACCCGTGATAGTGATCGTCATCCTCATGAGGGTTTGGAGCTGGTTGGTAGTAATTGATATGGCGTTTGACTATGGAGGGCGCTGTCTTCTTGAGGTTTTGAAACCAGTTGGGTGGCGGGGGCAATCCAGGCAAATCCTGGATGCAGGGATCGATGGTGATCAGAAGGTTGATTCGACGCGGAAGTCTGGGATCACGCTCCTGCTCAATTCGCTCACAAAGTCGCAGGGCATTGAAGCCACCCGCGCTGAAACCGTAGACGACTATGCTGCCTGTACGGTCGCGGTTGAGCGAATAGCGAAGATGATTGAGCGCGGCGTTGATGGCATCATTATCCATAGAGTCGGAGAGTGCGGGATCCAAGGGGATCGGCCTCTTGAACAGGTTCCAGCTAAGAATTTGCTGATAAGCGCGATATTCCGGAGTTCCCTGAGTTAAGGTTCTTCCAGCCACGCGACCTAGCGCATAGCCACCGAAGAAGATCAAGGTGTGCCTGGGCAATCGCTCTGATTCGAATGTAATTTCGGTAACTCCGGCTTCGAGTTTTCTGTGAGACCGTTTGCCGACGTCGACCCTTCCATCCGGGATATGCGAGCGGAAGAAGAATCCTTGGAACTTCTTGATGGCTCCGATCGTCCTGCTTCCGACCCTCCCGTCGGTGTCGAGTTTGGGATTCGGGCCGCCAGCGGCGTCTGGGAAGCGATTGAGCGCGCCTTGTACGACACGTACGTCCTCGTATCGATTGGTCCCGCCTTGGCCAACGGAGCCTGTGATCGACGCCATCTGCCATCCGGGGCATTTCTGCGTAGCGTCATTGTGAGTAGGGCAACCTCTGGAACCGCAATGCCAGCCGCACCGATCTGTTGCGTTACGGTGCCCTGGGCAAACTCCACCATTCCTGTAGACCGTGCATTTGTAGGCCATAGTCGGTTCCCCCAGCCAGTGTCATGATTGAACTCCGGCTTTGATTTGTCTGAATGGATACGATTGAATTCAGCGGGGGATCTAAGCCATCTGCTGAATTGGCGGGTAGCTGCTGCAATCACCCACCTTAATCTGGATCGATCTCTCCCTTCCCATTTTAATTGGGGAGATATTTTTCCAAACCGTTACTTACAAAATCCACGCCAGATATAATTACCTTGTAATCACAAGGAATTTTTGCAGGCGTTGTAATTCATACAACCTGTTGGAGAGGTAGAAATCACACGCACGTTGTATTTTTTACAACATCAAGGGAACGGGGTACAGGTGAAGCGAGGGGTACAAGGGGCGGGACAAGATCGCGGGCGACGATCCGCCAATCGCCCGGACGCCGAGGGCGATTCCCCAACCGAACGTCAGGAGTTCCCGGGTCCGGGCTTTGCCCGCACCCCTAACCGGGTCGCCAGGTTATACAGGTTGCTGCGGTTCATGCCCAGTTCCCGGGCCGCGGCAGCCCAGTTGCCCTGGTGTCTCTCGATGGCCTGCCGGATCAGGTCTCGTCGAAACTCTTCCACTGCACAATGGAGATTCCTCCCCACCGGCTCGGCGAGGACTCCGTCCGGGAGACCGGCTGGAAGGGACGCCGGGGGGGTTCCCAGATCCTCTCCCAGGTGAACGGGGGTGATTTGGACCGGATCACCCCGAGGGATTTGAGACGCTGCCTTGAGGATCGCCCGGCAGAGCACATTTTCTAGTTCCCGCACGTTGCCCGGCCAGCGGTAGCCGGCGAGCCGGTCCAATGCCTCCGGGCTGATTCGGACCACCCCGAGGCCCAGCCGCCGACGAGTCCGCTCGGCCAGATGACCGGCCAGTAGCGGGATGTCCTCGACCCGCTCGCGCAGGGGCGGGACAACGATCGGATAGACGTTGAGCCGGTGAAAGAGGTCGGCCCGGAACCGGCCGGCCTCCACCTCGCTCCTCAGATCGCGGTTGGTCGCGGCCAAGAGGCGGGCGTCCACCTGGAACGGGGTATTGGAACCCACGCGCTGGATCTCTCCCTTCTCGATGGCCCGGAGCAGCTTCGGCTGCACCGACAGGGGTAGTTCCCCGATCTCGTCCAGAAAGAGCGTGCCGCCGTGGGCCAGCTCGAACTTCCCGATCCGCTCCTGGTGGGCGCCGGTGAAGGCCCCCTTGGTGTGGCCAAACAGCTCGCTCTCGGCCAGGGTCTCGGGGAGGGCCGCGCAGTTCAAATAGAGCAATGGGGCGTCACCACGCGACGAAGCCGCATGGATGGCCCGCACGGTCACCTCCTTGCCCACTCCGGTTTCGCCCATGACCAGGACCGTCAGGTCGGATTCGGCGATCGTCCGGATCTCCTCCCGGAGGCGCTCCATCACCGCGCTGTGGCCCAAAAGCTGCCAACTGCGTTGCCTCTCGGCCTCCCGCAGGAGGTCGCGAGCGATCATCCCCTGCCGCCGCGCTGTGTGCTCCAACGCCTCCATGAGATCGGCCGTATGCATCTGGGCCCCGGCCAGGGCGCCTACGGCCCGGAGAAATTCCTGATCCAGCGCATCGAACGCGCCGGGATCCAGGGCATCGGCGGTGAGAGCGCCCATGAGCCGACCGTCACCGTACAGGGGGCAGCCCAGGCAGGCGTGGATGCGCCGGGCGGGAGCGCCAAACCCTAGGAGGAGGCCGTCGAACGGGTCTGGCCGGGGGTCATCGGCCGCGAAACGCACGGGTTCCCGCGACTGGGCGATGATCGCCAGGCGCGGATGGTCCCCGAGTACGTAGCGCCGCTCCATGGCCGCCGGGGCCAACCCCCGGGCCGCCAGGGGTACAAAGGCATCCCCGTCGCTGCGGTGCAGCGCCGCCGCATCATACGGGATGACCCGGCCCAGTGCCTCCAGCAAGTCGCTCGTAGCGATCTCGCGCCTTGAGGGCGGCGGTTAGATCCAGGGCGATGCTGACGAGGGTGTCCAGGGCATCCATGATGGCCGTGTCGGGTTTGGTGGCTCGATAATATTAAGATCAATGACTTAAAGCGATCTGGCGAGACGGAACCCCCCGTCGAGATGGCGTCTCCACGGGGCATTCGGGTCCCGGTTGGCGGTGCGCGCCCACGCCGGCCGGTAGAACCAGGAACCCCCCCGTACCGCGATAGCTGTCGTGACGTTGTTTTCCGCGCATCGGGTCTCGGCCCCCCCGTACTGGCTGTCGTAAGCCGAACAGGTCCATTCCCAGGCGTTCCCCAACAGGTCCGACAAATTCCAGGCGTTGGCCTGGAAGGAACCGGCCGGCGCCGCATACCAATATCGATCCGTGCATTGATGCTTCACCGGCCAGGCATGGCCTCCCGGACCTGCGGTCTGGTCGGCAACATTGGCATATCGGCAGGCTTGATCCGGGTCATCCCCCCAGTACCGTGCGCTCGTCGTTCCCGCCCGCGCTGCGTATTCCCATTCCGCTTCGGTCGGGAGCCGGTAGGTTCGCGCCGTCTGCTTCGAGAGCCAGGCCGCATAGGCCAGCGCATCGTTCCAACTGACGCAGACTACCGGGTGTGCGTCGCTGGTTTCGTAGCCCGGCTGGCGCCAGTCCACGCCCGCACGCCAGCCCCACTTGCCCTCGGTGGCGCTCCAGGCATAACAGCCTTGCTCCCCGGTATTTCGTTCCGCCTCCGTCCGGTAGCCCGTGGCGCTCGTGAACTGTTTGAATTCCCCCACCGTCACTTCGTACTTGCCGATCTCAAAAGCTTCGACACAAACCGGATGACGCCGCTCGTCCTGGTCCCGATCCTTCTCTGAAGTCGGGCTGCCCATCTGAAAACAACCCTTGGAAATTGGCACCATCTCCGGCTCCAATGACGGACGGGTTACCACCACCGACGTCTCCGCAACCCGTGGCGTCTCGGTCACCGGCGGTGTCTCCGCAGTCGGGGTCTTCACTACCGGCAGCGTTTCCGCCATCGGCTTTTCCACCATTGGCAGTGTCTCTGCAACTGGCGGTGCCTTGACCACCGACGGCGTCTCCACCATGGGTGGCGGGGCAACCGGCGTAATCGGGGGTTCGGATCGCTTTGACGGGGATCGCAACCCAATCCATGTTCCACCCCATACCAAGCCGATTAATGCCAAGGCGACCACCACCACTCGCCAGCGCCGGTACGGCCACGCTGGTCGTTCCCGGTCAACGCTCGGCTGCTGCGGCAGGAGGATGGTCTTCTCTTCGTCCGGCAAAACCGGTTCCAGTCGCTGTTTCAGCGGTGGCGGTTCTGCGCTCTCCTACGCCGCCAACACGGCTTCCAGTCGCTGTTTGAACTCCCCGATGGACTGCACCGCCGTTCCGGCTCCAGCGCCAGCGCCTGGCCCAGCACTGCGTCGAGCGCGAGGGGTAACTCCGGGACGAAATGGCGGGCGGGTTCGAGCAAATCCGGTTGGCGGAGTACATCATTCTGCTTGCGATCCAGCGCGGGGGGCGGCCGTTGCGCTGTCAGCATGAAATAGAGCGTCGCCGCCATGCCGTAGACATCGGTCCACGGCCCTTGCCGGTTCAAGTGACCGGTCAGGTATTGTTCGTAGGGGGCGTAACCCTTGGTAAAGATCAGCATGCTACGGGTGTGACTGCCAGTCACCTGCCGCGCCGCGCCGAAATCCAGCAAAATCAATCCTTCATCGGTCCGATACAGGTTGCCCGGTTTGATGTCCCGGTGCATGAACCCGGCTTCGTGTACCTTCCGCAACCCGTCCAGCACCGGCAACACCAGTCCGACCGCCGAGCGCCACGGCAGCCGACCGTTTGGTTGCCGTTTCAGATACGCGGCCAGATCCTCGCCTTCGACGTAGTCCATCACCAGATAGGCGGTCCCGTGCATCTCGAAGTAACTCAAGACCCGCACCACATGCGGATGCTTGACTTGCGCCAGCGTGCGCGCCTCCTTCAGAAAGGTTTTCAACCCATGCCCGAACGGTTCCTCATGCTCGTGCGAATTCAGCACCACCGTACTGCGGTCGGTGGAGCGCCCGACCAGCTCGCTCGGGTAATACTCCTTGATCGCCACTGGCATCATCAGGGTCGCGTCGAAGCCGCGATAGGTGATTCCGAACCCGCCCTGGCCCAGCTTTTCCCCGACCACGTAGCCCTTCAGTTGCGTCCCGACCGGCAGCAGCGCCGCAGAACGATCCGCATGGGGTCGATACTTGCAGATCGGGCACCCCGCGGTCGCATCCCACTCGCACGGGTGAAAACAGCCCGGACAGGTCACTGTGCCAGGACTGGCGCGGGTTTCATCCAACGGTTCGGCCATCCGGCAAATCCTCAAAAACAATCATATCAGGCGCTGGCAAACTTCTTACCTGACGCCCATCCATCAGCGATGTCATATAGCAATCCTAATTTTAGTTGTGGATTTTTCGCTCTTCCTAAAGGAGTAGTAGCGCCTGGAAGCTGTCCAAGAACCCCCCCTAGTTCTTCGATACTTCTTGTGGAGTATTCCGGTCGGGCAACGCTGCGCTTTTGCCCGACCTACGGTGTGGGTTCCACAACAATCCTCGAAGAGCCATAATTTTAAAAACCAGGTGGTTGCAGGAGTTTTTGTACAGGTCCTTTAAGAGAAATGAGAAGGGTTCAGGCCCGGACCACGGTGATCCGGCGTCCTTGGGGACTGGGCTGCTCCTCGCTGGACGTGCGTTCCCGGATCGGCGGTTGTCCGTTGCGCCGGTCGAAAATGACCAGCCAGCCGCTGTTCAGCCCCAGCCCGGCCAGATAGCCATCGAGTTGCTCCAGGCCCTCGGTCAAGGGATCCGGTTCCCCGTCGCGCCAGACCTTGAGTTCGATGCCCAAGGTCACCGCCCCATAGCGCAGACAGAGATCCATCCGTCCCCGGCCAATGGCGTATTCCCGCTCCAGCGTCCCGTCGCCATTGACCACGCGATGCAGGAACGCCATCAACACCAGATGCGGCGCAATTTCATGATAGGGGGCGCTACCGAGTAACGGTTGCCCATGCTGCCGCCAGAAGCGCAAAAAGGCGTCCAGGAGTTGCGTCGGGTTCAAACTGCCGTCGGGATGGAGCCACGTTGGCGTAATCTGCGGCAGGGAGGCTTGCGGGGTAAAGGCCAAGGTGCGCGGCAGGACTTCCCGATAGATCGGATTGGCGATGGTCAAGCCCTGATCCTTGGTCATCCGGCACAGGCCCAAGTCAATCAGGTACTGAATATCATCATTGGGAACTTCGCCGAGCGCTGCACCGGCCAGCATCGGCTCGATGACCCGCCGCACTCGCGCCTCACGCAGCTTGTCGGCCAGTTGGTCCAGATGGGTGACCCGCCGCAAAATCAAATTCTCCTTGGCCTGATCGATCTGTTCCACGGTAATCGGCTGGCTGCGATCGCGACCGTCGCGCATCCGGAAACACGCCTCATAGGCCAGGGCATTGATCAGCCAGGGTTGGCCCAGGGTCAAGGTCCATACCGCATCCAGCGCCTCGGACGTGAAAATTTGCCCGGTTTCGGCGGTATGTTGCTGGAGTAGTGCGGTGACCTCTGCCCCGTTGAAATCGCCGAGCCGCAACGATTCCGCCTTGATGTTAAAGGCGCTGCCGCCGGTGATCGCAGTCTTTTCCGAACTCGCATGAATCCGGTAGTCGCGCAAGTCCCGCACGCCGCACAAAATCACCGTCTGCGGGAACTGGGTCGGCCGTTTCGGATAGCCGGCGCGTAATTGCCGCAGCAGGGAAATCAGCGTATCCCCGACTAGCGCGTCCACTTCGTCGAGCAGCAAGACTACGGGTAAGGGCGATGCTTCACACCAGCGGGTCAGAAACCCTTCCAGCGCGACCAGCGCCGCCTGTTCCTGCAACACCTGCCGCGCCAGGGTCTGCGCATTTTCGTCCTGCAACGACCAGCGAGCGCCGTTGGCAATCGTTTGCACGACGGCCGCCATGCCGACTTCCACCCGTTCACGCGCCGCCTGCGCTGCTTCGATGTTGGCATAGACGGCCCGGTAGCGACCTTCCCGGTTCAAATAATCGGCCAGCGCCAGCAGGCAGGTGGTCTTGCCGGTCTGGCGGGGGGCGTGCAGCAGGAAGTATTTCTTCTGATCTATCAAGGTCAGGATGTGTTCCAGATCCCAGCGCTCCAACGGCGGCAGAGAGTAATGATCTTCGGCGACATTCGGCCCTTCAGTATTGAAAAAGCGCATGGCGGATTTCCTGTAGCGTCAACGTGTTCGCTCCCGATTCAGCGTCAGCAGCCGGCGCAAGACTTCATCATCGCTCAAATCAGCGGGCCAGCCATAAGCAGCGGCGACGGCTTCATCGAGAGCGCGATGGGCATAATCCAGCCACGCCGGGCGCTGATTGTAGAGATTCGTCAGTGTGCGCTTTTTGAGTTCGGCGGCGTGTTCGGGCTTGGGGATGATGCGGTCGGGATAACCGGGTACGACTTCGGGAACCCGATTTACCCATTGCGGGGGATTCAGCCAGTTCTCGCGCAACTCGTTCAGCTTGCGGGCGGCGACGGCAATCGCCTGGGCGTGAGGATCGTCGGCGTAGGCGCTGGCGGGAAGGTTGGGCGTCAGGCCAGTGGGGAAGGGGAAGGTATCAAAGCACAGTGTGCCGTTATAAACAGGGTCGTTACCAACCCCATGCCAGCTACAAACACCTAATGACCACAACTCATGCAATCGTGAGTGCAATATTCCGAACGTAGTGTCGTCATCACGGGTAATGGTAATCAGTCTTTGATCTGGTAAAACATCGCAGTCCATCCAAATAAAGAATCGGTGCTTGGCAACCATAACAGTCGCCATATAGCGTGTCAGTAATTTTATAAAAGCGCGTAATTCAGGACGCGGACGTTCATATCGCCACCAGTATTTCCTGCAATTTAAATCCCGGCTTCTATCCCGGTTTGGCTTAACGTGCTGAATGACATATTCAAAAGGTTTTTCATATAGCATCGCTTCGGCTTCAGGCATATTCACGCCGAAGTCGATGATCCAGGTATCGGACGGACGACGAGTAACATCCATACCGTTTGCCCAGGGGTGCAAAACATCGCTGTTGGGCCGACCATGCGAGTTCGGTTGCATGAGCCATTGACGCGCAAGATCGCCAGGAATGTCAAAGGGGCCGTTTTTCGTGGTGCCACGAAAGCACCGATCCGCATTTTCCCTGAGCGGCTGTGCCTGAGTCAGGTCATCACTGCTTCTGTCGTGGTCTGACGCTGGACTGGTCAAATCCGCGTAGATTTGCGCCACCGGTTGGCCGTTCAAAATCCCTCCGGCTTCGCCACCTCCAAACCCCACCAGCGACACTCTGACCGCCGCGCCTTCATTGACCCATTCCAGATCAGACCAAGCGTTGAAGATCGCGCCTGTCTCCCTGATTCGCTCCAGCACCTTGCGATTGGCGCCGCCGCGAATGGAGTTGGTCGCCACCAGTCCCGCTCGTTGCGCTTGCCCCGCTTCAATCTGCGCCCGCGCCTTTTCAAACCAGTAGCAGACGAGATCGGCACCGCCCGGAACCCGACCGGCGTAGGTCTGGCGCAGAGTTCCGACATACTCATCGCCCAGTTCCCGGAGTAACTTCCCCCCGCCCAGGAACGGCGGATTGCCCACGATGACATTTGCCTTGAGCCAAGTGGCTTCTTGCACGCAACTCCCCTCCTTGGACAAGGAGGGGGGGCGCGTAGCGCCGGGGTGGTTCGACACGTTCGGCAAGACCCCCCCGTCCCTTTGGGACACCCCCCCTTGGCAGGGGGGGAATTCAGGAGGGATATCCAGCAACGCATCCCGGC